>Ga0206981_10398_pt1 | contig 10554 bp, 12 predicted proteins | sample Alteio_BWMinCont_17_FD_153312 | JGI IMG/M metagenome (GOLD analysis project Ga0206981, IMG submission 153312) | Enriched cells from forest soil in Barre Woods Harvard Forest LTER site, Petersham, Massachusetts, United States -... | ecosystem: Environmental > Terrestrial > Soil > Temperate forest >... | reverse complement strand
CTGAACATATAGGTGGAGCCTGCTGCGAGGCCCAGTTCTACACCCTGATAGCTGAGATTCACCAGCGTCAAATCGGAGCTGGCGCCGAAGTAGGTCCGGATGGAACCGATCTCGAGTTGACCCCGGCCTCGGTCGGTGTAGATACGGTCACCAGGACCGAGAGGCATATTGTTTTCGGCCTGTCCCCAATTGTCGTCGTTATTGGGTTGGACGGAGACATCTCCTTGAATGTTTGCCAGACGGGCCGATCCTGGCGGAGGGTCGTTCTGAGCGAGCGATGAGGTGGCAGCGAGCCCCATTCCGGCGAAGAGGCCGGTAAGGAGCAGAGTGCGGGAGAGAGAGCGGAAATTCACGTACATGAGTCGTTCCTCCAGCCGGACATCCGAGCTATCCGGTCTGTGTTCTGGTTGGATACTACCTCTCTAGAACCCCTGTTTCTGCAAAAAGATGCCCAAGAGGGGTACATTTGGGGGAACAGGCACTCGGATTTCGACGTACCCGAATGCAGAGGTGGAAACGATGAGACCCGAAAAGTCCCCAAAAATTCTTGGATTGGCTGCATTGGGAATGGGGTTGGCGCTGGGGATTTCCGGCTGCCGCATTCATGTGGACAAGGATGCCAATGGCAAGGAGAAAACGGTGCAGGTAGACACGCCCTTTGGCGGGGTGCATGTAAACACCGACCAGACCTCGGCCTCCGATCTCGGCATGCCGGTCTATCCTGGCGCGAAGCTGGTGACCGACGACGACAAGCACAAGTCGGCGGACGTGCATCTGGGCTTTGGCGACTGGCAGTTGCGCGTCAAGGCGGTTTCCTACGGCTCGACGGACAGCAAGGAAAAAGTCGCAGCGTTCTACAAAAAGGCGCTGGCACGCTACGGCGACGTAATTACCTGCGATGGCAACAGCCCGATCGGCACGCCCATTGCCACTCATGAGGGCCTGACCTGCTCGGATGATGACAAGAATGGCAAAGTGCATTTGGATAACCACGACTTCAGGCAGGACTTTCAACTGAAGGCCGGTTCCAAGCGCCATCAGCACATTGTTGGATTTGAAGAGCCCAAAGGCGGCCAGACTCGTTTCGCTCTGGTCGCTCTGGATTTGCCCGCCAATATTGGAAATGACGACGACAAGAAGGAATAGGCGTCCGATTGCGGTCTTCCGGTGTGAGGGTATAGCTTCAGGAGAGAGACCTATCGATTGGAAATAACCTGCCAGCGCTGTCATGAGACCCTCCGCGAAGCGGATCGCTACTGCTCCGTGTGTGGTCTGCCACAGCTGATCTATGTAGCCGCGGAGACCCCGGCGATGCCGCTTGAGGAGGCAGAGGCCTCTGGCAGTGGGGAGCTCGCGAGCCTGAGCGGCGGAATCGCCTGGCGTCCGGCTCTGCAGGTATCGCTTCTTCTCGCCCTTCCGGCGGGCTTGCTCAGCTACAGCTTGACCCCGCTTCTTGCTCTGGTCTGGATCATGGGAGCTGCCTCCTGGGCTGTGGTTCTCTATGCCAAACGTGTGCGTGCAGGCAAGATTTCACTCGGCAACGGAGCGCGCATTGGTTTAATCACAGGTTTGTTCACCGCATGGCTATCCTTAGGCGTCAACGGGGTGGGCCTGTGGGTGAATAGATTCTTGCGTCACGAGGGAGGGGAGTTCGACTCTGCCTTGGCGAACGCGTTACAGAGCGGTTTTGAGTCAAACTCACAGGTTGCCGCACAGGCTGGATTGACCAGTGCGCAGGCAGCAGAGGTTGTCCAAAAAGGGCAGTGGTTGCATGCACTTGCACTTTCACCGGAGGGCCGAGCGGGAATCGTGCTGGGCATATTTCTGATTCTGGGCGCAATTCTTGTCCTTCTTGCAACCATCGGCGGCATAGTCGGCGCCCGTTATCTGACCCCCGCGCGCAGGCCCAGCTCCTAGCGCCGCACACCTTGAAATCAAGCCCTACAATAGACCAAAGCAGCAGACCAAAAAGTAAGCGCCCAAGAGAGTTCCGATGAGCGAAACGACCGAAGCCAAGCACCCTGCACTGCGCGAAAAAGGCCGATTGATGTCGGCCTCGGAGATTGACCGGACACTGGTCCGGCTGGCCCACCAGATCGTGGAAAAGACCAACGCCAACGAGGGCTTGGCGCTAGTGGGCATCAAGCGCCGCGGCATTCCCCTGGCCGAGCGGCTGGCGGTGCTGATCGGCGGCATTGTCAAGCGCCCGGTGCAGACCGGCGTACTGGATATTCAGTTTTATCGCGACGACCTGACGACGCACGGCGCGCGTCCAGTGGTCAGCCCCGGCGACCTTGGACTCGATATCAATGACCGCCATGTGATTCTCTGCGACGACGTGCTCTACACCGGCCGCACCATCCGCGCCGCGCTGGACGCACTCTTTGCGCATGGCCGCCCGCGTTGTGTACAGTTGGCGGTGCTTATCGATCGTGGCCATCGTGAATTGCCCATCGAGGCTACCTACATCGGCAAGCATGTGCCGACCAGCAGCCGCGAGATCATCGAAGTCAAATTCCGCGAAGTGGACAACGACGAGCAGGTACTGCTGGTGGAGAAGGTCGATTAGTCTGTATCTCGTATTACGCCGATGCCTGTGAAAGCCTCTCCAGCTCGTCTAGCTTCCCCGCTCCTCGCGGCGTCGCCCGAATTTCCATCGCCCTATTCAGCAGGTTCGCTGCTCTCAGTGAGCAGCCTGACCTTGCCTGCGGTGAGCGAGATTCTGGCGCTGGCTACGCTGCTCGAAAAGGAAGATCCGCTCAAGCGGGCGAAGCGCCTCGCCAAACGGCGCATCGCGCTTTTGTTCTACGAGTCGTCGACGCGGACGCGCACCAGCTTCGAATTGGCAGCCAAGGGCCTGGGCGCGGATACCACGCTGGTCTCAAGCCTTTCATCCAGTATCGAAAAGGGCGAGACGCTGAAAGACACCGTTATCACCAACGAACCCAACTCCAGCGCGATTGTGCTGAACGGCGCCGGCGGCTTCCAGCTCGACCTTCCTCCCGGCCAATCCGTCCAACTCAGCGGCACCAATCCCGTTTACTCGCAGTTCCTGGAGCCGGCGCTCCCGGATGAGCTGGCACACTGGAGCCTCGCTTATGAGACGCATCGCCTGAGCTCCATTTCCGCACGCTACGTAAGCACGGAAATGGAAGGCTACGACGAATTGGACAACAGCGGCGACTGGCAACCTGAATCCGACTACGGTCCAATCTGGTTCCCTCGCGTTGAGGCTGGTTGGGCGCCCTATCACAACGGCCATTGGGTCAATCGGCCCTTCTACGGCTGGACCTGGGTCGCCGATGAGCCCTGGGGCGCAGCACCCTTCCACTACGGCCGTTGGGTGGTAGTGAGCGGCCGCTGGGGATGGATTCCCGGTCCCCGCGAACAGCATCCCGTCTGGTCACCCGCGCAGGTGGTCTTCGCAGGTGGCATTCAGGTCGGTGGCGTAGGTGTCTCCGTCTGGTTCCCGCTCGGTCCCGGAGAAGCCTACAAGCCCTGGTACCCGTGCACTCCTCAATACATCGACCGCATCAACATCACCAACATCCATGAATCACGCGTGGTTCATGTGCAGACGACCTACGTCAACATAGTCAACGTCACCAACGTGACGAACGTGACCTACGTCAACCGCACCGTCGGCGTGACCGCCATGCGTCAGGAGGACTTCGCCGCAGGTCACTCCGCTAAGACCGCAGCCGTCAGAGTCGATCCCCAACAGGTCGCACACATTCAGCCGGCCCGGCCCGAAGCGCGTCCCCCGGCCCAGCCGGTCATCCTTCATCCCATCGCTAAACCGGCCGCTGTTCAAGCCGCGCGACCGGTGCTCATCAACCACCAGGGACAGCAAGTGGCTGCGGCCCCCAATGCAAAGCCGGTTGTAGTGCCCGTCAAGGCTGCTCCGCCAGCGCCGAAGCCCATCCCCGGACGCGCTGCTATTGGCGCGCCTTCCATCGGCGGCAAACCGGCAACCCCCACGCCTGCAGCGCCCGCTCCGGCGGTTCCTAAGGTCGCGCCACAGGCACACAATCCGGCTCTAAACCAACCCACGCCGGCGGCTCCGGTGAGCCCTGCAGTGCCCAAGGCAACACCACAATCGCACAATGCAGCCCCAGAAAAGGCCGCGCCCCCAGCGCCTGCGGAGAAACCGGCACCCAAGGTCAATACGCCTGCGCCCAAGGCAGCCCAGCCCCCACCGGCCGTGAAGCCGCAAGCTCCCACGCCGGAGGCGAAGCAGCCAGTTAAACCCGCCGAGGAAAAGCCGGCGCCTGCAGCCAAACCTGGCACGAAGAACGACAAGAAGAAAGACGACAAAAAGACAGAGCCCAAAAAGCCGGAATAGTCTCAAATCCCGGTTTTCCAGTTCAAACCAGCACGAAAAAGCCCATCCCGAAGGCTCATTGCGAGCGCCGGGATGGGTTTTTCGCGTCAGAATCCCTGGCGCTTACATGACAAAACAGACGTGTACTACAGCAAAGCGAACCGTGGCGGTTCCCCCGCTCTGGCCGTATCCATTGGCGCGATTTCGGACGATGCGATTTCGTGAGGATGTGTTCGACCGGGCAAGCCGCGATCAGGCTAAGTCGGTGTCATCAAGAATTCATCTGCCCGTCATACTGCGATGCATCCATGAGAAGAGTATCGCCGTGTCGGCAAAGGTTTCAGCTTGAGCCCCCATCTTGCGACCGGCTAATCCCAGGAGGTTTATTCATGTCAATCACTTCGCTTCGTATGACTACGAGCAACTGTGTTGTTGCGTCCGCTGCCATGTTGTTGAGCGTTGCCCCGGCGCTAGGGCAGGCCAATGCTCCAACACCCGTACCGGGCTACACCCTCAGCGTCTTTGCGACCGGAGTGGTGGGGAAATACACCGCGCCGGACTCGATCGCGGTCTATCACGACCATGTTTACATCGCCTATGGCGACGGCAACGACCCAACCGGAGCCGACGGCAAGACGAATATGGTAATCGAGTACACGCGGGCTGGGCAGAAGGTGTACAGCTTCACGGTCAAGGGCCACAACGATGGTATGAAAGTGAACCCCTACACCCACAAGCTGTGGGTGATGCAGAACGAGGACGCGAATCCCAATCTGGTGGTGTTCGATCCGGAGACCAGGGAAAAGAAGCTGTATTCCTTTGCTGCGCCTCCGCAGGCTGGCGGCGGGTACGACGACATCACGTTTCGCAATGGCAAGGTCTATCTGAGCGCGTCGAACCCGGCGCACAATCCGAACAACGAGCCTGCGATCGTCGAGGCGAGACTGGAGGGCAGCCAGGTCGTGGTGAAGCCGGTTCTGTGGGGCAATGCGACGGCGACGAACATTCTTACGGGGCAGCCAGTGACACTGAACTTGCAGGACCCGGATTCGATGACGACCTCACCGGGCGGGGAGTTGGTGTTGGACAGCCAGGGCGATTCAGAATTGGTGATGGTACGTAAGCCTGGGACCAGCCAACAGAGCGTGCTGCAGATTCCGTTGAGCTCGCCGTATGGCCAGCCGCAGATAGATGACACACTGTTCACGCCGGATAGCGATGGGTTCATCCTGGTAAGCGATACGGCGGCCGATATCACGTACAAGATCCGCAAGAAGGTGTTCGTTCCAGGCCAGGCATATTCGGCTGGTGTTGCTGGGAGCAGCGCGGCTCCTGGATTTGTCGGTCGTCTGGATGTGGAGTTTGGACAGTTGACGCCGATTGTAAGCGGCATGAACAGCCCGCATGGGCTTGCGTTCGTGAAGACCGGAGACGGCGACGACTCGCTGATTGACGAGCTGAAAGTCGTGTGCGAGCTCCTGTTTCCAAACCTGTAGCCCTGGGCGGCTCGTGGCACGCTAGGCAGAGAGGCCATCTGGAATCATCATGGGATCGCCATGAGATTCCGGGTGGCCTCTGTTTTGAGTCCCGTATCCGCTTGAGTCCGGGATTCGCTTCGATCAGCCCCGCGCCGGCTTGGGAGCCATGAAGATCGCGTACACCAGCAGCGCGACTCCAATCAGGCCCGGAATCAGGCCGACCAGATAAGCCGAAGTTTCGTGGCTGGTACCGCGAATCAGGAACATCAGGGCCACGCCGATGGCGATGTTGACCAAGCCGCCGATCTTCATTCCTTCGATCATCTTCAGATCTTTAGTACGCAGCTCCGCCTGGCGGATACGCTCCTCTTCCTTGAGCACTTCGATCACCTGTTGGGCTGCTTCCGCCGGCATCTCGGCAAGACGCCGCGTGGACTCTGCCTTGTAATACGACTCACGCTCCTTGCGCCGCGCCTCGGTCCAGACCGCAATTGAAACGAAGGAAAAAACTGCGACCATCACCACACTCAGGAACATGAATAAAGCACCATTCTGTACCATACAATCCTCCACAGCCGGGGTATTTCCCCTATGCGACTGGTACGACAGAAGACCGCTGGATCGGGTTGCATTTTCTTCACAATGAGCGAAATTTCTCCCGGCATCACGCCCGCCCAATAAAATGCAACCCAACGCCTGAGGACCTTGTCCCACTGTTCGCGGATGACAGTTCGCAGATGTACGTGGAAGAGGAGCAGTCCGGCTTGAATCTGAACCCCATCGCCGTTGGGCATGATCGACTTCAAGCCCGGGAGGCTGCGTCACTGGATGGACGATTGCCGGAATCATCTCCAGAATCGGCCATTGTCGACCGGGTTCTGGCCGGCGACGCCCAGGCGTTTGCGACCATCGTCCAGCGCTGGCAGGGTCCGCTCATCAACATGGCCTGGCGCTACTGCCGCGACCGTAGCCGAGCCGAAGAGATGGCGCAGGAAGCCCTGATCCGGGCCTGGCGCGGTCTGCGCCAGTGGCGGCGCGAGAGCAGCTTCTCTACCTGGTTGTTTTCGGTGGCCGCCAACGTCTATCGCACCGAACTCAAGCGTATTCCGTCAGTCAATATTTCTCTGAATCAGGCCGCCGAGCCCTCCAGCCCCTTCGCGCATGACGCCCAACTCGACGGCGCGGCACGCGACGAGGCCGTCCGTCGCGCAGTACTGGCGTTGCCGGAAAAATATCGCGAACCGACCATCCTGTTTTACTTTCATGAGATGGACCTGGCGGCCGCGGCAGCAACAATGGGGCTGCCTGAAGGTACGATGAAAGCACGGCTTTCGCGGGCGCGCGCTCTGTTACGCCAGCGATTTCCGCAGTTGCAGGAACAATGGAACGAAGGAGGCAGCATATGAATCAACCGAGCCAGAACGAAGGCCAGCTCGATCGGATTCTCGCTCACGAAGATGCTTTGGTGCCGTCTTCAGGGTTTGCCGCTTCGGTCATGGATGCGATTCAGGAGCAGGCTGCCGAACCCGCGCCCATCCCTTTCCCGTGGAAGCTGGCGCTGCCCGGCATCGCCGCGCTGGTCGCCGCCATCGTCATCATCGTGCGACTCACAGCGTCCGCTATTCAAAGCATGGGCCAGAACTCCGGCGCGGCCAGCTCTCTGTCGCGGGTGAATCTTGACCTGGTGCTCTCGTCATTTGCACGCGTCCAGATCCTGGGTGCCCAGGCCGGCCCGGCTCTGCTGGCTCTCGCTGCTGCTCTGATCTGCACCTTGCTCTGCCGCCGGCTCGGCGCACGCTCCGCGCGGTAGCCTGAACGCTACAATATCTCCATGAGCGAAGAACTGAACCTCGAAGCCCGCGCCATCATTGCCACCAACGAAGCACCCAAGGCCATCGGCCCCTATTCACAGGCCGTGCGCGCCGGCAATCTGCTCTTCATCTCAGGCCAGGTCGCGCTCCATCCTGAAAGCCAGCAAATGGTCGCAGGCGGCATTGCCGAGCAGACCACCCAGGTCTTCGCCAATCTCAAAGCGATTCTGGAAGCCGGCGGCAGCAGCTTCGCTCAGGTGGTGAAAGCCACGGTCTTCCTCAAGAACTTCGACGATTTCGCCGCCATGAACGCTATCTACGCGGAACACCTTGCTGCCGCCGGTACACAGCCGCCCGCACGCAGCACAATCGAGGTCTCTCGCCTGCCCAAGGACGCTTTGATCGAAATCGACCTGGTGGCACTGGTTGCAGCCGGGTAAGTTTCGTCTGTCAGCGAGACTTGAGCAGGTTGGCGGCAATTATCCGCATGTGACTCCTGATTCTGCTCTCGCGTCTTCACATTCCCACTCCGGCAATTGGAGTGCAATTGCCTGCCTTCCCGATGTAAAGCTGCTGACCCAGGCTCCTACACTTGTGCAATGAGTCCCAGCCTCGCGCTTCGGACTGATTCTTTGCGACTCCGGCCGCCGCGGTGGGCGTCACTATGGCCATTGAAATCGATCGTCTCAGCGAGCTGCTCCTCAAGATGGCAGACGAAAACGCTCCCGGGCGCGAGTTCTCAGCCGCCATTGCCGAACTGGCCCGCACTGGCCGCTTTCCTCACCTCAAGGACGTTCTGCCCAGCGTGGTCTACGACGAGCTATGGGCCCGTTACCAGTCCGGCCCCGCCGCCTTTGTCGATGAATGGCAGCAGTTGGCCCACGAGATGCAGAAAGGCTTCATCCAGCACGCCCGCCAACGGCTTACCTCGCTTACCCGCCTGCAGCAGGCCGGCAACGGCCATACCCCCGCCTGGAAGTCCATCCAGCGCGCGCTCGACGGCAATCAGAACGACCTGCTCCGGGCCGCCGTGGCCGCTGAATTCCTCGACCTCGTCGAGCCGGCTGTCGCCCGCGCTACCCATCTGCGCGAGTGTGTCGTCGCATCTCCCTCGTCGGATGAGGCAGACCGCTACCTGGACGAGGCTACCCGCTGCTACTTCTTCGCCCTCTTCACCGCCTGCGCCGTCATGTGCCGCAGCGTGCTGGAAGAAGCCATCAAGCAAAAACTTCCCGCAAATCTGAGCAAACTCATCCGCACCCGCTATCGCAATACCGCGACGCTTGGCAACCTGCTCCACGAGATCAACAACAACCTGATCTCCACCGGCATCGATCCGGAGTTCCCGCGCCTCGCCAACCAGGTCAACGACATCGGCAAAAAAGCCGTCCACCAGGGACTACTCTCCGAAGACGAGGCGCGAAGCTGCCTGCAGAACGCCCGCGAAGCCCTGCAGATGCTGCTGCGGCAATAGCGGCTTTTCTTGCGGCTTATGCCGTTCGCCAATGCTCGGTCAGCGGACCACCTTTGCCGCTCACCGGGTCTGACGCCGGAAAGGGAACTGTACGCATACGCGCGCGGGTTGCCGCATCGGGCGCAGACCGGCAGATGTCCCAGGTTTCGCCCTTGGGATACGCGCCCACGACCAGAAAATCCGGACTGGCTTCGAGCCTGCAATGTCCTGTCCCGGCCGGCAGCAAGGCGACGTCGCCAGCCTTGAGCACCAGTTCATGGCCGCCCTCACCGCCCAGCACAAGCCGGCCCGTTCCTGCGGCAAAACCCAGCACCTCATGCGCGGTCGAGTGATAGTGATGGAAACCGTAAACCCCATTGCGCCACTGCGGTGGCCAGCCGTTGCGCTCGAAAGCTGCTTCCATTGTCGAAGCCATATCTCCGCCCGGCGAGAACGCGCCCCGATACAACAGAACGGGGAGTTCTTCATTGTTAGGCATCCAGCCATTGCGGCTGAGCTGCAATACTTCGACTTTTCCATCCGATGCGAACATCTGCCGTCCCATTCCCGCTCCCAGCAGAGTCACGCCCTTGCTGAAGGTACGCCGATCCATTCTGGTGTCTCCCTTTCCGTTGAGACGCTAAAACCCGGCTGAAAGCCGCCAATCTCATTCGCCATGAGCCGCCCTCACTATGATGGAAGGAGCACCCGAGCCATCCGGCCCTCCCATGCCCGCCACCGAATCCACAACCCGCAGCCTGCCATCGCTCCATGCCTTCTTTGCGCCGGGGGGCATTCTGGCCAACTCGCCGCTGCCCTACGAGTATCGCCCCGGCCAGCTTGAGATGGCCAAGGCCGTAGAGCGGGCGCTCGAAGAAAAACGCCACCTGATCGTCGAAGCCGGCACGGGCACCGGCAAGACTCTCGCCTATCTGCTCCCGGCTTTGCGAACTGGCCGCCGCGTGATCATCTCCACCGGCACCAAGGCCTTGCAGGATCAGCTCTTCTTCCGCGACATACCTTTTCTGGAGTCGCTGCTCGGCGAGCTGCGCGTCTGCTACATGAAAGGCCGGGCGAATTATCTGTGCCGTCACAAGCTGGTCACGCTAACCCAGCATCCGATCCTCTCCGGCCTCGAAGAGATCGACCAGTTTCACCAGATCAGCGAGTGGGAAAAGCGCACCGAAACCGGCGATCGCGCCGAGCTTTCCGCACTGCCCGAGGCCAGCGCTCTTTGGCACCGTCTGGACGCCCGTAGCGAGGCCTGCCTGGGCTCGACCTGCCCCGACTACCAGCGCTGCTTCGTCACCGAAATGCGCCGCAAGGCCCAGGAAAGCGATATCGTCATCGTCAATCACCACCTCTTCTTCGCTGACCTCGCCGTGCGCCAGCAGGCCAGCGGAGCGCCCGATGCCGGCGTGCTGCCCGAGGCGGGTGCGGTGATCTTCGACGAGGCGCACGAGCTTGAAGACATCGCCAGCAGCTACT
>Ga0206981_10397_pt1 | contig 10558 bp, 9 predicted proteins | sample Alteio_BWMinCont_17_FD_153312 | JGI IMG/M metagenome (GOLD analysis project Ga0206981, IMG submission 153312) | Enriched cells from forest soil in Barre Woods Harvard Forest LTER site, Petersham, Massachusetts, United States -... | ecosystem: Environmental > Terrestrial > Soil > Temperate forest >... | reverse complement strand
ATTTATATTTTAAATCTTAACAATAGCTATACAATTCTTAACAATCGGTAATTTGGTGAATTTGGTTGCAGGGAGAGGATGAGATCTGGCATACAGGAGGTACACGAGGTAAGTCATTATGCCAATCTATCAACATATTCTATTAGCAGCGGATCTCCTAGAGGATGAAGACCATCCAGTCACAAAAAAGGCGAGCGAACTGGCAGTGGCTAGCGGTGCCCTCCTTTCCTTGATCCACGTCGTGGAATTTCCGTATACCTATGGAATGCCTTACGAAAGCCCGATCATGGCGGATTGGCAGCTGGAAATCGAAAAAAATGCCAAAATGAATGTTCAAGCCCTAGGGAAAAAACTCAATATCCCCGTCGAAAGACAGCATTTGGTCAATGGACAGGCGAAACATCTGATCCTTGAAACAGCAGAAAAGATCCATGCCGACCTGATCATCGTAGGTAGCCATGGCCGTCACGGCATCGGCCTGCTTTTATTGGGCTCGACGGCAAGCGGAGTTCTCCACGGCGCCAAATGCGACGTCTTGGCTGTGCGCGTAGACAATCAATGATATAACGTTTGCAGCAAGGCTGCTGCTGCGATGATGCGCAGTGTTTGCGGGGGTTCTTGGAGCTTATCGATCAAAAAAGGGATCGACTGCTTGTTTCCGACACGCCCCACGCTTTCCAAAATCTTCTCCTTCATCTCGCGATCAGCCGTCGAATAAGATCCTTCCAACACTGAAAGCGCTTCTTCGCCTCCCCCCCACAACGATAAGATCAGAGCGGCCTGCATGCGCACTTTCTTATTGGGGTCTGCCAACAGGGCTGTGACGATATCAACAGCGGCATCGTCTCCCTCTGTAAGCAGAAGTGCGGACGCCAAGCCGGTGACTCCCCACGATCTTTCTTGCAAAAACCGTTTCACTTCGTCTTGGGCTTTGGGGTGCTTAAGGATTGCCAACACGTTCAGAACCTCGAGTCGCACCTGCTGGTTGACGGCTTCGGGATAATTGGGAATCAACTCATCATGCTTGACTTTGCTGGGCATCAGCGCGCGAAAAGGAGTCGCCTCGTCCCACATCCATCGCTCGGGCAATGTGGCATGGGCTTGCTGCAAAGCATTCGCGGCGGCTTCTACGTCGACACGCTGGGCAATCAATCCAAAGGCCAGGTTGACTTTCACATAGGGATCGTTGTGTAAATAAAATTGCTCGCGCATCACAGGAACACCCTTTTTGCCGGTTGCGGCAAGGACTCCTGCCGCGCGCCGTTGAATGTCCACTTGAGGATGGTTCAGCAGTTGGCGAAATGCCTCTTGGCCCTCTTCAGGATAATGATATAGCGTCACCCACGCCGCCATCATCGCCGTCGAAGGATCGAGATCATTTAACAATCCTTTTGCCGGCTGGCGCGCTTCGGGAGCCCTCAGCACACCAAGGGCGTAGACAGCGGCAGCGCGCACTTGCGGGTGGGTGTCGTGGAGAAGTGGAACGAGGAGCGGTATGGCCTCGGGCTCCACACGATGCGCGACTAATTCACAAGCAAGAACTCTAAGTCCTGCCCGATTGCTATTGACTAAAGGCGTTAATTTTTCCAAAGAGACGTCATCTAAGATCACAACGAGGGATTGGACGGCGATAGCGACCTCTTCGGCCGAAGATTTTGGATCTGCCGCCATGGCGACGAGGTCGGGTTGCGCCTCTTTCAAGCGCATCTTTCCTGCCGATTTGATCGCTTCCAGATGGACTTTCCAATTCGATTCGTTTCTTAGGACGCGCAGCACCTCGTCGTGAATCTGAGCATCCCGCAGGTTGGCAGCCAGTTGAACGGCGGCTCCCCGCACAAAGGTGTTTGTATCTTGCATGGAATGCTGGATGATGCCGATGCCTTTTGCATCCTGGCTAAAAAGGGCTGCCAATAGTGCTAGGGTGCGAATGATGGGCGACGACGAGCCTGCGGCTTTGTTGATGACTCCCCAAGCCATGCATTCGGCAATTTCACGCGTTTGCTCATCTGTGGGGGGAAAATCCTGCGAATAGCTGACCCATGCGTTCCACATGGCCGCCTCCTCTCCCGCTTTTGCGAAGGCTTCGATTTGGGCGCGGCGAACAAGCGCGCTATGAGGATAAAGGCCAGCCGCCTCGCGCGCCTCTTGACAGGCTGTTGCCAGGTCATGGATCAATAGGTGGGCATGGATGCGCTGTTGGCAATCCTGCTCGGTATAGAAAGCCGCCTCCCCATTCGCTGCAGCCAGCATACACGCGGCATAAAACAAACGCTTCATTTGATCAGCTGGCTAATAGCTTTAAACGAAGGATCTTTGGAGTCATGGAGGAGTTCAAAAAGGACGGTTTCGAGACTTGTGATGCGTGCCCCGCAGTCGCGCATTTCGGCGATGGCCGTTGAAAAGTCGTAAATGGAGCGCGAGGAGATGGCGTCGTTGAGAACGATCACTTGTTTACCGGCCGCCAAGAGATCTTTGGCGGATTGGAGCACACACACGTGGGCTTCGATGCCAATCACGATCCACTGTTTGACAGGAAGATCGAGGATCGCTTGTTTGATTGTTGGGTCTTGCATGCAGGAAAACGTCGTCTTGTGAAAGACCCGCGGGTTGTCGCCAAAATAGCTCATTAACCCCGGCAGTGTTCCCCCCAGCCCTTGCGGATACTGTTCCGTAATCACGATAGGAAGCCCCAGCAGCTGGCATCCTTTTATCGCCTTCTGCATCGAACAGAGGATTTCGGTCGAGTGCTCGACAAGTTTTACCAATTTCTCTTGCACGTCGATGACAAGCAACCCTGCCTCGGATCTATTCAGCCTGTCATTCTTCATGCCAAGGGTCCTAATTTTCTGCCGCCGATTAAGTGAAAGTGCATATGGAAGATCGTCTGCCCGGCAGACTCCCCCACATTCGTTAACAACCGATAGCCTTCTTCGATATCAAAACGGCGCGCCAGCTCTTGGGCTACCCGAACGACATCTTGGACGATCGAAAGGTCTTCCGCCGGAATCGATTGGAGGTCCTTGTATTCTTTTTTGGGCACAATCAGGATATGAACTGGTGCAGCTGGATAAATGTCTTTAAACGCGACCAGGCGATCGTCCTCATACACCTTGTCTGCAGGGAGCTCCCCGCGAATAATTTTTCCAAAAAGTGTCGCCATCTTATCCTTTTTTCATCACAAGTTCCAACGCCTTCACGGCATCCTCTTTCGATTCCCACACTGAAATGAAGCGGCCTTTGTGACAAAAGATGGCACCGGAGATCCCTGTCGCCTGCTTCAACTCCCCTTCCAACAATCCTGCCCACTCCAACGGAAGAGGCATGCGCACTTTCATCCGGTCGTCGGAATTTGGAGGTATCCCTCGCAGCTTCCAATGCTTTCCCGAAGGCATAATGACAAACTTTGCCGGATGGTGCAATCCATCCATATCGAAAAAGGAATCCATCCACGGAATGCTGTTGTCGAACATCAAACACACATTCTTTGATAGCATCACATGTTCAACGACTTCACGGCAAGAATGAATATACCGCTGACGCCTCCAAAACCGGCTTAAATGCCCTTTGGCAAATTGCAAAGCCTCAAAAAAAGCCTCGTCCTGGCACTCCGGATCAACTTCATGATTAATCGGCGTGAAATTGGAAACGATGTGCGAATAGGTGCACAGTCCATGAACTTGCAGGTCTTTCCCGTTGTCGTGCGCGTCGACCCCTAAGACGATCGCTGCATTGAAAGCGTCGTACTCTTTGGGAGTGATCTTTCCTATCGACTTCAAGTAGAGCAACACCATTCCGGCGCTGCTGAAGGAACCGTCATAATCGACTTGATGATGATCAAAAAGCTTAAGGCTTGGATCGTAGATTCCCCCTACATCGCAAACATACTCGCAAGTATCAAGAACCTGTGGACTGCGTGTCCGCACGATTTTTTCAATATCAATTAAATCAAATAGCGAAAGAAGTGCGCAAGCGGTGACTTCGTCCGCATGAAAAGTTCCGTTATGTGTTCCACAGCTTCGAGGAATCTTTGAGACACCCATCGAATCGCCCCTTTATCAAAAAAAGCGATTATCGCACAGTTCCCTAAATTTCTGCAAAAAATTCATACAAGATCAGGAAGATAGAGCGAAAAAAGACATACGCATCAGGCTAACTCCCCCAATACGTGCCCGTGCCCGCGTGCGTGCCCGATTCCCTTTATCCTAAATTTTATGGCCAAAATACGTGTAAAGGAATCGGGCACGCACGCGGTCGCGGGTGCGGGCACGTATTGTGTGATGAGCAGGATGTTATGAACATCTTAAGGCACACCTCTTTACCAGCAATAAAATTTTAATGGGCGTCGATTAAATTTTTTTATAACAATTCGTATATTTTGTATCACATTAACATTTAGTAAGTTAAATAAACACTCTCAGGAAAGCATAAGAGCACGCTAGAAGAACCCTTGAAAATCATTGTGTTAAGAACAATTTTTACACACACTTTATCAACACACATCCCACAAAAAACCCCGCCTTATCATCAACACTTTGCGGATTTAGGCATACAATTGGCATACAAAAGAAAAGAACGCGTTCAAAATTCCTCTCGTGAGAAATGCAAAAATTCACTATGGTCACCCTTTCTAATCATCACGGTGAAGGATGGATATTTACCTAGATCCCAAGCAATTCGATTTAGTCACTCCCGATGGCGCCATCACGGACATCAAACGGATCGATGATAAAACGGCCGAAGCCATCGTTTTCATCGAACAGATTGCCCCTACCTTCGTCGGCTTTCAAATCGATCCTCAACATGTGTTCTTCAACATCAAAAGCACCCTCGCACAACTTGGCGTGGATGGGATGGGCATCGAATACGAGCTGAATCCAAAAAACCGGTGCGCCCAGGTGAAAGTGCAGCTCAAAGCCATTGGCCCTTTGGCGCAAGAAATGCTGAAAAACATTGTCGTCGGAGCTTACATCGGCAAACTCTTTGCAGCTGACGAACGGCGCAGAGTGAGAAGTCCCGAGTACATCTCGCGCATGTTTGGCCGCTCTGACAGGTGGGGCAAGCCTCTGCTGTCTTTAGGAGGACTGCATGGCAGCAATGATTTGATCTTGGACAAAGTCGATGGACGTGCCGTTGCTTATCTGACTTTGCAAAATGGACGGGTCCTTTACGATCATTCCATTCAAGGATTTTTGCCCACTTTGGGGAAGGCGCTGGTCGCTAAAATGCCCACGCGGGACTATGTCAGATTGCATCAAAAGTGGGAACCCTTTATTCCGCGCAATATCGATGAGGATGAAATTTTACTTGTCAAAACCCTTCCCTTGCATATCCGCACAGTCTTTGGACGAGTCGTCAACAGCCTTTTATCGCAAGGGTACCACCATACAACAGCCAGCATTTTGCAACCCGACACTTCCGCTTCCGGTGACATTTATGAGCTCTATGGAAAAAGCAAACGCGAGCTCACAGACATTCCCCTAGAATTTTATACGCTGGAACCTTACCGCGAGCACGTATTCTTTGCCGATCGAGACCAACTGCAAACGTGTTTAGAAGACAGCAATGCCCTCTTTACGGCTTTTGCGACGGCTCCGGAACCCCAAGATTATCGCGCGGCGGTTTTTGTTGTTAAGGGGCATCAGTTAATGAATTTAACGCCGGAAGAATGGATCAGCAGAGATCCAAGGCAGCACGAATTTCCTGGGTTGGCCCATGGAGCCCGCCAGGGGCTGATGGTCGAGCGCTATATTGAACAACAACCCTCGTATCCCTTTTTAAAAGCGATTGACACTGGACTCATTACAAGCCAGGGAATCTTGCTGACCCGTTATTTCCCCTCCCCTTTGATGAAGCGCATGCTATTGAGCGATCAGGTGCAACGCTGTCTAAAAGGCATCTATTTCCAATATCCCTCGCATTCTTATCAAAGCTTTTTCTCCGCAGAAGACCGCGCACTGCTCCACGACTTGGAAAAGTTTGCCATTCCCGTTTTCTGGGTCGATGAAAAAACTGACAAGATTTTGCAGTATGTTCAGAAGCCGGAATGCGACTCGGGGATGTTTGTTCCGTTGAATGCTGTAGACACCTTTTTGAAATCGACAGTCTTTGGCATATATGGCTCGAATTTGATGCAAGGGAACTTCGACCACGAACTCCGCAAGCTGCTGCAAGGGGTTTTGGATATGAGAAACACCCTCAATCATCCCCTCTTGCATAAAGATACGCCCCTTGCAATGGTGACAGGCGGCGGCCCGGGTGTGATGGAAGTGGGCAACCGCATCGCCCAAGAACTCGGTATTCTCTCCTGCGCCAATATTGTCGATTTTCGGCAAAAAGACAGTTCTGTCGTCAACGAACAAAAGCAAAACCCTTATGTCGAAGCTAAAATGACCTATCGACTGGACAAACTTGTCGAACGGCAAGCCGAATTCAATTTGGACTTTCCGATTTTCTTAACGGGCGGCATCGGCACCGACTTCGAATTTAGTTTGGAGGAGGTACGATGCAAGGTCGGCGCCTCCCCTGCTCACCCCATGCTGCTTTTTGGGGAACCGGAATACTGGCGTGAGAAAATCACATCCCGCTTCAAATGCAACATCAATGCCGGCACAATCAAAGGGTCTGAGTGGATGAGCAACTGCTTTTTCTGCGTTCAGAATGCCGAGCAAGGGCTGCGCGTCTACCACGATTTCTTTACGGGGGTTCTTCAGATCGGCAAAAGCGGCCCGATTTACGAAGATGGCTTCGTCATCGTCGAGTAACTTGGCTTTTTCCCGCAAACCTAGAGTTTTACCCTTATATAGCACAACCTAGTTAAAATTTGGCATTTTCGCAGCGCGAAGGCCCCCGGGAGCAGGACAGTCGCAAGTGACCCATTATTATGGGGAGACTTGCGATTGTTCAACCGCGGGGCTTTGGCGTGGCGAAAATGTCAAATTTTAACTATGTTGTCACTTAATCCTTGCGGCCTCAACTTTCAACATGATTTAAATGAAGACTTATAAGAATTAAAGTTTTTTTTATTACAAATAATTCAGTAACTTGCTATTATATAGTTATGGGTAATGAGAGATTATTACACGTGATATTGGCCAGCGGAGCTGTAGAGATCCAGGGTTATTTAGACCGAGGCGCTGGCACAAGTTTTGCATAAGAGGCAGTGGATCCAGAAATGAAAAGGGGGTTAGTATGAATAAGCTTGGTAAATTACATCTATATACGGCTATGGCGTTTCTGGCTCTGGGGAGTTCTGCTCACGTGCAGGCAGGCGTTGTTGAGGAAGGAAATCCTTACACCCCTGCGGGTGCAAATTATGCCATTTATGCTATACAAAACGTTGACCCTACTAGCACGAATGCATCCGGAGCTACTCAAACTGGGGCTAACGTCAATCTAAACTTTGAACATAACGGTAGTACGGGTGTTACTTATACCGGCTCGAACGGGAAAACAACTGATTTTGGTATCGGTTTATATAGCCCAACTCAATCCACAGGCTTGGACATCAATTATGGTACCCCTGTTACTGCTGTAAGTGTTGCGCTTTCGATTATAGATATTGATCTTAATAATACGAATACTGGTTTCGCTGCGAATAAAGTTGCTCCTGCTCTCTTAGTCGAAACCACTATCGGCAATTACTATTTTAGCCCAACGCAAATCCTGTCAAATTCCACTTTTACCACCCCTCTGGATGGCACATTGTCAATAGACTTCTCTCATGCTGCTTGGGGTTTAACTGGCACTAATATAACAGATGTTGTTCTCTATGGGTACCAGGATAGCAGCAATACCTATAATTCGCCAAGCGATCCATATGAATTGTTTGCCGTATCTAACGGAGTCAATACGCCCGAGCCATCGACTTATGCTATACTGGCAGGTTGCTTAAGCGTTGTTTATTTCTGCCGACGCTTTAAAGCCAAAACAAGCACTTGTTAATGGTTATACTGCAAACGGCATCAAAGTTTGCAGTATGGCTTATCTGCAGGAAACTAAAGGATGTCGTTTTAGTTCAAGGGCCAGTTCGTGGCCCTTTGTGGCGTAAAGGGCCGATTTCTTGATCATTGTAAAGGGCGACGCGCAGGAAGGGAGAGATCTCTTCTTTGGGGATGACGGCTTTAGGATCTATGTTGGGTTGCGTGAGAGTGCGCAGATAGCTATCCCCCACGATGTTCTGCCAGTAGTTGCGGGCATAATGGGGGTGTGCAGCTAAAAAAGCTTGCAGCTGCCCGGCTGTCGTTGTCATCGCATTGATGGCATCGCCCTCTTTCATGAAATTCTTCCACCCTACAAAGGCTTGCTGTACTTCAAAGGGCACGTTCTGAAGATCTTGGACAGTGGAATCCCCTAAACCCTCGACAAGCTTAGTGTATGCCTGCGGCGCTGCCGGCCAATTTCTGGGCTGCCACTCTTCGGCATAATTGAGAAATTCTTTAAATTCTGCGGCTGAAATGGGTCGGGAGGCAAACTCGCTGCTGATGAGGCGTTTCCATGTGTGGTAAAGAAATAAGATCTCAGGAGGAGCCTCGACGTAGCTGTCCGCAAAGGGAAGATCTAGGCTCACTTTGTTCATGTATTGGAAGCCCGGCAAATAGGCTGTCTTGCTTTTCGATTCGATCCGCATGTACTGAGGATTCTGCCATAGAAACAACGACATCTGCCTATTCGTCACTTGCAAGAAAGGGTTGTGGGCATATTGAGCATCGACTTTCTTTGTGTACCACGAGCCAATTCCCCACACCAGGCAGGAAAAAATGGCCATTAAAGACAGCCAAAACCACAATGAATTGGAATTCTTAGGGTAATCTTCGTGGATAAAGTCTTTTTCTTGCAGTTCGTTCTGTGGCATAGGAGTGGTGAGGGAGCCCCGCAGGGCCCCCTATTGTATCGGATTAGAAGCCGTAGCTCATTCTTATACTAAAGTAGTTGGTTGGGAGGCAACAAAATTGCCCTTCCACGGAATAGCCATCATGGTATTCGATGAAGAGACGCAATTTACGTTGCAGCCCGCACAGCTTGCCCCATTCGTAACCCATGACATATGTCTGGTTGATATGGTCGCGCTGCATGCCCCCTTGGTATAGAAAGTCCGCCGCAAAGAAAGGCATTCCATACACTTGGCTGCATTCATTGATGAAGCCTAAGCGAGGCATACGGATTTCCATCCCTGCTTCGTAATACGATCTGCCGCAGCGGAAAGACTCATCTTGCGCTAACACAATCCCTACACCGGCATATAGACGAATTTCATCCGTGTAATCGGTCGAAACGTAAAAGTCGAGGAACTCTGCGCTCGGATTACGGCGGTCAAAGCCGGGGTGGTTTAGAAGAAATTCATCGCCAATGTGGCAGGAAATGTGATAGCCGCGCAAACGGAACGCCCAATTGTCAAACGCATAAGTGATCGGAACCCCGACATAGTAGTCAGCATTAACCAAAGGCGAGGAGTCATGCAGCGGGTCAAACACCGCCCACAGGGCCCCTTCAAGTTCAATTTGCAACTGTCCGCACCAGGGGCCGATATCGCACCAACGATAAAAGGCCACCGAATCCCCGTAGGAAACGTCGATGACATTTTTCACAAGCGCCTGGTCGTTGAAGCGCCACCCTACCGAATAGGTGATTTGGCGAGGACTTGCAATCAGAGGACGGAAAAGCACCGGATCTTCAGGCAGCCAGACTCCATCTGCATTGCAAATTTCTGCTTCATAGCATGTTCCTGGGCAATAGGAAGGGCCATAGCAATGAACGCCATGCTCGGTGCATCCCTCTTGCACTTCCGTTCCACAGAAGCCGCCGGGCTCGCATGTGCAAGGTTTCCCTTCTTTGCATCCGCAATCGCATGAGTCCGGACACTCGTTTCTCTCATAGGATTGCTGCCGCTGAGGCATCGCCTCTGCAGCAGACAACACGCCGCCCCCTACAAAGAGGCCGACGAAAACACATTTCGTGATCAGATTTTTCATATGTATTCTCTTTAGTCCATGTTGAAATAAATTATTGGTATAACCCTTCCGGCGCGAAAACTTCAAACAAAAAATTCATTTTGACTTTTTTGAGTCTGCAACGAATAGTAAACTCTCTTACGAAAGGAATTCTTTATGACAGTCACTTTATCCCCTCTCGCTACGCTAAATCCCTTGAATACCGAACAGTTACACAAAATCGATGCCTATTGGCGAGCGGCAAATTACCTGTCAGTCGGCCAAATCTATCTATTAGACAATCCCCTCTTGAAAGAACCCCTTCAACTGAAGCACATCAAACCTAGGCTGCTTGGACATTGGGGAACAACCCCCGGACTCAATTTTATTTATGCCCACATGAACCGGCAGATTAAGGAAAAACATCTCAATGTCATTTTTCTGGCAGGCCCTGGCCACGGAGGCCCCGCCGTCGTTGCCAACACCTATTTGGAAGGCAGCTATTCTGAATTCTATCCCGACATCTCCAAAGACGCAGAGGGCATGCAAAAGCTTTTTAAACAGTTTTCGTTTCCTGGAGGCATCCCCAGCCATGTCGCACCGGAGACTCCGGGTTCAATCCACGAGGGCGG
>Ga0206981_10299_pt1 | contig 10577 bp, 8 predicted proteins | sample Alteio_BWMinCont_17_FD_153312 | JGI IMG/M metagenome (GOLD analysis project Ga0206981, IMG submission 153312) | Enriched cells from forest soil in Barre Woods Harvard Forest LTER site, Petersham, Massachusetts, United States -... | ecosystem: Environmental > Terrestrial > Soil > Temperate forest >... | reverse complement strand
GGGCAAAACGCTGCAACTGACGCGGAAGAACTACACCATCGTCGGCGTGGCCGCGCCGCGGTTCGCGTGGAATGACGGGGATGTCTATCTGCCGGCGAAGCTGCTAGAGGTTCCGGAACATTCCTACACCATAACGATGCGCCTGAAGCCAGGCGTGACACATGCGGCGGCGGACGCCGCTCTGCAACCGCTGATGGAGCAGTTCGCCAAGGAAAATCCCCAAAATTTTCCGGAGCATTTTCAAATGCACATTCAGGGGCTGAACGAGCATTTTGTCCACGACCTGGGGGGAACGCTGGCCCTGCTGTTCAGCGCCGTCGCGTTGCTGCTCGTGATCGGGTGCGGGAATGTGTCGATTCTGTTGCTGGCGCGGGGCGCGGCGCGGCAGCATGAGTTCGCAGTGCGGGCGGCGATCGGGGCAAGCCGGCGGCGGATTATCCGGCAATTGCTGACGGAGTCACTGCTGCTCTCTCTGACGGGCACGGCACTGGGCGTGCTGCTGGCTTACCGGCTGTTGGCGGTGATGGTGTCGATGCTGCCGCAGTATCAGTTTCCGCATGAGGCGGCGATACGAATCAACCTGCCGGTGCTGGCGTTCAGCGTAGGCGTAGCCCTCCTGACGGGGATACTGTTCGGGCTGTGGCCCGCGCTGCAGTTGTCGCGTCCCGAGGTCAGCCAGGTGATGCAGTCAAGCACGCGTAGAGTTGCGGGGGGGGTGCGCGGGCGTGCGACTCATAACGCGCTGATCGCCGGGCAGATTGCTCTGACCCTGCTGATGCTGGCTGGAGCGAGCGCGGCTATGGAGGGCTTTCTGAAGCTGTTGCACACACCGCTTGGATACGATCCGCACTACATTATGTCGGTGGGGATTCCTGTGCATGACGGGACATACAAGACCTGGGCGGAGCGGGCGGCGTACTACGAACAACTGCGGGCGCGGGCGGCGACGGTACCGGGAGTGACCATGGCGGCGATCTCGTCGAATGCGACGCCTCCGTCGAATGGCTTTGAGACGAAATTTGAGATTCTGGGCCGTCCGGCAACGGAGCAGCAGTCTGCGCGGATCAACCTGGTAAGCCCGGGATATTTTCCGTCGCTGCGGATCAAGTTGGCACAGGGACGGATCTGGGACGAGACGGAGAATCACAACGCGGCCCGCGTGGCGGTGATCAACCAGACGATGGCGAAGCAGTTTTTCCCGAATGGCGACGCAATCGGTCACTCACTGAAGGTGCCGGCGCTGACACCTCAGCCACCGTTTAACCTGACGGCGCCAGGCGCGGATGGCTGGCTACAGATTGTGGGAATCATCGCCGACAAACGAGATGACGGGCTGCGGAATCCGATCAAGCCGGAGGCCTTCCTTCCCTTCACGATGGCGTTGGGGATGTATACCCAGATTCTGGTGCGGTCGAATGTGCCTCCGCTGTCACTGCTGCATGCAATGGCTGCGCAGGTGAACTCGGTGGATCCGGACCAGCAGATTATCGGACAGGTGGAAGACCTAGAGCACTGGATTTCAGACCAGCCAGAGTGGCAGCAGGAGCATCTGGTGGCGTGGATTTTCGGAGCATTTGCGGTGCTGGCGCTGGCGCTGGCGGCGGTGGGGCTGTACAGCGTGGTGTCGTACTCTGTGGAGCAGCGGACAAACGAGTTCGGGATTCGCATGGCCCTGGGCGCGCAGCGAGGGCATGTGCTGGGGATGGTGTTCGCGTCCACGATTGTGAGCGTGAGCGGCGGGATTTTGGCCGGAGTGGTGTTGACCTTGGCGCTCAACAAGATTCTGGCTCGCTGGGCGGAGGGCAGCTCGCGCGATCCACTTATCCTGCTGGCGGTGACTTTGCTGCTTGGCATAGTGGCGGCGGTTGCGTGCGCTCTGCCGGCGCGGCGTGCTTCCCGGGTGGATCCCATGATTGCACTCCGTTTCGAATAGAGGGCTCGGGTGTCCCCCGTATCGCAAGATCAGCTAATCTTCTAGTCGATATCTGATCTGCGATGTGAGGTGGAAGTGGGCTCTTACTGGAAGGGCAGGACGGTCTTCGTGACCGGGGCTACAGGCCTGATGGGCGGCTGGGTGGTGAAGGCGCTGTTGCGCGATGGCGCAGAGATCGTGGCGCTCGTCCGCGACTACGCTCCCAAAAGCATGGTGGTGCGCGAGGGCGTGATCGAGCGCATTGCGACCTTGCCAGGCGATCTGGAATCCCTTCCGACTATGCAGCGCGCCATCGCCGATTATGCGCCGCACACAGTCTTCCATCTTGCGGCGCAGCCACTGGTGCAGGTGGCCAAGCGCGATCCGGTGGGAACACTTCGCGCGAACGTGATGGGCACGTGGAATGTGATGGAGGCGTGCAGACTCGCGGGGACGTCGAATGTGATTGTCGCCTCCTCGGACAAGGCCTATGGAGCGAGCGAGACGCTTCCTTATCGGGAGACGCATCCCCTTCGGGGACAGTATCCCTATGATGTTTCGAAATCGTGTACGGACCTGATAGCGCAGATGTATGCCGCGACCTATGGCGTGAAGACCGCGATAGCGCGCTGCGGGAATCTGTTTGGCGGAGGCGATCTGAACTTCAGCCGCACACTGCCAGGGCTAATCAAGGCGACTCTGGCGAACAAGCGGTTTGTGATTCGCAGCGACGGTAAGTTTGTCCGCGACTTTCTCTATGTAAAGGATGCGGCGGAATGTTATCTCACGTTGGGTGAACGGCTGGCCGAGGACGAGTCGATTTCAGGAGAAGCCTTCAATTTCAGCCTCGGCGAACGGCTGACGGTGCTCGACATCGTGGACATGACGCTGAAGATCATGGGCAGAATCGACCTTGAACCGGTAATCCAGAACGTGGCAACCTCCGAAATTCGCGAGCAGTATCTGGACGCGAGCAAGGCGCGGGAAAGGCTCGGCTGGCGGCCACGGTATGGCATGGAAGAAGCGATCCGGGAAACCGTGGACTGGTATCGAGAGCACTTCGCAGCCGAGGCGGCAGCGCCATCGAAGACGCTCTAATGCTGGCAGTCTACGCCGGTGGCGCAGAGAACCCCTCGTCGGACACATGCTAGAGCCACGCCAAGTCGATGCCAGCCACAAACAGTGAATCCAGATCGATGGGCCGAACGGAGCGATATTGGGCAGCGCAAAGGTAATTGAAGTTCTGGCCGCGTGACATTGGTAATGTTCATCTTTACCATAGTTTATCTCCCTCGATTAATTATGATGTAAATGACCGACCATTTTGCGAGGCTGCCCTGCGATCACGACTTCTGCAGATTCTGGTTCCTTGGCGATCGCGGATGTGCATTTCCGTTTCGTGTCTGGTCCTCGCGTGGGGCGGTCTTGCCCGTCCTCTCGTGGCGGCGGATGCTCCCCAAAAAATCACTGAGATAACGGCTACGCCGGACTTCGATGTCGCGCATTGGTTTCCCACTGTCTCTGCGCCAACCGCCAGGTTGGATGTGCAGCCCTATCAGCCCCCAGAAATCGAAGAGCGCTATCACTGGAAGGGACTGCTGATCCAGTCCCTCGAATTCAATGCGATCGAGAACTCGGTCCGGCTGGCCTCGGACGATCAGATTCGCATCTTCCTGGTCAACAAGCCGTTTTGGCACGACTACGCTGCCTCTCTGAAACAGTTCAACATGCGCCGCTGGAACGATGGCGATGACTTTCTCGTCAACTACATCGGGCATCCGCTAGAGGGTGCTGTTGCCGGCTACATCGAGATTCAGAACGATCCGAAAGCCCGAATGCTGGAAATCAGCGGTAACCGCGAATACTGGAAAAGCCGTGGCATGGCGATGTTATGGGCCACCGTCTTCAGTACCCAATCGGAGATTGGGCCGTTGGGCGAAGCAGGCATCGGCAATGAGGGCGGATGGACCTATCCAAAGCTGAAATGCACCAGGCCCTGTCCGCAGTACAAGCCCGGCATCACCCATTACACGAATAATACCGGCTGGGTGGATTTCATTGTCACGCCAGCGGTGGGGATGCTCTGGGTGCTTATGGAAGACACGCTGGACCGCTACATCAGTGATCCGGTGCAAGGAGGTAACTACAAACGGATCTTCCCGAAAATTCTGCGCGGCGGCCTGAACCCGGCGCGATCCTTTTCCAACCTGCTGCGCGGGCAAAAGCCTTGGTACAGAGACTGGCAGCATTCTGGCGTTCCTCTATTCAAAGAAGTCCATTTCAGGCCGGCGGACGATCAGTATGAAGATGAAGCTCAGCAGCCACGCTTCGAAATCTCCCCACACTACACGTCGCTTTCAACCGTGGTGAACACACCGGGTTGTCACAATTGCAAGCGAACAACGACTGGCAGCGGAATCGAGGCTTCGTACCGGCTGACCCGCTGGCTTGACGCCGACGTCGACTTGAATCGTCAACCGAATGCGAGTCCGCTCCCATCGGACCGCGCGGGAGGAAACCTGACGAATGGACTATTTGGCTTGCGTTCAGGGTTTGACACCGAGCACTATGCCCTCAAACTGGCACTTCGTTCTGGCTTTGTTCAGTTTAATAATGCGTACCTGACGAGTCCGATAGAGGGTTCGACAGAGGCGCCGCAGACCGGCAAGATCACCCACTTCGCCTGGAATGTGGCGATCTCAGGAGATTACCGCATCGGACGCAACTTCGCGCTCCGCTGCACACTGGGCGAAACGCTGGTCCGTTACCGTAGTGCCGCCGAAGATCCGCCGGGAATTGGGCATCCTCCATATCTTAGTTGGCTTTCACATCAGAACTTTGTGAACCGCGGCAACTGGACCTTCGAGGCTGGACCAGTATTTCGATTTGGCGCGCCGCGTGGGGAGTGAAGAGAGACCACTGATGCGACATGGCCACTCTTTCGTAAAGAGCTCATAGCGCCAGGACCAGGGAACCTAAATAGACGAGTTCGCTGTAATAAATTCATCATTTCTCCTTTTTCGCTTCGGGGACGTCACTCGTCCTAGGTGCCGGCAATACCCTTGTTCTGCAATACCCGCACTACGACGCGCCGGTTTTCAGCCAGCCCGTCCCTCCGCCGCTGCCTGCCTGCTCCTGCTGAAATTTAGCCTGTTGCACCTCGAGCTGCTCTTGCTGCTGCTGTTCCACCGGGGCCACGTCGGCTTGTATGTCGGTAGCGGTTTGCAGATTTTTGCCGTTGAACATAATCCTGTCCGCCACCAACTGGTTCTAACCGTTTTATCTTTGCGCTGAGTGCGTATCGGCGCCTGCCGGTTCCATGTCCGGCGGAAGTGTCTGTGACTGAGCCGCGAATGAAGCGAGAAGAGTGACGGCAGTGGCGAGACTTGAGTGGACGGTCTTCATAACAAGTCCTCCGGAGAAGTCAACGCGAGTTATACGTTGAGCCAATCAAAGGACGACCCCGCAGAAGATACAATGTGCCCCGCGCTTCGGCTCCAGCAGGGCATAAACGCTCCTTCACGCCAGCGAAGGCGAAAAGGCCAGAACGTTAAATACGGCTAGAGCCCCTTTCTTCTGGTCCGCGCCGTCGTTCTGTCCGAAATCGCGCCTCGCCGCGCTCGTGTTCGCCCTTCGCTGACGCAGGCCCAGCCGGCTTCCCATACCCGCTGCGTCGCCGTGTATGGCGCTCCGGCTCAGCCGGATCCTCTGCATGGAAATTGACATTGGCTAGGTTGACATCCTTCTCTTTATGTTGATATCAACTTGACAAATGAGTTGGGCGCCAGTCAGTAAATTGCGTCCTCCAACAAGGAGACTTACCGCAATGTTTACGCCAAAAGGAAAATTCGGCTGGTACGAACTCATGACCAGCGACACTAAGGCCGCCGGCAAATTCTACTCTGACGTTGTCGGCTGGACGACCCAGGAAATGCCCGGTGCTGGAGGCATGCAGTACACCACGTTCAACCTGGGCAACGTCGGAATGGCCGGAATGTTGAATATCCCCGGGCACGTCGCCTGGATAGGTTACATATCGGTCGATGACGTCGATGCTCACATCGAAGAGATCGTTAAAGCCGGCGGCAAGCTTTGGAAACCTGCCACCGATGTTCCCGGCATGCTTCGCTTCGCTGTCATGTCCGACCCTCAGGGCGCAGCCATTGCGGTCTTTACTCCCGACCCCGCCATGCCTTCGCCGGAACGGCCCACACCACCCGCCCAAGGCACCATTGCTTGGCATGAGCTCTACACAACCGACCTCGAAGGCGGCTTTGACTTCTACAACAAGCTCTTTGGCTGGACCAAGCTGAGCGATATGGACATGGGGCCGATGGGTTTATATCGCCTCTTCGATGAAGGCGACCACAAGGAAATGGGCGATGGCGGCATGATGACCAAAGCCCCTCATATCCCCGTGTCATGTTGGAACTTCTATTTCAGCGTCGACTCCATCAATGCAGCCGTCGAACGAGTCAAATCCGGCGGTGGCCAGATCCTGAATGGTCCGATGCAGGTACCCGGCGGCGGCTGGATCATTAACGGCCAGGATCCTCAGGGAGCCATGTTCTCTCTCGTCAGCAACAAGGAATAGACCTCCTTCGAATCCGTTTCAAATAAGTCCGGACCACGAGCTCAGACGCCTATGGTCCGGCTTTTGTTGTCAATTTTTGGTGCCTAATGGGAATCGAATCCTAACGTAGTAGCCTTTCGACGGATTTTGAGTCTCTCATGAATACCGTTATATGATTTTCATCCATGGCTGGCATGCCATGCCGCATAAGGGAGTTTTCCATGTTGCGATTGAAAACGTCGCGCCGCTTCGCGCTAACCTTGATCGTCTTTGCCATCCTGCTGGCCTTCGGCAGACTAGGCTTTGCGCAGGAGAGAGTCGATATTGATGCCCGCGCACAGACCACACCTTTCCCGCACTTCTGGGGAAAAATGTTCGGCTCAGGACGCGCCATTCTTTCGTTGCGGGAGAGTTTCAGGAACGACTTGCGCGCGGTGAAGCAGGTCGCAGATATTCGCTATGTGCGGTTTCACGCGATTCTGCATGATGAAGTGGGCGTATACAACGAAGATGAGCACGGCGAACCGGTCTACAACTTCGCTTATGTTGACCAAATCTACGACGGACTTCTGAAGAATGGCGTACGGCCTTTCGTCGAGATCAGCTTCATGCCCAAAAAGCTGGCCTTCAATCCTGACGCGTTGCATCCGTTCTGGTACAAGCAGAACGTCTCGCCTCCCAAGAGCATGGAACGCTGGGATGACCTGATGACGCACTTTGCACAACACCTCGTAGACCGTTACGGCATCGAGGAAGTATCCAAATGGTATTTCGAGGTGTGGAACGAGCCCAATATCGATTTTTGGGACGGTATCCCGCGACAGAAGTCCTACTTTGATCTCTATGCCCACACTGCGCGAGCGCTAAAGAAAGTCAACCCGCAGCTCCGCGTGGGCGGACCCGCTACTGCCGCAGCGGCATGGATCAGCGATTTTCTGAAATTTACCGCGGACAATCATGTCCCAGTCGATTTCGTCTCAACCCACGGCTATGCCGACGATACGGTGGAGAATCTCTTCGGTACGAATGAGGACATCCCCATGGATGATCGCGTCTGCCGCGCTGTGGCCAAGGTGAGAGGCGAGATCAAGTCATCAGCAGAGCCCAATCTGCCACTCTTTTGGACCGAGTGGAATGTGCAAGGGATGAATGAATCGCGCGACACGATCTTCGTGGGACCCGCGCTGGCAAACACCGTTCGCCAATGCGACGGAATGGTGGACATGCTCTCCTTCTGGACCTTCTCCGACGTTTTTGAGGAAGGCGGACCCATTCCGAAACCATTTATCGGGATGTTCGGATTGCGCGCGGAAGGCGGGATCAACAAGCCCAGCTTTTATGCTTACGGGTTGCTGCACCAGCTTGGCGACGCACGGCTGGCAAATGCCTCAAAGAATGTCATTGTGACAAAGGCCTCCGATGGGGGATTGGCGATTGCCGCGTGGAATCTGGTTGACCCCGACCAGCATGGGGCAACGCGCCAGATAGACCTGGTTTTCCATAATCTTCCGGCCGCTTCGCGGGTTACGATTCAGCGTGTAGATGACGAGCACGGGAACGTGCTGCCGCACTATGCGGCGATGGGCAAGCCCCTCAGCCCTACGCCCAATCAGGTGGAAGAACTAAACCGCGAAACAGCGCTGCCCACGCCTGAACAGATAAGCCTGCAAGGAGGACGGCTGCAACTTACCCTGAGCCCGAACGCTTTGGTCTTGGTTAAAGCAGGGCCATGACGCTGGCGACGTGCGTCTCAAGAAAATCGATCTGATTTGACCAGATAAAACCGTGTGGATTGTCTTCCCGGCTGCTCTGTTGTGAAGACCAGAGGAGCAAAACCGGGACAGTCTGCCAACTCTGTGGTTTTTCTTTGGCAAACTGTTCGAGGAGCGGTAGCGGCGCGGCCCTGCCGCCGTGTGTATCAATCGAGTCCCTTCCTCTAAAAATTTGTCGAATTTTTTCATGGGGTCACTGCCTTGATTCCTCGGGAGTGCATCCAATGTCACGGGAGTAGTACAACAAGTTGTTGGGCATAATGCACGACCTCCTGGGGGCAACATGGTTCATAAAAATCAGCTCGGCGCAAGAACAAAAATAGGATTCGCCGGCGCATTACTTATACTGCTGCTTTTTACGCACACCGCGAGCTCTCAGTTCAACGCTCAATTCTCGGAACTGTTAAGACTTTCGGCTGGATAACAAGACAAACTTTCCGGAGGCAGTATGAATAGAAGAATTTTCACAGTCTTCGCAATCTGCGCGATGTCAGCTGTGTGCTTATGCCTGAGCACTCCTGCGTTCGCCCAATATCGCACCTCTATCCAGGGTGCTGTCACTGATCAGACCGGAGCGGTCATACCCGGTGCTACTCTCACCCTCAAGAATCTTTCTACGAATGAGAGCTTCACGCGAACCAGCAGCGGCGACGGCGTCTTTAATTTCAACGCCCTTCCCGCCGACCATTTTTCACTGACTGTCGAGGCGTCGGGCTTTCAGAAAAAAGTTCTCGACAATCTGCAATTGATTCCCGAGCAGTCGAATGCGGTCAATGTGCAGTTGGATGCGGGCGCGGCCAGTACGACAATTACCGTGGACGCTTCCCAGACTCCCGCCATTGATACGCAAACCGCTACCACCGGGCGCACAATTTCCGACAATGAAGTCCAGCACATGCCGGTCTATCAACGTGATCCGACCAGCCTCATCCGATTGGTGCCGGGTGTTCTGGCTGATGGGGCGCTGACGGGCGGTGGCGGTGGATTCCAGGCGCCTGGTACGCAAACCGGAGCGTCATCGGGCGGAGGAGGCAACCTGGGGCATTCGAGCAGTATTTTCTCTACGGAAAACGGCGCTTCGGCAAGCGCCAACGGTGGCCAGTTCGCAAGCAACGGATATACCGTCGACGGTATCAGCACGGCCAGCGCCGTCTGGGGTGGAGCGACCGTCATTACTCCCAGTGAGGATTCCATCGGCAACATCAGAATCGTTACCAACGCTTACGACGCGGAGAATGGCCGTTTCAACGGCGCGCTCACCCAGATCACCTCCAAGAGCGGAACCAACAATCTTCATGGCAGCATCTTGATCCAAATCACCCGCCCGGGGCTGAACGCATATCAGCCCTGGAACGGTCCTCAATCTGTGCAGGCATTTGATCCGGTCACCGGAGCTAAGCTGACGCCGGCGGAGCGCGGCCTGCTCCGCGATGAAGATCGTTATAACCAGTGGGCCGGCAGCATTGGCGGGCCGATCTGGAAGAACAAAATTTTTGCCTTCTTCGCCTACGAAGGGCAGAGCCAGACCATCCCCGCAAGCAGCACCCAGTGGTTTCCGACCAGCGCGTTTGCAGACCTGGCGCCCGCTAACAGCATTTCCAACACCTATCTTCATTTCCCGGGAGCGGCTGTTGCCGGCACCATAATCAGCTCCAACACATGCGCCAATGCCGGTCTCACTGAAGGCGTAAACTGCAACACGATCGCCGGACAGGGCCTGAATATTGGTTCGCCGCTTACGACCCCCTTGGGCACGCAGGACCTCACCTGGAACGGCGCCAGCAATCCCGGTGTCGGCAGCGGACTCTCGAACGTTCCCGATATCGCGCAGTACACCATCAGCAATCCGACCACCAGCGATTTCAAGCAGTACAGCGGACGCATCGACGCCGACGTGACCAGCAGGGATCACGCCGCTTTCGCAATTTATTGGGTTCCCTCGTCCCTGACCCGCTTAAACGGTGGGCTCGGCTATCAGCTCTTCAATCACTCACAGATCAACAATGCCTTCTCGGTCATCTGGAATCACACTTTTTCGCCGAGCTTCCTGAACGAAGCCCGGGCCAATGCGGCAGGCTGGCGCTGGAATGAAGTTGACAGCAATCACCAGGCCCCATTTGGCCTGCCTCAGTCCCAGCTGAACGGCTCTCCCCAGATTGGCAGTATCAGCCTCGGTTCTCTTGGCGTGCCGGCGCCTTCGATCCTGAACCAATGGACTTATGGCTACAAAGACGTGGCCACCAAGGTTCTGCACTCGCACACGATGAAATTCGGCTTTGATTTTACGCGGCTCTACTACCTCGACTTCCCGAGCGGCGCG
>Ga0206981_10395_pt1 | contig 10612 bp, 5 predicted proteins | sample Alteio_BWMinCont_17_FD_153312 | JGI IMG/M metagenome (GOLD analysis project Ga0206981, IMG submission 153312) | Enriched cells from forest soil in Barre Woods Harvard Forest LTER site, Petersham, Massachusetts, United States -... | ecosystem: Environmental > Terrestrial > Soil > Temperate forest >... | reverse complement strand
GAAGAAAGGACCGCCGCGCCATGAGGGACCTCCCAAAGGCAAGCCGAAGTATAGCATTCGGTCGGGTGGGGGAAAATCACCGGTTGTTCAACACGCTATCGGGCCTCACGGACCATCTTCACAAGCACCTCTCTTGCTCCCTGAGTGGTAGTGACCTCATGAGGGAAGTTAATGCGTGTACCCTTCATTCCCTCGCTTGTCTTCAATCGAAGGTAGAAGCCAAGACGGTCGATTGAAGTCATGGACGCTTCGGTCGCTTCAAGCTGTGCATGCGACCGCGCCAGCAATATCATCGAATCGACGTGATCAGCGTTCATGTGCGCGAGGATGCCGGGAGCGACGTCAGCCAGCGGGTCAGGGGAGGCATTCTCGTATTCCGCTGCCTCGACCCATCCCATCACACCAAACCCGCCGATGTAATAGAGGTCGATCGGCTGGAGTCGGAAGAAGCTGAAGTCTGGAAAATCCACCCAGTACCGACTATTTTCGTGACGAGCGAGGTACCTCTCTCGGACAAGACTAACCTCATCCTCTTGCAGTTGCTTGGCATCGCCGATCAGCGTCGCCCGTGCGGCCCCGAGTGGGTCGCCGTCCGCACCGGGTTGGCCTACGAAGAGGCTGCATCGCGGATCGGCCTTTAGGTTTTGGGTATGCATGGCCATGCTGCTGATCAGGAAGATGGGCCGACCGGCAGGATCCAGTGCAAAAGGCATCAGAGAGCCGAAAGGAAATCCCGAGTGCCTTCTTGAGAGCGTGGACAGGGTTGCAACCGAGGTCAGTGAGAGTAGGGTGCGGATACGCTCGGCGTGGCTGGGTTCGAGCGATTGCGGAATTGTCAGCCCGGTGGGTGCGTGTTGGCGAGGCGCGATGGTTTCGCGTATTGACATAGGCTACCCCACATTGGTTGCCCCCCAGGGATTCGAACCCCGATATGCTGCTCCAGAGGCAGCTGTCCTACCATTGAACGAGGGGGCAACAAGCACAAAAATGCGGAGCTTGAAGCCGCGTTGACGCAGCCCCGGCAGACGCCCGACATCGCAAAGTCAACCTTCTCATCATAAGGACTTTCCCAACACCGGTCAAACCTGCCCTGACTCTGTCTCGGTGCCTGCCATTCCTCCGTTGCGTGCAGGCTCTTCGTAATTCCGAGCGTCTATTCGGTTAGCAAGTGCGGGTGACCCGAGGGTACAGTCGCCTGTACGATAGAATCGAGGTAAGAGTGGAATTATTCCTCAATCTCGCCTGGTTGGCAGTGGCAACGGTCATCGTGTGCCTATGGTTCCGGGGCGAGAACCGGAACGATCCTGATCGACGCCGGCAGTTAATCGCACTTGTGGTTCTTATCGCAATCCTCTTTCCGGTGATATCCGTGAGCGACGACCTGTTGGCGGTACAGAGCGCCTCCGAAGCCGACAGTTGCCTGCGCCGCGATCACCTGGTTCCGTCCAGTCCGCACCCGGTCCAGCCGGTGCTCAGTATTGTGCCCCCACCGATTTTTGCAGGGCTTGGGTGCAGATTTTTGAGGTTTGTCTCGATCGATGGCAGTTCTTTTCGAGTTCTGGATCGCCCGGAGCTTGCCGCTATCCAGAATCGCCCTCCTCCCGCGGCTTGATCCGTCGCTCTCTCCTTATTTCACAGTCTTTGAAATACTCCCTCCTGAGTCCGCCGTGCAGACCGCGGCGCAAGGTCGTGTATGAAGCGATTCTTCCCTTCCCTTTTGGGACTGACAGCTGTCGTGGTCCTCGCTCTTGATCCACCCTGCAGCACGGCGCAGCAAAGCCTTACCTGGGAACAGGTGAAGGCCAGATTTGAGGCCGCCAATCCGACGCTGAAGGCCGATGCTCTCAACGTTGACGAGATGCGCGCTCAAGAAATCACCGCCAACCTGCGGCCAAACCCGCAGTTCACCCTATCCCAGGACGGCACCCAAATCGCGCCCAGCAATGGGGTCTGGCAGCCTCTGGTCGGCACCTATGTCGTGCCCACTCTCAGCTACCTCCATGAGCGCGACCACAAGCGCGAACTCCGCACCGAGAGCGCCAAAGAGGGCACGCAGATCGCCGCGTCCCAGCACGAGGACCTCAAGCGCACCCTCGAGTTCACGCTGCGGGGCGCTTTCGTGAATACCCTGCAGGCCAAGGCCATCCTGGAGCTGGCCCGGGCCGACCTCGAGTACTACGACCACATCATCCAGATCAGCCGCGACCGGTTCAAGGATGGAGATATTGCGCAGATTGACCTCGACCGCATCGAATTGCTGCGGGTGCAGTACGAGACCGAAATTCAGTCCGCAATCGTCAACCTGCGCACCGCCAAAATCCAGTTGCTGCAATTGCTCAACGACCGCACGCCGGTAGAAAAATTTGATGTAGACGGCCCGTTCGACTATTCCGATGCGCTCAAGCCTCTCGACGATTTTCGCCAGACCGCGCTCGATGCTCGGCCCGACCTGCGCGCGGCCCTCGAAACCATTCAGCAATCCCAGACCAACCACAAGCTGGCAATCTCCAACGGGTCCACCGACCCAACCTTCAGCGCGTGGTACACCTACAACTCGTCGAATAATAATCCCAATGGCATTCAGACCCTCGGCGCCAGCGTGAACATTCCCCTGCGCATCTTCGACCACAATCAGGGAGAAAAGCAACGCACGCTCATCGATATCGACAAGAGTCAGCAGACCAGTGACGCCACCAGAGCCCAGGTCTTCAGCGATGTCGATTCGGCCTATGCGCAGGTGGAGAGCGACCTGGCGCTGCTCCGGCCATACAAGGCGAAGTACAAAGATCAGGCCACGCGTGTGCGCGACACCGTGACCTACGCCTATCAACACGGCGGCGCATCGCTCATGGACATGCTGAACGCGCAAAGCGACTATCGCACCGTACAACTCGCTTACCTGCAACTGATTGGCTCTTACTTAAACGCTGCGGGACAACTCAATCTGGCCGTGGGCCGTGAGGTGATGCAATGATCGTACGAATCTTTCTCAACGGCTTCCCAAGGGCTTCGATCCTCTTCGCTTTGGCAGTCACAGCTAACTTGGCTCTCTCCGGCTGCAAAGGCAAAGAGCAGGGCGATGGCGCTCCTCCGCCAGCGACCGTGATCCAGGTCCCGGACATGAATCTGCTCACCATCGACCAGAACGACGTTCCCAAGTTTCCGCTCGTGACCGCGGACAAGATTCAATCGGCTTCTGAGCTGAACGCGACTGACAGCGTTGCCCCCGACGTTTCTCGAGAGGTTCCTGTCATCTCGCTGGCCAACGGCCGCGTGGTCGACCTCAAGACCCGTCTCGGCGACAACGTGAAACAAGGACAGTTGCTTTTCCAGGTCCAGAGTCCCGACATCACCAATGCTTTCGATGCTTATTTGAAAGCGGTGAATGACGAGCAACTCGCCAACAAGGCCGACATCCGCGCTCAGGACCTGTTCAAACATGGCGCCATCTCACAAGCCATGGTGGAGCAAGCCGACGATGCCGAGAATGATGCCAAGGCCGACCTCACCGCAGCCGAAGAACAGCTGAAAATGCTGGGTGTCGATAAGAGCCATCCCAGCAGTGTCGTCGGCGTACACGCTCCCATCTCAGGGGTCATCATCGGCCAGAACATAACCAATGCAGCGGCAGCCGGCGTCAGTCTTTCGGGCTCTGCGACCGCCTTCACCATTGCCGACCTTACCCAGGTCTGGATCCTCTGCGATGTCTACGAAAACGACATTCCCAAGCTGCAACTGGGCCAGCAAGCCACCATCAAGCTCAATGCGTATCCAGACCGGCCCGTCACCGGCCGCATCGGCGACATCGGGCCGGTTCTCGATCCATCGTTGCGCACCGCCAAGGTCCGTATCGAGGTTCGCAATCCCGGCTTCCTCAAGCTCGGTATGTTCGTCACGGCCACCTTTGCGAGCAAGAAGACCGAAGCGCATGCTGTCGTTCCCGCCGACGCCGTTCTGCACCTCCATGATCGCGACTGGGTCTTTGTGCCCGCCGGTAGCAACCACTTCAAGCGCACCGAAGTTCACACCGGCCCAATTACCAGCGGCAGCCGTCAGGTGATCCTCTCCGGCCTCGAACCCGGGCAACAGGTCGTCAACAATGCCCTCCTGCTCGAAACCGCGGGGAACCAGTAATGATTCGCGCCCTCGTAGATTTCGCGCTCAAGAACCGCTGGCTGATTCTCGGCGGAGTGGTGGTTCTCACCGCGTGGGGCATTGTCTCCTTCCGCAATCTCCCCATCGAAGCCTACCCCGACGTGGCCAATAACTACGTCCAGATCATCACCCAGTGGCCCGGCCGCAGTGCTGAGGAGATCGAGCGCCAGGTCACCGTACCCGTCGAAATCCAGATGGCCGGCATCCCCCATCTCACCCACCTTCGATCCACCACCCTGGCCGGTCTCTCCAGCCTGATGCTCATCTTCGATGACAGTTCCAAAAGCGATGTCAATCGCGAACACGTGCTGGAACGGCTCAGCCAGGTCAATCTCCCCGCCAGTCTCGTACCGCAGATGGGTACAGATTGGAGTCCTGTTGGCCAGATTTACTGGTACACGCTCGAGAGCACCAACCCCGCCTACGACGTCATGGAGAAAAAGTCGCTCGAAGACTGGACCATGGAGAAGGATTTCAAGAGCGTCCCTGGAGTCGTCGACGTCTCCAGCTTTGGCGGACCCACCAAGGAATACCAGATCAAGCTCGATCCCGAAAAACTCATCTCTTACGGCCTGTCCATCGCCCAGGTCGAACAGCAGATTTCCAGCAACAACACCAACGGCGGCGGCAGCTTTATTGAAGAGGGAGCCCAGCAGGTCAACGTGCAGGCGCTGGGACTGTTCCATGCTGTGCAGGACATTGAAAATACGCTCATCAAAACTTCCAACGGCACTCCCATCCGGGTCAAAGACATTGCCGTTGTCGAACAAGGTCCGAAGATCCGGCTCGGCCAGATCGGCCGTGCCGATCACCGCCCCGATGGCACGATCATCGACAATCCAGACACGGTTGAAGGCATCGTTCTCCTGCAGAAGGGGGACGACTCCGATCCCGTCCTGCAAGGCATTCATGAGAAGGTCAATGAACTGAATACGCGCATCCTGCCAAGGGGCGTAAAGGTCGTTCCCTTCCTCGACCGCTCCGTGCTGGTCAAATACACGGTCGAAACCGTCGAACATAACCTGACCGAAGGCGTGATACTCGTCGCCATCATTCTCTTTCTGTTCCTCGGAAATGTGCGCGGCGCCATCATCGTCGCGCTCACCATTCCGTTCGCGTTGCTGTTCGCCTCCATTTGTCTCGACCTCACCCACATTCCAGCCAACCTGCTCTCGCTTGGGGCTCTCGACTTTGGCATGGTGGTCGACGGCGCAGTGGTGATGATCGAAAATACCGTCCGCCATCTATCCCACAAAGACGACACCCGCATTCCCGGCCAGAAGATTCGCGACGCATCCCACGAGGTGCAGCGGCCGGTCTTCTTCGCCATCGCCATCATCATCACGGCCTACCTGCCTATCTTCACCTTGCAGGCGGTGGAGGGCAGGCTCTTCAAACCCATGGCCTGGACCGTTGCCTTTGCGCTCCTCGGTGCGCTCACGTTCTCCATCATCATCGCTCCCGTCTTTGCCAGCATCCTGTTCAGCAAGGGCGCCAAGGAGTGGGAAAACCCCATCATGGAGTGGCTGCGGAGGCGCTACCGCATCGCAGTTCGCCAAGCCATCTTGCATCGACGCATTACCGTGACCGTCGCCGCCATCCTCTTTGGAATCGCGGTCTACCTCACTGTCGGCGGCGCCATCGGTTCGGAGTTCCTGCCCCACCTCGACGAAGGCTCCATCTGGGTGCGTGGAACTCTGCCTCCCAGCGAAGGTCCCACCGCCAGCATCGACTTCACCAACAAGGCACGCCAGGTCATGGCGTCGTTCCCTGAAGTCACCCAGGTCGTAAGCCAGACTGGCCGGCCCGACGATGGCACCGACACCACCGGCTTTTTCAACACCGAATACTTCGTCGACTTGAAACGCAAAGAGCAATGGCGCCCCTTCTTTGATCAGAACAAAGAAAATCTGATCGCTGCCATGAACAAGGAACTCTCGAAATTCCCCGGCGTCATTTGGAACTTCTCGCAGCCCATCTCCGACAACATGGAAGAGGCTGTCTCAGGCGTCAAAGGCGAGCTGGCAGTCAAGCTCTATGGCGACGATCTGCGCACTCTGGAGCACAAGGCTGAAGAAATTCAGGCGCAGATGACCAATGTGAAAGGCGTCGAAGACCTGGGCATCTTTCGCATCATCGGCCAGCCCAATCTCAACTACATCGTAGATCGCACTGCCGCCGCCCGCTGGGGCATTAACGTCTCGGATATTCAGGACGCCATTCAAACCGCGGTCGGAGCCAACGCGGTCACCCAGGTACAGCAGGGCGAGGCACGCTACGACGTAACCCTGCGCTACCAGCGGCAATATCGTGATACGCGGGAAGCCATCGAGAACATACGCCTTCTTTCGCCCTCCGGAGAACGTGTATCACTCGCCCAGCTGACCACCGTCTCCACCGACGACGGCGCGGAAGAGATCTATCGCGAAGGCGGCCAGCGCTACATCGCCATCAAGTACTCCGTGCGCGGGCGGGACCTGGGCTCAACGGTTGAAGAGGCCATCAACAAAGTCAATTCCAATGTGACGCTGCCCGCCGGCTACCACCTCGAATGGGCGGGTGAATACGAAAGCCAAAAGCGCGCCAATAAGCGCATGGCCATTGTCATTCCCATTACCGTGATGGTGATCTTCCTCATCCTCTACACCATGTTCCGTTCGTTCAAATGGGCCGTGCTGATTCTGACCAGTGTCATCATGGCCTCCATCGGCGGGCCGTTAGCGCTTTTCATTACCCACACCAATTTTTCCGTCTCGTCGGCGGTCGGCTTCCTGGCACTCTTTGGCGTCTCAGTGCAAACCGGCGTCATCATGCTCGAATACATCAATCAATTGCGCGCACGGCGCCGAGGGATGGAGGAGACAAACCAGGACCACATCATTGAAGCCGCCGTCGAAGGCGCGGTCCTGCGCTTGCGGCCCATCATGATGACCATGCTGGTAGCCACGCTGGGCCTGCTCCCCGCCGCGCTCTCGCACGCTATCGGCTCCGACTCGCAGCGCCCCTTCGCCATCGTCATCGTCGGCGGCCTGCTCGCCAACCTTGTCATCGGCATCTTCCTTCTGCCGACACTGTACGTCTGGTTCGCCCGCGAAGACGATGTCCTGCCGGCAGCCGAAACCAACAACGAGGAGTTTTGATCGGTTGATTCAATCGGGTCCCCAGGTCTCGCGATAGAGGCCTGGGTTCGCATGGGGACGGTGCGGCTTTACTCTTCCCGCAGCACTTCCAATGGCCGCAGCCCCAGAATCCGATAGCTCGCAATCCAACCTGTCACCGTAGCCAGCACCGCGGTTCCCATCAGCGCTACCGCCGTGGCAGACCATTCGATATGAAAACCCACTTCCATCTTGCGCAGGAGCACCCGCGTCAGCAGGTTGGCAAAGATCACGCCAACCAGCCCCGCCAACAATCCCAGCACGCTGAACTCCACGCTGAAGGTGCGCACGATCCGCATCCGCGTTGCGCCCAGTGTCTTCAGCACTACCGCCTCGCGCATCCGCCGGAATCGCGTGCTGGCTATGCTCGATGCCAGAATCGTCAATCCGGCAAAAATGGAAAATCCAGCCAGAAACCGAATCACAAAGGTAATCTGATCGACCACGCTTTCGATCCGCTCCAGAACATCGGAAAGATTGATCACCGTAATCGTGGGATAGGCCGCGAACAGGGCCCGCTCCATCATTCCCACCTGTCTGGGATCCACGTGTGCGCCGCCGTACCACGTTGCAACTTCGCCCTTAAGCTGTCCTGAAGGCAGCATGAACGGCACCCGCGCGCCCAGATGATTCCCGTCCGCGCGATACAGCGCAGCCACTTTGAGCTTGTGTATTCCCCCAACCGCCGTCTCCAACTCCACGCTCGAACCCAGGCTCAGATGCAACCGCTGCGCCGCGCCCTCTCCCACGGCGATTTCCTGTGCACCCGCATCGGTCCACCACTTGCCTTGCGTGATCTTGTCCCCGGACGGCGCTGAATCCCCCCAGCTCAATTCCGCGTTTTCCAGCATGCGGCGTGGAAAGTGCTGCCCCTTCATCTGCTCCAGCTTCTGGCCGTTCAGCGAGACAAATCGCCCCGTCACCACCGGCATCAGGTCCAGCGCCTGGCTCACGCCCGCCTGGTGTTGGAAAAATGTCCTCACGCCCGCAGTTTCATCCGTGGTCACATCGATCAGGAAGACATTGGGCAGCGTGGGCGAAGCCGTCTCGCGAATCTCCCGCAGCAGCGCCGCCTGCATCAGGTAAACCGCCAGGATGAGCATGACGCCGGTCCCCAGCGCCGCCAGTACCGCCGCCGACTGATTGCCGGGCCGATATAGATTAGCCAGCCCGTGTCGCAAAAAGGACGGAAGCCGCAGCCGCACGCGATTCAACACGAACCTCACGGTGCGCAGCGCCACAGCGGCCAGCAGCAACAGCACCACCAGCGCCCCCGCCAACCCCGCTGCAAACCACGTTCCCACGGTCCTTGAATCCGATAGCCCCCACGCAATGCCGCCAAGCGCCGCCAGCACCAACACAGAAAGCATCAACTGCAATCGTCGCGCCCATACGCGTGCGAACCAGCCGCCAATCCCTTCCGGACCGGACTCCACCAGCCTGCGCAACACCAGCACCGGCCGCACGGCGCGCACGTCCAGCAACGGCGGCAGGCAAAACAGCAATGTCGTCAGCAGCCCGGTTCCCAGGCCGGCTGCGACCGAGCGCCACGGAAACGCGATCACCGTATGCACTGGCAACAGCTTGCCAAAGACCGCCGGCAGCGCCTCCATTACGCCCACGCCCGCGGCCACTCCCAGCAGACCTCCAGCCAGCCCCAAGCCCAAGGTCTGCAATAGAAAGATGCGCAGCAAGTCCGCTGAGCCCGCACCGACAGCCTTGAGAATGGCCAGCATGTCCATGCGCTGCTCCAGGTGGGCATGCATCGCCATGGCCACGCCAATCGCACCGAGCACCATGGCCACCAGGCAAATCAGGCTCAGGATTGCGGTTGCGCGGTCAAGCCCCTCCGTCAGCGCCGGATTCCCTTCGCGATAATCCATCACCTGCGCGTCGGGCAGAGCTTCCTCCAGCTGTTTGCGCACCGAAACGGAGTCTTTCCCCGGCGGAAGCTTGTCCGGCAGCTTCAGCATCAACCGCTCGCTCGAACGGCTTCCCGGTCCCAACAGGCCGGTTCGCTCCAGTGCAACGCGCGAGATCATCACCCGCGGCCCCATCCCGGCTCCTGCCGTAATGCGGTCGGGCTCCTGCTTCAACACTGCGGCGATTTTGAAGTTCCTTCCACCCAGCCGCATGGTCTGCCCCACGCGCGCATTCAGCCGGATCAGAAACTCGTTGGCCACCACCGCCGAATCGCCGTCGAGAGCCTGCTGCAAGCTCATTTCGGGCTCCAACTCGGCTTTGCCGTAGTAGGGATACTCATTGGGATCCACGGCTTTCAGGGTGACCAGCAGGGGCACCGGGTCCGGCGGCACCGAAGCCATCGAAAACGTCTCCGTCGCCCACGTCGAACGGCTGCCGGGAATGGCTCGCTCGATCGACGCAATCTTGTTCTGCTCCTCGGCGGGAGGCATCCGAAACAGCCTTGCACTCAAGTCCCCGGCCATCAGCGATCGCGCCTCTGTACCCAGCGTCCGCCTGAAACTCTCGCTGAAACCACGCACGCCCACGAGCGCTGCCACGCCCACCGCAACCGACAGGATCACAAATCCGAACTTGCCTGGTGCGGACTTCAGGTCCCGCCATCCAATAGCCGCGGCACGTCTCCAGCTCAAAGAGCGTTTACGATACTGGCCACCCGGATCAGCCATTCTGCACCTGCTCCGCGGCCTCCATCGGCGACTCGTAAGGTAGCGTGTCTTCTACTACCTGCCCATCTCTCAGCACGATCTTGCGATCGGCCCTGCTGGCCACTTCTGCATCGTGCGTCACCAGCACCAGCGTGGTGCCGGCGCGCTGGTTTCGCTCCAGCAGCAGGTCCAGCACCAACCGTCCGTTGGTCGAATCAAGATTCCCGGTAGGTTCATCAGCCATCACAATGGGAGGCTCGACCACAAAGGCGCGCGCCAGCGCCACGCGCTGCTGCTCGCCGCCCGAGAGCTGCACCGGGTAGTGATCCATTCGCTCCGCCAGGCCGACCTCCTCGAGTAAACGGCGAGCCTGCTTCAGCCCGTTTCCATCCACGTTGAGTTCGAATGGCAGCAGCACATTTTCAAGTGCCGTCAGCGTCGCAATCAATTGATACGACTGGAAGACAAACCCGATCTTGCGTCCCCGCACCGCCGCCAACTGCGCTTCAGCCAGATTGTGAATCGGCACGCCATCCAGCCAGATTTCGCCCGAGCTCGGCGTGTCCAGTCCGGCCAGCAGACCCAGCAACGTACTCTTTCCGCTTCCGCTCGCTCCCACGATGGCCACGAACTGCCCCGCCGGAATTGTCAGCGAAATGCCCTTCAGAA
>Ga0206981_10394_pt1 | contig 10612 bp, 8 predicted proteins | sample Alteio_BWMinCont_17_FD_153312 | JGI IMG/M metagenome (GOLD analysis project Ga0206981, IMG submission 153312) | Enriched cells from forest soil in Barre Woods Harvard Forest LTER site, Petersham, Massachusetts, United States -... | ecosystem: Environmental > Terrestrial > Soil > Temperate forest >... | reverse complement strand
AGACGCCGCCGTAGCTCTTGTCATTGACTACCCCGGCCAGAATTCGGCGCGGGTCTTTGTCGTCCACCACAAGCGCCTCGACCTTGCGCGCGGAGAAGCCCTGGTTGGACTGCGCAAAAGTTACGCCGCCGTCGGTGCTGGACAACACGCCGCCGCGATCGGTGGCCAGCAGGATATGCCCTGTGTGGTCGGGATCGACGTAGATGTCGTTGATGATGATGTTGTCTTTGAGCAATTGCCATTCATGGCCGGCATCGCGGGTGCGGTAGAGTCCTTCAGTGGTGCCTGCATAGACGATTTCTCGATGCTTTGGGTCCTGCATGAGGACGCGTGTCCGTCGTGCCGTTGCAGGAATGCCCTGAATCTTGTGGAAAAGCTCGCCGCCGTTTTCGCTCTTGTAGATACCGGAGCAGGCGCTGGCGTAGACGATGCCTGGCTTCTGAGGATCGAGGATGATGGAGAAGACGTCGGAGTCGTCGATGACGCCCTGCTTGATGTTGTGCCAGGTCTTGCCACCGTCTTTGGTCTTCCAGGGCAGGTGCCAGGTGCCGGCATAGACGATCGCGGGATTGCTTGGGTCGATGGCGAGGGACTCGACTTCGTGAATTTCGCGGCTCAATGGATCGTCCGCAGGTGGGCTGATGCGTTCCCAGTTCACCCCATGATCCTGGCTGCGGAAGATGCCTTCGAGAGTTCCACATATCAGAATGGCGGGATCGGAGGGAGCCTGCGCCAGCGAGCGCACGGACTGCCCTTTGAGCGCGGCAATGGCGGTCCACCTTTTGCCGCCATCGTGGCTCACGTACAACCCGCCGTCGGAGCCGTAGGTTCTCCACACTCCGGCGAAGAGGGTGCGATGATCGGCGGCATCGATCACGATACTGTCTACGATCAGGTCATCGGAATCGTCGATCTTGCTGAGGCGCGACCAGTTTGCGCCGCCATCCAGCGATTCAAAAATCCAGTTGTCCGTATCTCCTAAATAAAGATGCTGCGGTTCGTCTGGCACGGAGGCAAAGGCGCGCGCGTCGCCGCCATAGGGGCCGATCGACCGCCATTGGTAAGGGGGCTGGGCAAGCGACTGAACGGCAATTAAAGGCGCGCACAGACAGGCCAATAGTAAGAGACGGGAAAGAACCACGGCATAACGAGAGCAGGATTTCATTCCGAACAAACAATCTCCGGTACGAATACAGGATATAGGAGGCAAAGAAAAAGGGGCTGACCGGATGAATCGGTCAGCCCCGGTGTTTTCGTTGATAGGTCGCTTGAGTTCAATTTCCTTTAGACCAGGGTCCGGATTCTCTGGTGAAACTCCGGACCCATGCTGCCGAGTCTTGAACTCGTTGGATTACTTGGCCTTCTTGTGGTGATGCTTTTCCGCCAGCGCTTTGCGGGGCTGAGCCTTCACATCGCCGGAGACCGCAGTGGCTCCGTCGACCGAGAAGGTTGCGCCTGCAGGCACGAGGTAGTCTTCCACCTTCTTGCCATCGCCGGTACCGGTGTAGACCGTGATGCGCGAGGCATCAATGCCCTTCTCGGTAACCAGGTAGTCCTTGGTGTTGACGGCGCGCTGGGCTGCGAGATCCTCAACCGGAGCGCCCTTCTTGGCGTGCTTCGGAGGAGCCTTCTCTTCTGCAGTGGAGGAACCGACGATGGCGGCGGTCGCATCCGACTTGCTTTGCAGGGTGAGAGCGATGTCGTCAAGGCAGGCCTTGGCTTCGTTATCGACGCGGGCGGGACGCTTCTTGTCCTTGTCGAAGCTGATGGAGCAGAGAGCCGACTGAACCGGCGCGGGAGCAACGTAGGGAGCTTCAATCGTGACCGGGGTGGTCGCGGTTGCAGTTTGACCCTTGTCATCCGTGACCGTGCAGGTTACTGTCGCCGTGCCTGCGGGAGCGCCAGCCGAGGAGAAGGTTGCCGAAGCACCCGTACCGCTGACCGTACCGGCAGAAGCCGAGTAGCTGTAGGTCAGAGGACGATTCTGCGGGCTGAGGCCAGTGGCGGTGATCGCGCTGGTGTCACCCGGCTTGATCGTGGTCGGATTCGCCGAGCAGCTTACCGTCGGAGGCTCGAAGGCTTTGACTGTATATGTGGCTGAAGCATCGGCGGATTGTCCAGCCTTCGGACCTTCCGAAACGTTGCACTTAACCGTGTAGGAACCCGGCGCGAGCGAAGCTGTCGCAACCGTTGCTGTAGCTCCCGATCCGGTAACGCCATCTCCGGTAAAGGTGTACACAGCCTTCATCTTGGGGTTCAGCATGTCTGCCGTGGCAGTAACCGTGACCGGCTCTCCAGGGAAGACCGATGTGGGGCTAGCCGAGCAAGCCAGGGTTACAGGCGGCGGAGGGGCGATGGAACCGATATGCCAGACCACGCCGGCGCTCAGACGGGCTGCGTTGATGTTTGCACGTCCACCGTACGGATGAGGACCGAAGTCGGCGTGCATATAAGCGTAATCAGCCTGGAAAAGGCGAATTGCGAGGTGATGATTGAAGAGCGGGGTGTTGTAGTCCATGCCGCCGCCAACGGTCAGCATCGGACCCCAGGTATTCGGCTCGTGCTCGGGACCGCCGATACGTGCTCCGCCCGCCAATGCGTGGACGAAGGGAGTAATGTCAGAGGTTGGGTAGCGGAAGATCAGACCGACTGAACCCGTGGTGAATCCATCGTTGTTACCGCAGTCAGACTCTTTCGCGCCGCACTGATGCACACCGAGTTCGCCCTGAGCGCCAATGTACTTATTGAAGTAGTAGGCACCGCTTGCGATCGCGCCCCAGTTGATCGACTTGTAATCCACCGGCTCGATCGTACCGAGACCATCGGGTTGCTCTACCTGGACCGTACCTTTAGGCGCCAGGTAACTGTAGCCCAGGAAGATATCCCAGCGAGACGCAGAAGCGTCCGCAGGGGGCTTCGCGGCCGGCTTATCCTGAGCAAACGCGCCCACGGACACCATAAGCGCCGCTGCCGCTCCTGCCAGAACCAAAGACTTCGTAACACGAAAATTCATAGATTTCCTCCGCAACAGTACTTGAAAAGCATCCCCGCATTTTCAAGATTTCAACTCGTGAATTGTTTCGCCCGCTCGATCGCGGGCCATATTTTTGTGAAGCTAGAACATGCCGGTTACACATACGACATAACAAAGTTACCATAGGCCGAAAAGCCCGGAACACAAATTTCTCAATGAGTTGCCGTGCCCATTACTGCCCAGCACCTCGATTTTCACAGACCTCTTGCGATCGTTACTCCACGCGGAAACGATTTACTTGCTCGGCGGTCCGTTAGCCTACATTCAGCGTTCGAAGCAGGCTTCCCCGCTCACGCTGAATCTTTTCCTGCAACAAAGTGATGGCATACAACAACTGCTCAGGCCGAGGTGGGCACCCCGGCACATAGACATCGACCGGGATCACCTGATTGACTCCCTGCACCAGCGCATAATTGTTAAACACGCCTCCGGAGGTCGCGCAGGCTCCCATGGAAATTACCCACTTCGGCTCCGGCATCTGCTCGTACAAACGCTGAATGACCGGGGCCATCTTCTGCGAAACGCGCCCTGCGATCACCATCAGATCGGACTGCCGCGGCGAGGGACGAAATACCTCCGCGCCAAAGCGCGCGAGATCGAAGCGCGATGCGCCCATCGACATCATCTCAATGGCGCAACATGCCAGTCCAAAGGTCATGGGCCATACCGAATTCTTGCGAACCCAGTTCACTGCAAAATCGAGTGAGGTCAGAAACACGCCCTCAGGCTGCTCGTATCCGTAGCTGACTTCGCGTACCTTGGCACGATTCTTGGCGCTGCTTTCGAGCGAACCAAAAAAGTATTGGTCCTTACCCAAATCCCCGCCCTGATTTCCAGCGCCCGTGTTCTCAGACATGCGCCCAGTATACGATGCATCCGCCTGTTTCGAAACACTTTCCTCGTTGTTTGCATTGGCGGCTGCCCCGAAGTGTGTCATTCAGGACACTTTGCCTGCTCACCTTTGATTTCCTTCGGCGTCGGCCATCTCTCTGGCAATCACGATGCCCGAAGCGATCTTGGCGACCGAAAATCCTAGACCGGGAGCTGTTATTGGGGGAATCAAAAAAAACAATAGAAACAGGCCCAATAGCCTGCGGAACTCCTCTCCAGTGCGCCACCGTGCATATTCTGGGACGAATCCAATTTTCAGCCGCCGCTTCATAGAATCCTTTTGCGTTCGATATATTTGGCGGGAGCGGTGACGAGATACCATACCGCAATGCGACGCGGTATTTCGAGAATTACCCGCCGGCCTTTCGTGGCCGATACTAGCCGTACTTGTACCAGCTCAAGTCCAGCGGAAAACACCCTGCCGGCAATCCAAATGTTTTTGTACGCGTTCAGATGGTAAATTTCGCGCTGCTTCGAAATACAATCAATCGAAATGAAACATCTTTATTCGCTCCGAGCCCTCCTACTTTTGTCGATCGTGTCTGCAGGCATGTTGCTGGCGCCTGCCGCGACCCTCGCTCAAACCGCTCCGGAATCCGTCTCGCCCAATGCCCCGGCCACTCAGGCACAGATCGCCACTCTGCAAAAATCCATCTCCGACGCGCAGAGCTCGGCTGACAATGCCTGGATGCTGACCTCGGCAGCACTGGTGTTGATGATGACCGGTCCAGGCCTGGCGCTTTTCTATGGCGGTCTCGTCCGCAAAAAGAACATCCTCGGCACCATGATGCAGAGCTTCGCCATGATGGGAATTATCACTGTGCTCTGGGCGCTGGTGAGCTACTCCCTGGCCTTTGGACACGGGAACAGCTTCATCGGAGGCTTTGAACATTTTCTGCTGCAGGGTGTGGGCCTCAGCCCGAATGCCGATTATGCGGCGACGATTCCGCACCAGACATACATGGTCTACCAGTTGATGTTCGCCATCATTACTCCTGCGCTCATCACCGGAGCATTCGCCGAGCGCATGAAGTTCAGCGCGATGTGCGTCTTTCTGATCTTGTGGTCGATCGTGGTTTATGACCCAATGGCGCACATGGTGTGGGGCGTTGGCGGCCTGCTGAATGCCGCGGGCGGCAAGTTCCCTTGCCTCGACTTCGCGGGCGGCACGGTGGTTCATGTCACCTCGGGAGTTTCCGCGTTGGTGACTGCGATTTATCTCGGAAAGCGCATCGGCTACCCGAAGACGCCGATGCCGCCGCACTCCATGGTGCTCAGCTTCATCGGAGCCTGTCTGCTGTGGGTGGGGTGGTTCGGCTTCAACGCCGGTTCTGCGCTGAACTCCAGCGGCCTGGCTACTTCGGCCTTCGTCGCCACTCACTTCGCAGCCGCCGCGGCAGCCGTGAGCTGGACCACCGCCGAGTGGATGCATAACGGCAAACCCACAGCTCTCGGGGCGATTTCCGGCGCGGTAGCAGGCCTGGTGGCCATCACTCCGGCTTCGGGCTTCGTCCAGCCCATCCCGGCGCTCATCATCGGACTTATCGCCGGCGTCTTCTGCTTTCAGATGGTGACCCGCGTCAAGAACTGGTTCCGCTACGACGACTCGCTCGATGCCTTTGGCGTGCATGGCGCCGGCGGTACGTTGGGAGCACTGCTGACGGGCGTTTTCGCCACCGCGGTCATCAACCCCATCTTCGGCAAGGATGCCAGCGGCAATGCTCTGCCCACGGGCGGCATGGATGGCAACTGGCACCAGCTTCTCAATCAGTCTGTGGGCGTGGCCATTGCCTGGGTCATCTCCATCGTAGGAACGCTGGTGATTCTATTCATCGTCGACAAGACTATCGGCCTGCGCCTCTCCGCCGATGACGAAGCCACCGGCCTCGACCTGTCGCAGCACGGAGAAGAAGGTTACGACATGGGGTCCTAGAGCCAGAAAGGATTTGGGTGCCGAGGCTGATTCCTACTCTGTTCGTGGGACTCCCTCCCCCCTCCACCAACCTGCTACGCTAACCCAGTGACCGCGAGAACCTTTCGCGCGAGGTTTTTGGATTTATGCAAAAGATCGAAGCTATCCTCCAGCCAAGCAAGCTGGACGCCGTAAAAGACGCCCTGCTCGAAGCGGGCATTGAAGGCATGACCATTCTCGAAGCTCGCGGCCACGGCCGTCAGAAGGGCCATACGGAGTTCTACCGCGGCCGTGAATACACCGTCGACCTATTGCCTAAGGTCAAAATCGAGATCGTCGTCCCCGATGAGCTTAAGGACAAGACCATCTCCGCCATCATCGGCGCGGCCCGAACCGGCAAGATCGGTGATGGCAAGATCTTCGTCACCAAGATCGATGAAGCCATCCGCATTCGCAATGACGAGCATGGGGAATCGGCGTTGTAGCGAGAAACTGCTCATTATTGGTCTGTGGGCCGCACTCGGTTGAGTGCGGCCTATATTCTTTTTGCAACGACATTCAATACCGGCTATATTACTGGATATAGGATTTCAACGATTTTGAAGATCTCTGCCCAAAATCGCGCCATTCGAAGTTATCGAAGCCGCATGCGCAAACTTGGCATCGCGCGATTCGAAGTGCTCGGTCTCGAATCGGATCGCGACCTGATCCGCTCCCTGGCCAAGCGCCTTACGCGCAATGACCTGGAAGCAGCCCAGATCCGGCATGAGGTCAGCCGGAAGATTGCCGATGAGCCCTCGAAAAAAGGCGGCATTTTAGCCGCTCTGCGCAGGTCGCCTCTGGTCCGAATCGACCTTGAGATCAATCGCTCGAAAGAGACCGGCCGCAAGGTCGATCTGTGACCCGCTACCTTCTCGACACCAATATTCTGAGCAACGCGACCAAGGCGGTCCCTTCAGTTGCACTCGTTGATTGGCTTGCGGATCAGGCTGACGAGAACCTGTTCATCTCTTCTCTAACCATCGCTGAGATCCGGCGCGGCATTCTGGAAAAGTCAGCCGGAAAGAAGCGCAAGCAACTTGAAGAATGGTTCTCCAGCATCGATGGTCCGCCCGCTCTATTCGCGGGCCGCATTTTGCCATTCGATGAGAAAGCGGGCCTCATTTGGGCTGAGTTCATGTCGGACGGTTCCAGCGCAGGAAGGCCGAGGAGCGCGCTCGACACCATCATTGCGGCGACGGCAGTGGCGAACGATTGCGTCATCGTTACGGACAATGAAAAGGACTTCGCCGGATTGAATGTCTTGAACCCTTTGCGGGCGTAAGGCGGTGATAATCCTGAGGGATGAATCGATTTTTCGCATTTCCCGGCGTGCCATAGTTTAGACCCGTTGCCTCACTCGTTTCTGAGGGCGACCACGGGGTCAGCGCTGGCTGAACGATTCGCCGGAATCGCCGCTGCCAATGCGGCTACGCACAACCGCTGTTGTTTCCGTGCAAATGGAAACGTGCCCAGGGTAGGCAGCGTCCATTCTTGCAACGCGCCGGCTGTTTTTGGGACAGCTGCACGCTGAACAACGAACTTTTGTTTTCCAGCAAGGATGCAAGACAATGAGTGATATGCAGACGAGGACGCAGTTGGAAAAAGGCCAGTTTTTTCGCACGCTCCATGACCGCGACACTGCTTTTATCATCCCCAACCCATGGGACGCGGGCACGGCGAAGCTACTCGCACATCTTGGCTTTGAGGCTCTGGCCACGACCAGCGCCGGGTACGCTTTCTCGGCGGGGCGGCCGGACAACGCAATCGACCGCGATGAGATGATGGCGCATCTGGCGGTAGTTGCGAATGCGATCCCTTTGCCGGTCAGCGCCGATCTCGGCAATGGCTTTGGCGACGCACCCGAAATTGCCGCCGAGACTATCACCCTGGCAGCAGCGAGCGGCGTTGTCGGCGGCTCGATTGAAGACGCAACCCTGCGCGCGGACCAGCCAATCTATGAATTGCAGCAGGCCGTGGAGAGGATTCAGGCCGCCGTCGAGGCAGCACGAGCGCTTCCCTTTCCCTTCACCCTCACCGCGCGGGCCGAAAATTATCTGTGGGGACGACCTGACCTCGCAGATACCATCGCGCGGCTCCAGGCCTATCAGGAGGCAGGGGCCGACGTTCTCTACGCGCCGGGCCTCGCCAGCAAGGAAGACATAGCCGCAGTGGTCCGCTCTGTGGAGCGCCCTGTCAATGTTGTCATGGGCCTGAAGGGCGTGCAATTGAGCCGGACGGAACTCTCCGCCCTAGGTGTGAAGCGCATCAGCATCGGCAGCTCGCTCTCCCGCGCCGCGCTGGGTGCTTTTCTACGTGCCGCCCACGAGATGCAGGAGCACGGCACCTTCACCTTCGCCGGCGAGGCGGCCAGTTACCAGGAGATCAACACCATCTTCCAGACATAAAGCCTTCACCGCGTCCCACGACAGATTTCCTCTCCATCGGAGACATTTCAGCGGAGCGCCTCTCCGCGATGCAGGATTCGCCTTCTTTCTTGCGTTCTTCCGTAAATCTTCGGCAAAATTCGCTTATCCTCAAAGTGTTCCTTGTCCAATTTGCTCCTCATCATCCTTTATCCCAGCACCGATTCATACGCCTACAACCGGAGCCGTTCTTGGAAACAATCGCCCTCGTCATTGATGACCTCAAAGAGCAGTACAGCCAGCAGATGGCGCAGGTGCGCCAGACCTACGAGCGCACTGGAGACGGCACCTCCGCCATTCGCCGCCGAACCTCTATCGTCGATCGGCTACTGGTGGAGCTCTGGCGGCGTGCCGTCACTTCGAGCTGTCTCGACCCGAACGCCAAAGCCACCATGCTGGCTCTCGGCGGATACGGCCGCAAAGATCTCTTTCCCTGCTCCGATATCGACGTCCTTTTTGCTTGCGCTGACGACGATACCGAAAAATCGACCCGGCCGGCCATTCGCGGCATCATCCAGGCTATGTGGGATATTGGTCTCCGGGCCAGCCCGGCCACCCGCACGGTCAAGGAATGTAACCGTTTCGACCCAGACAATCTTGAATTCACGCTGTCTACATTCGACCACCGCTTCCTCGCCGGCAATTTTCCTCTCTACCAGAAGCTGCACAATGAGACCTTTCCCGGCCTGATTCTCAGTGAATGGAACTCCATTACGCAGAAGCTCGGCGAGTTAGCTCGTGCCCGCCACGCCAAATACGGCAACACGATCTTCCACCTCGAACCGAATCTGAAGGAGTGTCCGGGCGGCCTGCGCGACTTCAATCTTGCGCCGTGGTTCGCTCTGCTCTTCCATCTCAAAGAGAGCAAGGAATGGCCCAAGCAACGCATCTCCGGCTGGCAGTCTCCGCAAGGCGACGCGGAAGCTGCCTTCGACTTCCTCGCTGCCGCGCGCTGCTTCCTCCACTTCCGCCACAATCGCGACGACAACACGCTCGACTGGCAATCCCAGGACGAAGCCGCCGCCCAGAGTATTGGCCTTGAGACCCGCGGCACTGCCGACCCCGCCTACTGGATGCGCACCTACTACCGGCACGCGCGCACAGTTTATCGCCGCGCCGTCCTGCTCATGGAGCACCTGCCTGCTCCGGTGAGTTTTTACAAGCAATTCCGCAAACGTCGCGTGCCGATTCAGGGCACCGATTTTTCACTCGACCAGGGCCGCATCGACATCAGCCCTACTGCGCAGTTTGCGGACACCGACGGCATGTTGCGCATCTTCGCGCTTATCAGCAACCACGGCTACACACTCACCCAGGCCGCCGAAGACCGCATCACAGACGCTCTTCCTGTGCTGGCCATCAACATCCCCGAGGGGCCGTATCTCTGGAACCATCTGCGCGAAGTTCTGCTCGGCCCTCACGCAGCGCACGCTCTGAGAACAATGCATGCTCTCGGCATTCTGGAGATGCTCATTCCTGAATTCCACGGCATCGATGCACTGGTCATCCGTGACAGCTACCACCGCTACACCGTTGACGAACACACGTTCCTCACCATCGACAACGTGCAGGCCCTGCGCCGGCCGATGCATGATTATGAGCAACGCCTGGGCACGCTGTTGCCCGAGATCGACCGTCTCGATCTGCTGTTGCTCTCACTCCTGCTGCACGACACAGGTAAGGCCCGCCGCACCGGCGAACATACCACCTCTAGCGTCGAACTCGCCGACAGCCTGCTCGCTCGTTTGGATTTCGACATTGAAGAACGCGAGATCGTGCGCAAGCTCATCCGCAGCCATCTCGAAATGTCGAATGCTCTCCGCCGCGACATCTTCGACGCCGACAACGTGCGCCTGCTCAGCGAGAAGGTTGGCAGCCCCATGCTGCTCAAGATGCTCACATTGATGACTTACGCTGACATCAAGGCCGTCCACCCCGATGCGCTGACTCCGTGGAAGGCAGAAAATCTCTGGCAGCTCTATATGTCCACCGCCAACTTCATGGACCGCAGTGTGGATGAAGTCCGCTACCATGCCGATCTCGATCCCACGCTTCTTTATCGCATCGGCAGCATGGTTCCGGGAAAAGAAACTGCTATCCGTAAATTCCTCGAAGGTCTGCCGCAACGCTATCTGCAAACCCGCCTTCCTGAGCAGATCCGCAATCAATTCCTGTTAGCTTCCAAGTTAGATAAAGATCCCATCCAGTTAGAACTCCGGCCTAACCGTCAATTAGTTGAACTTACCGTAGTCGCCAAAGATCGCCGCCGGCTCTTCGCCGACGTCGCTGGAGCACTCGCCGCCTGGGGCA
>Ga0206981_10390_pt1 | contig 10665 bp, 8 predicted proteins | sample Alteio_BWMinCont_17_FD_153312 | JGI IMG/M metagenome (GOLD analysis project Ga0206981, IMG submission 153312) | Enriched cells from forest soil in Barre Woods Harvard Forest LTER site, Petersham, Massachusetts, United States -... | ecosystem: Environmental > Terrestrial > Soil > Temperate forest >... | reverse complement strand
CGACGCCGTAATCTTTGATGGCCTGGATGGCGGCTTCCCGAAGCTTAGGGTGGGCCGTCAAACCGAGGTAGTTGTTCGAGGCGAGATTGATGACCTGCTTGCCGTCGTAGTGGCAGACGGGAGCCTGCATGTCGTCGAGGATGCGCAGGCGGAAGTAGGTGCCCTTCTCCTTCAGTTCGTTAAGCTGGGCGGTGAGGTGCTGGAGCTGTGGACGCTGGGAGAGAGTGGTCGTCATGATCGGTTGCCTCGGGATGCAAAGGTTCTAAACAAACATCGTATCGTGCGAGAGGATGAGGCAACAGTGCCGGTGATGCGCGTCGGCTCGGATACAATGAATGTTTGGCGGCAGTTCCCATCGCGCCTGGATGTTTTTTTGAGAGAGCAGAGAAACCGAAGAATGAATTTGCAGTTGTTGAGGCATGGCATCGGCACCCGGGCAACAGGTAGGGCCGCGGGCTTCTTATTGGCGGCATCGATGGTGGGAGCGGGATGGGGCGCCGGGGCACAAGTGGCCACTCGGACCCACCTTTCGGTTGCGTCGGACGTGCATGGGAATACATTTACCGCCAAGGTGGGCGATGTTGCCGGCAATCCTGCGACCAGCGGGACAGTGAGTTTTGAGACAGCCAAGGGCTCGCTGGGTTCAGCCTTCGTCGAGAATGGCGCAGCCACGCTCACGGTCGACCAGCTGCCGCAGGGCATACGGACGGTGACCGCGGCCTATTCCGGCAGCAAGGGTTATGCCGCGTCGGCCGCGGGAGTTTCTGCAGGCGCGGATGCGGCCAGCAGCACGCTGCCGGATTTTGGGCTAACCGCCAGCCCTACTTCGCTCACCCTGACGCCCGGCCAATTCGGGAATATCACAACCACGGTAACGCCTGAGAATGGCTTCAACGACATGGTGACGCTCTCCTGTTCGGGAGTTCCTGCGGGCGCCACGTGTGTGTTCAGTCCTACGACGCTCACCCCGCTCACTGCTGCGGCTGTGTCGAGCACTTTGCAGATTCAGACGCAGGGCCCATCGGGAACCAGCGCGACTCTGACGAACGCGCCATTTTCCGCCTCGCCTGCGGCATACGCCATTGTTCTGCCGGGCATTCTTGCACTGGCTGGACTGGGCGCGCTGCGCAAGCGCTCGGGAATCGCAACCCTGCGCGTACTCGGGTTCCTGGCGCTTCTTACCGCCAGCGGCCTGGGGCTTGGAGCCTGCTCGCAGCGCTACGACTACCTGAACCATCCGCCGTCGGGCAATCCCGGCATCGCCCCCGGCACATACACAATCACCGTGTCCGGTTATGCCGCCGTCAACGGCACGAGCGTCGTTGGTCACTCGCTCCCCATTACCGTGACAGTCAAATAATTCAGCCCATACCTCTACCCGGCGCTCGGAACTATTTGCCGCTTAATGGCGTACCCGCTGCTGTCGCTCCTTGGCGATCGGACGTACGCATGTTCGGAGAGGTCGGCACATGGCCATATTCAACGATCAGCTCAGGCAGGTTTTACGCCGGCTCAGCCGCGCACCGCTGTTTACAACGATCACTTTGCTCACACTCGCCATCGGGGTAGGCGCGAATACGGTGATTTTCAGCGTCGTGCAGGGCGTACTTTTGAAGCCTCTGCCGTATCCCCACCCCGAGCAGCTGATCGGCGTGTGGCATAGCGCGCCGGGCATCGACATCAAAGAGCTGAACATGTCGCCGTCGATTTACTTTATCGATCGCGAGCAGAACACCACCCTCCAGGACATCGGCGTCTATGACAACGATTCGCTGAACGTGACCGGAGCGGGTCAGCCGGAGCATGTGCGCGGCCTTGACGTCACTGATGGCACCCTGCCGATCCTGGGAGTGGTTCCGGCGCTGGGGCGTTCATTTACACGCAAGGACGATTCGCCGGGTTCGCCGCAAACGGTGTTGCTCTCGTATGGATACTGGCAAAAGAAGTTCGGGGGCGACCGGTCGGTCATCGGGCGATCGATTACGGTGGACGGAAAGCCGCGGGAGATTATCGGCGTTCTGCCCAAGGGCTTTCATTTTCTCGATCAGCAGGATGCGGCGCTTATCCTGCCGTTTCAATGGGATCGCAGCAAGGTGAAGCTGGGCAATTTCAGCCAGCGTTCCCTGGCCCGGTTGAAGCGGGGAGTGACCATGGCGCAGGCCAGCGCGGACATGGCGCGTCTGCTTCCTGTTGTCCTGCGCAGCTTCCCGGTGCCGGAGGGATTCAGCGTCAGCCTTTTTGAGAAAGCGCGGATTATGCCGAATCTCCGGCCCCTGAAGCAGGATGTTGTCGGGGATATTGGCAAAGTGTTGTGGGTGCTGATGGGTTCGATCGCGCTGGTCCTGCTGGTGGCCTGCGCGAACGTCGCCAACCTGTTGCTCGTTCGCGTTGAAGGCCGCCGGCAGGAGTTTGCGATTCGGTCGGCACTGGGTGCCGGCTGGGGGCGCATTGCCGGCGAGCTGTTCTTCGAAAGCATGGTGCTTGGGATTGCGGGCAGCCTGGTTGGCCTGGCGCTGGCCTATGGCGCACTGCGCCTTCTGGTCGCAATGGCACCTACTGGCCTGCCGCGCATCCACGAGATCGGCATCGACTTTCCAGTGCTGCTGTTCACCCTCGGGCTCGCGCTCTTCACCAGCCTTCTGATTGGTGCGATTCCGGTGATCAAGTATGCCGGGGCGAGCGTGAACAGCGGACTTCGGGAAGGTGGCCGGGCGCTGAGCCAAAGCCGCGAGAGGCATCGGGCACGCAAGGCCCTGGTGATCGTGCAGGTGGCGCTGGCACTGGTGCTGCTCATCTGCTCGGGGCTGATGATTCGGACCTTCAGGGCCCTGATGCACGTGTCTCCGGGATTTGATGCGCCGGATTCAGTGCAGACATTTCGCTTGTACATTCCTGAAACGCAAATCCCCGACACACAGCGCGACCGGGTGGTACGGATGCAGCAGGGCATTCTGGATAAGCTGGCGGGGATTCCGGGCGTCTCGTCGGTTAGCTTCTCCACCGCCGTTCCATTGGATGGGTATGATTCCAACGATGTTCTGTCCGCGCAGGACCATATGCTCGGCGAAGGCCAGCTTCCGCCGATTCGGCGCTTCAAGTTCATCTCGCCCGGGACGTTTGCGACGCTGGGTACGAAGCTGGTGTCCGGCCGCGATCTGACCTGGGAAGATATCTATCAGAAACTCCCGGTCGCGATCATTTCGGAGAGTTTCGCGCGCGAATACTGGCATGACGCGAACGGCGCGCTGGGGAAGAGAATCCGTGTTGCGAGTGTTGACGACTGGCGCGAGATTGTCGGAGTGGCGCAGGATGTTCACGACGATGGGGTGGATCAGAAGGCGCCAGGAACCGTGTACTGGCCGGTCATGCAAGACAAGTTCGAGGGAGAGAAGGAGATGCTCCGTCGCGGGGTAGCGTTTGTTATTCGCAGTCCACGCGCCGGTTCGCAGGCCTTTGTCAATGAGATTCAACAGCGGGTGTGGTCAGTGAATCCCGAAGTGCCTCTGGCCGATATGACCACGCTTGGCGAGTTGTATACGAAATCCATGGCCCGGACTTCGTTCACTTTAGTGATGCTCTGCGTGGCCGGCGGCATGGCGTTGCTGCTGGGGATCGTTGGCATTTACGGCGTGATCTCTTATTCGGTGTCGCAGCGGACACGCGAGATCGGCATTCGCATGGCGCTGGGCGCGCAAAGACAGGCGCTGACCGCAATGTTCGTGCGCCAGGGGTTGTGGCTGACGGGTATCGGCGTCGCATGCGGCCTGGTTGTCGCTTTCATTGCGATGCGGTTGATGTCATCGCTGCTGTTCAATGTAAGCCCGGTCGATCCGATTACCTACCTTGCGATTACCGGCGGAGTGGTGGCAACTGCGTATCTCGCCTGCTATCTTCCGGCACGCCGCGCAGCGACGGTCGACCCAGTGAACGCGCTCAGGGCAGAGTAGCGACAAGTCGGCCCTCACCACCCCAAACGACACACCTGAGCCACGGAGTTGCGGTAAGGACAAGGGAAGGCCGTCGCCGCATGGCCGGAGAGCAGCAGCCAGGTGGCTCCTAAGGGGTGCAGGCGGACGAGACGCTCGGGGTCTGAGAGCTGGTCGAGTTCGGCCTGTGCATTGCGCTCGGCCGCCCATCGCGCCGCAAGATGCGGAAAAACGACAGCTACTCCTTCGTCCTTGTCGTCGGCGAGGAGGCTTCGCCCGGTGGTAGCGCGGAAGCCCTGCGAGTCCTCCCCATTCAGAAACACCAGCTGCGGGTTGGAGGCGAAGACGGCGTCCTGAGGGGTGTTGACGCCAATCCAGACAAAGGCCTGCTGCCAGGGATTGCGCGGAGCTTCGCCCGGAAATTCGATGTGAGCGGAGAGCGGGTAAGTATGGCGCATAGTGGGCAGCTCGAAGGTGATCGTCGCATACCGCAACGGGAAGGAGGTGGTCGATCCTCGCGAATGGGGAAAGCATCCTTCGCATCCGGAAGACGAGGGCCTGATCACCAGGGGCACCTTCGGTCCGATCCTCTCGACGGTGATTGCGGACGCCGCGCGCGGTGAGATGACCTGGGACCGTTGGGAGCGCGGAGGTGCTGGCACACTGGCGGTGTTTCGCTATCGCGTACCGGAAAATCAATCGCATTATTCCTTAGCGTTTCACGGTCTCTCCAGTGACAGGGGAGGTGCGAACCAGGGCGCGGGATACTACGGCGAAGTCGCGATCGACCCGGCTGCTGGCACGATTCTGCGTCTGACTGTACAGGCAGATCTGGCGCTCGACTCGCCCATTCTCCGCGGCGATATCATGGTGGAATATGGCCCGGTAGAGATCGGCGGCAAACCTTACACCTGCCCCATAAGAAGTGTGTCGATATCACTCGACGATGACCCCTTCGCTCGAACAGTGACCAACCTGTTAAATGATGTGACATTTGCGGATTATCATCTGTTCCGGGCCGAGTCGCGCGTTCTGACCGGAAATATCCCTGCACCTGATCCTTAACAAGCTAGACACCAGGATCTCCGTAGCCAGCGGGGTAAGTTGAACTATAAATGAATGCCCGTTTATAAATTTCTTCGTCCTATTGCCTGGACCATTGTCAACGGGCGCGGATCGTCGATTCACTCATCGACAGGTCGATAAGTCCCGAGAAGTCTTATCCTCTGCTTTTAAAAGATGTGCTTAATTCCCTTGCCGACACCAGTGACGATCTTCGCGGTCCCCTTCGTCGTGCCGACGGCAATGTGGGTCCCTGCCGAGACGCCTCCTTTGCCCACCGACGTCGCAGCATCGATCGGGTGGAGTGTGACAAGGTCCACAGCGCCTTTGCCGGCGCCCGCCGCTAAACTCCCCGCTCCCTTGGCTGCGCCTTTAGCAATGTCTCCGCTGCCGCTCGCAACCTCGCCGCCTGCGCTGCGGCCCCTTTTCTCGCTGTGTGCTTTCGCGTGACTCTTCGTACTCTGATCGGAACTCGATTGGCTCTGGACAGGCAAAGCAATAGCCAGCCCGAACAGTAGGAATGTGACCAGTCCGAATTTGGTTTTCACGGTTGTGCTCCGCTCGAATGCCGCCTCGAATAAATGATGAAGCTTGACTCTGAAACATTCAACCCGAACAGAAAGAAATAGTCTCAACGTAATCAGCCGGATGTGCTGCCATCGTCAGCGTCCGAAATACCTGGCCAACTATTTCCTTCCACCGCTCCCATTAGAAATAGAGAGAAAAAGAGGCCCGGCTGCATCGCAGCCGGACCCTTTGTGTTGAAGGAGGCAACTCAAGCACCTTTTAGAATCTGCGAACATTGGGTCACCAGAATCCAATGAATGATTGGCACGATGCTTTAAATTCTGCCCGAAATATAGGGCAAATCGATCAAGTAAGCCGTTTAGAATCAAGGCAGTCTAAATAAAGCCAAGGTTTTCACACGTCAACGCGAAGACGTGTAATAGCCATTGAATCAAACACTTGCCAAAACTCTCGGGGGCGGGTTACACCCCCGCAAGGAGCGAAATATGTGGCTCCCATTCATAGCTCCTATTGCCATTAATAGACGTAGGTGAAGGCAATTAAGGCGATTCCGGTATAGGTCCACTTCGCGCCTGCTGGATACATCGCTCCAAGCATCGTGAGTACAACTCCAAGTGCGTAGATGAATCGGATGAGGGGATCTTGCTCGTCTTGCTCATCCGGTTGCTGTGGGATGGTTGTAGTTGCCATATCTGCCTCCTGACACAAGCAGAATCGCACCGGTGGGGCTCGAGCGGCAGTATGCTTTGTCAGCAATCAGGGATGACGGATGTCACCCCGCGGAAAGACTTGCGGGATGGGGAAGGGCACGGCTTTAGCGGCCGAACGTTAGTAGTACAAATACTTGCGCCACTTTTGGTCGGAGTGCCCGATCATGCGCATGATGTGGCGGCTGGTATGCAGCGAGAAGGGCCGCGGCTCGCGCAGCAGTTTCATGTCGCGGAGTTCGTGCAGCAGCTGGTTGCCCTTGCGGCGATTGCAGTTGTGGCAGCACGCCACCAGGTTCTCCCATGTGGAGAGACCGCCGCGTGAGCGCGGCTGCACATGGTCGAGCGTGAGTTCGGAGGAATGTAGTACCACGCCGCAGTATTGGCAGCTATTCCGGTCGCGCAGAAGGATGTTTTTGCGCGACAGGGCGCGGGTCTGGTGGGGAATGCGGCGGTATTCGAGCAGCCGGATGACCGACGGCATGGGCATGCGCACGCGCGCGGCATGCAGGATGGCTCCCTGCTCTTCTTCGGTCTTGGCGACGCCCTTCAAAACCAGGACCAATGCCCGGCGTGCGCCGCAAATGTTGATGGGTTCATACGACGCATTCAGTACAAGCACGGGCGTCTGCAGGGCGGAGTTGAACCGGACGCGCGGCTCGGCGCTCTCCGCGTGCGGCAGGGTGTGACATTTGGCGAGCGATTTTTGCTTGCGTGCGTGAATCGTTGCTTTTCCCAGCGACATTCTCATCCCCCGTCTCCGTTTTACCCCCGTGCAAGCGCCCGCACCATTGTCCTCCATGCTTACTGCAGCGTCTTGCCTCCATCCCACATAGCAATGTCCGGATGCATGAGGACATCGGCCACAGCCCCTGGCCGAAATGCCTCGATCTGCCGCCGTTGCGCCCGGGCAACAGTCGCCACCCACACCATAGCCGCTCCGGCGCGCTTCAATACCTGGGAACAGGCCCGGGCAGTCGCCCCGGTGCTGTAAATATCGTCAATCAGCAGCACATCCCGCCCCCGTACCCAGGCGGGCTCGGAGACTGAAAAGGCGCCGCGCAAATTGCGCCGGCGCTCGTGAAGACTCAGTCCTGCCTGACTCTCAGTCGCGCGTTGCCGCGCAAGAACCCACGGGGCAGGTTCGCCCTCCCACTCCGGACGAAGACTGCGCATGGCCCGCACCGCCGCCCAGGCCAACAGCTCCGATTGGTTGACGCCGCGCTCTCTGCGCCTTGCCTTGAAGAGTGGCACTGGAACCACCAGCATCCTCCGCGGTAAGCCCGGCACCGCGGCTGCCCGCTTGGCAATCAGGGTACCCAGCCTTTGGGCTACCGGCTCCCACCCCTCGTACTTTAGAAGGTGCAGCAACGATCGAATCATGCCCCGATACGGCCCATGTGCCACAGCCCTTGCAAAGGCCGGAGGAGCGAGCCGACAAGGGCGGCACAAAAGATTCTCGCCCGCCATCTCGCCGAAGTCGGAAATGCCCAGGTCTTCGCCGCAGCGGAAGCAGATTGAAGCAGATTGAGAAGGAAGATCCTTCCAGCAGGAAGAACACACCGGAACACGGTGGAGGCTGGAGAGCGGGTCGCCGCAGGTGCGGCAGTCGGCAGGCAAAATGACAGAAGTCACGCTGTTCAGTGGACTTCGGAGCACGCGAACCACTGCACGCCAAGCCATAGTGTGACTTGACGGAAGGTCCAGCGTCAGGGGGGCACTCTGACTGCGGAAGACTCACCTCACTCTGGCGAGCCGGATTCTGAAACCTGGCTCCCGGTTGGTACGAGTATAACTCGATTTTCAATCAGAGATAAAACACGCGCCGCCTGTGTTGTCGTTGACGGTTCTCGACATAACCTGTCTGGCCCTCTCACCTTTTCCGCAAGCGAACGGGCGTCATGGTAAAAGCAGTAGCATGATCACGAATTTCTTGAAATACCCAACCCTGGTATTCGTAATCTCGCTCCTCGTACTCTGGTTCGCTGCCTGGGCAGGCGCGCGCCTGCGTCACCGGTTGGGGCTGCAACTCGCCGAGGAGCTGCACTCAGATTTCGGCGTCGTTCTTGGAGCCACACTCACGCTGCTCGGTCTCCTCATCGGGTTCAGTTTCTCCATGGCCAACACCCGTTACGATCTGCGCAGAAGCTATGAGGAGGCAGAGGCCAATGCCATTGGGACCGAGAATGTGCGCGCCGATCTTTTGCCTGCCGACGCCGCTCAGATCCGTAATCTTCTGCGGCAATACACCGATCTCCGTATACGGTTCTACACAACAATCAGTCAGGACGAGTTGCAGAGCATTAATCGCGACACAGCACAGCTGCAGAACAAACTCTGGGCGGCCGTCTCTGGTCCGGCGAGTGAGCAGCCAAACCCGGTAAAAGCGCTCGCCGTCTCCGGCATGAATGATGTCTTGAACTCACAAGGCTATACCCAGGCCGCCTTCTGGAACCGAATTCCCACGGCCGCCTGGGGCCTGATGGCGACCATCGCCGTCGTCTGCAATGTGCTCTTCGGCTACGGTACTCACCGCGTCGAGCCAAAGCTTCTTCTCATCCTGCCTCTAGTGGTCGCCGTGTCTTTCTTCCTCATCGCCGACATCGACAGCCCACGTCACGGTATCATCCGCGTTCATCCGCAGAATCTGGAGAGCCTGCGCGCAGGCATGGGCGACCAGTAACCACCCTGGACGGGCGTCCCGCGAATTTGACTTCTGCATCACTCACTCGCGCTGGTACACTCAGCCTTCTCACGCGCGGAGGTTGCATGCCTGCGTCTGATCAGCACGATATGGAGGATCGCTTGGCCAGCCTGCCCGAGTTTCAACCCCCCGAATTTCACCCCTTTGTCCCAGCAAACGAGACGCGTCCGGAATTCACCATCCGCGCCATTCTGCTGGGCTGCATTTTTGGAGTGCTCTTCGGAGCCGTGACCGTCTACGTCGGCTTGCGGGCCGGGCTCACGGTAGCAGCATCGATTCCCATCGCCGTTCTCTCTATCAGCGTATTGCGTGCTCTGGGCCGGGCGTCGATCCTAGAAAACAACATCGTTCAGACGACCGGCAATGCCGGGCAATCAATCGCGGCGGGCGTGATTTTCACACTCCCCGCGCTCATTTTTCTTGGCTTCGATCTTGAATACTTCCGCATCTTCATCCTCGCCCTTTTAGGCGGTTGGTTGGGCGTGTTGTTCATGATTCCGCTGCGCCGCCAGTTGATCGTCGAGGAACACGGCATCCTTAAGTATCCTGAAGGCACGGCCTGTGCCGATGTGCTAATCGCGGGTGAACGCGGAGGGTCGTTCGCCAGCCGCGTTTTCTTCGGACTCGGGCTCGGCGCGCTGTACACGCTCTTCCAGAACGAAAACCTGTTGGGTGCATGGCCGGGTACGCCTAACTATGAACCGAAGTGGCTTCCGGGCGCCGCGCTGCGCGCCGAGGCAACGCCGGAATACCTCGGCGTCGGCTACATCATCGGGCCGCGCATCGCAGGTGTGCTGTTCGCCGGCGGAGTCTTCAGCTGGTTCGTGCTGATGCCGGTGATTCATTTCTTCGGCGTACATCTGCCTAACGCCATTTACCCGGGCACTGTGCCCGTGTCGCAGATGGCGCCGAGCGATCTGTGGCGGACCTATGTTCGACCCATGGGTGCAGGCGCAGTGGCGGCATCGGGATTGATCACGTTGATCAAGACCTTGCCCACCATTCTCGGGGCGCTGGGCGCGGGCGTAAAAACCCTCGGTAAGAAGGCCACCATGGCATCCGCCAGGCGTACGGAGCGGGACCTGCCCATGAGCGTGGTGGTGCTAGGCAGCGTACTGCTGGTCCTGATGATTTTTCTCTTCCTCACATTCAAGCCTGTTCCTGGTGCACAGGTGGGATGGCTGGCGAATCTGGCCGCGTCGCTCCTGGTTGTGCTCTTCGGCTTTCTCTTTGTTACTGTCTCCTCGCGCATTGTGGGGCTCATCGGAAGTTCGGCGAATCCCATCTCCGGCATGACGCTTGCCACGCTCATGGCCACGGCCGCGATTTTTCTTGTGAAAGGATGGACGGCTCCCGCATTTGGAGCACTCGCGATCACCATTGGCGGCACGGTATGCATTGCCGCGGCCAACGCAGGCGATACTTCGCAGGATCTGAAGACCGGATACCTGATCGGTGCGACCCCCTGGAAGCAGCAGGTAGCGGTGATGGTGGGTGTCATCGTCTCCGTCTTCTCGATCGGCGTTACCCTCAATGCCATGAACAAGGGCCTCGAGGAGTTCACACCAATCACGCCTCCCATCGCCTTCAATTTGAGCGCGCCAACCGATGGCGTGCAGGTGCAGCAGCACTTCAGCCGACCGCGTTTTCTGCTGACCAATCCCAACAAATCAACCGCCTTCGTCGACGGAAGCAAGTACATACTGCTGAATGCGCTGGGCTCCACAACGCTGGCCGA
>Ga0206981_10217_pt2 | contig 10702 bp, 20 predicted proteins | sample Alteio_BWMinCont_17_FD_153312 | JGI IMG/M metagenome (GOLD analysis project Ga0206981, IMG submission 153312) | Enriched cells from forest soil in Barre Woods Harvard Forest LTER site, Petersham, Massachusetts, United States -... | ecosystem: Environmental > Terrestrial > Soil > Temperate forest >... | reverse complement strand
GGATATCCGCAACGGCCTTGTTCGGGGAACAGGGATTTCCATCTGTCCCAGTTACGCAACGGCGCCGTTGAGCCAGGGTAACTCCGGGCGGTTTCCGCGCAGAAGATCCTGCAACATCGAAGCAGTCATTTCAGCGGGCAAGGTGTAGGAAAACTCCAACCGCATTTCGGCATGGTCTTCCGGAAGCGCTACTCGTCGCGCGCGCCCTACGGTTACCGTCTCGCGCATCACGTCAAGCAGAAACCTACGCGTCTGAGGGTTGCTCTTAATCGCGCCGATTGGCTGCCGCATCGCCGCATCGCTGCAGTCGATGCGGACAAACCGGGCTGCAACCCCTTCCCTCTTTCAGTCCTAGGGCCGCCGCGGGCGCCAACAGCCGATTGACAGCTCTCAAGGACAAGCTCTTCGCACTCGAAAAAGATCACGTGCAAGGAAAGATCTCAGAATCTGAGTACGGCGAGCTCAAATCGGCGCTGGAGTTAGACATGCGCCGGGCTCTAAGCCGCCAGTTTGTCACGCTCAGGTACAAGTCGAATCGAGGATAGCGTTCCGGATTGGACACCCCGAAGGGCATCTCACCACTCGTGGTCTTTCTCGTGTCATCGGACTTTCGCTGCCTTCCGGTAAAAACATTGATAGCTTTAGTCGGGATCCGTTAACTCAGAAAGTCTCTCCTGTCCTTCGTCGATTGGGCGAAGGACAGGTAGGATCGCTACATATTCATCGTTTTATTTAGTGGCTAAAACCGGGAGAGGTAAGATTGAAATTCGTGCCACGGCGTTAATTCGAGGCCTGGCATTGGGGGAAACTCAATGAGCAAATAGTTAAGCGTGCCTGCGCGATCTACTTCGTTGCGAGTTGTGCGAGGACGTCCGCGGCTGTTGTGCGGTCGCCATGGCTATGGCTGATCTTTTCGAAGAGGATTTTGCCTTGTACATCAAGGACGAAGGTCGATGGGTATGCCGTTTCATGCGCCGCGTCCCATCGCAACCCGTAAAGGCTGGTCATCTTGTAGTTGGGGTCGATCGCGAGCTTGATGTTTGGCGGCAATTCGGCTTGCTTTTGCGAGGAACTCCTTGGCGTGCTGATCCAGATCCGCCGGGGGGCCCGGGTAGACGAGGAGGACATTGGCTCTTTGGGCCTGGAAGTCTGAAGCGTGCTCTACGAAGTCGTGCACCTGCCGCTCACAGTAGGGGCACTGATATCCAGGAAAGCCAATACGCGCCAAAGCCGGCGCGTTCAAACGCTGAGTGGGCTCTCGTACACTGCTGGAATTCTCGTCTCCTTCTGGATTATCGTCGCGACTTTACTCATTTCACGAGCGGTGGGTCGGCAAGTGGGATGGGGCTTTCAGCTTCAATCGCCTACATTCGTGGCTCTATTGGCGTTGTTGCTCTTCCTAATGGGGCTTGCACTCGCGGGTCAATTTGAGCTAGGCCTGAGCTTCACCGGAAGGGGTGATGCGCTCACCCGGAAGGGTGGTTACACCGGCAGCTTCTTCACGGGTATGCTTGCCACGGTAGTGGCGACGCCTTGCACGGCGCCGCTGATGGGCGCCGCGGTCGGCTATGCCTTATCACAGTCCGCCCTCGCAACACTCGCGATCTTCACCGCGCTGGCGTTGGGACTAGCACTGCCTTATCAATTGTTGACGCTACAGCCTGCGTGGGCAAAGCTGATGCCCCGCCCGGGGCGCTGGATGGAGACACTAAAGCAGCTGACAGCTGCTTACGGTGGTTTGGTTGGTGTGGGTTTATGGCCGCTTGTATAGTGCCACCGGGGAGGATATAAATCACGTTGCGCGTCTGCTCGTCGGCTTCCTATTACTTGCAGGTGCAGGCTGGGCACTTCGGCGATGGCCGGCACAACGCGTCGGACTGGTCGCCGCGGCATTGCTGGTTGCCTCTTCTGGTGGGGGTATCGCTCACGGCTGCAGTCCCGGATCGTCTGGCATGGAATGCGTTTTCACCCGCAGCATTACAAGAGGCGCGTGCGGGTGGAAGGCCCGTATTCGTGGACTTCACCGCTGCGTGGTGCCTTTCATGCCAGGTCAATGAACGCGTCGTGCTCCATGATGCCGCGGTGGAGCGCGAGCTGACCGCCAAGCACTACATAATGCTGCGCGCTGACTGGACGCGCTATGATCCCGAGATTACCGCCCTGCTCCACTCTGTAGGCCGCGATGGCGTTCCGACCTATGTCGTTTTCCCATCGCAGCCGGACTCCAAGGCACTCGTGCTTCCCGAGCTGTTGACGCGGTCCGAAGTACTTAACGCGCTCGGGCATTCGGGAACCTAACTTCTCTTTATGACCGGGCTGACCGCTCCCACCTGAATTCTATTCCAAATCGGTGTTATCGGGGAGTCAAGAACGATGTCACTTATCCGTCTTCAGAGCATCATCGCAGGTCTAGCCCTCGCTGTCGGATCCATATATACACCATCGATTGGTGTTGCGCAGTCTGACATCGTTTCCGGGCAACCAATACGCGGAGCCGTTCTGGTCGAACTATTAATTTCAGAAAGTAGCTCCAGCTGCCCGCTTGCTGACGATCTCTTGAGACAGATAAACGGGCGGCTATCGCATGAAGGACAGCTTGTTATAGGACTGAGCGAGCTCTGTGTAACATTTACGGCGGCCCACGACTCAAATCGGCGCGCTCAACGGAGAAGCCTCGCACTCTTTGGAACCTTTGTGCCACCTCACATCTCAGAAGGAACTATTTGATGATGCACAGTGTTCGTAACATGTCACTCGCTCTGCTAGCGATGAGCGCAGGCAATTGGAGTTTTCTCCATCCAACCGAACGGAACACTGCAGCAGAACGAGAGTATCTCCAGACTTCCGAAGATGTCCGGAGTAAATGGCTCAGCTGCTTACTAAATGGAGAGCCGAAGGGACACGCATCGTTTGTGCGTCTTCGACGCGCGATCCGCAGCCTCGCGTCTGTTCCGGTCTGTAACTCTTTCGATTTGGGTGGGACCGCATTCTGACGCACCAAGTCAACGCAATCGAAATCAGTAAAAGGAGGAGTGAATCATGGAACTGAGGCACATGCAAGCGCGACCTGAGCGTCGTAGTTCTGGGACGAAAGCAATCAGCGTGGCTTTCGTAATAGCGGTTATCTTAGGGATGACCCAGTCCCCGACTGCTTTGCAGGCACAGAATTCACATTCGGTCCAAAGCCCGAGTGTGATCTTGCCCCTGGTGCAGTGCTGGTATAAGGGCAAAGTTGCCTACTATATTCAGACAGAAGCATCCGATCAGACTCTCGCTGAGCAACAAGGGGTGAATTACGTGCCACTGCTTGCCAATGCAATCGCGGCAGCAGCAGTAGACGATATCTACCACGTCACTAATTTCGCACAAGGGAATGTAATCCCATCGGCCCCGATTCCAGCAGGTCCAGCCAACACAGATCCCAATTACACACCCCTCTGGCAGTTGAGCACGGTCACATGGAAGCCCGGGACAACTCCCTACGTGCTGAAATCGGAGGAGGATGTGTTGAACGCGCGAGCGCAAGGTTTGGTTGCGATCGTCAAGACAAATATTGTCATCAATTGTCCCGTGATCTACACCCCGTTCGGCGGGCTCCTTCCAACGGCAAAGATTATCGGCGATTACGAGAATCAGGAACGTTCAAAGTAACTCCAGGCAGCGGCCCGGCAATGGAACTGTGGTCCTGCCGGGCCGTACGTCCGCGTAACACCCGACCGCCTCTTGAAAATGCGCGCACAGCGGCAAGTCATCACACTTATCCCCTAAATACGTTGCTGGAACTCCTTGTCGAAATGGCAAGTCTCGCAGCCAGAGGGACGGGGAATAGCCAGCATCCATGCCTTAACCTGTCGACCAGATTTGAGAGGGTTGGCTGGCTCGCACAGGCTGTGTAGCTGGTTGCGGAGAGTCTCGCGACCCTCATTGGAGCGACGAGCTGTTGCCAAGATAAAAGCATTTCAAACCTTCACAGATCGGAGTCACGACAGACAAAATGAACGCACCGCGTTCCATTCCCAGGGCCCGAAGCGTGTCGCTTGTGACGCCACTGCAACGCTTCACGAGCCGAAGGGATCCCGCACTCTCGCTCGCACGGCGTCTCGGTCCTGGCGGGCTTCCTCACCAACGTCTGTACGCGCCTGAGGGATTAGCTCTTCCCCGGCGTTCAGTAGATCTTGGCGTTCGATTCGAATTCCAGACCACATTGGAACCACGTCCTTGATAAATCCCCTGATCTTTCCGGGCATCGAGACAGTTAATGGCAGTCGCGGTCGCGCTAACGACCCAGTGTCCCTACTGCATTGATATCCACCCCAAGGCTGCACGGGAAGCTGGGGCGACCGACCAGATGCTGGGCGAAACAGAAACCGTTGCTGCCGCCATGCGGGCCGGGGCCGCCATTACCCATGCGACGCATCTGTTCAACGTTTTACGAATCCGAAGGGCGACAATAGGTAACCCCCTCCTAATGCAGAGAGACTGCGTTTATCTTCTTTTGGAAGGTGCGACGTCTAGATGAAATATGTCCGGTCGTGAGTAATGGCCGCTAACATCAAGGGTCATCGATTCCTCTTCAATCTCCTGAAGATCGATGCGGGCAAACAGTACAGTCTCCTCGTCGAACACAGGACCTGCCTTTGGTATCGTCCGTCGGGAGCGATGATTGCTGATCCGCCTCGTTCAACCATTAGTTCCGAGGTGAGCTGCGCAGAGAGAGCAAGGTCGGCGGGAAGGGCTGATGCCCTCATGATTTGTCCGGCTGCCAGGACGAAACACCGGCCCTCAAACGCATAATGCCTGCTTGCGACCTGGTGCATTTCGTGAACTGTTGGCCATGCGGCAACGTGGATCTTCTCTGCCAGGTTGTGCATATGCTGCCGGGCTAGGGGCATCCAGTGTTCCCAGCAGATCAGCCCTCCCACATTAACGCCATGAATCTTAGCGCAGCGCAAGCCTGCTGAGTCGCCGGGTCCCCACACCATCCGCTCGGAGTAGGTAGGAATCAATTTGCGATGATGGTTCACCAACTGCCCGTCCTCGCCGAAAAACAGCAGGCTGTTGTAGAGAGTCCCATGGCCAGGTCCGTCCTGAACCCGCTCGTTGACTCCGATAACGACTCCCACCTGGAATCTGGCCGCCGCTTCCGATAATGCCCTTGTTTCCGGGCCAGGCACCAACACACTGTTCGCGCGCAGATGTGCAAAGGTCCTTTTCACTGGCGAATGGTTCCACAACGCTGCCTCGGGGCAGTGATCGAGCCATGCTGGATAGCCGGGCAGGAAGGTTTCGCCTAGACATAGGAGTTCTGCCCCCTGGGCTGCCGCCTCTTCGATCAACGCGAGAGCCTTGCCCAACGATGCCGCAAGATCCGGATGTCCAGAGGATGTCTGCACGACAGCCACTTGAAGAGTCAGGTCCTCGGCGTTTCTTTCGCGCAAGGTTTTTCCCCTTTCCGATCAGATAAACGTCGCAATATCGTGCAAGACCTTCTTTGTGATCGCCGGAACCGTCGCGCCCTCTGCTGGATACCCGACAACCATGATCAGAAAAGGACGTTCGTGCTTGGGGCGGCCCAAGAGTTCGTTCAGGAATCCCATCGGACTTGGAGTATGGGTGAGCGATACCAAGCCGGCGTGGTGAATGGCGGTGATCAGGATACCAGTGGCGATTCCGACGGATTCCTGCACGTAATAGTGCTTGAGCTTCCTGCCATCCGGAAGAACACAATAACTTTCCGCGAAGATCACGATCAGGTTAGAAGCATTCTCGAGAAAGGGTTTGTGCTCATTGGTGCCGAGGGGAGCAAGAGCGTCCAGCCATTCTTCTGTCGCCTTATGAAAATAGAACTCGCGCTCTTCCTTCTCTGCTGCAATTCGAATCTTCTTTTTGACGATTGGATCGGTAACAACTACGAAGTGCCAGGGTTGCATGTTGGCACCGTTCGGCGCCGTGCCGGCTGCGAGTAGACAAGCTTTGATCACCTCCAGCGGGACCGGCTTGTTCGAGAAATCCCGCACAGTGCGCCGGCGACGCATGTCTGCGAGGAACTCAGCTGCGCGGCGCTTCATCTCTTCGACGGAATGTTGACGATAACCTGAAAGTTGAACGACGTCGTGCTCCATTTCATCCCCTACGTAGCTCCACTAACTCTAGCATCAACTGTGCGGCACAGCACCCAGACTGTCCAAATAGCGTAGCGTGTCTTTGGCCAAGAGCATTGGATCTAAGAACGAAGCCCTTGAGGACATCACCAAGGTTTCGTCCCGTTCGGCAAAGCAATTGCAGCTGCCTTCCATCCAACATAAAAGAGACACTAAGGGCGCAATAGGTGAAGCGACTGCGTCGCAGATGAGACAACCGAACATGGAAAAAGTTACAACCATATCAGGTCGAAAAATCAATTGAAACGATGATCCGCCCGGAACGTCTGACGTATAGCCAACGGAACATCGCCGGAGGAAGGCAATGGAGAAAAACGTGGCGCCGATCGATAGATCAAGGGAGCAACGGAGCTGGGTTCGGTCCTGGGTCATAGGTTTCGTCAGTTTCCTGTTCATCCTTCTGCAAAGTGCCTGTAGTGCAGTAATGGCGGTGAGTGGGCTGCGCCTGTTGATCGGAATTGGCTCATTGGCTGCCGTCTCAGGCTTGAGCATCTTTGCCGGCGCGTTTCACTCGGATGCGATCCGCATTCCAATGATGTTCACGGGGGTGGGCGGCTCCCTGGTAAATCTCTATGTAATTTGGCGCATTCGAACTCTACGCAGGAGGTCTTCTTCTCAGTGGCGAGTCCGCCCGACAACGCACAAAGAGAAGCGAGCTGAGTCGATTCAGATTGCGCTGGCAATTCTCACCTTGTTGATGTTCGCGGTGGAATGGTTCGCCCACATCCACCTGCATGGTTCTGCCTAATTCTCCGAAAATCATTGCGTAGGTCCGGCGCTAGCAGCCAATTTCCCTCGCCAGTCTTGCGTGAAGACGATCGCTAAACCCTACCGGGAGATCAAACACACGATCATCCGCGGTGAGGACGAGAATGTTACGTGTCGAATCCAGAATGGCGGAGCATATCTCGCAGTGTTCCAAGTGCCGCTGAACAAGATCTCTCGTTGCCGGCGAAAGGGAATCGTCCAGATAGTCGGAGATGTAGTTCCAGACATGTTTGCACTCGATGCTCATCGAAGCCACCTCCGCCTGGGAGTTGCAGCTTTCAATTTAGGCGCCAGATCCTTTTGAAGCATCAGGCGCGCACGATGCAGCCGAACCCGAACTGATGCGGTGCTGATCGTCAGTGTAGAAGCTGTCTGCTCAATACTAAGCTCCTCCACGTCTCGAAGCAGCAAAACCTCGCGATAGATGGGGGAAAGACGATCAATTCCTTCTCGAAGTATCTCGCAAAGCTCTTTCCGTTCCAACGTCTCGGAAGGAATCTCGCGCCAGTCCCGCAGCAGCGCAGGTGATATATGAGCAGTCTCCCCTGGACCTTCGTCAAGCGATCTCATCTGCACGACTCCTTGCCGACGGAGCCGGCGTCGTGCCTCATTCAACGTGATGCTGATAAGCCAAGTGCTGAACCTGGCTTGGCCGCGAAACTTCGCAAGATTACGGAACGCACTGAGAAATGCTTCCTGAGCGACATCCTCAGCATCCGATTCATTCCTCATGAACGACAGTGCCATTCTGTAGACGCTGAGTTCGTGCGGCTTAACCAAATTGTGGTATTGCTCCGTATCTCCATCAAGTATGGAGGCAATCATCTGCGCCTCGTCGCGAGTAGACTCTTCCGTATTCATAGGAATTGTGCCTTTCCCTTCGATCAGTGAGATGAAGGAACCGAAAAGAGCACCGCAGCAGTGACGATTGGCAGCATAAGAGACGCCTGCGGGAAGATCGAAAGATGGGTAACGACAGGAACAAGAGCACCTCGTCTGTGCGAATTGCCACCCAAGTAGAGCCGTACCGCAGAAAGAAATGGCGATCGAAGTCTTGCACTCCACGCCGAGAACCGCTCATACAAACCGAATATATTTCTCACTGCGTCTCCCTTCCCCTAGAGCTAAGTGCATGCCAGGACCGGCGCTTCGCCGATATTGAAGCAGCAAAAACAGACGGCCAGGGTGCTTCTACCTGTAGCGTCTCGTTAGATTGCTTATGGTGAGATCAGTTATAAGTAATCTGTGCGATGACGTTGTTTATGGTCGATCAGTCTCATGTTAAGTCCGCAAACACATCCGCCACAGTTATCCAACCTCCTGTTAGTGGCGGATCGCTTCAGCCAGCCTTAGCGGAAGTCCCTGCGGTCCAGCTCGCCTGAATCGTTGGTGGAGCGACACAGGTTCTGTGCAAGGATGCTTCTCGCCTCTCTGAAGGGTCGCGGTAGGACATGGTCTTTCTTGGTGGGCGAAGTATCGTGCTGCCTTTGGATGCGCATTGTGGAGGGCTCATCTTGTTCCGCGGACTCATTTTTGTCTACTGCTTTCGGGAAGGTCGTAACCTTTCTTCCCGTCCACACTCCAATGTGCAGTTCCGAGGAAGGCGGAACTGACCCACCAGGCCGCACCGCTTGCGGCGATTCCTGAAGAGGCCTTCCAGTCTTGCTGCGGATGATGCAGCAAACATCAACTCCCGACGCCTCCGTGCGCGGCTTAACCAACGAAAGGTATATTCCTAATGAAGAACTCGGTACAATCGCTCGCTTTGGCCGCCGCGTTTGCAGGTTTGATCGGTGGCACTTCCGTCCGTTTGAATGCTCAGACGGCCCAATCGAATGGCGCCAGCGTCCAGGCCGCTCACGCCGGCATCGTGCTCGCTCAAGACAATCCGCTGCCAAAGCACGCCTGCAAGGGCAAGAACGACTGTAAGGGACAAGGAGGTGGCAAGCACCCAGGCAAGAACGACTGCAAAGGCAAGGGCGGCTGCGCTACGGATGGTTCCAAGCCTCCGAAGGCAGCCTAACTTCCCCTTTATCTGGGGGCCTGTGCGATCTCGGGCCTCCAGTCTGTCTGCCTTTTTCATTATCGGAGATTTCAGTGCCAGCCAATCGCTTCAATGGATTTACCGATTACGGGGTGGGAATTGGTCTTCGCATTCCTCACTATGAGCATATTTTCTCGAAGAAGCCTGTCGTCGACTGGTTTGAGATCATCTCCGAAAACTACATGGTCGACGGAGGCCGTGCTCTCCAGGCACTCGACGAAATCCTGGACCAATACCGGGTCGTCCAGCATGGCGTCTCGATGTACTTCGGCTCGGCACAGCCTCTCAATCGTGAACATCTGAAGCGCCTGAAGGAGCTGACTCACAGAACGAAGACCCCATGGCTCTCTGATCATCTGTGCTGGGGAAGCGTCGACGGCAGATACACCCATGATCTCCTCCCAATTCCGTACACGTTCGAGGCCGTCAAAATCACGGCTCAAAGGGTCCGTGAGGTTCAGGACTCTTTGGAGATTCCAGTCGCGGTCGAAAACGTAAGCAGTTACGCGGAGTTCCATGAGTCCCAGATGACGGAGTGGGAGTTCCTGAACGAGGTGGTTGAAACAGCGGACTGCGGCATTCTCCTCGACGTCAACAACATTTATGTGTCCTCGCAAAACCATAACTTCAATCCGTTCGACTACGTGAACAGCGTTCCAGCGGAACGGGTCGCCCAGATTCACATCGCGGGTCACTCGAAGTTCGAGAAGTATATCCTCGACACTCACGACCATCCGGTCCTTGATCCGGTCTGGAAGTTGTACGCGCGCGCCATCGAGCGTGTGGGCCACACAGCAACTCTACTGGAGTGGGATGACAATATCCCTTCGTTCGAAGAAGTTCATCGCGAGGCACTTAAAGCGACCAGGTACCTTGCGCCAGCCGCGAGCCTTGGCAGAACTGAGTTGGCTACGGAAGAGATCGCCGAGAGGGTCGGTCGCCGATGAACTTACTTGAGTTGCAGCGCCGCATGGCGGAAGATGTGATGAGACCACTGACGACGGACTTTCAGATGCAGCCAACCACCAGCGATGGCCGGTCCACGAGTGTGATCGCTGAACGCTATATCAAGCCAAACAATCTGCTCTCTGCCTTCGATCGTCTTGAAATCTACAATCGTCAGTACTGGTTCCGCGTCATCGATGCGGTGAGCGAAGACTTTCCCGCTCTCAATAGTGTGTTGGGCAGTAAAGTCTTCGATCCGCTAGTGCTCGCATACCTTCGTGACAACCCTTCGACGTCCTTCACGCTGCGGAATCTTGGCTCACGGCTGCCGGAATGGCTTCGGGACCATCCTGAGCTTGTTCCGGATCAGCACGATCTCGCGATGGACATCGCGAGACTCGAATGGGCCTACGTGGAGGCCTTCGATCGGGCTGCGCTGCCACCGGCGGACGCAGCAAGTTTTGCAAGGTTCGACGCCCAAACGCGTCTGCGCCTTCAGCCTCACCTGCAGCTGCTCAATCTCGGATATCCAGTCGACGAGTTGGTCCTCGCAGTACACCGTAAGGCCGTTCCCAGTGACATCATGAGCAACGCAATGTCAGGGCGGCGGCAAAGGTCGCCGGCTGATCTGCCGGAGATGAACCACGAAGACGTCTATCTTGCGGTGCATCGGTATGACAACTCGGTGTACTACAGACGGATCGACCGCGAAGGGTTCCTGCTCTTTAGAAGTCTTCAATCAGGTGAGCCTCTCGGCGTCGCGATCCGGACAGCCGTTCAGGAC
>Ga0206981_10387_pt1 | contig 10860 bp, 9 predicted proteins | sample Alteio_BWMinCont_17_FD_153312 | JGI IMG/M metagenome (GOLD analysis project Ga0206981, IMG submission 153312) | Enriched cells from forest soil in Barre Woods Harvard Forest LTER site, Petersham, Massachusetts, United States -... | ecosystem: Environmental > Terrestrial > Soil > Temperate forest >... | reverse complement strand
TTCGACGCTGGTGCTGCCCGACCGGGCGCGGGCGCGTTTGCAGGAGGGCCTGGCGCAGGAGTTTCTGCTGCTGGGGTCGCTGTTTGTGGCGGTGATGGAGGGCTTTCGCGGGAAGGCGGCTGTGCAATTGGCTAAGCTGCGGATGGATGTGCAGGCGGCTGTGGAGGCGAACACGCAACTGCTGGCGGCGGCGCGAAATGAGCCTTCGGGGAGTGGGGCTTCGCTGGAGGGATTGTTGCTGCTGCATCAGTTTGGGCGGGAGCTGGAGGATGTGCTGCAGGCGCTGGAGTTGGCTTCGGCGCAGGATGAGGGCAGCGTTGTCGATGGCGGATATGCCGCGCAACTGGAGCCTGAATTAGGCGTGTTGGCGAAGGATATTTATCGCGGCTTTCAGTTCATGGCGGGGTGCATTCATCGATGGAAGTTCGATGCTGCGCCGGCGGAATTTTCGTTGCAAGAGGACATTGCCGCACTGGAGAAGAAGATGGCGGCGGTGCGGCCTTCCGGTTTCAACTTTCCGCAGGAGGAGATTTTGCGGGCTTATGCGGTGCAGCTGCATTTGAAGCAGTTGGCGCGGCTGTTGCGGTCTTCGCGGGTTGAGGCTAGTGAGACGGTGGGTTAACGCCCCCGGAGAAGAACCTTCAGGGATTCCTGGCCGAGATTTGTGCCTTCCCACCTTTGACACGATGCTGCTGTGTCAAAGATGGGGCACCCCTTTTCGTACCGCACGCAGAGTAAAAGCGGACTACGCGAAGAAGGTTTTGAGCGCTGCTACGCACTCCTCAATTTCTTCTACCGAGATGGCATAGCTGAAGCGCAGATGGCCTTCGCCCTGGGCTCCGAAGACGGAGCCGGGGATGGTGGCGATGTGGGCTTTTTCGAGGAGGATCTCGGCGGCGGCGCGGCTGTTTTTGTGGATCTTTTCTACGTTGGGGAAGGCGTAGAAGGCTCCGGCGGGAGGGTCGCAATCGAGGCCGACGGAGTTGAGGCCGGTGACGAGGAGTTCGCGGCGTTTGCGGTACTCTTCGAGGCGGCCGGCGATTTCTGCATCGGGGGTGTGGAGCGCCTGCAGCATGGCGTGCTGCACGAAGGTTGGGACGCCGTTGGTGGAGTAGAGGACGATCTTGCGCAGGGCGGTGATGAAGGGCTCGGGCGCAACGGCGTAGCCACCGCGCCAGCCGGTCATTCCGTAGGTTTTGGAGAAGGTGAAGCAGGTGATGGTGCGCTCGGCCATGCCGGGCAATGAGGCGATGGAGAAGTGTTGGCCGTCGTAGACGAGATCTTCGTAGGCTTCGTCGGCGACGACGATGAGATCGCGCTCGATGGCGAAGGCGGCTACTTCTTCGGCTTCGGCTCGGGTGAAGACGACTCCGCTGGGATTCTGCGGAGTGTTGTAGTAGATGCAGCGGGTGTGGGGCGTGGAGAACTGGGCCAGAGTATTGGCGATGCCGTTGCGGCGGGCGGTGCTGGTGGGCACGAGCAGCGGGCGGGCCTGGGCGCCGCGGATGAGGTCGGCGATGGGGGTCCAGTAGGGCGAGAAGACGAGGGCGTCGTCGCCGGGATCGAGAACAGACTGGAAGGCTCCGTAGAGAGCCTGCGAACCGCCGACGGTCACGATGACGTTGTTCGGGGTGGTGAGGATATTGTTCTTGACGATGAGCTTGGCGGTGAGCGCCAGACGAAGCGAGGCGATGCCGGAAGAGGCTGCGTAGTGGGTGTGGTTTTCGACGAGCGCGCGCATGACGGCATACTTGATGGGCTCGGGGGTTTCGAAATAGGGTTCGCCGCCGTGCATCATGTGGACTTTTTCGCCGGCGGAACGGAGGGCCATGACCTTGTTGCGGATTTGGACGATGTCGGAAAAGCCTACTTCGTCGAGACGCTTGGCGAGACGGAGATTGCTGGCTTTGGTGGTCATGGGAGTCCTTCCGTTTATGAATTATGAATGAAGAGGTTTCAGGATAGCGGATGGAATTGATAATCCTAATATTTGTTTCGGAGGAAGATCCCATATCTCTGAAGCGAGATATGGGGCACCCGGATTTCTTATGCCGGCAGGAGGTTGGTGTAGACGGCCATGCCTGCTACGGCATCCACCTTGATTGCGGCGAGGGCGTCGATTTCGGATTGGGCGCGGATGCCGCCGGCTACGATGAGTTGCCGCTGGGTGAGGTTGCGGAGACGTTGGGCGATTTCTATGGGGAAGCCTTGCATCAGGCCTTCGCCGTCGATGTGGGTATAGAGATATGCGCAGACATGGGGTTCGAGGGCTTGGATGGCTTGATCGGGAGTGAGATCGACTTGGGCCTTCCAGCCTTTGATGGCGATTTTGCCCTGGCGGGCGTCGATGCCGGCGACTATCTGAGCAGGGCCTATGGATGCGGCTAGTTCTTGCGCGAAGGCTGTGTTTACCTGACCGATTCCATCTTGTTCAGAGAAGAGAGAACTGCCTACGATGACACGCTTTGCTCCGGCGGCGAGGACGGATTGAGCGCGGGCTACAGTGCTGACGCCGCCGCCTACCTGACAGGGGAGACGCTTGCAGATTTGTTCGACGAGAGTGGTGTTATCACCCTGACGCATGGCTGCGTCGAGGTCGATGAGCTGGACTAGTGGGTACTTCGAGAAGCGGTCGATCCAGTAGTCGAAGTCGTCGAAGGCTAGTTTGAGTTTTTCACCCTGGACTAGTTGAACGATCTGGCCGCCTAGCAAATCTATGGAAGGGATTAGCATGGGAGCCTCACTGGGATGCCCTCTCCATATTGCCGAGCTAGTTCTTGCTTCAGGGCACGCGCGCTAGAGACGCCGAAGTGGAAGATGCTGGCGGCTAGGGCGGCATCGGCCTTCCCTGCCCCGAAGACTTCGGCGAAGTGGGCTACGGTGCCTGCTCCGCCCGAGGCGATGACTGGGATGTGGACGGCGCTGCTGACGGCGGCGGTAAGTTCGCAGTCGAAGCCGTTTCTCATGCCGTCAGAGTCCATGGAAGTCAGGAGGATTTCGCCAGCGCCTCGGGACTCAGCTTCCTGAGCCCATTCGACGGCGGTGCGGCCGGTGTCTTTGCGGCCTCCGTGGGTGAAGACACTTGCGTTTCGGGCGGGGTCAGGGGAGTTGGGATTTCTGCACGCATCGATGGCTACGATTACGGCTTGCGCGCCGAAGCTGGCGCCTATCTGGCCGATGAGATTGGGGTCGGCGAGGGCGGCGGAGTTGATGCTGACTTTGTCGGCTCCGGCTTCGAAGACGGATTCGGCATCGGCTGCGGTGCGTATGCCGCCGCCGACGGTGAAGGGGACGAAGAGGGATTGCGCGGTGCGGCGGACGGTGTCGAGGAGCGTGGCGCGGCCCTCGTGCGTGGCGGTGATGTCGAGGAGGACGATTTCGTCTGCTCCCTCTTGGGCGTGGCGATGGGCGAGAGCGGCGGGGTCGCCGGCATCGATGAGGTCGAGGAACTGGACGCCTTTGACTACGCGGCCGTCGCGACAGTCAAGGCAGGCGATGATGCGGCGGGTTAGCATGTGCTGGCCGCACGGGCGGAGGCGGCGCGTGAGCGCGCCGCAAAAGTAGATCCTTCGCTTCTCGTCCCCACGGACCAAGACCCGTCCGTGGGGGCCCCGGTGCGCTCAGGATGACAAAGCGTTGGTGGATAGAGAGGGTTCATTCGATCTCCAGGAAGTTCTTGAGGATTTTAAGGCCGGTTTCGCTGGACTTTTCTGGGTGGAACTGGACGGCGAAGACGTTGCCGCGCTCGACGGCTGCTGCGAAAGGCTCGATGTAGTTAGCTACGGCTACTGTTCCGCTGGAGAGCGGGGCTTTATAGGCGTGGGTGAAGTAGACATAGGAGCCTTTTTCGACTCCTGCGAGAAGACGTGACGACGGGTTGACGGAGAGGGAGTTCCAGCCTACGTGGGGAACTTTTTCGTAGCCGTCGAGGAAACGGTCGCACTGCCACGGAAGGTAGCCTAGACCTGGCTGATTGGGGGCTTCTGTGCTGCCTTTGTAGAGCCATTGCATGCCGACGCAGATGCCGAGGAAGGGCGTGCCGCGGTCGATAGCGGCGCGGATGGCGGGGGTGAGGCCGGAATCGTCGAGGCGTTTGGTGGCAGCGAAGTGGCCTACTCCGGGGAGGACGATGCGTTCGGCTTTCTCTAAAGGCTCTGGAGTGTCGGTGACTTCGACTTCTGCGCCGAGATGGCGCAGGGCTTTGACGACTGAGGTCAGGTTGCCGGCTTTGTAGTCGATTACGGTTACCGGGATCGGACGTTGCAGCATTGAGCATTCCCTCGGCGGCTAAAGCCGGATTGATTTGTTCGCTTGAGGGCGTGGCTGAAACCACGCCCTTGTCAAAACTACAATAGATTCCCCGGACCCGAGATAGACAGCATGGCTTTTACAAGAGGCCCTTGGTGCTGGGGAGTTGTTCGGCTAGTTGCTGGTCGCGGGAGACGGCTACGCGCAGGGCTCGGGCGAAGGCTTTGAAGATGGCTTCGATCTTGTGGTGGTTGCTGCGGCCGTACATGGTCTTTACATGAACATTTGCGTGCGCGCCTCTTGCGAAGCCTTCGAAGAAGTCGGTGACTAGCTCGGTTTGTAGGTCGCCGACCAAACGAATGCGGACCTTTGTATCTACGGCGTAGGCGGTGCGGCCGCTGAGGTCGATGGCGGCGATGGCCAGGGTTTCGTCCATGGGCATGAGGAAATAGCCGGCGCGGTTGATGCCGCGTTTGTCGCCGATGGCGCGGGCGACAGCTTCTCCGAGTGCTATGCCGACGTCTTCGACGGTGTGATGCTGGTCTACGTCGAGGTCGCCTTTGCAGGTGAGGTCGAGATTGAAGCCGCCGTGGCGGGTGAAGAGCTCGAGCATGTGGTCGAAGAAGCGGATGCCGGTGGAGACTTTGTACTGGCCCTTGCCCTCGATGGTGAGGTGGAGGTCGATCTTGGTTTCGGTGGTGTGGCGGATGATTTCGGCGGTGCGGGTGGTCATTTTTGGCTCCGGTTAGTGAGGCTAGGAAGGCAACAGCGGATCCTTCGCTGCGCTCAGGATGACAAGGCTTGAGTGGGCGACAGGTGGTTCAATGATTGGAATTGGTGGATGGCTGTTAGGGCTTGTTGCATTTGTTCTGCGGTGCCGATAGTGATGCGGACGAGGCCGTTGCAGCCGGGGTCGGCGGAGCGGTCTCGGACTAGGATGCCTTGGCTGCGCATGGCGGCGCAGAATTCCTTGTGGGATGGGCCGATGTTGACCAGGACGAAATTGGCTTGGGTGGGCCAGTATTCGAGGCCGATTTTGGCCAGAGATTCGAGGAATTCTTTGCGGGCTTGGAGGACTTGTTCTACATACCAGGTCAGGTAGCTTTGGTCGTTCAACGCGGCGGTGAGTGCGACTAGCGCGGCGTGGTTAACGCTGTAGGGGGAAAGGACGCGGCGGGTCCATTTCAACAGGGATTCTGTGCCGGCTAGGAGGCCGATTCTTAGGCTGGCTAGGCCGTAGGCTTTGGAGAAGGTGCGGGCGACGATTAGGTTGGGGATCTTGCCGATGAGGTCGATTACGGTCTGGCCGTAGAAGTGGTAATAGGCTTCGTCTACGAGGATTACGGCTTGTGGGACGGCTTCGGCGATTTGCAGGATTTGTGTGCGCGTTACGACGCTGCCGGTGGGGCTGTTGGGGTTGGCTATGGCGATGAGTTTGGTCTTGGGGGTGATGGCTTTGAGGAGCGATTCAAAAGGAAACGAGAAGTCTTTCCCGGCCTGAACGCGGACGATTTTTGCGTCGGTGGCGGAGGCGTAGATTTCGTACATCGTATAGGTCGGGACAGGGAGCAGGAGCTCGTCGCCTGTATCGAGGAAGGCCTGGCAGAGAATGTGGATGGCTTCGTCTACGCCGTTGGTCAGGATGACTTGCTCTGCGCTGAGGCCGAGGTGCTGGGCGGCTAATGCTTCTACGGGGCCGCGTTCGGGGTAGCGGGTCAGGTCGGCGGCGGTGATGTTCTGAATGGCTGCAAGGACTGCGGGCGAGCAGGCGAGGGTGTTCTCGTTGAAGTCGAGGCGCAGGGTGTCGCGGTTGCCGAGGGGTGGGTGGTACTCGGGCATTTGCTGGACGCGGCGTCGGGGTTGGGGTGTGGTCATTTCAGTTCCTTGAAAACTGAGTTCGGAGATTTGTTCCTCCCACCCTTCGCAAAAGCGCGAAGGGTGGGGCACCCAGATTATTGCTTCAGGATGCGGGTACGAATTGCTTCGGCGTGGGCGGTCAGGCCTTCGGCTTCCGCCAGGCAGATGGCTTTGGGGCCTAGATGCGCTAGAGCTGCTGGCGTGTAGTGCTGGATGGTGATGAGTTTGATGAAGTCGTTGACGCTTAGGCCGCCGCGGACTTTGGCCATGCCGCCGGTGGGGAGGGTGTGGTTGGGGCCGCTGATGTAGTCGCCCATGGGCTGGGGGCTGTGCTGGCCGATGAAGATGCTGCCTGCGTTTTTTACCCACTTGAGATCGGATTCGGAATCGATGGTGAGGTGTTCGGGGGCTAGGCGGTTGGTGATTTGCTGGGCTTCTTCTTTGGTCGAGGCCAGGAAGATGTAGCCGTTGTTTTTGAGAGCTTGTTTGGCTACTGGATTTTGTTTGGCGCGCTGAGTGGCTTCTTTAAGGACGGCGCTGGCCAAAGGCTCGCTGGTGGTGATGAAGATTGCTAATGCTTCGGGGTCGTGTTCGGCTTGCGCTACTAGATCAGAGGCTATGCCTGCTGCGTTGCCCTGGTCGCTGGTGACTACGATTTCTGTGGGGCCGGCAAGCATGTCGATTGCACAGTCGAATGCTATTTCGCGCTTGGCGGCGGTTACGTAGAGGTTGCCTGGGCCTACTATTTTGGCGGCTTTTGGGATGGATTCTGTGCCATAGGCCAGGGCGGCTATGGCGTGGGCTCCGCCGATGCGGTAGAACTCGCGGATGCCTAATAAGTGCGCGGTGGCTAGAGTTTCCGGCGCGGGATTGGGCGTGGTTACGGCAATGCGCTGGACCCCTGCTACCTGGGCCGGGATGACGGTCATAAGCATGGTGCTGGGAAGCGGGTGGCGTCCGCCTGGGACATAGCAGCCGACGGATTCGATGGCACGGACTTGCTGGCCGGTGGTGAGGCCCGCGGATGTAGATTGCCAGGATTTGGGAAGCTGGCGCTGGGCGAAGTTGCGGATGTTTTTGGCTGCGGTTTCGAGAGCTTGCTGGAGAGTTGGATCGAGTTGCTGCCAAGCGGTTTTCGTTTCTTCTTCTGAGATGAGGATAGGTGTGTTAGGGGCCAGGCGGTCGAATTTCTTTGCGTAAGTTAGGAGGGCATTGTCGCCTTCTTTTCGGACTTTTGCGAGGATATTTCGGACGGTGGGGAGGACGGAGTCGAGGGACGCGCCGCTGCGGTTCTCCAGTTGCGCCAGGAGGGTGGCGGTTTGTTTGGAGGCTCGGCCTTGGGTTCTTAGGAGTCGCATTTGGGTCTCGGCTTTGGTGGTATCCCATCCTTCGCAAAAGCGCGAAGGATGGGGCACCCGGTTTGTTTAGACATTTACGAAAAGCAGATCCTTCACTTTGCTCAGGATGACAAACTTCCCTAGCCTGCCGCGGTTAGAGGACTACTTTGTTGAGTGGGTACTCGACTATGCCAGTGGCACCGGCAGCTTTCAGGCGTGGGACTACTTCGCGGACTACTGTTTCTTCGAGGATGGTGTTGACGGCTACCCACTCTGGGTTGCTTTGTTCGGAGATGGTGGGTGAGTTGAGCGCGGGGAGAACTGCGATTACCGCTTGCAGATGCTTTCGCTCCACGTTGAGCATTAGGCCAACCTGGGCCTGGGCGTCGATGGCGGCGCGGAGCATGAGCGCGAGTTGCTCAATCTTTTGGCGCTTCCAGGGGTCGGCGGCGGCGGCCTGGCTGGCGATTAAGTGGGTCTCGCTTTCCATGACTGTGTCGATGATGGTGAGGCGATTTGCTTTCAGCGAGCTGCCGGTCTCTGTGACTTCTACGATGGCGTCGGCTAGCATCGGAGGCTTGACTTCTGTTGCACCCCAACTGAACTCGACTTTGACATTGACGCCTTTGTCGGCGAAGTACTTCTTGGTGACGCCGACTAGTTCGGTAGCGATGGTTTTACCTTCGAGGTCTTCAGCTTTTTCGAAGCCTGAGCCTTCGGGAACGGCGAGAACCCAGCGGACTTTGCGGCGGCTTTGCTTGGCGTAGGTGAGCGAGGTGATGCTGGTGACGTTGAGGCCGGATTCTACGACCCAGTCGATGCCCGTCAGGCCAGCGTCGAGGACGCCGTGATCGACGTAGCGGGCCATCTCCTGGGCGCGAATCAACATGCACTCGATCTCTTTGTCGTCGATAGAGGGGAAGTAGCTGCGGCCGTCGGCGTAGACGTTCCAGCCGGCGCGTTTGAAGAGGGCGATGGTGGCGTCCTGGAGGGAGCCTTTGGGGATGCCTAGCCTGATCTTATTTGCCACTTTGAGCCTCTTCTGCGATTTGGATTGGGATTTGTTTGGTGAAGCAGGAGACGGTGCCTTCGTGACAGACGAGGCCATCGCCGTCGACGGTGACTTTGAAGACGATGGTGTCGTTGTCGCAGTCGGTGGCGGCGGAGACGATGCGCAGGCGGTTGCCGCTGGTTTCACCTTTCATCCAGAGCTTTTGGCGGGTGCGGCTCCAGAAGGTGACGAAGCCGGATTCGAGGGTTTTGGCGTAGCTGGTTTCATTGAGGAAGCCGAGCATGAGGACTTCGCCGGTGGCGTTGTCCTGGACGATGCCGGGGATGAGGCCGTCCATCTTTTCGAAATCGATCTTGGGCAATTCGGTGGTCATTTGGATTCTCGCTGTGAGGTCTGGTTGGGCTGATCGCGTTGCCAGCAAAAGCAAAAAGCCCGCTGGCGAGAGCGCCGGCGGGCTTTGGTTTGAATCTGACTTTGGCCGTTCAGTTGAGGCCATGGCAGTCCGCCGACATGATCGTCTCATGATGATGGTGGTGACGATGATGGAGGTGGCTCTGCATCTGGATTTGAGATTATGAAAGCTGGCTTGGTTTGTCAAATGCCGGGTTGTTAATTTTGTTGTTTATTGAATGAGCTTGGCGCAGAATTGCGAGATGTTTTCGCGATTCTGTGTGCTGGTTACTCTGGCTGCTGGCTTGAGCCTGGACGCAGCTGCGTCTACGAACTCCGATGTGGTGGATTTGAATCGGGCTTCGCTTGCCGAGTTGATGCGGGTACCGGGAATCACGGCTGTTTGGGCGGGGCGGATTGTGCGCTTTCGGCCTTACAAGAGCAAGCTGGATTTGCTGGATCAAGGGGTGGTTTCAGCGGAGGTTTATCAGCGGATTCGGGATCGGGTGGTGGCGCATCGGGATGGGTCTTCTGGATCTTCGAAGTGAATCGAGGTTTGGTGTGGAATTCTAAAAAGCTATAGATACAAAGTATCCCACCTTAACCACAAAACAGAGGCGTGGCGAAGGTGGAGCACCCGCACTGTCGGCTGGGTTGAAGAACTATAAAGGGCTGTAAATACAGAGCATCCCACCCTTGTCACGATGAAACTGTGACAAGGATGGGGCACCCACTTCATCTCACCGCTGAGGGTTCTGCGACGGCTGGGTCGTCGCAGCCTTCGGGTCGTTTTCTGGGCTTGATGCGGGCCAACATGCTGCTGAGGATCACGTAGAGTACGGGGATGAAGACCAGGTTGAGGAAGGTGGAGACCACCATGCCCCCTACAATCGTGGTGCCGACGGAGCGCCGTCCCAGAGCGCCTGCGCCGGTGGCGAAGACGAGCGGGAGCACACCGAGGATGAAGGCTATCGAGGTCATCAGAATTGGCCGGAGGCGGAGTTCTGCGGCTTCGATGGCTGCGTCGATAATCGAACGGCCGTGCTCTCGTTGTTGCTCTGCGAATTCGACGATGAGAATGGCGTTCTTTGCAGAGAGGCCGATGAGCATGACCAATCCGATTTGCACATAGACGTCGTCGGCGAATCCGCGGAAGGCAACCGCGGCCAGCGCTCCGAGCACCGCCATCGGAACGGCGAGCAGGATGATGAAGGGGAGTGCGAAACTCTCATACTGCGCCGAGAGCGTAAGGTAAACGACCAGGATGCCGAGGCCGAAGATAACGATCGCCTTGCCACCCGATTCGATTTCCTCAAGAGAGAGGCCGGTCCATTCGTAGGCCATGCCCTGGATCATGGTCTTCTTGGCCAGGTTTTCCATGGCGGTCAGTGATTCGCCGGAGCTGATGCCGGGCTGGGGTTGGCCGTCGATTTCCGCAGAACGGAAGAGGTTGTAGTGACTGATGACCTGGGGCCCGGAGGACTCCTCGATCTTGACGAGGTTGTCGAGCGAAACCATCTGCCCGGTACCGGTGCGGACGTAGAACTTGTTCAGATCTGAGGACTTCATGCGGTCTTGCTGCTCGGCCTGCACGTAGACGCGATAGGAACGGTTATTGAAGTCGAAGTCGTTGACGTAGGACGAACCCATGAATACGCTCAGGGTCGAGCTGATTTGGTCCAGCGTGACGTTCATGCTCTTGGCTTTCTCGCGGTCGATGGAGACGAGCAGCTGAGGATCGTTGGATGTGTAGCTGGTGTAGAGGTTGGTGAGCTGCTTGGACTGCTGGCTGGCGCCGATGATCTGATGGGCCACGCGATCCAGATCGCCCAGAGTGTTGCGGCCTAGATCCTGCAGTTCGAAGGCAAAGCCGCCGTAGGAGCCAAGGCCTTGAATGGCGGGCGGCTCACGGAGGACGACGAGACCGCCGGGCACTCCGAAGAGTCTCGGGCCAAGCGAGGCCTGAATATCGGCGGCGGTATGGCCTGGGCCCTTCTTCTTGCGCAGATCCTGAGC
>Ga0206981_10385_pt1 | contig 10917 bp, 13 predicted proteins | sample Alteio_BWMinCont_17_FD_153312 | JGI IMG/M metagenome (GOLD analysis project Ga0206981, IMG submission 153312) | Enriched cells from forest soil in Barre Woods Harvard Forest LTER site, Petersham, Massachusetts, United States -... | ecosystem: Environmental > Terrestrial > Soil > Temperate forest >... | reverse complement strand
CCATATGCTTGCGCGACACCCTCAATCCTTTCACGGGAAATGCCAAGCCATTTGGAGGCAAGAGCCTCTTTTAGCACAGCTTTTAAAAGAAGGGGGGCATTGAAAGTGTTTGCAAAGTCTTTACATCGTTCATACGCGTTAAACAGCCGAAATGTTTCCGGACGTTTTGTGTTCAGCAACAGAAGCGTTGCTGTTGTAAGCGTTTCTAGATGCTGCGCTGTCGGTTTGAGTCTAGCAAATAGTCTAATAAAGGCTCGTGCTACTTTATGCCCCTCTTCAGGGTGATCGAGGAGCTGATTCCAGTAGATCGGCTGGCAATAGGGGGCTTCAGGATGGGTTGTCTCTCGATAATCCTGATCGATAAACTCTTGAGCTCCCTCTAAGAAAAGAGGGAGGATCGCAATTGAAACGCTGCGTGAATTTAATAATTCAAAATATCTCGCATATAAGTCATCACAAGGCAATCCATAGCTATGTGAGAGGAGGAGAAGTTGCAGCGTTGCCTCTTCCGTGGTAATAATTGGGCTTGCCTGTCTGATGAATTCTTGTGCTTGCGCGTTATAATGCACATCTTCTTGATAGCCAAGACGGCGATAGAGCCTGCTCAAGACAGCTAAAACCTGATCGGGTGAACTATAGTCGACCGGTTTTCCAAAGATTTGATCGTAAATCCCCTCGATCAATGCTTGCTTGTTGCCTTCAATTAAATTTGATTCGCGAATGTTTTTTTTGCGCGTTTCGACAATTTTTTTCTTCCGATCATTGAGAATCTTGATGGTGCGGATGTCCTTGTTTTGAATGCCTATGTCTAGCAAGGAAAGGGAGTTATTATAGTTGGGAAAGTAAGCCGCTTCTTGGAATTCGCTTTCAATGCTCTTGCGCATTTGCCAATAGATCAATTGGCAATGAGTGGACTTCCAAGGATACAGTTTGGCTTTATAGGCGGCCCGAAAAAGGGCAATGGCTCCGAATTCGATAGAATAGATTTGAGAAAGAAGCAGAGGGGTTAAAATAGAAACAAATGCGTTTTTATACCCATTGTCTGTCGTTAAGGGGGCGTCAGGGTTGCCGTCCAAAAACTCACAGAGGACTTCTCGAAGTTTTGACCGGATAACAATGGCGTAGTCTTTTAAATTCGCAGTTGTATCAAGAATGGCTTTTATTTGTTCAAGAGCTTCTGCAGGATTATCTATGAGCCATTCAGGCAACTTTTCGATCTGGACGAGCGCGTCATCAAAAATCTTTCTTTTGTCTAGAACTACCCAAGGTGTGCGACTAGGAATACCTTCGCTTGAACTTTGTGGAGATACTTCTGGCAGCGGCTCGGCTTCGATTTCTTCATCTTGGTTTTGTGCTGCAACAGTGGCCCAGATTTGATTCAGAAAGTCTGAATCGTCGCCATTAATGTTTTTTGTCATATTTCAATAAAAGAATGAATTAAAATTATAGGAGATTGTAGTAGCTTAACGGTTTTATTCATAGCGGTTTGTAAGCCGAATACATCTCAAGAATCAGTGGCTTTGCAGGATTTTGTGTTAAAATTACAGCCAACTGTCTTTCATGAAATAGCCTTGCATTGAACTGGAGTCCATTAGTATTTCTTTTGCTTGCCTTTATTTTGTTTCGATGGGCTACAATCGGGCAATCTTCAACAAGAAAAAATCAGGACATGAATGACATATGGAACCTGGAAAGTCTGTACAACCCTCTTCTTCAGTGGCACTGAATTATCAATCACAAAATACACCCCAGGTAGACTCTAGGAAGGACATGCCACGTCCCTCTTTTCCGCTTCCATCGACCTCGCGGATTAATGCGACACCGCCTACACCATCGGATACGCCTGTTGCTTATTTGACACTAGACTCGATCGATTTGACTATGAACGCAGTTCAGCTTGTCGCCGTTCAGTCTGTTCCTTTGCTTCAACTATCTACTGGTGATTCGCAATTCAAGGTGTTAAAGAATGCCATTGAAGCTAGTGATGAATCGGCTTTCCAGATGTTGGAATGCTTTGTTGAAAAAAGTGCAGACGTCTCTTTTACAAACAGCCATTGGCAGGAATTCATACATACATTTGGGTCGCTTTATGAAGCAGGCCGGTTTCACGAATGTGTCAAGGGGGGGAATCATTATTTTATCGAGTTTTGCTTGCGGGTCGCCATGAATCAAAAACGGCTCCACTCGTTTATCAAGCAATTTCTTTTTGATAGTTCTTTTGCAACCACGGTATTTGCTAGCCCATTACTCTCGCGTATTGAAGATTTTACCGCCTTTCTCGTTCAATGCCAAGACAAGCCTGTATTAAGCAATGACTGTTGGGCGAAAGTTCGTGAACAAATTCTCTCTTACTACAAAATTGCTTATAATGAACAACTTGGCGGAAAAATGTATTTGGGGGCACAAGGACAAGAACTTTTCCTCTCTTACTTTGCTTTGTTGGCAGAGCACGCTTTTTGGAAGGGCTGGTACCGTTGAATGCGTGCAAGCTCTTAAGGCTCTTGTAAAAAAGGAACCTTTTCCTTGCAAGGATTTGATTGAAAATCACATTGAAAAAACACGGAAGGATTTAGCGGCTACGTGGCGGTTAGAACGGCTTTATGACCCAGAAATTGCTCGTGTAGAAGAAGAGATGGACAAACTCTTTCCAAGGAGCCCTCCTACTATTCAATAAATTCACCATCGGGTATTGATTTAATTTCATGCAGACTCAGCTTTAGGGACGATTGGTTTGTCTGAGGTGGACCTCATTGATTGGACAATCTTCAAGAAAAAATCAGGATATGAATGACTTATGGAACCCGGACAACGTGTACAAGCCTCTTCCGTTAAAGCGAACAATCATCAAGTAGACTATTCTTTCGAAGCACATTCTGTATGGAATTTGCCACCTCCCTTTTTTCCGCCTCTATCGACCTCGCAGGTTAATGCGACATCGTACACATCATCTGGGAGCCTTACTGATTTGCCTGTGGCCATGGTTCAACAGGTAGCCGCCGTTCAGATTGTTTCATTCCCGCAGGAAAACAATATAGATTTAAAGCTTCCGACTGCAGGAGCATTTTGTACAGATTTGGAATTGAGCCTGTCGTCTAAATTAAGGAAAGCGATTAGAGAGGGAGATGAAGTGGTTTTCTTATTTACGGACTTTGTTGGCGCAAGTAAAAAGGTTCTCTTCACAGATAGTGTTTGGGAAATAGTCATAGAAATGTTTGCATTGATTTATGAAAAAGGCTGGCGTTATGAAAGTGACGAGGGAGAAAATCATCATTTTTTCGCGTTTTGGGTGCGAATCGGAATCGAACAGAATCGTCTTGGATCAATTGTCGAACAATTTCTTTTTAAGGACCGTACTCAAGGATCAGCGTTTACGACTTCGTTAGCCGTGCGTATCGAAGATTTTATAGCGTTTCTTGTTTATTGCCAAAATAAGTCTATTCTAACGGATGCCTGCTGGGAACAACTTTCCTGCTCTATTCTCTCTTTTTATCAATCGGCTTATACTGTCCAAGTGTGTCATCATGCGGGCGCTTTCTGTTCATTAATGGGTTTGACAGATGCGCTCATCCTTTTCCTCTCTCATTTTGCTTTGTTGACAGAGCTTTCCTATCATGTTCCTCACGACAGCAATTACAGAATTGAGGATGTATTATTGCATGATTTTGGTGCCCTTGCCGTCAATGTTTATGATGTGCCTTTTTTGTCAAAACTTGCCGTGATTTTGCTGCTTGTTCATCCCTCCAGTAAGGTAAAACGAGAGGCATTATTAACTTCGTTGTTATGTACTTCGTTTTCGGAGACAATCTTTATCTTCGCCATGACCAATGGATTTAACGAATCTAATACCTTTGGCTATTTAAATCATCGAGCTTTGGCCTATACCGGAATATTTTCTGAGAGAATTGATAATGAAGTGAAACTCATCGGCTTAAAACGCCTTTTGAAAAGAATCGACGGGGAAATGACTGTTGAGTGGGTGCAAACGCTGAAGAGGCTATTCGATCAAGAGATATCCAATAATCTGATTAAAGATTACATCGATAAAACACGGGAAAAGCTAGCTGAGGCATCCTGGTTTAAACGGTTTCTTGATCCAGATATTGCACTTATTGAAGAGGAGATAGGCAAACTCTTTCCAAGGGATGATCTCGAAGTCGTGATTGTTGATGATTTTTATTCGATTGTATAAATTTATGTTGTCGATTGAATTCAGATAATTTTCCATGTGAATTCGTATTTCCCTTGAAAAATTCTTGGGGTATAGTGTATGGTGCAAACCACAAACTGCATGACATCGTTGCGTAAAAGTATTGAGAATTAATAATTTATACTGAGAACCAATCATTATGCGCTGTCCTTTTTGTCATCATGATGAGCTGAAAGTCACCGATTCTCGAGAGTCGTCCGATATCAACGCCATACGACGTAGAAGAGAATGCTTGAGTTGCCAGCGCCGTTTTACAACGTTTGAGACGGTTGAATTGACGTTGCAAGTGTTGAAAAGAGATGGCCGTTACGAGGACTTTCAGCAGCAGAAATTGATTCGTGGGATAGAGGCGGCTTGCAGCCATACGAAAGTCAGCCACGAACAAGTGGTTGCTTTAGCAGCAAAAATCACTGCAGAACTTATGCAGCAACAGCTGCATGAGATTACGACAAAAGATTTGGGTGAAGTGGTTATGCAACACTTACAAGATCTCGATAGCGTCGCCTATATACGATTTGCCTGTGTTTATCACCGGTTCCAAAGAATCGATGATTTAAGGGATGCGATCAATTTCATCGAGGCGAGAGACGAGAATCTCTTATTGCAAAAATAACCTCATCACCTGTAGAAAGATAGATTAGTTTGGAGGAAAGAATGCCGTTAAAGAAAGCAGATATTGCAAAATTTAAGAAACGTTTAGAAGAAATGCGTGCGCAATTACTGCGTGTATTGAAGGGATCCGCGGCAGAAGTGAAGACTCCTGATGAAGCAACCGGATATTCTCAGCATCAGGCCGACCAAGGGACTGACGATTTCGATCGGACAATCAGCTTGGAAGTCACGACGAAGGAATACAATATCCTTCGGCAAATCGACCGCGCGTTGCAAAAGATTGAAGAAGGGACATACGGCGTCTGTGACGTCACCGGAGAAGATATCCCGATGCCCCGTTTAGAGGCTGTTCCTTATGCAACCATGACTGTTAAAGCACAATCGCAGGTTGAGAAAGGGCTGATTTAATGGAGCTTACCTGTGAGGCTCGCGACCGCCGCCGGCTGTGGGCTGCGGGGGCTATAGCATTAGTCGTTCTCGTGATAGATTTTCTGACAAAAGCCTGGGTGCATCAGCACCTCCCCTTAATGCATACGCATGAGGCCTTTCCTTATGGGGGGCTTCCTGTTTTCAAAAATTTATTTGGCGTCGAGTTTTCGATTAGCCACTTGACGAATCGGGGAGCTGCCTGGGGCACGTTAGGCGACTATCAAGTGCCGCTTGTGGCTGTGCGCATCGTCCTCATTCTGGGGATGATTGCCTATCTTGCCTTTTTTAATAAGAGAGCGTCCTGGACGTTTCCTTTAGCGCTTATTACTGCCGGCGCTATTGGCAATGTCGTCGATTATTTTCTTTACGGACATGTCGTCGATATGTTCCATTTTATCTTATGGGGGTATGATTTTCCCGTCTTTAATGTTGCCGATGCCGCGGTTTCTTTGGGCATCTTTTGGATCATCCTGTTCGCAGCATGACGATTCCACCGCAGATGCATGCCTCCAAATGGCTGCAAATTCAGGCGCTGCTTGAAGTCGCCGAAATGGATGCCTTGCTAAAAGCATTAGAGCCGGCAAAGCTGTATCTGGTGGGTCGCGTATGCAAGGCCGAGGAAGCTCTCCTTTCATCCGAGTCATTCATCCACAGTTATCAGAAGTATATCGAAACGTTGAAAGCAGGGAAGGTTCCGGAAGAGGCGCTTTATCGCCCTTATTTTTCGTCGGCTTTAAGCGTCAGCGACGAGGCTTTTTTTAGACAAGAGTTTGCGGACGGACGCTGCCTTCTCCGTCCTATCCGCCCTGTCATTCAGCTGCAGCTGCACCGCTTGGGCTATTCGCGGCTCGATGAAAAATTCCGTCCGATGGTGCTGGGGACTCCTTGTGTGGAGTGGGGCATCCAATTTTCCTACCCGCAACTTTTCCAAGAGCCTGCGACACGTCTCGTTGAAAAGGTTGGCGAAATGTATTCCAATACAGCCTTATTCAAGACCCTGCAGCGATGGATCAGAGCGCATACAATCCCCACGCCTTTCATCGTCGATGGCAAGACAGTCAATGTGCCGATGCGTTTAGGGAAAGGGTGTTTGGAGTGGATCAACACGCATCCGCAGCTGACCGAGCAAGGGCTGCAAATCAAACGGTGAGGTTTTGTGAAAAAATTGGAAGAAGAGATTCATGCGTTGTTTATCAGCCGCGGACTGACCTTGAGTGTGGCAGAGTCTTGCACTGGAGGCAGCGTGGCAGCGCGGTTGACGCAAATCCCCGGGGCTTCCCGCTATTTTTTAGGAGGCGTCGTGGCATACTCCAACGAAATGAAAATGAAGGCGCTTGGAGTCACCGCCTCTTCCCTCGAACACGACGGGGCAGTCAGCCAAGAGGTCGTGGCTCAGATGGCAGAAGGGGTTCTTAAGTTGACGAATAGCGATTTCTCGCTTGCAGTCAGCGGCATCGCCGGTCCCGAGGGAGGGACGCCCGAAAAGCCTGTCGGGACTGTCTGGTGTGCGATGGCTAACAAGAACAAGCCTACTCAAACATGGCGCCTGCACTTAACAGGATCACGCGCAGAAATCATCACGAGTAGCTGCGACAACCTCTTGCAAAAGCTATTACAAAACGTAACATGATTGAGCGAGAAACAGGATAAGCATGATCGCGGAGCGGCAGGATAAGCAGGATAGTGAACATCCTTCAAGAACTTGTTTTTTAAAAAGGCTCTTGAAGGATGTTCACTATCCTGCTTATCCTGCCGCTCCGCGATCATGCTTATCCTGTTTTTCGCTTAATCTTGTTAACCCTGTCTTGCACGAATCTCTGAAACAATTTATATCCGGAGGTGGAGGTTGCCATGGCGGATTCTAAGAAATATAGCATTCATCAACTCATTGAAAGCTACAAAGATAGTTTGGGGGCGGAAAAAGCGACACAACTGCTGTGCGAAACGATGAAAAAGTTGGGGTTGGAAAACCGGAAAGAGTTAACGCGTGAAGAGGTAATAAGTATTTGTTCGCACCTCAAAGATCAGGCCGGCTTTGTCGGTATTGTTGCGGGGATTCTTCTGACGCGCTTGTCGGCGGAATGATATGGGCATATGGACAAGGAAGACCGTTGCATCATTGCAGGAAAATGACGATGCGTCCCCTCGCGGTCTTGTCAGGACGCTTGGGCCTGTCGATCTGATATTTATGGGTATCGGCGTTGTCATTGGGGCCGGTTTATTTTCCATCACAGGCATCGCCGCGGCTGAACATGCGGGGCCGGCGATCGTCATTTCCTTTGTCATCGGCGCGATCGGCTGTCTTTTTGCGGGCTTGTGTTATAGCGAGCTGGCCAGCATGGTGCCGGTATGTGGGAGCGCCTACACCTATGCCTTTATGACCATGGGTGAGCTGATTGCGTGGATGATCGGCTGGGATCTTGTCTTGGAATATGCCATAGGGGCGGCTGCCGTTTCTATCAGTTGGTCGGGCTATGTCGTCTCGCTTTTGCACGACTTCAATATTCATTTGCCGGCGGAGTGGATCGCTTCGCCCTGGCAGGCCGTCCGTTTGGCCGATGGTACAATGGAATTTGGCTATATCAATTTGCCGGCGCTTTTCATTGTTGTGCTGACTTCATGCATTCTCATTCTTGGCATCCGTGAGTCCGCCTTCGTCAATGGGCTGATTGTCATCATCAAATTGTCAGTTGTCGTAGTGTTCATCGGAGTGGGAGTCTTTTATATTAATCCAGAGAACTACACGCCATTTATTCCTCCGAATACTGGCGAATTTGGTTCGTTTGGCTGGAGCGGTATTCTCAGGGCGGCCGGAGTCGTCTTCTTCGCCTACGTGGGCTTTGACGCGGTGTCGACAGCAGCCCAAGAGGCCAAACATCCGCAGCGCACAATTCCTATCGGCATTTTGGGGTCGTTGGCGATTTGCACCGTCATCTACGTCCTGTTTTCAGGTGTGATGACGGGGTTGGCCAATTACAAAGAACTGGATGTCGCAGCACCCGTCGCTGTCGCGATTGGGAAGACTCCGTTTTGGTGGCTCAATTGGCTGGTGAAACTGGCGATTCTTGCAGGTTTTACATCCGTGATCCTTGTCCTTCTGCTGGGGCAATCCCGCATCTTTTATTCGATGGCCTGCGACGGTCTGCTTCCTTCTGTTTTTTCGGAGATTCATCCGCGGTTTTTTACTCCCTGGCGCTCGAACTTGATCCTTATGCTATTTGTCGGCCTTTTTGCTGCGTTTGCTCCGATTGCCCTCGTAGGAAACATGACGAGCATCGGGACGCTCCTCGCTTTTGTCGTTGTATGTATCGCTGTCCTGATTCTTCGTTATCGCGAACCAAATAGGCTCCGTGTTTTCCGGGCTCCCTGGGTGCCGTTTACGCCGGTGATGGGAATCCTCGTTTGTGGGCTCCTGATGGTATCTCTGGATGGAGACACCTGGATTCGCCTTGTCGTTTGGTTGGTGTTAGGCCTTGTTCTTTATGGAACTTACGGACGGCACCATTCTAAACAATCCGCAACTATTCACTAGTGAATGATATTTTTACCACTGAGGCACTGAGGAGGAATGAGATGGGGAGAGAAGAGTTGTTTAAACCCTTCTGTCAATGGCAATGATTGGTTTCATAAAAAAACCTGTCAATAGAAATGACAGGTTTAATTGGGGCGTGGGTATCAATACTATCTAACTGAAGAAAAGAACTTCGCATCATAGGAGTGAAATATAAAAGTTGTTTCTCCCAGAGGAATTTTGGCAAACATCAGATATTCATCGGCAGTGAGTTGTCGGATTTCAAGAACATCACCTATTTGTATGTCTACTGCAGCTCTTTCATATACATTCCATTGAAATCTCCATATACTACCATCATCTAAACCGAAGTGATATGCTTCAATATAATTGCCTTCATAAGGATCCCACTCTAAATATGTCCATTTGACAGTGCGGTTGAAGGTGATTGCATCGCCATTTGAGTGCTTATTTTCTTCGCTTGTTAAATTGGGATCATTTTCTGTCCAAGATTTTGTCGCTTGGTCGTATACGTCTAAAACTTTTGAATTGTCTGCGGAATAACTGGCCAATACCTTTCTTGTTGATTCAGCGTCACCATAAGAATATGCACTTGTGCACAATAAGGCCGCTATAAAAACTTTGCATAATGTATTCATTATTTTCCTTTATTTAATAATTAATGTACGTCGCGGATTGTAATAAATTATTGTTAAGGTTTAATAAAGTCTCATCAAATTTAAGTTTCTACACAACATAATTAAGTAATTGTTGCTATTCCTCAAGTCCAAATCTAGAGCCGGAGCTTTGAAGCGATTGCCTTTTTTAATCGCTTCAAAATTAGAGGTGATTATAGAGCTACAGCAATTTTTGTTGGCCAATGAGACAATTAAGCGCTATAATCGCTTCAACATGTGAGGTGATTAATGAAATGGATTTGGCAACAGCCCGAGTGGCCAGATTTTATTTGGAAGACAGAAGCTTTGCTTCCTTTTCTCAGCAAAGCTAGATTAGAACAAGGAAAACTTTTAGGCAGAACGAAGGAATTAGGGTTTGAGCTTAGCCAAGAGGCAGGTGCCGATATATTGATTGAGGAAGTTATCAAGACGTCCGAAATTGAAGGGGCCTATTTAAATCGTGATTTAGTTCGGTCGTCGGTAGCGAAGCATTTGGGGCTTTCAAGCTTTGGGTTGCCACAGGCAAATCGGTCAATTGATGCCCTTGTCGATATTCTGATCGACGCTACAAAAAAGTATGATCAACCTCTTACAGCAGAAAGACTCAGGTCTTGGCAGGCTGCATTATTTCCCACTGGTTACTCAGGCCTGTTGCGCATTCAAGTAGGTGAGTGGCGGAGTGGAGAAGACCCCATGCAAGTGGTTTCAGGGGCGATCGGAAAGGAGAATCTACATTTTGAAGCCGTGCCAAGCTCGTGTGTAGAAAACGAGATGGATCAGTTTCTCGCTTGGTGGAAGACTAGTCAGGATAAAATAGATGGTCTTTTACGTGCAGGTTTAGCTCACTTTTACTTTGTGACTATTCACCCTTTTGAAGATGGCAATGGACGTATAGCTCGTGCATTAACTGATATGGCCTTAGCTCAGGATGAAAAAATTTCCACCAGGTTTTATAGCCTGTCTTCGCAAATCATGAAGGAGAAAAAAGAGTACTACGATATTTTGGAACGATGCCAACGAGGAGATATGGATGTAACAGCTTGGCTTGTGTGGTTTTTGACAAGCTACACTAGATCGCTGGAAGGTTCTTCTAAGCTGATTGCGAAAGTGCTTGCTAAAGCCTCTTTTTGGAAATATTTCAGTCAAACAGCACTGAGCGATCGACAACGGAAGGTGGTGAATGTCCTATTGAATGCTGGCAAAGATGAATTTGAGGGAGGGCTAACCACTCGTAAATATTCGTCTATTGCAAAAGTGAGCCGAGCGACGGCTTTTCGCGAAATCACAAATTTGGTCGAGAAAAAAGTCATCCTTCAAAACCCAAGCAAAGGTCGAAGTACAAGCTATGATCTGAATTGGGATGTTTTGGTGGAGAAGGAAGATGTATCTAGTAAGGACCAATTGAAAAAATAACCTGTACTAATAAAAGTAAATTCTTTGTGTTCTTAGCAATACATCGACACAAGATCTAGTATTTTATG
>Ga0206981_10384_pt1 | contig 10918 bp, 11 predicted proteins | sample Alteio_BWMinCont_17_FD_153312 | JGI IMG/M metagenome (GOLD analysis project Ga0206981, IMG submission 153312) | Enriched cells from forest soil in Barre Woods Harvard Forest LTER site, Petersham, Massachusetts, United States -... | ecosystem: Environmental > Terrestrial > Soil > Temperate forest >... | reverse complement strand
GGTGAACCTTTCCTCTGCGGGACACCGTTACAGCGATGTTGACCTGAACGACCCGAACTTTGAGGCGACGCCGTACGTACCGTTCGTGGCTTATGGGCGCTCGAAGACTGCGAATATTCTTTTTGCAGTTGAGTTCGACCGCCGGCATCGTGACCGCGGCGTGCGGGCTACGGCTGTGCATCCAGGCGGCATCCCGACGGAGCTCGCGCGGCATATGCCGGATGGTGCTATGGAGGCATGGGTCCAGCAAATCCAGGAACAACGTGCTGCAGCAGGCGAGCCGCCTTTCGAGTTCAAGTCGATTCCCCAGGGTGCGGCGACGTCGGTCTGGGCTGGAGTGGTTGCATCTGCTGAGGAAGTCGGAGGCAAGTATTGCGAGGACTGCCATGTGGGTGAACTGATCGCTGCAGATTCGCAGGTAAGCGTACTCGCCAAGGGTGTGCGTGGCTATGCGCTTGACCCCGAGAAGGCGAAGGCACTCTGGAAGAAGAGCGAAGAAATGGTCGGCGAAACTTTCGCCTAAGAGTTGGGCCAGATGGCCGCGTATTGGTAGGACTTACAAGGAGACATCATTAATGCGTATCTCTGTGACCGGGGCACCAGGATTCATCGGTTCGGCGCTGGTTCCAGAGCTAATTCAGGCAGGGCATCAGGTGCTCGGGGTAACACGCTCGGGGGCAGGCGCCGAGAAGCTGCAAGGCGCGGGAGCCGAGTTGCTTCATGGCAACATCGAGGACCTCGAGAGCTTGCGCCGGGGAGCAGCCGACTCCGACGACGTCATCCACCTGGCCTTCAACCACGACTTCTCGCAGTTTCAGAAGAACGCTGACAACGACCGCGAGGCAATCGTGGCGATCGGCGAGGTACTGCTGGGCTCGAACCGGCCGTTCGTCATCACCTCGGGTACGGCGATCGCGGCCAATGTGGACGGCAAGCCCTCGACGGAGGATTCACCGCCGCTGCCGAAGCCGCGCGTGGGTTCCATGAAGCAGTCGGGGCGTGGCGCGGGAGAAAGGCGTCTCGGCCTACATTGCCGACGGCAGCAATCGCTGGCCGGCGGCGCACGTTTCAGACGTAGCGCGACTGTATCGTCTGGCCTTCGAGAAAGCGGAGCCGGGCGCAATCTATCAGGCGGTCGACGAGGAGGGTGTGTCGATGAAGGCAGTCGGTGAAGCACACGCCCGCGGGCTGATGGCTGATGGTTCCGGTGATCAGCATCAAGCCCGAGGAGGCTGAGGCACACTTCGGCTGGCTTGCCCGCTTCGCCGGGCATGATATGCCGTCCTCCAGCGCTCTCACACAAGAGAAGTTGAACTGGAAGCCAACCGGGCCTGGCCTGATCGCCGCCTTGGACGGCATGGACAACACGAACCAGCAGGCCTGAGTCTGCAGATGGCGCTCCGGTGACAGCCTGAAGATTGCCGGCGCGCATTGCGTTATCCGGCTCCGCTTAGTCGCCGATCATGACGTACGGATATGGCGGGCGACTCTGGACGACTGATCAGTCGGCTAAGCATCGCCCTAATCCTCGATTCAAAGAAGAAGGTGCCAGAGCAGAACCAAACACTACGAACATCCGCCAAGCGCATTCGCAACCAACTGGAGCTCCGTCGTAAACGCCGCGACCGCCGCCAGGTCCGCCTCAAGAGAGGCGGCATCCGTCTTGTCATTGAGAACAGGTGCCTGCGGCGGAGGCACGCCGGCAATCTGAAAAAGCTCACCCGCGAGAGTCAGCGTCGAGACGATCGCAGGATACGAGTCGAGCACGCCGCGCGCCTCTGCCTGGGCCGGCAAGTTCAGGCCAGCACCGGTCTTTCCCACCACACCCTGCAGCTTATTCGAAAAGCACTTCAAACTCTTGATTTCCAGGCAAAGCAGATCACGAACAAATGGGACGACGACCCCAGGTGTCGCCATCGAGAGGCAAGGCACGAGTTCCGTCGCCGCGACCTCGAACTCTTCGAGCGCCGCAACACTTGGGTTAGGCAGACCCTTCACGATCTCAATCAAAGGCCTAAGCAGATTCAGAACTTTAATCTGGCAAGCCATCGACGCAATCAAAGGAGCGACCTGCGTCTGCAGACTGAGGATCGCGCAGCAGTCGCTCAGCTGCGGATGCGGATTCCGGAAACCAACCAACTCGCCGCCCGTAGGCAGCTGAACGGCGAGAGATGGTTTGGAGGGACTGGGCACCCCAGCCATGATACTCGCCTACGCGGTGGGAGTTGCCGAAAACGTCGTTAGAACCTGGAACGCCAGTTGTCCGAAAACCCGACTTCGGCAACTTGCCTCGATCTCATTTTGTCGATGAGTTCGCAATTATGCGTCAGTCAATGGCGTTCGGGTAGATTTTCAGGCGCTCAATTATTCCGCTCGCAGTGCTTGAATCGGATCGATCTTTGCCGCTCGTCTGGCTGGCAGCACACATGCCCCGAGAGCAATCGCGATGAGGACAATCGAAGCCGATCCTATCGTCGCGGGGTCGAGCGCCGAGATCCCATAGAGCAGGCTCGTCATGCTTCGAGCCGCTAAGACTGTTCCTACGAGTCCAATCGCAACGCCAGCAAGGGCCATGCGCAGTCCCTGTGATGACACCAGCCATACCACAGCACTCTGCGGCGCGCCGAGCGCCAGCCGAATCCCTATCTCCTGAGTCCGCTGCGCCACCAGATAGGCGATTACTCCATAGATCCCCATTACGGCCAGCAGCAGCCCGATTCCCGCAAAACACGCGAGAATCACGCTCGTGAATTGCTTCACGGCCGTCATATCGTCGAGGTATTCGCTCATCGTCTCTACCTCCGACAGCGGAAGACGCGAATCGAGTGCAAGGAGCTGTTGCGCGACGGCCTGCTCGAGCGCTTCCGGCGCCACATCCGATCTGACCAGTACGTCCTTGAAGCCGAAATTGACTTTCGGCACTTGGCGGAATAGCGCGATCAATTGCGGGGCTGCCGGCAACGCGAGCCCCTGATTGTGGTTGTCGCGCATCACTCCGGCAATCGTTACTGTCTCGCGCTCTGCTCCCATCCACACATCCTGCGGAATCAAGCTCACCGGTGCGCCCAATTCAACCCGTTGGCCAATCGGATCAACGTCCGGGAAATAGTGCTTCACAAATGCCTGGTTCACAATGGCCACTGGCGTGGTGGTCTCCCGGTCCGAATCGGAAAAATTACGTCCTGCGACCACCGGTATCCCTGCCGTAGGAAGATAATTTGCGTCCACAACTCCAAAAATCGTCCCCGGGACATCCTCCAGCTGAGAGAGCGGCCGCCCCTCGATAGAAAACATCATTCGCCAACGGTCACTCGGCGGATAGACCGTCGTCACCGATACGTCCCGAACGCCCGGCAGCGCGCGAATCCGCTCCGTCAGCCGGTCGCAGAACCGCGTAACCATGTCTGCCATCGGATATTGTGCGGGCGGAAGATAGAAATGTCCGCGCATCAGGTGATCTACCCGAAATCCCAGATCCTGATTCTCAAGTCGCTCCAGGGTCTGGATCAGCAATCCTGAGGCAACCAGAAGCATCATGGACAGCGCAATCTGCGCAATCACCAGCAGTTTCCGGAACCCCTGTCGCGATGTTCCGCTGCTCGTTCGTCCACCCTCCTTCAAGACGTCTGCCGGATCCAGCCGCGCGCTCAGCAGCGCCGGCGCCATTCCGAAGAGCAGGCATGTCCCCAGCCCCACTACCAGAGTGAACAGCGCCACCCTCCAGTCCAGCGTCAGCGCGAGCAATTGCGGAATTTTTCCCGGATCAGCCGTCCGCAATGCGCGCGTCGCTCCACATGCCAGCGCCAGCCCGCAGGCGCTGCCCATCAGCGACGGGACCAGGGTCTCGGTCAATACCTGCCGGACCAGTGCCGTGGTGCCGGCGCCCAACGCTTTACGCATCGCGAATTCTCTTTGCCGGGCTGTGTTTCGCGCCAGCAGCAGCGCGGCCAGGTTCGAGCATGCGATCAGCAGAATCAGGCCAACCGCCCCCATCAGCAGCAAAAGAAGGGGCCGCAGATCGCCAGTCCGCATTGTCGCCAGCGGCGCAACCGAAATTCCAACTCCGCGATCGACAGGATGCATCGTGGCAAGATTCTGCGCGATCCTCGCCAGATCTGCCTGTGCTTTCCCAATTGTCGTGCCTGGCCTCAAGAGCCCGATCGCCCCGTTTCCGCGCCCACCTCGCGACTGTTCGCTAAACGTTCCGGGATCAGGCACAAACGGTTCGAACACCGGCAGCTGCGCCTGTGCACCGTGCAGCCATCCCGGGATCGTGGCGGGCAAAACTCCGATAATTGTGTAGGGCTGGTCATTGATGCTCAAGGTCCGGCCCAATATCTTCCGATCGCGCTGATAGTGGGTCTTCCAAAACACCTCTGTGATCAGCGCTACGTGGTTTCGGCCCTCCACCCCTTCTTCTGTTTTGAACAATCGCCCCATGAGCGGTTGAATGCCCAACGCCTCGAAGAATTCCGGGGGGGCCAAACCCACCAGAACCTCCGCCGCGTCATCCCCACGTGGCGATGTGCTCACGTTCTTCCGCCATTGGTCGTAGATCGCTATCTTCTCGAAGGTCTGGTTGTGGGTGGCAAAGTCTCGGCAATCCGGCCCTGACACTCCTATCGGCTTTTCATTTTTCGTCGACGTAATCTGCACGAGGCGATCTGCACTCGGGAATTCCAGAGGTCGCAGCATTACGGTATTCAAGATGCTGAATATCGACGCGTTCGCACCGATCGCCAGCGCCAGCACAAGGACCACGACTGCGTAAAATCCCGGCGATTTCCGCATCTGGCGGAGCGCAAAGCGAATGTCCTGAACGAGCCTATCGAGCAATGCCCCAGCACGGATGTCACGAACGCGTTGCTTGATCTGTTCGGTTCCTCCTATCTCCCGGCGGGTATCGCGGTACGCTTCCTCCGGTGACATTCCCGTTCTCACCTTCTCCGCCGATACCAGCTCCACATAGGCGTGGAGTTCCTCGTCCAGATCTTGATCCATCTGATCTCTATGGATCAGGTTTCTCCAAAGCGCGCGAAATCGACTGATCACAGAGACCTCCTAGCTGGATTCCAGGGCCGCTGCCATTGCGAGGGAGATCCGTTCCCATCGCTCCGTCTCACTCTGAAGCTGCTTTTTGCCTGCTTTTGTCAACGAATAGAACTTTGCACGCCGATTGGTTTCCGATTCTCCCCACGTGGAGGTAAGCCAGCCGGCATCCTCCATACGATGAAGAGCAGGGAACAGAGAGCCTGGCTTCACCTCGAATGCTCCGTTCGTCATCTGCGAGATTCTGCGGGAGATGCCCATTCCGTGCAGTTCCTGAAGCGCGAGGGACTTCAGGATCAGGACATCGAGGGTGCCTTGCAGCAGATCGCATTGGGGAGAGGGCATCAATGCTCCTATTGATTGCCTATAAGACATAACACGTTCTCTTATAGACAGTCAATAGGAATGCCCGAATTCCGCGTTGCTGCAGCTCAGTCACAAGGACAAAGCAGTTTTGAAAACACCGTTTTCGAAAGGGCAGGCAATGACGTGCCGAACGCTCACACACGATGCTGCGCTGTTGCAAACCGACGTTTCCCCACATAAACGATTACGCATTTTTGCCACTATCTCGGCACGGGAACGGTCACACCCAGCATATTTGCGGACCTGTAATGTTCTTGGTGCAAGTTAATATCAGCAGCGCAGAGACTGTCGGCCAGAATGGTCATGCGAAATTAATTCTGTGCCGGGAAGCATGAAGTTTGACGATTGTTTTGGTGGATGCTTGGCGAGGTGATCAAGCACGCTTTGCATTTCGAGGAGAAGCTTGTGGGCCATCTCTAGCGTGAAGCCGTGGCGGATGAGAATGCGCTGGATGACGAGATCTTCGCGGTTGGGTGGCATCGAGTAGGCGGGAACGAGCCAGCCGCGCTCGCGCAATCGATCGGCGAAGTCGTAGAGTGTGAAGCCCGAGGATGCGGTGTCTTTCAGTTCCCAACAGAGGCCGGGGATTCCGCCCTGGCCGTCGTAAATAATCTTGAAGGGCCCGAATTCGGCGATCTTTTCTGCGAGAAAGCGGCCTAGGGCATAACAATCGGTTTGGATGTCACGGTAACCCTCTTTGCCCAAGCGCAGGAAGTTGTAGTACTGGCATATGATTTCTCCGCCGGGCCGCGAGAAGTTAAGCGCGAAGGTGGGCATATGACCGCCAAGGTAATTGACATCGAAAATCAGCTCTTCGGGGAGGTCGTGCTTCTCTCGCCAGAGAGCCCAGCCGACTCCCAGTGGAGCAAGACCAAATTTATGGCCGGAGGCATTGATGGATTTTACGCGCGGCAGGCGAAAGTCCCAGAGAAGGTCTGGCTGGATGAAGGGTGCGAGGAAAGCGCCGCTGGCTCCATCGACGTGGATGGGAATGTCTCGGCCGGTCTCGGCATGCAACTTGTCGAGTGCAAGGCTGATCTCGTGAACCGGCTCGAACTGGAGGGTGAAAGTGACACCGAGAGTAACGATCACACCAATGGTGTTTTCGTTGCAGCGTTTGAGGACTTCTTCCGGAGTGAGCAGTAGACGATCGCCTACCATGGGGACTTCGCGGATTTCGACGTCGAAGTAACGGCAGAACTTGTGCCAGCAGACTTGAACCGGACCCATGACGAGATTCGGAGTATCAGTGGATTTGCCTTTGGCACGTCGGCGTTTTCGCCAATTCCACTTGAGGGCAAGACCGCCGAGCATGGCTGCTTCGCTGGAGCCGGTGGTAGAACAGCCAATGGTGCTGGCTGATTCCGGGGAGTTCCAAAGGTCAGCAAGCATGTGGACGCAGCGCTCTTCAATGGCTGCAGTCTGCGGGTATTCATCTTTGTCGATCATGTTCTTGTCGGCGGACTCTTCCATGATCTGCAACACTTCGGGCTCGATCCAGGTGGTACAGAAAGTAGCGAGATTCTGCCGCGAGTTGCCGTCGAGTATGAGCTGATCGTGGATGGTCTGATAGACGGTTCGCGGCTCCTGCTTTGCTTCAGGAAACCTGTACGTATCGATCTTGTCATTCAGGACCTTGGACTCAAGTCGGCTGGTGGGGGCAGCTTTGAGTTCTTCGGTGTTGTGTAGGGGCATAGGTTCTCCTGTCGATCTAAATCCGAACTGTATTTAGTTTCTGCCAAAAGCTGGAGAGAAAAGATGAATAATTCTGGAGGTAGTAGGCAACACGCCTCATCGGTTGAAGGTTCGTTCCTGCTCGGTCTGCGGAACCTGCGGGCGGCAAGCGTCTGATTAGCTCAGCATTGAGTAGGAAGATCCGTCCGGTACGCATGCGCTAACATCTAGAGGGACGTCCGCGGGCTTCCCTCCCATCACCTTCTCGACAACTTTGTCGTCGCACGCACGTTGTTCCGTTTGGATATAGGCGTCCATGTCGCCTGCACCGGCAAGATTGACAACGCCGCGAAGAGGCAAAGGATCTTTGACATAGAGCTCGCTGTCGCCGGGAAGGCGTGATCGAGCTACAGCCCACATGGCCAGATGACCACCGGCCGAATGTCCAATGACGATCACCCTGTTGAGATCCAGCTTCTTGTCGGCTGCGATCGTGCGTACGAAGTCAATCGCCTTTCCCACATCCAAGTAGGTACCCGGCCAGCCGCTGCGAGAGGCGCCGATATTCGATATTCCATGTTGCAATCCCTTCAGCTTTCAATGCATCGGCAATTGGCCCTAGATCGTTTAGCGTTGCGAAATCAGCGAACCAACAACCGCCATGAATCAAGACTGCAAGCGGATGCGGTCCCGGGCCAAGAGACAGCCGCAATTCACCAAACTGATTCTTGTCTGTTCCGTAGGACAGGCTGAAGTCGGCGGGCTGTCTGGGCAATGCTTGGAATTGTTGAGGCTGATTCGATTGCCTGCATGATGTGCAAATACTTCGCATGCGTGTTCCGATTCCTTTGGCGATTGCGCAACGAGCGTTAACGCGGCCAAGACGCCAATAATCACGAACGTACTGATCTGCATCTGGAAATCAGTGAACGCCAGCGCATATTGGGACTAATCCTGCTCTCTATCCGAGGCGTGCTGGGTTCTCTTCCTTCCGCGCAATCGAAGTTGCCGAAAGTTGGTGCCAGTTCAGACGGTCGCGCCATCAGCTGTTCAGGGGTGAGGTCGGGCATGCCGGTAGGCTTCGAGATGAGCGGGGTCACGTCCATGCGGAAACCGGAGACTCCCTTGTCGAGCCAAAAGCGCATCAGCGAGAAGACCTCCTCGCGGACCTTTGGGTTCAGCTCGGCGATGTGGAAATGAGAACCTTACTACGGTCCTACGCGTCGCTGCTCTTAGGGCTCTCGATCATGTGGTGCTCGAGCACAACACGCCGGATCAAATTCTCCCTACCTTTTACGAAGCTGTACCAGACGTGATCCTCTTGCCGTGATTCGAGAGTAATGGAGGCGATAATGGTGCTAAGAGGACGAGAATGGCACAGCAGCATTTCCCGGCAGACCGCGAAATCGAGATGGTTGTGCTCGCTCTCCAAGTGTTTCAGGTTCTTTTTCTCTGGGTTCACGACTGGATTCCCCTTGGACGTCTCAACGATGTCGCAGCGGTACGCAACCAGGATACGAGACGCCGTCTCGTCACTGTAACGCTCATTCAAAGCGTACCGTGGACGATCGGGCTGTGCTTTAGCCTGTTGCACTTTAGACGACCCTATCCCGACTGGCTTTACGACTGGCTCGTAATTAGCTATGGCCTGCTCTTCATCGGGCAAATCCGCGCTTGGTGGATACCTTATCTTTTCCGACCGGAACCGGAGCGAGCAGCTCGCTATCAAATCATGTTCGGCAAAACGCATTCCTTCTTGCCGCCGCGAAATGGAATGGTCCCAAACACTGCGCATTTCCTTCTTCATTTGGCGACCGCCGCCACGTTGATCGTTCTTCTCATGAAGTGAGGGCGGTGATCAGTTCACGATCGAAGCTCTGGGTTGGTGGGAAACTCGGACAAGCCTTGTTATCCATTGACGACTACGTGGTGCGCGTTCGCAGGAGATCGCGGACTTCTCGCAAAACGCGTCGAAGCCTGCGCCGAGCTCTTATGCGATCAGAACGTTCAGAATTTCCTCGAGGTGCTTCGATACAGTGATAAATGGCCCTCGGAGGGGTAAGAGAAGGCTCGGCTGTTCGGAATAGCCGCCGCCATGCCGCGCCCCATGGCAAGCGGCGCTTTCGCATCCATTTCACCATTCCAAAGGTAGACCGCTGAGCGTATGTCGTGAGAGCGGAAATCCCAAGGGCCAACCATCAGAGCGTTATCCCACTGCGCCCCGCGCGGTCCGGCACGCAATGCTTCGCTGATCATCGCGATAAATCTATCCTGGAATTCCGGGCGGGTTAGCATCGCCTTGTCGGGAACTGGCAATGTCGCCATGGCCCCCTTTGACGATTTGGCGCGGTGCGAAACGCGCCGCCAGAGCCATTGGTCGTGGCGTCAGTCTGGAAAGCCGCGGCTTCGTACTGGCGAGCTGCATGAACCGAAGGCTGGTCGGGTCTATGTCGGCAGACAGGCCAGGTTCATACGGGCGCCTCCCTAGCAGACTGCGTCATCATATCGCTCACCGGAGGCCCGAATCCTGCACGCCCTGCAGCGCAAACCAGACGACATCAAGGTCGTTATCCAGTTTGCTGAGGCCTGAGCGCGAACATCGCGTAAGCAGTAAAGGTGACGGTTTCAAACACCTATGTTGAAAGTAGGTGATATCTTCATGGCTGGCCTTGCGACGGATCTGTCAGCGGTGCCAAACCCGGTTATCGTCAAAACCGCCCTTGAGGACATCGAATGGCTTATGGAGAACACATCGAATGGCTTATGGAGAACACTGTCGCGTTCGGCTCCGCGCCGGTGCTCCCGCTGAGAACGCAGCAACAAAGGGGGAAATCTTGAAAAAAAACAACTTGGCTAGGGCTATATTCGGCGCAACCATATCGCTGGCAGCGCTTCTATTGTATGGCGGTGCTGCTACCGCTCAGACCTCAAAGGCCCAGGGATTGATCACCGGGCGCAGCGGGGACACGATGACGGTGCAGACTGCGGATTCGTCAAAAGTAGTCGTAGTGCTCACCGACGACACACAAGTGGCCCAGATACAGGGAATATTAAAGGCGCGACGCAAGCAGATGTCGATGGCCGCGCTCATACCAGGTCTCCAGGTGCAGGTAGAGGGGTCCTACAATGCCCAAAACCAGCTCGTGGCGAGTTCAATCAAGTTCAAGGGCAATGACCTGGAGGACGCGCAAACGATCCAGGCTGGCTTGCAACCAGCGAAGGAGCAAATCCAGCAGAGTCAAGAGGAATTAGAGCAGCAGAAAGCAGCGCTTGAGCGGCAACAGCAGGAAATGCAGGAGCAACAGCAACAGATGGCCGAGGCGCAGGCGAAGATAGACGCGAACAAGGCCGCTATTGAAGCCGCAAACAAACGCTTCGGGCAGTTAGATGATTACAACATCATGGACGAGGTGACGGTTTACTTCGCCAACGGCAAGGTTTCACTCGATCCCAAGTATCAGCCACAGCTATTGCAATTGGCCGAGAAGGCCAAAACGATCACTGCCTATACGATCCAGGTGAAGGGCTACGCCTCAGCGGTGGGCAGCGCTTCGCTGAATCAGCAGCTAAGCGAGGACAGGGCCAACAATGTCACTCAGTTTCTTCAACAGCAGGGCCACATTCCTCTCACCAATATGCTGGCGCCTGGCGCCATGGGCGAAAGCAGGCAGGTAGGCACCGACAAGACGGCTGAAGGCCAGGCCCAGAACCGGCGAGTCGTGGTCCGGGTTCTTCAGAACAAGGGAATCGCTGGCACATAGTAACAACACAGCGGTGGATGAAACCGGCATTTGCTGAAGTATCCGGCCTGCGCTCTCTCTCCGATCAT
>Ga0206981_10383_pt1 | contig 10947 bp, 4 predicted proteins | sample Alteio_BWMinCont_17_FD_153312 | JGI IMG/M metagenome (GOLD analysis project Ga0206981, IMG submission 153312) | Enriched cells from forest soil in Barre Woods Harvard Forest LTER site, Petersham, Massachusetts, United States -... | ecosystem: Environmental > Terrestrial > Soil > Temperate forest >... | reverse complement strand
TCACGGTGCCCTTGTCCTGGAGCACCAGCTTCTCCTGGTCCTCGAGAGTCTGTCGAGGGATTGCGTTCTTCGCCCAGGCCTGCTGATAACGTTCCAAGTCCATCTGGGCTTCGGCCAGCAGATTTTGATCGCGTTCCAAGGCACCCTGCGCCTGGGCAAGCTGTGCCTCATACGGCCGCGCGTCGATCTCCATCAATGGGTCGCCCTTGTGCACCGTCTGACCCTCGCGGAAATGCACCGCCGTGATCACGCCCGTCACCTGGGCTGTAATGGAGTCGGTATAAATAGGCGTGACGGTCCCAATGGCATCCTGGTAGATGCCTATGTCGCCGGTGCGCGCCGTCGCAGTTGTCACGGGCACCGTTCCCCCGGCCATACGTCGCCCGCCTCCGATTGCCGCGGCCTGGCTCTTCTGTTGGTGCTGGATAACCCAGTAGAACAAGAGACCGAAAAGGAGCAGGACAACTACCCAGACCCAGCGGTGACGGCGCTTTTTTTTCGCCGGCGTGGGCGAATCTCCGGCAGCCTGGCTCGCCGGCGGAACGTGCGAAGCAGATGATTCTTGATCCATTTTTTCTCTTGTGGTGTCTAGCAAAACATCGTGGATTTGTGGGAACCGTCTTTATTCCCATGGATTCGCGGCGGAAGTATCCGAAGCGCCTAGTCTATCAAGGTGACATGGTCGGAACCAAGACCCACCTGCAAAACCGACCCCCGGAACACGTGCCGTGTGGCGTAAATCTGCTCGCGTTCCGCACCAAAAATCCACGTATTCAAATGCTTTCTGTAAGACGGGCAAGGGGCTCCATTAGTTGCAGAAAGACACCTTCGAGTACGCTTCATCCAACCCCGTCACTCCCCCCGAGAAGCGCGGAAAACGCTGCCGGCAGTAGAACCCATTTTAAAGCGGGACCTGGAGGCTGGGCGACGGAGGGGAAAGCTCGCCAACGCACCTTTCAGCCGCGGCCGCTTCGATTTCGCTATTGATTTCGGCACCCAACAGAAGCATCAGGCCAGTGATATAGAACCAGGTCAAAAGGATGATGACGGCGCCAAGCGATCCGTAAGTGACCGAATAACTGTTGAAAAAGTGCAGGTAGACGCGCAGTCCGAGAGAGGCAATGAGCCAGCCGACAATTCCGATTGCACCCCCGGGGGTGAGCCAATGCCAGCAGCGCTTCTTGAAGTCGGGAGCCCAGTAATAGATGACGGCAAATGACAGGGCGAGAAGAGCGGTGGCTAATGCCCATCCGACAAATCTCACCGAAATGACGGCAACAAGGGCTATAGCCTGATCGGGGATGCGGTGGCGTGCCATTGCGGCGACGAAGTCTCCACCCAACATGGAGCCAAGGCAAAAGGAAACAATCACCGTCAAGACAACGGTAAGACCGATTGCGTAGAGTCTGGCTTTGAAGTAAGAGCGCGACTCTCTTATTTTGTAAACGACATTCAGGGTATCCTGGATTGCCGAGATTCCCACCGATGCCGACCAGATGGCCGCGATAAGTCCGAAGGTCAGTTTACCCGAAGTAGCGGCTGCCGTTGTTTCATTGAAAGTATTGAGCACGGTACCCAAGGCTGCCGTCGGAATGACCAGAGCAAGGTAATGAAGCAGTTGATCATAAACCTTGTACGCGGATCGCGCGGCCAGGCCAAGAATCGAACTGGCGCTCAAAAGGGTAGGGAAAAGAGCAAAAAGGAAGTAAAATCCGAGCTCAGCCGCGTGGCCGAAAATTCGGTCGGACATGGCCGACCTCCAGGTACGCATGGCCACCACGCGTGCCGGTACACCCTGCAGGTTCCAGAGCGAACGTAAGGGAGAGTGCGACACGAAATCCCAGATACGCCGGTCATTGCGGTCCAATCGCAGATCAATATTGGACTCCGCGGTTGAGATAGGCCCTCCTGAATTATCGCTTAATCGTTTGCACTCGCATACCCGTATGGATGCAGGCTGTCGCCCGTTTGATGGCCCCGCAATCAAAACTGAAGTGACATCAGCCCCACCGGGTCCGGCCGAGCGGTGGGCCGGGGTCAACCAACCCCCCTCCCTTCGCATCAGATCGAAAGTGGCATCCCAAAAAGTCTGTTCTCCCGGCGCCAATACGATCGCCGTCCAAATCCGCGTGAACTCGGGGCGCTCGTGGCGACGGCCACAGAGACTTGGCGCAGTAACGTCGTGGTATCTTCTCTGGGCTCTCTGTCTCAGCGTCTCCGCTCAGGACACGCATCAGGCGCCAAACTCCATTCCCCAGGCGACGCAGGCACCAAGTGAGATGCTTTCCTCTTATGAGGGTCAGAAAGTATCCGCCATCGAAGTGGCGGGCCGGCCGGATCTGGATCCCTCGGCCTTCGCTTCCCAGTTTGCGCAACAAGCCGGCACACCTTTTTCTAAGGAAAAGGTCGATCGAACCGAAGCAGCGATCAAGGCTTCGGGCCAATTCGAGGGAGTACGGGTGCAGGTTGATCCGGAAGCCGATGGCGTTCGCGTCCTGTTCATCCTTGAACCCGCCGTTTACTTCGGAATTTACCAGTTTCCAGGAGCAGCACAGTTTCCTTATTCGCACCTGGTCCAAGTCGCAAACTACCCCATTCAAACGCCATTCAATGCATCTGAAGTGGAGCGCGACCGGCAGAGTCTGCTAACGTTCTTTCGCCAGGAAGGGTTCTTTCAGGCTGAAGTCCGTTCTGAAGTGAAAGTGGATACGCAACATGCGATCGCCAATGTCGTGTTTCCCGTAACCTTGAACCGTCGATCCAAGTTCGGCAACGTCGATATCGCGGGAGTTCCACCGGCAGACCAGGAACGCCTGCAGCACAGCCTGAAAACACTGTTGGCGCGGGCGAGGACTGCCGCCATTCGTCCCGGAAAGACCTACCATCGATCCACCCTCACCAAAGCCACGCAATACCTCCAAACCGAGCTACAGAAGAAAGGTCTGCTCGGAGCGCAGGTGAAACTGGACGGCGCCGAGTATCATGCGGACACGAACCGGGCCGACATCCGCTTCGCCGTGATACCGGGTCCAGCCATTCGCGTTGACATTGAAGGAGCTCACATCTGGAGTTGGACCCGCAAGTCCTTGCTGCCGGTATATCAAGGCGTGGGCGTCGACGACGAAGCCGTACAGGAGGGACGACAGGCCCTCGCGTCTTACTTCCAGGCTAAAGGCTTTTTCGATGTGAAGGTGGATGCCTACCTTAAGACAGCACAAAGAGACGACACGATTTTCTATCGCATCACAAAAGAGAAGAAACATAAAGTGGCAGACGTAAGGCTGTCTGGTAACTCGACACTGCCGGTGTCAACTCTAACACCCCACATCAGCGTGGTACAGAAGCATCTCTTTTCCGCAGGTAAATTTAGCGATCAGCTAGTGCGCACGAGTGTAACTAATCTCAAAGCCGTATATCAGTCTGAAGGCTTCAGCGATGTGACCGTGGTACCTACGGTGACCAATCGCGGTGGAGACATCAACGTATCGTTCCGTGTAACCGAAGGACCGCGCGATATCGTAAGTTCCCTGACGATCACAGGAGCTGATACATTCCCCGCTTCGCAGTACGCACCCGGCGGCCTGAAGCTGGCCGCTGGACAACCTTATTCCCAAGCTCACGTCGAAGCGGATCGTGCCAATATTGTTGCTCATTATCTTCAGGCTGGATATCTTACTTCGAGTTTCCGGGAAACGGCCACTCAGATCTCCAAAAATGACCCTCATCACATCAATGTCATATATCACATCTACGAGGGACCAAAGGTATTCACGGCTAACATGCTAACTTTGGGGCGGGAATACACGCAACAACGATTGATCGACCGGGACGCGACCTCCATTAGAACCGACCAGCCGCTGACCGAAACCGAGCTCCTGACTACAGGCAGTAAACTCTACGACCACACTGGCGTCTTTGATTGGGCCGAAGTCGATCCAAAGCGTCAGGTCACCACACAGACCAAAGAAGATGTACTGATAAAGGTCCACGAGGCCAAGAAAAATGACTTCACTTACGGTTTCGGTTTCGAAGTAATCAACCGAGGTGGCAGTATCCCGAGCGGAACCGTAGCCCTACCCAATCTGCCTCCGGTGGGACTTCCATCAAATTTCACTACCAGCCAGGTTACCTTTTATGGTCCGCGAGGAACCGCTCAATACACTCGAAATAATCTGCGCGGCAAGGGAGAGTCCCTTTCAGTCACCGGTTTCGCTGGACGGCTAGATCAACGCGGCGCATTTTATTTCATTGATCCGAACTTTCGTTGGTCTCCGTGGAAAGCCACCACGTCGTTTTCCGCTGAGCGTAACGAAGAGAATCCGATCTTCTCCTCACAGCAGGAACTGGGCAGCTTTCAGGTTCAGCGTTACGTGGACAAAGCGCAAAAAGATACCCTCTTCCTCCGCTACAGTTTCAGCCAGACCAACCTGACTCGAATCTTGATCCAAGCACTGGTGCCGACAGCGGACCAAGACGTGCGCCTCTCCACGCTTGCGGCAAACCTGACCCGCGATACTCGTGACAACGTGCTCGATGAACACAAAGGTGTACTGCAATCCCTTGAATTGGACTTCAACACGACAAAGCTTGGTTCGAGCGTTAACTTCGCAAAGCTGACAGGTCAAGCCGGTTACTACAAGCAAGGGCTTCATAACATCGTTTGGGCAAACAGTCTTCGCATTGGGCTCGCCCAGCCCTTTGCCAATAGCCGTGTGCCCCTGAGCGAAGCCTTCTTCACTGGTGGCGGCAACTCCCTGCGAGGATTTCCGTTGGATGGAGCAGGTCCGCAGAGGCAGGTGCAGATCTGTCCCGGCGGTACACCAAGCTGCACCAACCCTGACGATATCCAAGTGCCGGCGGGCGGCAAAGAATTACTTATCATCAATTCCGAGGCACGCATCCCCCTGCCCATTAAAAAGGGTTTGAGCCTTGTCACGTTTTACGACGGTGGAAACGTGTTTCCCGATGTAGGATTCCACAACTTTACTTCCCTCTATTCCAATAGTGTGGGTGCGGGCCTGCGTTATTCCACCCCTGTAGGTCCAATCCGCTTCGATCTGGGGCGCAACCTCAATCCCATTCAAGGTGTCAACGCTACACAGTATTTCATCAGCATTGGACAAGCGTTTTGAGGAGGACCATCGTGCCTGATTCCGTCCCCCAACCTGATTCCGGGCGCCCGTCGAAGTCGACGCAGCGCAGGACTCGACATAAGTTTTTGCAAATCGTGGCATGGTGCTCGGCAGGCTCAACATTGCTGCTCCTGCTTGCCGCGGCTACGCTCGCCGTCCTCCTCAACAACACCCGCTTTCACAACTACCTTCTGAATACGGTAAGAAAGCAAGCAAGTGAAAGTCTTGGTGTCCGTGTTGAGTTGCGGAATTTTGCGCTGCACTTATCAACACTTAGCCTGGATCTCTATGGCGTCACCGTAAACGGAGCTAGTCCCTATTCGAATCGGCCTTTGCTCCAGTTGCAACATGTCGAAGCTGGCGTTCGGGTGGTCTCCATCCTGCATGGAAAGTGGTATCTGAACAGCGTCCAAGTCGATCATCCGATTGTGCAGATCTTTATAGATAAGAATGGCATCTCGAATATCCCAACCATCAAGAGCGGCAACAGCAAGAGCAACTCCAGCATCTTTGACGTGGGTATTCGCCACGCGGTGCTGGACTATGGGGAGGTCTTCTACAACGACCAGCCAAACACTCTCGCTGTTGATCTGCACAACGTAGATTTCCGTTCCGCGTTTAACAGCCTTCTCCTACAGTATTCCGGAAAGTTAAGTTATACCGGCGGGCATCTGGTCTTCGGTTCTTTCCGGCCTTTTGCTCATGATCTTGATGCTGAGTTTGACGCGACTCCAACCACATTTCACCTAACCTCCGCAAAGATCACAAGCGGCGCATCGCAAATCATCCTTTCGGCAATCGCTACAAATTACAGCAACCCTTCTGTGGATGCTCAGTATGACGTGACTGTCGACGGCAGCCAACTTGCGAAGTTACTCGACAATACGTCCGTTCTGGCCGGGTTGGTTCGAGCCTCCGGCTCGGCACAATATCATACTGTCCCGGGTCGTCCGATGCTGGAAAGCCTGTCGTTGAAAGGCGATCTCGCCAGTAGGCAGATTACGGTCAACCTCTCGACCGTTCGCACCGCCATCAGCAATGTCGCAGCACACTATTCCCTTGCCAACGGCGACGCGACACTTCACGATTCTCGTGGTTCCATCTTAGGCGGAGAGGTCACTGCTCAAGGGACGATGAAGAATATGAGTGGAAATTCACATTCCGAAATAACTACAACGGTGCGCGGAGTTTCGCTAGCCGACGCAAGGCGAATGCTTGGGCCTTCGGCCTCAACTCCCGGAGTCGGACTGGCGGGCGTCTTGAATGCAGACGCGAAAGCCAGGTGGGGAAAGACATTTGACGACCTGGTAGCACATGCGGATGCGACGATCTCCGGGAAAGCTACACGAACGCAAGCATTCGGGCCAACTCAAGCAAACGCGAGTGCGAACGGCAATGTTCTTGCCTCAACCGTAATTCCTGTGGACAGCGAGGTCCATGCGACCTACACGGCGGGAAATCATCAGCTCGCCTTGACGCAGAGTTACCTGCGCACCCAGCAGACCAACCTGACGATGAATGGTGTGGTAAGCCATCGGTCGAGCCTTGCGCTTCGACTCCAGGCCAATGATCTGCGCGAGCTGACAACCGTGGCAAATATCTTCCGAACAAGCTCTCCGGATCATCCCACTCAGCCCATCGATCTGGCAGGCACGGCTACCTTTGAAGGAACCGTGAATGGCTCTACGGTTTCTCCCCAGTTGAAAGGTGAACTTATAGCCACACATCTTCATGTAAATGGGACCGACTGGAAAGTGTTTCGCACCAATGTTGATGTTAGCTCCTCGATGGCAAGCCTGCAGCATGCTGATCTTGAGCCGGAATCGCACGGACGCATCACATTCAACGGCAGCACGGGCCTCTCGAAATGGTCTTTCAGCAATGCTAGCCCCATTCAGATCGAACTTGACGCGTCGCAGATAAACATTGGCGACGTCACCAAACTGACAGGTCAGCTGATTCCCGTGACGGGCGCGTTGAATTCACATGTCTCGCTGCATGGGACTGAACTGAATCCCATGGGCAGTGGCACCGTTTCATTAACAAAGGTCACGGCTTATGACGAACCCATTAACTCCGTCAAAGTGGATTTTTCCGGAAGCGGCGACGAAGCACATGCGGATGTGTCTGTTCAGTTCTCTGCCGGCAGCCTTAAGGGCAACGTAAGCGTCCGACCCAAAGACAAGACTTACACGGCGCAACTTAGCACTTCAGGAATCAAGGTCGATCAAGTGGAGGCACTGAAAGCCAGAAAGGTCGAGGCATCAGGCGCAGTCAATCTCAACGCCGATGGTCAGGGATCATTCGATAACCCCCAACTGAATGCGACCCTTCAGATCCCTTCTCTCGTCATTCAGAAGCAGACCATTGAAGGAATCAAGCTGCAGATGAACCTGGCGAACCATGTAGCAAACGCAACCCTCGCGTCATCCGCGGTCCACACTTCGATTCAGGCGAACGCCCGGGTTAACCTGACTGGCGATTATCTCACCGACGCCACGCTCGACACCAAGGGCATCCCTCTGCAACCGCTGCTGGCTGCTTATTCTCCTGAACAGGCAGCAGCAATGACCGGGGAGACCGAAGTGCATGCCACCCTGCATGGTCCGCTCAAGAACCGGAACCTACTCGAAGCACACGTCACTATTCCATATCTCAGGATGGCGTACAACAATAACATCCAGTTAGCCGCGGTATCGCCAATTGAGATCGACTACAAGAACGCAATTATCGATGTCCAGCGTAGCGCAATCCGCGGCACAGATACCGATCTGCAGTTCCAGGGTTCGATTCCAACAGCTCGCGGGAACACACCCATGTCCCTGTTGCTCGAGGGAACGGTAAATCTGCAATTAGCGCAGTTATTCGACCCGGACGTACGCAGTTCCGGGGAACTCAAGCTTCATATTAACTCCAACGGGACCGGACCTAACTTGGGTGGCGAGATCGACATCGTTGACGCGAGTTATGCGTCAAGCGACTTACCGGTAGGACTGCAACACGGCAATGGCGTGTTGACATTGACAAGCGATCGAATCAATATCAGCAAGTTTGATGGCACGGTTGGAAGTGGAACGGTAACAGCGCAAGGGGGAATCGCATACAGGCCCGCCATCCAATTCGATTTGGGCCTGGCGGCCAAGGGCATTCGTATCCTCTACCCACAGGGTATGCGGGAGAGCATCGACGCCAATATCAGGCTGGCGGGCTCAATGGATGACGCTCGTCTCGGCGGGTCAGTGGACATCGCAGATCTCTCCTTTACACCGGCGTTCGATCTGAATAGCTTTATCAGCCAATTCTCAGGCAGCGTGGCAGCGCCGCCGTCGAGGGGATTCAGTCAGAACGTTCAGCTCAATCTTGCGGTACATTCAACTAACAATGTGAACCTGGTGAGCAGAGCGCTCAGTGTCAATGGTTCAGCAAATCTCCAGGTCCGGGGCACAGCCGCGAATCCCGTAATCCTGGGGCGCGTCAACCTCAACGGGGGGGACATCATTCTCAATGGCGACCGGTTTGTCCTGAGCGGGGGCACGGTCCAATTCGTCAACCCGTCGGAAACCCAATCCGTTGTCAACCTGAGCCTGACGACCACGATTCAGCAGTACAATATCGATCTTCGATTCAATGGACCGATCGATCAATTGCGAACGCAGTACAGTTCCGACCCAGCTCTACCGTCGGCCGACATAATCAACCTTTTGGCATTCGGCCAAACGACTGAGGCCAGTGCTGTCAACTCTCAGTCAACCACGACTAACCAGGCCGCGGAATCGCTGGTGGCATCGCAGGTTTCGAGCCAGGTCACAAGCCGAATCTCCAAGATTGCGGGCATCTCGCAACTCTCCATCAGCCCGGTCCTTGGGAGCAGCAACTCACAGGGAACCGGAGGCGCGAACATTACTGTCCAGCAACGGGTCACCGGGAATCTCTTTATTACCTTCTCGACCAATACGTCCACCACCCAAGGGCAGGTGATTCAGGGACAGTACCAGGTCTCACCCAGAGTCGCTGTCAGCGCGACACGCGATCCCAACGGAGGCTTTGCGATGGACGCACTTATCAAGAAGAGTTGGTGAAAAGAGCCATTTGACACGCGGACGGATTACAGGGCTCAGCGTTCCTAGCGAGTTTTACTTATCAGCTGTGGCGCGGTATATCCCGGTGAATGGCCTTCACATGATAGCCGGCTTCCTTTAATCGCACGGCCATCTCCTCGGCCATCATTACGCTGCGATGCTGGCCGCCGGTGCATCCGAAGGCGACCGTCAGGTAGCTCTTGCCTTCCTGCACATAGTGCGGCAGCAGATAGAGCATCAAGTCCGTCACGCGTCCAAGAAACTCCACCGTTTGCGGAAAACTGCGCACATATTCCGCGACTTTCGGATCCATTCCCGTTTTCTTGCGAAACTCCGGCACGAAGTGCGGATTGGGGAGAAACCGGACGTCGAAGACCATGTCAGCGTCGAGGGGCACGCCATTCTTGAAGCCGAAACTTAGGCAGGAAACGAGAAGGTGCTTGGCTTGATCTTCATGACCAAACCGTGTCTGGATATGCGCGCGCAACTCATGCACGTTGAAGTTTGACGTATCGATCAGAATGTCGGCAACGTTGCGGATTGGATCGAGCAGTTGCCGCTCCTCAACGATCGAGCGTGAAACTGTCTCCGACCGGCTCAACGGATGAGGCCGGCGGGTCTCTGAGTACCGCCGCACTAGTACAGCGTCCTGCGCATCGAGAAAGACCACGCTTGTCGTCAAAACCGTCTTTATATGCTTCAGAATTTCAGGAAGGCGGTCGAGCGTCTGACCCTCGCGGACGTCGACCACAATGGCCGCGCTTTCGATTTCGGCAGACTTGCCGACAAGTTCCGCAAAATCGGGCAGCAGCTCCAGTGGCAGGTTGTCCACAGCATGAAAGCCCAGATCTTCAAAGGCCTTGAGCGCTGATGCTTTGCCGGCGCCTGAGATCCCGGTGACGATAACCAGTTCCTTGCCAGCCGTTTTGTCTTCACTTGTATGCTTGGCCGCTCGCCGCAAGGGCGCTCGCCGTGCCTGCTTTAAAGGCGTCATGCGCTCATCGTACACCGAATCGCGACGTTTCCGGTCAGGAGCCACCCCCCGAGGAGTTCGATGGCAGCGACCAATGACGTTGCCCGGCAATTCGCTCGGCGCGTGCTGGCTCCAGCGATTCTGAAAGCAGTTTGCCCTGTCCCAACTCGCAACCCAGTCGGCGCAACGCGTTTAGCTGTTCCAGAGTCTCAATGCCCTGCGCCAACGACTGTACTCCGACCGACTTTCCTACATGAATCAGCGACTCCACAAGAGCTAGCTGCCGCCCTGTCCGGGTGGTCGCGATGGTAAGATGAGCGTCCATTTTCACCACTTCAATGGGCAGCCGTACCAGGTGATTGAGCGGTGCGAGACTCGATCCAAAGTGGTCCAGGGCCCCACGCACACCGCAATCGACCAGCCGCTGAAGAATCGCCAATGCCGCATCCGGGTTCTCGTTGATTACGGTCTCGGATATCTCAAACATGAGCCGCGACGGATCCGCCCCCGTTGCGACAAGGGTTCTTTTCAGCTGCGGCACCAGGTCGGCGTGGTAGAACTGCCGATGAGTCAAATTGACCGACAACATAAGCGGATTACAAGGCAACTTGCGGCTCCAGTCATGCAACTGACTGCAAACCGTCTCCAATGTATCCCGGCCAATGCTAATAGACAGTCCTGTATCCTCCGCCACAGGAAGCAGGTCTCCCAGGCTGTCGATCGAACCGTCGGCCCTTCGCCAGCGCAGCAGGGCCTCGAAGCC
>Ga0206981_10344_pt1 | contig 10998 bp, 8 predicted proteins | sample Alteio_BWMinCont_17_FD_153312 | JGI IMG/M metagenome (GOLD analysis project Ga0206981, IMG submission 153312) | Enriched cells from forest soil in Barre Woods Harvard Forest LTER site, Petersham, Massachusetts, United States -... | ecosystem: Environmental > Terrestrial > Soil > Temperate forest >... | reverse complement strand
TTGCATCCGCGCCATAGCGCGCCACCATGTCGTCGGGAGAAACGACATTCCCCCGCGACTTGGACATCTTCGCGCCATCCTTGATCACCATGCCCTGCGTAAACAACCGCTGTGCAGGCTCGTCATTCTCGATCAAGCCAAGATCGCGCATCACCTTGGTGAAAAAGCGCGAATAGATCAAATGCAGAATCGCGTGCTCCACTCCGCCAATGTACTGGTCGATCGGAAACCAATACTTCGCGACTGGAGAATCAAATGGCGCCTTCGAATTCTTCGCATCGATATAGCGATAGAAGTACCAGCTCGAATCGACAAAGGTATCCATCGTGTCTGTCTCGCGCGCGGCAGGGCCGTCACACTTGGGGCAGGTAGTGTTGTAAAACTCAGGGACGCGAGCCAGCGGCGAACCACCCTCCTGCGTGATCTCGATCTTTTCCGGCAGCAATACAGGAAGCTGATCGTCTGGCACCGGGACAAGCCCATGCGTAGGGCAGTTCACCATCGGAATCGGGGTACCCCAGTAGCGCTGCCGGCTTACGCCCCAGTCGCGCAGGCGGAACGTAATCTTGGCCTCACCGAAGCCTCCAGCCTTCGCCTCAATCTGCAGCGCAGACTGAGCCTGCTCACAACGAAGGCCATCAAAGTCGCCGGAATTCTGAAGTATTCCCTCCTCCGAGATAAACGGCAAAGCAACCGGTTCGTCAGATTCAACGATCGGCCGGATCACCTGCCGGATTTCGAGACCATACTTTGTCGCAAACTCAAAATCCCGCTCGTCATGCCCAGGCACGCTCATGATCGCGCCCGTGCCGTACTCCATCAGCACGTAGTTCGCCGCCCAGATCGGCACCCGCGCATGGCTATAGGGATTGATGGCAAATGCGCCGAGATCGATCCCCAGCTTTTCAACAGCGCCCAGATCGCCTGCCTCGCGCGCCGTCTTCTGCTGATCGATCATCTTCGCGACCGCTTCGGCTAATTCGTGGTTGCCTTCGACGAGCTTTTCGACAAGCGGATGCTCCGGCGCTAGCTGCACGCTGGTCGCCCCAAAGATCGTGTCCACACGCGTAGTAAAGACCCGAATCTTCTCTGCGTCCAATCCTTCTACGCCGAAATCGACCTCGGTCCCTTCGCTGCGACCGATCCAGTTGCGCTGCATGGTGCGCACTTTCTCCGGCCAGCCATCGAGCTTGTCGAGCCCGTCCAGCAACTCCTGCGCATAGTCCGTGATCCGATAGAACCACTGCTCCAGGTTGCGCTGCTCGACAATGTTGTCCTCATGCCGCCAGCAGCAGCCATCGATCACTTGCTCGTTGGCCAGCACGGTCGCGCACAGCGAACACCAGTTGACTTTGCTTTGCTTCCGATAGGCCAGTCCGCGCTCATACATCCGCAAAAAGAACCACTGATTCCAGCGGTAGTAATCCGGCAGGCAGGTGGTAATCTCGTTGGCCCAGTCGTACCCCAGGCCAAGCCGCTGCATCTGACGCTTCATCGCGGCGATGTTCTGCAACGTCCACTCGCGCGGAGGCGTATTGTTCTTGAGCGCGGCATTCTCCGCCGGCAGTCCAAAGGCATCCCACCCCATTGGATGCAGCACGTTGTAGCCCTGCATCCACATGTAACGGGCCAGCGCATCGCCAATCGAGTAGTTGCGCACATGCCCCATGTGCAACTGGCCGCTGGGATACGGCAGCATCTCCAGTACGTAATACTTCGGCTTGTCTGTTGTCGCCGGCTCCGCAGCATACTTCGCCGGATCAGCCGCCCATTTCGCCTGCCACTTCGGCTCAATCGCAGCCGGGTCGTACCGCAATTCTTTTTCGTCCGCCATAGAACTCTAGTTTAACGTGTCAGCATATACGCCTGTGCCTGCGGCAATTATCACGATAAACAGCGTTCCAAGGATGCGTGCTAGACTTCCGACATCCATTTTCACAATGAATGTATCGGAGATTTGCATGAAGAAGGCTCTTCCCGCCGCAGCTGTCATCCTCGCGCTCTTCGCAGGAATTCTGATCGGCCGCACTCAAACCAATCCCGTCCAGACTCTTCGCGTTCCGCAGTTCGATAACGAAGATGTCAAGGTATGGAAGACGACCGTCTTGCCCAATGCCCCGCTCCAGATGCATCGCCACGAGCATCCTCGGGTCATCATTCCGCTCGTCGGCGGCACCATGAAGATCGTTGAACAAGACGGCAAATCCGAGGAGCATATCTGGGAGCAAGGCCACGCCTACTGGCTCCCCACCAATCCTCCGAATACCACGCACGCCGATGTCAACGCTGGAGACAAGCCCATCGTCGTGATGGTCGTCGAGCTTGAGAAGGAAAAGTAGTCTGGCCGCTGACTAGCATCGTCGCAACAGGAATCAATGCACTCACACACAATGAGTCGGAAGCGGCCACAGCTCGTTGCCATGCATGAATCTGAATTGTTAGTGACGCACAGCAACTCTCGACTCGTGCGTAACCAGGAGGTCACGCACTGGCGCTGTGGAAATACCTTACTTTATCTGTGCGCGGCAGTCGCTTGGTGCATCGCTACATGAGCCGTGTGCGCAGCCAGATGAGGAATCTGTCTTACGCCCCTCGGCATGTCAAAAACAGGAGGCGCCGGATCACATTGCGCACAGAAGGTTCCGTACCGGGCTCGGTGTACGTGGTTTTCGCAGACGTAGTTTTCGCAGGCAAACGAGTGTTCGAAATAACCCGCGCATTTATGCAGAGGACTGCCTTTTGGGCTGCATCCTTGTCCGGCGTGCATACAAGAAGCCATCTCACCCTCCCTTTTAACTACGCCTGCAGAGTACCACGAATTGGGGATCGACAGTGAACCATAGTAATTAATATCTAATTACCTACGCCTGTAAACGTAATCACACCTGAAATTGCCCCGAAACACCCCTTTGGCTAGTGAAGTGCTTGTGCCACGGCGGCAAAAAACGGCGCATCCGGCACCGGACTCTTCGCCTTGTTTGGCTTGGGGCGCGCGCTCAACACCACAATCACCAGCTTCTCTCGCGGGTTGATGTATATGTGCTGTCCAAAAATGCCCTCGGCTTGAAAAGCTCCCTCGTTCATCGGCTCGCCAACCGGAAGAGGCCACCACAGATAGCCGTAGTCAACAGACTTGCCGCTGAACACATGCGCTTTGCCCGCCTCCGCGAACCAACCATCCGGAACAATGCTCTGCCCGTCGATCTTGCCGCCTTCGAGCACGAATTCCCCAAACCGCCCATAGTCCCGCATGGTCGCTCCCAGCCCGCTTCCGGCCAATCCCATGCCACCCGGCGACTCCAGCCACCAGGTTGCATCCTGCTCCATCCCCAGCCGCGACCACACTGTCTCTGACAAGTAAGTCGCCAGCGGCTTGTGCGTAGCTCCTTCGATCAGCGCTCCCACCAGAAAACTCTCGCCGGTGCTGTAGTTCCAGATCGTTCCCGGAGCGCCAGCCCTGGGCAGCTTCTTCATATACTCGACAATCGTTCCTGGCTTGCCCGCAAGCTGTACCTCGAGCAGTTTGCGCCGGTCCGAGCGCGGATCGGTATACGTCTCGTCCCACTTCACGCCCGAGGCCATCTGCAGCAGGTTGCGCACACTTACCGCGTCATACACGCCACCTTTGAGCCGTGGCACATACTTCGTCACCGGATCGTCAATGCTCGCAATCAGTCCCTGCTTGAGCGCGGCGCCCACCAGCGTTGAAGAAATCGACTTAGCCATCGAAAACGAGATCCATCGCGTATCCGGCGTAGTCCCCAGTTCGTGATCCTCCATCACCACTTTGCCGTCTTTCAGAATCAGCAGCCCGGCAACGCGGTTATCCGCCAGATAGTCATACAGGTCGAACTCTCCACCATCCGTACGAAAGCGAATCTTCCCCAGCGTCAGCGGCGACTTCTCAAACTCTCTGACCGGCCCGCCGCGGGGCACAACATTCACCGGAAACAACGTATCGCTGTGCGAAAACGTAGCTACCTCAACCCCAGGCAGCATCGTCCCATCGAAAACCTGCCGCGCGCCCGCCAGTTGCGGCTCCGCAGCCCGTTGCGCCTGAGCACTCGCAGCACATAACGCAGCCAACACTGCGCCGACAAGAAGACCTATAAAGACAGCATGAGGTTTCCGTTGAATATCTTGGACTGGAAGAGTCATATGTCCGAATCTAGGCTATCGGCCCTCATTCAAGAAAGGAAAAAGCACTTACTCCACCAAACTCTTCAACACCCGCACATTACGCTCATCGTCCCCAGGCTCATCCACCGGAGTCTCCGCAATAAAGGCGCAATGCGCGAATCGCGCATCATTCAGCAGCCTCCGAAACGGCTCCAGCCCCATCGTGCCCTGCCCGATGTTTTCATGCCGATCCAGCTTGGAGCCGCGCGCAGCCTTGGCATCGTTGCAATGCCAGACCCGCACAGAAGCCCACCCCATCGTCGCCTCGACCTGCTGAATCGTCGCCTCATACCCCTCGTCCGACACCAGATCGTAACCGGCAACATGCGTATGACAAGTGTCCAGGCAAACTCCCACTGGAGCCGTCGCCCTTAGCCGCTCCACCAACTCCGCCACCTGCTCAAAGCTTCCACCCAGCGAAAACTCCGCTCCCGCCGTGTTCTCGATGAGGATGTGAAAGCCCGTCCCCTGCCACGGCAATCCTTCAATCGCTTCGGTAATCGACTGAGCAGCGAGAACAAGCCCCTGCTCCCGCGTCAGTCCTTTCCACGAGCCCGGATGCAGCACCAGAAACTCCGCGCCCAGCACCAGCGCCCGCTCAATCTCTCCGCGAAAGGCGCCAATGCTTTTCTGCCGCACCTCTTCGTTCTGGCTGCAGACATTCACCAGATAGCTGGTGTGAATAACCAGCGGGCCAACATCATGCTGCGCCCGCAGCACGCGCATCCGCTTCGCCTGTTCCGGATCGACCTTGGGAGCCTTCCACATGCGCGGGCTGGAAGAAAATATCTGAAATGTGTTGGCTCCGATTTCGCGGGCCCGCTCGACCGCCGTCGACGCGCCGCCGCCCGTGCCCAAATGAATACCAATGCGTTTAGGTGTGGAAGACATGATCCCCAGTCTAAACGTGCCGGCAAGTCGGTCGTAACTCGGTATCTGCAAATTCTCGTTTCGCCGCGGTGGTGATGCGCTTCCATGACTTTCAGTTGCTTTGCAATGAAAACCTTCGTAATCAGGAAAATCTCAAAGTTCGGGCATACAATTACGCCATGTCCGATATGCTGTCACAGATATTCAGGCTGCTCGTCGATGTGGTTGTTCCCAACCTGAAGGAGATTCAGGCCGGCCAGGCCGAGCAACGCCTGCAAACTGAACAACTGAGCCGCTCTCTGGAAGACTTTCGCGCTGAAATGCTGGTCAAGTTTACCGAGATTCGCGCTGAGATCGCTGCCTCCCGGCTTCAGGTCGAAGACGCCATGGTCACCCTCCGCGAAGCCGAAATCTCCGAAGCGATGGACCCCGCACCCCACAGCAAAAAGACCCTCATTCACTGAAGCTCAAGCCGGAGCGTAGATCACGAACCCTCGTGGCGCAGCATACAAATCAATCGATCCATCTGCGCCCGTGTACTTATCCTCCGGGCGGGACTGGTCGTAGCCATCCCACGCAATCGGCGTCAGGTGTTGATTGTGCCACTGCGTCTGCACCGTCGCCCCATTCCAGATATCGCCGCGATTGTTCAGCACCAGAATCAGTCCCGGCTGGCTCCGATAACCCGCTCGCTGCATGATGTACAAATTCTGGTCGGCCCACAGGTTTGATAAAGCGCCACCCGCATAGCGCTCATGCGCCGCAATCAAAGCATCCAGACCATTGGACGTTCCCGACCGGCTCAGCCCGTAGTTGAAGTAGTCCAACCAAAAAACACAAGGATAGCCGGGATGGGTGAGGATAAACGCATACGCCAGCAGCTTGTCGTGAATCACCGCGTCACCCGCATTCTGCGTCGTATCGTGGTTGTCCACAAAGGTCACGGCGCAATTCGGCTCGGTAGTCATGACAGTGTCCTGGGCCAGCAGTCCGCGCAGATCGTAGCCAGGGGTATCGCAAAGATCCTTGAGGTGATAGCGCAGCGGAAAATCGAAGGCCGAAACAGGGTTGTCGTTATAGCTGTTGGCGAGGTCCAGCCACTGGTCTATTGAGACTTCCCCATCCCAGTATTCGCCCACGCAGAAAGGTTTGTAGTACGTGTTGGAAGGCTTGACGAAGCGCCGCTCCGAGATAGCCTTGATCATCCACGGGCCAAAGCCCTTTACATAGTCGAAGCGAAATCCGTCATAGCCAATCTCCTCGATCATGCGCTGCGCATAGTCCATGATTGCGCTGTACACCAGTGGGTTCTGGTGACAGAGCTGTGGCATCCCGCCAAACGGCGGATACTCATCCACCACCTGAAATGTACTGGGATGAAAGCACCGCCAGTCGCGCGGAAACTTGCCGCTGACCGGGTCGAAGATCGTCCAGCGCGTCTGCCCATCGATCGGGTTCACCTCGCTCGCATCGCCGCCGTTGTTGTGGTTGATCACGATATCGGCATACACCTGCAAGCTGGCTGTATGCGCAGCCGCGATCAGCGCAATCAGATCGGCTTTGACTCCGAACCACGTCCCGACACTTCCCCGCTGGTTGAATTCCCCCAGATCGAAATAGTCGTATGGGTCATAGCCCATCGAAGGCGCGCCGAAGAGATTCGCAGCCTTCGATGCCGGCGGCAGCCACATCGCCGTGAACCCCGCCGCCTGAATCGCGGGCAGCTTGGACTGCAGATATGTCCACCAGGTTCCCTGCTGATTTTCAGCCGAAGGACAGTTCCAATAAAAAGCCTGCAACAAGACGCCCATAGAAGACACCTCCACTTACATTTCCGCGAACAATTGCTCAACCACGCAAGAAGTGCAGCCAGCATAGCGCGGATTGCGCAGGCACCCAGATAAATCGAAGATGAAAACGCATCCTCACCGTGAATTCCTATCGCGGGATAGCGTACTATAAGCGTTTGGCGGCCAAATGATCACTTTGAGTGGTTTTGAAAGCCATCTGGAACTTCCAAATCGCCATCTGAAACGAGAGGTTGAATCACGTGGGCAGGCATCTTGTAGTAACGGCTGCACAGCTCTGGGACGGCAGCAGGCTGATTTCTAATCCGGTCGTTGAAGTCGCAGACGGACATGTGGTAGCTCTGGGTTCGCAGGCCGAACGCACTATCCCGGCAGAAGCCCAGAGGCTGGACTTTCCCAACGCAACGCTCGCGCCGGCATTCTTCGACGTCCATATTCACGGCGCCGCCGGCCACGACGTGATGGAAGCCACCCCGGAGGCTCTCGATAAAGTCAGCCGCTTCCTCGCCAGCCGAGGCACCGGCAACTTCCTCGCCACCACCGTGACCGCACCCATCGACGCAACCCTGCGGTCGCTGGAAGGCTTGGCCAAGCGCATTCAACAGACTGAGGAGTGGCCGGGCGCCAGGCCTCTCGGTATTCACCTTGAAGGACCATTCCTCTCTCACGCCAAGCGCGGAGTCCACCCACCCCAGCACCTGCTCGCGCCCGATATCGCCCTTTTCGATCGCCTCTTCGAAGCCGCCGAAGGCCACGTCCGCCTGATGACCCTGGCCCCAGAACTGCCCGGAGCAGCCGAGTTCGCCGCCCATGCCGTAGCCAAAGGCGTCCGTATCTCCATCGGCCACTCCAACGCGACCGCTGCCGAAACGCACACCGCCCTCGCCGCCGGAGCCACCTCGGCCACCCACACCTTCAACGCCATGCGCCCGCTCGATCATCGTGAAATCGGCATTCTGGGCACCGTCCTCACCACCGACACGCTCTACGCCGAGCTGATCTGCGACGGCATCCATGTTCATCCATCGCTGGTAAAGCTGTGGTGGCGTGCCAAGGGAAACCAGCGCGGCATCTTGATCACCGACGCCATGTCTGCCGCAGGAATGCCAGAAGGCGAATACATGCTGGGCGAGTTTGCCGTTCAGGTTGCCAACGGCCAGGCCACCGCCAACGGAGTTCTAGCCGGAAGCGTCCTCACCCTCGACCGGGCGCTCCAAAACTTCGTCTCCTACACCGGCGCCACTGTCGAATCGGTTCTGCCACTGCTGACGCAAAACCCCGCCGCTATGACCGGATTTTCAAACCGCGCTGGCGCAATTCGTGACGGTGAGCCGGCAAGCTTTGTCGCGCTCGACGAGCATGGAGCGCTGCTCGCTTCGATAATTCGAGGCGAACTTCAAGCCTCCGCTTAGGGCTACCAAAACCGATGCCCCACACTTGACGCGTTTTATGCGTAAAGGGTGGGGCACTTTGTACTCATCGCTATGTATGGTTTTTCGATCCCGCCGCGTATCTCGCGCCGGTCCCAAACCTCGACACGTAACAACCTTACCGTTTGATAGCTCGTGTGGGCGTCCCGGCCGGCCCTTGAGAAACCTCTGTTCCGGAAACTCTGATGCTCTGCTCGGCGATAAGGCTATTCATCGAATTGGTAATCACCTTCACGTGCTCCCATAACGTACGCGTCTTCTTACGGCCGGTCCCGCGCCTCGGCTCAAATTCCACCGTCACGGTGCAGTTCTCACCCGCCTCCAGCGATGTCAGCACCGTGCAATCGCCAGTGCCCGTGCGGCTCTCAGGAAAATCGACAGGATAAACCACTCCCCAGAAATTCAGCCTCGCGTTGCCAAAGTTTGCAACAGTGACCGTCTTCGGGCCATCGCCGCTTATCTGCCCTCTCTTTGCCTGGTCGAAATTCAACCCAGCTGGACGCGTATAGTCCAGCCGAAAGACGCTGTAGCTTGCCATTCCGTAGTCGCCTATACCCGAGTATTCCGTTACGTAGACGCTTCCCGCAGCATCCACCGCAACGCCTCCCGGCGCCGCAACCTTGCTCACGACAACCGTCTGAAAGTACTGTCCATCTTCCAGCAGAATCTCTTTGTACACGTTGCCGGAATCGTTGACATAGATATTGCCCACACCATCCACGGCCACTGCGGATGGCTGAACCCATCCATTGCCAATCACAGTCTGAACGTACTTCCCTTTGCACAGCGTCTCTTTGTACAGCGCAACTACTGGATTGCTTGCGAACTGATTGCCCGTATCCGTGACATAGACGTTTCCACGTTCGTCAACTGCTACAGCAGTAGGAGTGCCAAAGCCGCCTGCAATCTTGGTGGGCAGATAGCTGCCGTCTGTTTGCAGCGTCTCTTTGTAGAGATCGGTCCCAACCTCAATGGTATAAAGATTGCCGCTCCCATCGACAGCCACTCCGCTGCCGCCGCTGACCGCAAGGGCCTGCGAATAACTCCCGTCCGAATTCAGCGTTAACTTCCAGATACCGCCGATAAAGTCGCTGACAAAAACATTCCCAGCACCATCGACAGCTACGCTTGTAGGATCGACCCAACCTTGACCGATCGAAGTCTGGCTGGCCGGAGAAACCCCCATGGCAACGCCGCCATACACCGGTTCGCCGCCTCCGAATCCACCCGGAAAGAAAAGATTTTCCGCAACATAGAAGTTGCGGCTTCCATCGACTGCCAGACCCTGCGGAGCGGTAAAGCCACTGCTCACTTGCGTCAGCGTTGCCGGTAAAAATGCAGCACGAGGCCCAAGACCACGGCCCTGCAGATAAGTGATCCCGACTATATCTTCGTATTGATCTCTCAACACCACCGCGCCATCACGCGCTCCAGGATAACGTGGCTCAAACTTAACTCTAATCGTGCAGACGGCGCCGGCCTGATAGGCGATTCCGATCGCGCAGCTTCCACCTTCTTCGCGGGTGAAATCCTGATTCGGTGCGCCGCCGGTCACAACTGAAATGCTTGTCAGCGTTCTCGCCGTGGGGATGGTCACGGAGATGGTTTTCGTTTTCTCTTGGCCGAGAACAACCAGGCCCAGATCCGTCTGCGCGTGGACCGCAACATTGATAAAAGAGAATAGGCAAACCGCGAGAAAGCCAAGGGACAATCTATTTTTCATGGAATTACTCTCCTGGGGGAAATGGATAGCAAGTGGTTCACAGCGATAGCGCACATCGGCTGCGACCGTTTCCATTGTTGCCAGGAGAGATTAAAGGCGGCTATCCCTCGAAATTCCGGAGCCGCCTACAAAAGTAACCGAAAGTAACTCTGAGTAAAAACGAGCATCAGCGCTCCGCCAGCCGCTGCGCGCGCCAAACAGCGCCCTCCACAGCGACCACGCCTTCCTGCGAAAAAGGCATCTGCGGAGCAGCTGTCTTGAGCAGCTCTGTCACCCGAGCCCGCACCATCCCGATCTTTTCCAGCACGCTTCCAGTCCATGCCACCGGCACTTCTTCCACCAGACCATGACGCTCTCGCAGTTTGTGGCGCACCAGCAGGATGAAGTCGGCAAGGTCGGCAGCCGCCTGCAGCACAACGCGCGTCGCTACCTCATCGCCCTCTTCCGCGGCATTTGAAATCACCGGAGCCAGCTCCGAAAAATCCGGGCCAGGAACCTCATTGCCATGATTAACAAGAGCTTCCAGTGTCGTAGTACCCCAGACCGTGGCCACCCGTTGCAAGATCATGCTCGGCTCGCCGGCGTCATACGCTCGCAGCGCCTGCCGGACACCATGCAGCCCGATCCAGTAGCCCGAGCCTTCGTCCCCCAGGGTAGAGCTATACCCGCCCGCGCTCTCGCGTTCGCCCGTAGCAGTCCTGCCGATGCAGTTGGACCCGGTCCCGGCGATCTGCAAAATTCCCGCGCCACCCTGAAAAGCTCCGTCCAGAGCAATCACCTCATCACCGACAACTTCCGTGTTCTCGATGTTGAATTCGCGGAAAACTTCGGTAATCCATTCGGTAACTCCCGGCAAGCTGGCACTGGCGATCCCTGCGGAAATCGCATCCACCCGCGTCACGCCAGCCGCAGCAAAAACATCGCTCAACAAGGCGCGCAGATTGGCCTCAGCAGCCTCAGCCCCTACGCGCAGACGCTTGATCGAGCC
>Ga0206981_10381_pt1 | contig 11024 bp, 9 predicted proteins | sample Alteio_BWMinCont_17_FD_153312 | JGI IMG/M metagenome (GOLD analysis project Ga0206981, IMG submission 153312) | Enriched cells from forest soil in Barre Woods Harvard Forest LTER site, Petersham, Massachusetts, United States -... | ecosystem: Environmental > Terrestrial > Soil > Temperate forest >... | reverse complement strand
GATTGCCATCCGGAAGGCTATAGCATGAAGACGAGCGCGATTATAGTGACGAAGCCTGCAAGGTGGTTGATGAGCTGCGCAATGGCGACGACTTTCTTCCCCGCGGGCATGTACGGTCAGCAGCCGCCTACTTTTTCTGGAATAGTTCAGAAGGTCGGCGGAAACGAAGTCGGCCACGCACAAGTGCACGTTGAGGGCGCAGGCGAATATCAGACGACCGACCACGGGGAATTTACTTTTTCGTCCAATAGCCTGAAAATAGGCGGACCAATCGTATTTCACGTGAAAGACTGGGTCATCACTCGACCGTGCGAATTGCAGAACGGACGAGCATACCTCCACGATCCCGGCGAGGGGGACATCCAGATCTTCGTGTTGCCTCCGCGTGACCCAAGGCTGAAGTCCGTTCAGGCGATCGGCTCGATCATCGGATGTCTCATTCTTGACGAAGCCTCCCAATTTCCCCCGAAAACCAAATCCGCTGGAAGACCTCGCGGGTCACTGCCAATCCAGCAGTATCCAAGGTTCACGGAGCCGGTCGAGGATAAAAGCGCTTTGGCAGAACTGAAACCCGATCGTCGTGCTCCACGCTACCATCTCGTGGAGGCGGCATTCCAATTCCCAACTCCTCAAAACGCCTCCGAACCTTCTCCCCCGAAATTAAACGAAGTTGTGAGTCCGGCGAGAGAGGCGTTTCTCACAGCGAAAGCCGAGGAGCTCGGCTTCTCAGTAGCGGAACTTAAATCGGCCATTGCAGCATGGACCAACTCCGTTGAGGATCCGTACAATAAGGGCCTTGCGGCGCTCTACGGCGGCCAATATGCGGAGGCCAGCCGATATATTGCTGCTTCCCTTTCGTCCTCGGCGGCGGATGTGCTTCGATACGTCCCCCTCGCCCGTGCGGAGTATGAACAAGCGCACTATCCCGCAGCCGAGGCCGCGCTGCGGAAGGTGATTGCGGTTCACCCCGATGATCCCGTCGTTTTGAACAATCTAGGAGAAGTTTTAAACGCCGAGGCACAATATGGCGAAGCGGAACCGCTGCTGAAGCGGGCGCTGTCCATCAATGAAAAGACCTTGGGCTCAGACCACCCGGACGTTGCCGTCAATCTAAACGGCCTGGCGGAGCTCTACTATCACCAGGGGAAATACAGCGAGGCGGAGCCCTTATACCAGCGCTCCCTGGCCATCGAGGAGAAAGCCTTGGGTCCGGACAATCCACAGGTTGCGGCAATCGGTAACAACCTGGCAGCTCTTTACCATGCCGAGGGCAAGTACACCGAGGCGCTGGCCTTGCACAAGAGCGCCTTCGCCATCGATGAAAGGGCTTTAGGACCATACAGTCCAGTCGTTGCAACAGACCTCAACAACCTGGCAGCTCTCTACTATGCCCGGGGCAACTACAGCGAGGCGGAGCCTTTGTACAAACGCGCTCTCGCCATTGATGAAAAAGCCCTGGGTCCCAATCACCCGGACGTTGCGACAGACCTCAGCAACCTCGCAAGCTTATACGAGGATCAGGGCAACTACACCCAGGCGGAGCCTTTGTACAAGCGCGCTCTCGCCATTGATGAAAAAGCCCTGGGTCCCAATCACCCGGACGTTGCGACAGGCATCAACAACCTGGCGTCACTCTACGATAAGCAGGCCCGGTACAGCGAGGCAGAGCCTTTGTACAAGCGCGCCTTGGCCATCGATGAGAACGCCCTCGGCCCGGACCACCCGGATGTTGCAGCAAACCTCGACAACCTGGGGCTGCTCTACAATGAGGAGGGCCGGTACAGCGAGGCGGAGTCTTTATTCAAGCGCGCCTTGGCCATCGATGAAAGGGCCTTGGGCCCGAATCACCCTGGCTTTGCCGAAGAGCTCAACAACCTGGCAGAGGTCTACTTTTACGAGGGGAAGTATGGCGAGGCGGAGCCCTTGTACAAGCGCGCCCTGGCGATCGACGAAAAGGCCTTAGGCCCCGACCACCCACGGGTCGCGGCAATCGGCGATGGCCTGGCGACGGTCTATTTCCGCCAAAAGAAGTACAACGAGGCTGAGCCACTGCTGAAGCGCTCGCTGGCCATCGACGAAAAAGCCCTGGGCCCCGATCATCCGGACGTTGCGGGCGCACTCAACAATCTGGCCGCGCTCTACTACACCCAAAAGAAATACAGCGAGGCGGAGCCCTTATACCAGCGCTCCCTGGCCATCGTTGAAAAGTCCCTGGGGCCGAACCATCCGCAAGTTGCGACATCCCTCAACAATCTGGCCGCGCTCGACTACGCCCTGGGAAAATACAGTGAGGCCGAAGCTCTTTTGGAGCGCACTCTTGGCATCGAGGTAAAGGCCCTTGGCCCGGACCACCCAACGGTCGCGCAGACAGCGGACAATTTAGCTGAAGCTTTGAGCAAGCTGGGACGCAAAGCAGAGGCCAGGGCCTATAAACAGCAGGCGGCAAATATCCGCGAGAAGAACAAGAACAAACAATGACCAGAACTAACGGCCAAAAACCGGGCGGCCCATCGGTCGGCGATTCCGCCCAACCGCTCTCGGCTAAGGGCTACGTCATCGTCGCTCTGGTCGGACTCATCTTCGCTGCGGCTTTCACCCTGCTCTACGTCTATCAAATTAATCAGCTCGTCGCAGGTGGCGTTCAAGGGCAGGTCTTCTTTCTCCTGTTGATTCCCTGGGCGCTATCCTGCGCTGCTTTCCTGTTTGGTGCAATGAAGAGCTATGCTCGATTCACTCATAAGCATCTCAGCAACACCCTGGAACTCGGTGGCCCAGTAGTTCTCTTCTTCCTGGTTCTGGTCGGTGGATTTAAGCTCGTCCCACCCGCGCCGGATACATTTGACCTAACGGTGCGCGCTCACAGCGCCGGCCAGCGCGATCCTGTCATCACCTCGGGCAAGATCACCATCGACCTGGATAACGACCGCCGCATCGCGTTCCTCGGTGCGAACGGCGAAGCAGACTTTAAAGGTATTCCGCCAAAGTTCAGGAACTCAACCCTGAAGGTCCTGCCGCAGGTCGATGGCTATGAAGAACAATGGCAGGAACAAAGACTGGGAAGCAACGTTCTAGATTTGCCCCTCGTAAGAGCAACCGCTCCAGTCATAGTCCTGACCGGCACCGTTACTCCACCACCAGATGCGGAAAGCACGATCAAAATTTTCGTGGACGGCCAGGATACAACGGCGATACCAGACGATATCGGAAGATTCAAGCTCAATGTAAACGGGAAAGTTGGAGATAGAGTTCGGGTAAAGGTCTACGCCAACCAGAAGTCCGTTTATGACGATTATCAAGTGCTCCCAGGACCGGTAACCCTCCGCCTTCACCGACCCAACTGAGCGCACCGACACTGGCTTATTTGGAAGCGGCGGATTTTATTTCGGGATATACGTCGACGAGACCCATTCCCAGGCCGATATGATTCTTTGGCAAACGTCTGAGAGAGGCAGTGGGGAGCGAGAGACTATGAATAGTCGGGCAGTCTTATTGGGATTGGCACCGGTTCTTGGAGCAGCGCGGCTGGTGGCGCAGGAACCTTACCCACTCCATCCAGATACGCTGGACGGAGTCTGGCAAGGCTATGACGGCGAGTGGCGGCATGTATCTAACCAACTCATGGCCTTGGCCGAGGCGATTCCGGCAGAAAAGTATCGGTTTGAAGTTTGGACGCTTTCGCGGAGCGTCGATCAGGAGAGAGACGACACCGGCGGTGCTGCGCAATCGCTTCATCGAGGAACTCCTCTCGGTTTGAGTTTGCAGCACCCGGCATCAGCCAATGTCCCCAAATCACCCCCGCGGATTTTCCGCTGGCTTTGGGGATAACGAGCTACGTGGGAAGGTTTCTCCATTCGAGCCGGTATAAGTGCGAGTCCGGCGTCAAAAGGAGGCTTTCCGGCACCACGCAAAGCATGATGCAGCCCGGAGCCGACAGGGCCGGTTCCGCGAATTGCTCGCCGCTAAGCCGGACGCTCGGAGCGCGGAAGGCAGCGCAATGTACTTAAGAGCGTAGCTGGCCGTGTGAACTTCCATACAACGGCGGGCGGAATGTTCATCCAGACCCGACCAACGCGTTCGGCATGCAATCCGAGCCGTTCCGTTGGAAAAGGGCAATTTGCTGTGTAAGTAAACTGGATCAGTTGGCCATCTGCAGCCAGCGCCTTCATCATTCCCCCCACGATCGCGATCCGGTCGTCGCCGTTCAAATTGCGAATGGGCAGGCTCGAAATGAGAGTCTGCACCTGGGATATCCCTTCCTCACAAAGGATGGCTCCGGCATGTTCTGCATCGCCGCAGCGGACTCGGATGTTCGGAAACCGCTTGTGCAGGTGGGCAACAAGCGACGGATCACGCTCTATCACGAATAAGCGGTTGGCTGGGAGGCCGAGGCTGAGCAGTGCGTCCGTAATTGATCCCGTGCCCGCTCCCACTTCGAGCACATGGGAGTTCCTGCAACCCACCTGAGACGCGATCAGTCTCGAAAGTTGGGGAGAACTGGGAACAAGAGCTCCCACCGCCAAAGGACTCTTGAGGAGTGACTGGATGAATAGGAAGATTCCCCGAGCGCCCAATATGAATCTCATGCGATGGGGACCAGCCAAGTAACTGGAGCTTCATGGTGAATGAGAGCATCACCGACTCCGTTTTGGGCTTTGGGGCTTGATCGCATGGTGAGGAACTTACAGATGACGCCTTTCAGCGAGCCGCGCGCAACTACGCAGTTCTTTCAGTTGAGAGGCGCGGCTGAGCGCCTTGGTTGCAGCCCAATCGGTTCCCTCGTTAGGGGGCGGTCGTGGCGAACTTACCTCAAACATGCTTTACAGGCACGACGCAGGATTGCTTCCGATTAGGCGGTATTCGGGCAGAACAAAGAAACAATTGGCAGATACACATCGGGACGTGGACAGGACGGCATACTCGTCGCCCAGTCCCGGAAAGACCGGGTGATAGGCGATGGGACCGGGTTTTCTTCGCAGGGGCAAGTCTGAATGGCCGCACTCAGCCAACACCGGGCTTGAATGCGCCACTCAGCCATTTTCGGTTTTCCAAAAGGGGCCCCTCTTTTGAGAGGGGTTATTGAATAGCCCGGACCAGGAGCAAGGTCTGGTCATCCTGTTGCACGCCGTGTTTACGGACTTCCGTCATGATCAGGTCCCAAATCTGCGGCAACGGTTGCGCCGCGTGTTGCGTCAGGAGTTGCGCCAGACGGGTCAGCCCAAAATCCTCGTCCCTTGCGTTGGGTACTTCCGATATGCCGTCTGTAAGCAGCAGGAAGAGATCCCTTGATGAGTACATAAGGCGCTGGCTGGCATAGCAAGCTCCAGGAATCAGGCCCAAAGGAAACTGCTCCATCGAGAGCTGAGCCGTGTCCTGACTGCGATCCCGATAATGCAGAATGGGGACGTGCCCTGCCGAAGAGTACTCCACCTCCGCCGAACCATCGAAGTGCAATAAAGCCAGCGTGGCATACATATCAGGTCCTTTCAGGCCGGGCAAAACGCGATCCGCACTTTCAAGCAATGCAACCGGCGTTTGCCGGAATTGGACGGCAAGCCGCATCGCAGTCTTCAACATCCCCATCAACTGGCCGGCAGCCAGGCCGTGTCCCGATACATCCGCGACATAAACGAGCAGACTCCCATCGCTCGCGATGATATCGATCAAATCGCCGCCCATCTCAGTGCTGGGAATGGATTTGCCGTACACCTCGAAACCGGCGTTCTGGAAGGAGACGGTTGGCACCAGAGTCGCTTGAATGCCGTGGGCCAGAGAAAGCTCGGTCTGCATGCGGATGTGGGCCAGGCCCTCTGTACCGGCGAACAAGGTCAGGAGTCGAAAACCAACACCGACAGCAAGCAAAGTGCCGATGGCGTCGAAGACTACCCGTCTGTGTAGCGCCTCCTCCACCGGGAATGACGCTGAGCGATGCGCGGCGCGATCACCCAGCCAAAACAAAGCAACGGCCAGCACAAATAGGACAGGAACGAGGCGAGCTTTCTTGATTATGGTAACGAGCAGTACGGGTGCGGAGATGCCTATCAAGACAGGCCAAAACAAGCCTCGACCCAGACTGGGAAAATTGAGCAGCAGCAGATCGAAGCAAAAACCGGACGCAGCGGCGATGAGGAAGGTGCCCGCCAGGAACAGCTTCATACGCCTTACCGGAAGCGCACGCCAGTATGGGCTGAGCGCGCTGGGAAACGCTGATGTGAGGCCCGACAGTGATCTCCGGAGGGAGTTGCTCATGGAATCGATCTCACGGAACCTTAACCGTCCGAAGAGACAGATTTCAAGGGCAATGGGTGCGGGTGGACTTACTGCGATGATTTCGCTTCGTCCAAGGTTGGTCCTTGGTGCGGGTCGCTGGTAAGCGAACTGCTCGCCGTTGTGCCATTCTTAGCCGCGATACCGGCGCTCTTTCATGAACCGGCACACAGTTCGCTGCCCCACGCCAGGGAGCCCGCCGCTGTCGATGTCGCGCTGGGTGCTTCCGAGCTGTTGCCGATGGTAGCGATCCTGCCGTTCATGCTGTACCAGCTCGCCGCCTTCGGTACTCTGCACTTCGTCGTGCCGAAGTGGGTGAACTGGATCATCAATACCGGTATTCTCTGCCTGATCCTCGCAGCTTGCGTCGCCCATTCGGGAGGGCGAGTACACGCCGACGGCTCAGTAGACACTTACTTCGGACCGCAAACACCCGCGGGCAAGGAGAAGAACTGGATCAGGACCGTGCCCGGCAAAGGCTGGTGCCTATGCTGGAGCATTGGCTCAGCAACAAAAGAAACTCGGTGATGCGCTGGACATCGCACCACTGAGTTTTTCCTGGTTTCGGTTGACAGGCGTTTCAGTCTTTCGAGCTCTGTACGTGCTGTTGTGTCTGTTGCATCTGCGCGATTCTCTTCTTCACAGCGTCTTCGATCTGATCGACGGAGAAGCTCGCAGGCGACTGGCTGGGCGGATATTCGATGAAGGTTTGCAGGAATAATGCCGCCCTCCGTGTTCCCTCGAATACCACATAAACGTTGTCTGCCCTCCATGCATCGTATCCGTCGCCTGAGACCGGAGCGTGCTCGTATGGATCCATCCGCAAATTGAACATCTTCGGCAACCGCAGACAGGTGAATGGGTTGGCCCAAATGTCCAACTGACCCGGTTGTCGCTGTTCGCAGAACACGATCTTCCACGCGGTCGTACTGGTTGCCCCCGGTTCTAGGACATCGAACCGCATCGCCACCAGTTGGCCATCGTCATCAAAGTAGTAATAGTCAGGGCGGCTGCCATGCGGTTGCTGCCCGGAGAGGTAGGGCAACTGGTTGTAACCATCGAGATGCACCTTGAAGGTCTTGCCGCCGATGCGGGCGCCCCTGAGCAGGCGTTCCTTGATGTCTGTATCGCCCGCCGCGGCGAGCAGCGTTGGAAACCAGTCGAGCCCCGAAAATAACTCATTCGAGACTTCCCCAGCTTTGATGTGCCCGGGCCAACGGATCATGGCGGGAACGCGGAAAGCGCCCTCCCAGTTCGAGTCCTTCTCGCTCCGGAACGGAGAGACCGCCGCATCGGGCCAGGTGAACATGTTCGGGCCGTTGTCGGTGGTGAAGATCACGATGGTGTTGTCGGCAATCTTCAGGTCGTCAAGCAAGCCGAGTAGCTTGCCAACGTTCTGATCCATCTCCCACATGCCATCCGCGTAGAAAAAGCCCTTGCCCATTCCTGCTTTTCCCTCATATTCGGGACGAACGTGGGTGAAGACATGCATCCGCGTGAAGTTCATCCAGGTAAAGAAGGGCGTACCTGCCTTGGCCTGTTTGGTAATGAAGGCCTCGCAGGCTTTCGTCGTTTCGTCATCGACGGTTTCCATTCGCTTTACGGTCAGCGGCCCGGTGTCTTCGATCTTGCCATCTGCGTAAGAATGAATGACGCCACGTGGGTTGTAACTCTTCAGGAAATCGGGATTGTTACTGAACCAGTAAGGGCGTTCGGGTTCTTCTTCGGCGTTGAGATGGTACAGGTTCCCGAAGAACTCATCGAAGCCATGGTTGGTCGGCAGGAACTCATCCTTGTCGCCAAGATGGTTCTTACCGAACTGGCCCGTCGCGTAACCAAGCGGCTTAAGCGCCTGCGCGATGGTGACGTCCCGCGCCTGCAGGCCCGCTGAGGCGCCCGGCGCTCCCACCTTGGTCAGTCCTGTGCGCCACGCGCTCTGACCGGTAATAAAGGTCGCGCGACCAGCGGTGCAACTGTTCTCCGCATAGTAGTCGGTAAACAGTATCCCTTCCTTGGCGATGCGGTCGATGTTGGGCGTGTGGAAGCCCATCAGCCCCATGCTGTACGCGCTGATGTCCGTCTGCCCGACGTCATCGCCGAAAATAACCAGAATGTTTGGCTTCCCCGCTGCACCCTGTGCGGTCTGAGGCGCCAGGAACATCGCAGCGAGGAAAACTACAAAACTTGCGATTGAAATACGAAGCATCCCACACGAATACCGCTGTGGGATGCATTTGGTGACTGTACCCATGATCGCTCCCTCCTCGTCAGCAAGCATGTTCAGGACGTAATCAAAAGGAAATGTCTTGAAGAACATGCGATTTGAACCGCGGTTGCGCTGGAAGTAAACAGCAAATGCGCATCAGATTTTAGGAAGTGAAAACAGTAACAGCAATTCAGCGAAAAGGCCCAACTGCGACAAACTGCCTATTCTTATCGGAGAAGTGACCTTCCTGAGATATTTCGACGAAGGCATTCTTGAAATCCAAGTGATTCTCCAGCCGTATCCCACCGAAAGTCAAGCCTATGAACTCACGGTAGTGGGTCAATTTGATCTGGCGTGAACTTACCGCAAACCCGGACTTCACAGGCATTTCGAGACTTCCGGAATGCCGCTCACGCGGGAGTGACCTACCGCATGAGCATGTCATATACGATTTGGAAGCCTTCAGGAGTGAGGCCGAGGCTGCCACGGTAAGGGTGGCTCATGATGACCAGAAGATCGATCTCCATGCCCAGCAGGGCGGCAAAGAAAACCGTCATCCACACATGCATGGCGAAGCTTTTCAGTTGAAAGAACCAGCTCACGACGAAGCTAAGCACCGCACCAAGGATGACAAAAACCCACAGAGGCCGAGCCATGTGCGATGTGACAGTGTCCAGCATTAGACTGCGTTGCCGGACGAGGTCGTCGAAGGCACGCAGGGTGACAACATGAAGCATCTCCTGCCCCTTGGTCCTGGGCTCGAATGTTTGCAATGGTCCTGGGCTCGAATGTTTGCAATTTGCTTTGGAAGAGCCACAGGCGCTTAATTCCGCTTCCGCTGATGATCCCTTTGCGATGCTCTGCCCAGCCCACATCGATTTCATACCGCGTGTATTCCCGCAAGTCTGCCTGGAACGTGCTGCGCTCAGGTTCCGGATAACCGCTCACGTCGCGATACAGGGTCGCCAGGGAGCCAACTTCCGCTGCAATAGCTGTCCCTGCGGCGTCGTGGCTCTCCCAGACGCTGACAGCAATCAAGCCCAGCATAATGCCGTAGAAGATGGCGACCGTGCTCAGATAATAGCTGACTATTTCGTTGTGTGAGGCGGTGACGTGCAGCCGCGATATCCATTTGCGAGTGACCAGCAGGCCGCCCACGCCGATCAGCACCGCGAACGGGATCGAGAGGATGCCGTAGAGCCAGTCGGGCAAATTAAGGAACCATTGCACAGGTCTCTCCCCTATCTGTTGGCGCTCATTGAGCGCGTCTTATGATCGCACTATTAATCCTCGAAAGCGCCCTTGTGTTGACTGAATTGCACGTCAGCTCCCTAGTAGCCAACTCGAAACTATTCTGCCGAACGGCGATCCGAAGTCAGCGTCAAAGTTCCTGAAAAATGGGTTATAGGTTCGAGACGTTCGCCGGTTCCAGCCCGGCCACTTTACCGAAATCCGGACTTTTCCGCCCTTCGAAGCATTATCTTCCTCGGGCGATGAATCTGTGAGCTTATATCTTGACAGAGTAGGTTGACCAATATGCGGCGACCCGGTGGATTGGAGTTCGATGAGGGATAAAAACTTGAAACCCAAATGGCCGATCATTGTACGAGTCGTCGCCGAAGTTCTAGGATGGCTGGCTGTCTCGATCTTCATGGTGTGGACGTTCGTGGCACTATGCTTCGACGTTCGACACGTTTGGTTGCGGATTCCCGCCGCGGTGCTCTTCACTGTGGCTGTGTTGGGGGCTCTGTTTGTCGTGAAGGGAGTCTGGCTGCGTATGGCTGCTTGTGTAGCTTGTTGCGTGGTGGTGCTAGTGTGGTGGATGTCGCTGAAACCAACCAACGATCCTCCGTGGGAAGCGGATCTTTCGCGAAATGCGTGGGCGGAGATTCAGGGGGACCGGATGACGGTGCATAATGTCCGCAATTGCAAATACCGCACGGACAAGGACTACTCGGACTGTTGGAGCGACCGCACCTACGACCTGTCGCAACTCCGCGGTGTTGACTTCTTCCTGGATAACTGGGGAATCAAGTTTGCCAGCCACCCGATGGTCAGTTTTGATTTCGGAGACCAGCACCTTGCGTTCTCGATTGAGGCGCGCTACCGGCCGGGTCAGTTCTACTCGCTGTTTCGCGGATTCTACCGGCAGTTTGGGCTGATCGTTGTCGCGGCGGATGAGGGCGACGTGATTCGGCTGCGCACGAACTACCGCAAGGATCCGGACGAAGATGTTTATCTCTACCGCGTCCAGGTGACGCCGGCGGTCGCTCGCGCGATGTTAATGATTTACGTCAATTACATGAACAATCTGAAGGATAACCCGGAATGGTACAACGAACTGACCCGGAACTGCACATCGACGGTCGACAAACAACTTGCCGATGTGACCGGGAACCCGCAGGGCGGGAGCATTCAACTTGTGCTGAATGGCACGATGGATCAGCTGATGTACAACCGCGGGCGGCTGGTGACCGGTGAACTTACCTTCCCGCAGTTGAAGGAACAGGCACACATTAACTCCGCGGCTCACGCAGCCGGCGATTCTCCGGAT
>Ga0206981_10380_pt1 | contig 11039 bp, 10 predicted proteins | sample Alteio_BWMinCont_17_FD_153312 | JGI IMG/M metagenome (GOLD analysis project Ga0206981, IMG submission 153312) | Enriched cells from forest soil in Barre Woods Harvard Forest LTER site, Petersham, Massachusetts, United States -... | ecosystem: Environmental > Terrestrial > Soil > Temperate forest >... | reverse complement strand
GTGCCACTTGGGGTTGGAGTAGGGGATGCATTTGTGGTGTCGAATAATGATCCGAGAATATTTGAGCCAATATTTGATTGAATGGAAATGTCTTTAGATTGTCCTATAGCTTGTGTGTTCTCTATTTGAATTGATGGAAAAATTCTTAATATATGGAAATAGGCGCTCGCAGCATAGGCTCCAAATGGCCTCGGTAAAAGGGTGATTATTTTTGGTAGTTTGTTTTGCAACTTTATGACAGGATTAAAAAAGGAAGTTTGGGTCGCGGCCCAATCCGTTGGAGCCAGTAAGCCCGTTTGAGTGGTATGTCCATCTGAACGTGTAAAATGAACACCTTGGGTATCTATTGAAGTTACATTGTAGGTATAGCTGCTTTCAACACTATTGTTTCCTAAGACACTGTCTGTAGTTTGAACGGTACCAGTGTCATTGACGTGAAAGGCGTCAGTGTAGGCATAACCCGATTGAGCCGTGGCCAACGCTTTGGCGACGGCCTGTTCTGTAGTTTCAGGTCCGGGGTCGCTTCCATCTGTGGGGGGTTTTATTGTGCATCCAACAGCGACAAATGAAATTAAAAAAAACGCTATTACGATATTTTTCATACGCTATCCCATCCCCAGATCCACATTTCAAATGGAAGAATGCGATCTAATATATTATTTATTTCCGGTCCGGCGTCATGAAGTTGACTCGGCTTCTGTGGTCCAAATATAAGTCTGACGATGTCAGAAATCTGATCTGTCTTAAAGAGGTTGTTACCAATTCCATAGTGATAGAACCCTTCACGATTCTCCAAAATGAAGTTATTGATTCCCCATTCAGCGCGAGCATTTCTAATTACTTTTGCAAAGAGGGATTTTTCATTTGTAACTTTAATTAATCCTAGAAAACCATCTACTCGGCGTATTCCCAGAGACTCCAATTTTCTAATGAGTCCCTGAGCGTGAAAGGGGCTAATCAACGTAATAGTTTTGTCGTGGATTTGCCGGATATGGTTGAGCAACGTCACAATTCCGTCGACGGTGCCCCCCCATTCATGAATGTATCCTTGTAAATCAGCTCCTTTTCCTTCAACCGCATAAGCTTCGATTTTCCCCAATTTATTCCAGGCAGTATACAGGTGACAGTTCGGTATCTTTAAAAATTTCTCGAAGTCTTCCAACGTTCTTATTGAGGAGACTGAATGTTGTGAATAGAGTCTAAAGAGGGCCTGTGAATCAACGCGGTTTGTAGTCTCAATTTTATAGGATGTCGCGGCACCTAAAAGCGGTTTATCTATTAACATGCTGACTTCACTTCCAGCTAACTCAAAACCAATCTTCCGATAAAAATCATAGAGGTTACTCCAAAGTATTGCAAAATCGCAGTCTTGTTCAGTGAGACTCTTGATACAGTCATTAATAACGGATTGGCTTAATCCTTGGTTTCGATGAGCTTCGCTTGTGACGACACTACCAATGCATCCGACTTTAAAAAGTCCACGACGGGTCTTTACGATAATTGGTTTGACGACGGCGTGACTTAGAATTTCTTTCTCGTTTTTTATTATTCGTAAATTGTGGAGATTTTGTAGGGTCAAGGTGGTTGGATATTCGTCGGCAACAGACCATTGACTTTGATTTCTTAGGTTTGAATCAAGAAATTGGACTAGTTCACCGAATTCATTTGTCTTGGGTGCGCGCGGGCCTTCCATGGTCCATCCTCCCTAATATGAGTCTTCAAATAGTATAACTAAAATTTCACAAACTCGCGCTGGACTTACGACCTGAATAAAAGTTTTTCACTTTTTTCCTAAAGTTAATTTCGACAGGGCCCGAATAGCTATTTGTCAGGTAAGAATGACTTGGCAAGCGACCCAAGGAGCATGAAGCTCCACCGCTAAAGAATAGAGCGGGTTAACTCAAGGAGGATGTTATGGGATTGCGAATTAATACAAACGTAGCCTCATTAAATGCGCAACGCAATTTAATAGGCACTAAGCTGGCGCATGACAAAAGCTTAGAGAAGTTATCTTCGGGGTACCGGATCAATCGCGCAGGCGACGATGCGGCAGGCCTCGCAATCAGTGAAAGTTTGAAGGCCCAGATCAGGGGTCTGAAACAAGCATCACGAAATGCCCAAGACGGTATTTCACTGGTGCAAGTAGCAGAAGGCGGTTTGACGGAAACGTCAAACATCCTCATCAGACTTCGTGAATTAGGGGTCCAGGCAGCTTCTGACACCATAGGACCAGTCGAGCGACAATTCCTAAACGTAGAATACGATCAGCTCGTATCTGAGATTCAACGAATCTCTGACGGAACGGAATTCAATTCGACGGCTCTCCTTAATGGAACAGGGGCTGTGTTCGACATCCAAGTAGGTGTGCGGAATAATCCAAACATTGACAGAATAGTTTTTGATGCATCAAAAGCTGATGCCACTGTCGCGGCGTTAGGAATTAATCTCACAAGCGTTGCTGACAAGGCATCTGCGCAAAATAGTTTGAGCGCGATCGATGCTGCGATCATCAGCGTTTCGGGGATGCGAGCCGATTTTGGAGCACTTCAAAATCGATTACAATCAACGATTAATAATTTAGCTGTAAATAACGAGAATATGTCGGCAGCGAATAGTCGTATTCGTGATGTCGATATTGCTGAGGAAACCTCCGAGTTGACTCGAAACAACATCTTGCTCCAAGCAGGAACAAGTGTGTTGGCTCAAGCCAATCAAGCGGCAAATACGGCTCTGACTTTGTTGAAGCAGAGTTTTGGTTAAGATCCTTGGCAGTATAACTTTTGGCTAACGGCATTTCACATAATGATTTGCCGGTAACGAACCTGTATTAAAATGGCGCTCGGTAATTACGAGGCCCGGTCGACGTACTAACACTCTGTTTCCTGCACTGCTCCGGTGCTCACGCACCGGAGCGATTTTCTCTTTTTATTCAAATCTTTTTAAAAAAAATAAAAAAATCTGGACTCTAGAAAAATCGAAAATTTGTCGAAAAGTTATTGCGTGCTTGTTTCAGGAGCGAAACTTTGTACGCAAATACTTATTCATAGCTCTAGTGTGAGAAACAAGAGGGCAAGATGCCCATAAGGCCAATTAGGATGGCTCAGAATCAGGAGGATTCGGTTATGCAAGGAGGATAGTTATGGGATTTAGAATTTCTACCAATATTGCCTCGATCAATGCGCAGAGGAATTTGGGAAATTGGCAACACGCGCTTGCAAACTCGCAAGCAAAGCTTTCGTCAGGTTCTCGGATTAACAAAGCAGCTGACGATGCCGCAGGGTTAGCGATTTCTGAAAACCTAAAAGCACAGATCAGAGGCTTAAGGCAGGCTTCAAAAAACGCAAGTGATGGAATTAGCTTAGTTCAGACAGCAGAGGGAGGATTGCAGGAAATCAGCAATATCCTCATCCGATTTAGAGAACTGTCCGTGCAGGCCGCCTCAGATACGATTGGTAACAAGGAGCGAGGATTTCTAGATGCCGAGTATCAGCAGCTGAAATCTGAAATTCAACGGATCGCTGAAGTAACGAAGTTTAACGGACGAGATCTTTTGAATGGAACGGGTGGGCTTTTTTCGATTCAAGTCGGTATCAATAACGACGAATTCAAGGATCGAATCACCTTCAACGCTTCCGCTGCAGATGCAACACTTGATGCTTTGGGAATGAGCCCACATTCGGTGGGAACTAAAGAAGGAGCTCAAGTGGCCATATCAGCAGCTGACGATGCCATCGTACAGGTGAACGGGATCAGAGCGAATTTTGGAGCTATGCAGAATCGTCTTCAGTCAACAGTTAATAACCTGGGGGTCAGCGATGAGAATTTATCAGCAGCAAACTCCAGAGTACGCGACACAGATGTTGCGGCTGAAACAGCGGAGATGACGCGGAATAATGTTCTGCTTCAAGCCGGAGTCTCAGTATTAGCACAGGCGAACTCGATTCCAAATTTAGCATTAAAACTTTTACAATAAGAAGGGATTCTTATTATGAACGGACATTATATAGAATGGATTCTTCCGGCATCATTGGCTTTAGTAGTTGGAAGTTTGATTTCAATGTCTTCTTTCATGCTTGATTGGATGTAGTGATTTTGACATGAAATAGATTTTTGGTTTCAAAGCCTGGATTTAAATTTGAAGGAATGAGTTAGATTCGCACCTAATTTAAGGAGTGCTCAGTGGAGCACTCCTTTTTTATGACGGACGTCCCAGAAAGGTCCGGAAAACATTCAATTACCCGTGTCTAATTGACTAAAATAATTCACCGTTTTTTGTCACCTCTGATAATAATTTACATGCTGTTGATATGGTTCCAAAATGGATCTGACGGGTTGGGGCAATCAGTTCTATTAACGGGCGCCTATCGATAAGATTTTCATAGTGATTTTTGGAACAAATCTTGCTCAGTCAATATGTATCTTAAATTTAATCAAAAGCTGCAAGAGGTGCCTGTGCTATCAAAGTTAATAATGCGGTATATGTCACAAACTATTATTATTGTGACCTTATCCTTTTGTTTCGTCTGCCCAGCCAGAGCTATTTATGAGGGGTGTGCAGCAGTCTATAACAGTCAAATTGGTGGACCATACCCGCCAAACGAAGAGACTCTCGCTGTGATAAGGTCACCTACTCAGGCTTCATTCAGCGGTTTTGAAACACCTTCAACTTGGAATTTCGGGTACATAGCTAACGGGCAATTTTTCAATTTAAGTGTAGTGGGTTATGAAAACCTAACTGTTGATGGTAGTGGATTTCTAATAGGGTCAAATGGGAATGGATCAAGAAAAATAGGCCGTCTAACAGATGCAGGTATTTTGCAAAATGGTGTAGGATTAAAAGTCGATCAAAGGCGAGTCACGTTAAGCGAGACAGAAAGAGTTCATTTTGATCAAATCGAAGATAAAGGCAAGGGTTCAAAAACTTGGAGAATCATTTTTAACTAACAATGAATAACTCCATTTTCTCACTCATTCGAAGACGTTTAAACTTTGTTGAAAATTTGATATTAAAATGTGCAAAATTAAATTAATAATTTTTGATTGCGACGGTGTTCTCATTGACAGCGAAATCATTTCAAATCGTATTCATGCGCAGGTGCGCACTGAAATGGGTTTTCCAATGTCAACAAAAGAACATATCCGAGCATTTTCTGGCCATGGTATTAACTCTGAATTTATGCGGAAATCTTTTGAGATACTGCCCGGTAACTTTCTTTCCGTGGTAAGGGATCGTAGTAAAGAGGCCTATCTCACAGAGCTAAAAGCTGTAAGTGGGGTTCGCGAAGCACTTGCTAAAATCTCGTTACCAAAATGCATTGCCTCTAATAGTGACCCTGAAAAACTTAAAATGATGCTCAAAGTTACGGGACTCTCGAATTTTTTTGTTGGAACGGTGTTTAGTTCCCATATGGTAAAAGTTGGAAAACCAGCTCCGGATCTTTATTTTTACGTGGCAGAAAAGATGAAATTCACTCCTATGGAGTGCCTGGTGATCGAAGACTCCGCTGTGGGTGTGAGAGCTGCCCGCGCAGCCGGTATGAAGGTTTTTGGTTTTGTCGGAGGAGGTCACGTTTATCCTGAGCTCACTGGGATCCTTGAAGAAGAGGGGGTGGAACTTGTATTTTCAAATATGAGGGAACTACCTACGTTAATTTCTGACTTTGAAAGCATTTAGTTTATTTTTTGACGTAATTATAAAAAGCAAGCATTCCAACGAAAGCGGATAGCGACAGTCCGAGTAAGCTTATTAAAGGCACTCCGCCGATTAAAGGTCCAACGTGAGAATTGAGAGTCATTGCACTAGCAATAATAAGAGCTGCGATGACAAGACCCAGATAAATCAAATTACCATTAGTCTCAATTGAGTGTTTGAGTTCATCTATTTGCTGAATATTGAGATTGATTGCAAAATCGTTACTGTTCAATTTTCTGATTAACTGTTTCATTTGACGTGGCAAACTGTAAAGAAGGCCCGCAGATTCATGACCTACTTTTGCGAGATCCTTGAGAATTCTCTCAGGATCATATTTAAGTTTCACAATGTCTTGGGCAAATTCTAGAGCAAAACTTAACATATCAAAGTCACGAATGATCGTGCGACCCATCCCTTCAATGGTCACCAGAGCTTTGAAGAATAACATTAGCTCTGATGGCATGATGATTTGATGTTTAGCTGCGATTGAAGTTGACTCAAGCAGAAGGGCTCCAAAATTCATGTCTTTAAAGGTCATGCCGTAATAAGGGGCAAGTAGGTCTCGCATTTCACGGGTGAATTGATCCATGTTGATGCGATTATTATACGGGGCCAATTCTAAGTATTCATAGGTGAGCATGTCATAGTCTTCGGTGGCAACGGCCACAAGCATATTGGCAATGGAATCACGGGTTTTGCGAGACAATCTGCCAACGACACCAAAATCAATCAAAGCGATTTGATTATTTTCAAGCAAAAATATATTTCCGGCATGAAGGTCGCCATGGAATATACCATCCTTGAAGACCATCTTAAAAAACGCTCTCAGACCTGTAGCGACAACTTGGGCCCGATCAATTTTACTTTCGGTTAGGGCTACCTGGTCGCTTAGGGGTATCCCCTTTATCTGTGTCATCACTAAAACACGGGCTGTGCAATAGTCGGCAAAGACGTAAGGAATTTTTATTTGCGGATCGTCTTTAAAATTTATTGCGATGCGCTTTATGTTATTTCCTTCAATTATGAAATTAGTCTCGAGTTCAAGTGTTTTGAAAAATTCATCGACAACTGCCTGAGGGTTGAAGGGTCTTGATTCAGGAACGTATTTTTCAAGTAAGCCTGCGATATTATATAAAACACTCAAATCATTTTGAATGATTTCGACAATTCTGGGCCTTTGAACTTTGATGACGACGTCTTCTCCACTCTTGAGCTTTGCCGAGTGGACCTGGGCAATACTGGCCGCTGCTAATGGAATGGGGTCAACGAATGCAAAAATTTCTGCCAATGGTTTTCCAAAATCCTCTTCAATAATCTTTTGGATTTCTTCAAAGGGAACAGGTGCCACTTTGTCATGAAACTTTTTAAACTCTTCTGCGAAGTCCGGTGGAATTAGATTAGGTCTTGTAGATAAGAGTTGTCCGAGCTTTACGAAAGTAGGGCCAAGCTCTTCAAAGGCCAGTCTTGCGCGTTCAGCTGCGCTTAGCTTTTCTATTTCTTCCTTTTTTGTTATTTTTTTTAGTATGAACTGGCCGAGCTTCGCCTTTTCCGCCACGTTTTGAAAACCGTGTACCGCGAACACCGCCACGATCTGACGCAGACGGCCCGCGTTCTTCAGTGTCTGTCCTATCTGTCTTCCCGTTGTCAGTAGTGGCATGCTTTTGATCTATCCATTCAAAATCAATTTTTCGTTCTTCCGGATCAGCGCTCGTGACTCGAACTCTGACAATATCGCCGAGGCTGATAATCGTTCCGGTTTTTCGTCCAATAAGCTTTTGGTTCTGCTCATCTAAGTTAAACCTATCTCCGCGAAGTGTTTCAATTTTCACCAAGCCATCTATATCATAGGCTCTAAGCTGAACAAAAATTCCAAATTTCAAAACGCCCGTGATTATTCCATCAAACTCCTCGCCAATATGGCGTTGCATAAAGCGGCTTCGTTTAATGGCTTCCAAATCACGCTCGGCGCGATTGGCCCTTTGTTCACAAGCTGAGAGAAAAACACCCATAGAAATCATGTGTTTTTGCTCTTCTTCTTTATCCTTTTCGGAAAGTTTCTGCTTAGAGATGATTTTTTTTAACACACGGTGCACTACTAAATCAGGATAGCGTCTGATGGGCGAAGTGAAATGAGTGTAACTTGAAAAAGCCAGACCAAAGTGCCCAACATTTTCAGCGGAATACTGCGCCTGTTTCATGGAACGCAAAATTAAGAGACTTAAAATATTTTCTTCAGGTTTTCCATGCACGTGGTTCAGAAGTTTCATAAGATTTTTTTGAATCATTCCGCCTTTGGACTCAAATCTCACTTTTACGCCCCAATTATGGGCCATGAGTTCGAGACCCGAAAGGGCTTTTGGAAAAGGTTCCTCGTGAATTCTGTAAAGGCAAGGAGTCCCCGACCTTTGAATGAATTTGGCGACCTCGACATTAGCAAGTAACATAAGTTCTTCAATCAGGCGATGAGCAAAGAGCCGCTCTCCACGGACCACGTCCGTAGGAATGCCCGCAGCATCAATTATCAATTGGGCCTCTGGGATTTCGAGATCAAGGCTGCCTTCTTGAAATCTATTTTTCATCAGTATTTTAGCAACGTCACGTAGGAGCATCAAATCGGAAAAAACATCTTGGTACTTAGGGTTTTCAAGTCCGTTTATCATGTCCTCAACTTCGCCATAAATAAGCCGATGATGACTTTTAAAAACAGCTTCATAAATCCGCGTGTCAATCACTTTGGCATTTTCATTAAGTTGAATTTCAGCGACCATGGCCAATCGAGGAATTCCTGGATTGAGTGAACAAAGACCATTGCTCAATTTCTCTGGGAGCATTGGAACAACCATATCTGGAAAATAAACGCTAGTACCCCGATCATAGGCGTCGCGATCAAGGCTTGTTCCTTCTCTAACATAATGACTGACATCGGCGATGGCGACCCAAATGCGATAGCCTTCTCCGTCTTTTTCACCATAGACGGCATCATCAAAATCACGGGCGGTTGCACCGTCAATAGTTACAAACTTAAGCTGTCTTAAATCGCGTCTACCGACCCACTCAGATTCATGAACTTCATTGGGAAGGCTATCCGCAATTTTAAGAGCCTCTTTGGAAAATTCGATTGGAACGTGATTCTCATACAAAACTTGTTTAGTGTCATGTAAGGGATCGCCATACTGACCAATCACCTCTATGACTTGCCCGATGAATCCCTGGGCATCACCAGGAAAAGAATTAATTTTGACAGCTACTAAGTCGCCTTCGCGCGCTCCATTTTTGAACTCGCGGGGTATAATCATATCAATTCCCCAGGCTTTCGAATCATCTAATATTTTACCTGACCCATCTACCGGATCATGCCTGTATTTCCCTACACATTGTTTAACAGATCGTTTTATTATTCTAAGAACTTCCCCAGAATATCGATCCTCCCTTTCACGCTTGCATTTTGCTTCCACTATGTCGTCAGTCATGACGCCAGTCATAGTATGCCGGGGCAAATAGACATCAACCTGATCGGGGTTGTCAGGAATTAGAAATCCAAATCCATCCGCATTTCTTTTTACACGACCGGTAACGATTGATTGTTGTTGGGGACGATGTGGTTGGGATTGAGGTTGATTATGTGAGCGATCTTGTTTCTGTTTATGCTTAGTTCTATCTTTACGACTCATTTGGCAATATTCCTATTTAAACCTGCGGTAATCCACTTAAATATTGAAAAAAAGAGTTTACCGCTATATGTGGCTGTATGACCATTTTGACCAACACTACAGAAACAATCGATGTCGCTGCCGCCATCATCGAGCATCGTTACAAATACCTCATTTTAAAGCGGGCCCCTCATAAGGAAAACTCGGGTCTATGGGAATTCCCAGGTGGAAAAATGAAGGCAGGCGAGTCTCTAAGCGTTTGCTTGGAGCGCGAATTAAATGAAGAACTCGGTGTAAAAGCAGAAGTGACGGATATTCTGGGATCAGTAGAAACTCGGGTCGAAGACAAAGTCATCAGGCTCTTTGGTCTAAAGACTTTCATTGACCACGAGCCCAAGAGTTTCAAAGATCACTCAGAAATGAAATGGGTTGGGATTCACGAAATTGGCTCTTTTCCATTGACCACTCCGGATTTAGCGCTTGTTCATCAATTGTTAGAAATCTCTACCCGTGAACGGGAGGTCTCTCATATTAAGTTATGGAGCCTTGCAAAACTATATGGATCGCTCTATTCTTTAGTTGGAACAATGATGGGGATATTTATATTATTCTCACCCCAAGCGGACATTTACGGAGTAAAGGGGTTCAGTCTAATCTATAAATCATTGGTTCTTTTGTTCTTGCCTATCATCAATTTTATTCTAGGTGCTTTGTTTGGAGTTTTGATCGGTTTTTTCTACAATTTGGTTGCCGAATTAATTGGCGGAATCATCATAAGACTAAAATAGATATGAGTTGGGAGACAAAGTGAGTTATTGGATACTAAAAACGGAACCTTCGACCTATTCATTTGAACAGCTATTGAAAGATAAGAAAACTAGGTGGGACGGAGTTAGAAATTATCAAGCACGAAATAATCTGCGCGCTATGAAACCCGGTGATATTGCCGTAATCTATCATAGTGGTGATGTGAAATCGGCAGTCGGGTTGGCTCGGATCACCAAGGCCGCTTACAAAGATCCCACATCCACTGACGATTGGGCTGCAGTAGACTTACAAGCCATGAAGCCACTCAATACTTCTGTTTCCCTAGCCGAGATGAAAGCAAGTAAAATTTTAAAAAAAATGGTTCTGGTTCGTAATTCCCGCCTCTCGGTTTCCCCATTGACGAAGAAAGAATTTGATCTGATTTCGAATAACTAGGAAAAAACAGCAATGTTTTTCGATTAAGTGTCTATTACTTGGACAGTTAAATAAAATACCAGTTAACTTTTTTGCAAAAATTCCGAAAAAGAGAAGGGGGATTGAGTTAGTAAAGACGAACTGAATTGAACGTAGGCGAGAAACAGGTGGATTTATGAATCGCATACTTCTTATTGAAGATGAAGGTGAGCTACTCGAAATCTATCAAATAATGCTCAATGAGGCAGGTTTCAAGACTCTCAAATCAGACAATGGATCAGACGCCTTAAAAAAACTCAGCAATGAACGCTTTTCTCTTATTATATCGGACTTAAACCTACCTAGAGTCGCTGGGGTCAATGTGATAACCGAAGTTAGAAAAACTAAGGAAAAACTGAATTATGAAACACCTGTGCTCGTGGTGAGTGCTTTTATTGACCAAGGAGTCGTTAAGAAATTGCATTCCCTCGGTCAGATACATTTTCTGGTTAAGCCAACAGAATCAAAGAATTTGA
>Ga0206981_10379_pt1 | contig 11044 bp, 9 predicted proteins | sample Alteio_BWMinCont_17_FD_153312 | JGI IMG/M metagenome (GOLD analysis project Ga0206981, IMG submission 153312) | Enriched cells from forest soil in Barre Woods Harvard Forest LTER site, Petersham, Massachusetts, United States -... | ecosystem: Environmental > Terrestrial > Soil > Temperate forest >... | reverse complement strand
CACTTGAAAGCTTAATGCGATCACATGGATTAACTTCTCGTAAAGCGGTTTTTCCTTGGAGTAAATAATCAATAATATCATTTTCTGATTGACCACTGTCTTGGGCTGTACTTCCATTAGGATCTTTAAAATAGGTTATCGTCTCAAGAGCATCTATGCTGCTAAAAATATGGAACGGGAACATATTTAAAGCGCGACCTCGTGCTTGTTCTTCACTGGTTGCAACAATACCTGAAATCACATTGATGTCTTCAAATTCAGCAGAAGACTTATGAATAAAATTGTAGTAAGTAGCACCTTGAAATTCAGCTGGCATTTCAATCGAACATGAGTCTTTAACTAATGATGACGAAGAGGAGGATACGCCGTGTGTTGCTATCTCTTTTACTCTAAACCACGGTAAACAGCCTGCTTTAATTGGGTTAAGAGAAGCAATTTCTAAAGTGCGCTGCTCTCTTAGCCCTATTGCTGCTACTGCTCCAAAAGCGAAAATGAGGGCTAGCAATATGTAAAGCGGGTTTAGATGACATGCTTTTTGTTCTGTTGTCATGGCTAAATTGAGCGACGTAGCGAATATTATAATGGCTTCTAAGTCATATTCATTGAAGGGTTTATTCGTAAAAAGATTTGGGATGACATTCATTGCTGCACGGAGCTCAGGATTAAAAATAACTGTTTCCGCTCTTCTTGTATTCATTATAGTGATTAATTCGCGAATATCGTATCGATGTCCACTGGAAACATATATTTGAAATTCAACAGGAGGTATTTCCAACGTAGAAGGGTCTTCTTCATTTAAGGGTTTCAATTGCGCTAATGCAATGAGTGCTTGGTAAATAGCTTGAGTATAAGATATCGTTTTCTCAGCTATTTTTATAAATATAATTTGATATTTTTTTTCGTCTAACGATGTCAACAGCTCGCGTCGAAGAGCTGAAATGTGTGTCATTTGCTCTTGACCTTCAACTGAAGAATGCAACAAGCTTTCGGCTATACGCTCAACTTCATCTCCGATCACGGCATGAGAAAATAGTTTAATGGTGTGAGCTGCTTGGGCAATAGTTGGCATTATAATTTTCCAGCTGATTAAAGGTTCGCGTTATCGTTTCTTATTTAATGCAGGACTCGCATCTAAATCCCAAGTTGCAAACGTATTTTTGATTTTTTCTAATATCGTTAATACATTAGGTAATTCGGCAAGCGAAGGTGAGCCTTGCATTTTAAAAAATGTGTATGCCGGTAATGGACCAGATGACATAGTCATTACTTCATGGAGTTGAGAAAATTTCTCTTCCATTAATCTAGTCGCATTCTGCAGATTTTCTATTGTTTTTGATCCACAAAAACTTTCCAGCTCGGCAATAAGCTGATTAATAAAATCAATTAAATTTATTGCTTGCTCGCCTTTTACTGAAATTTCTGCTGCAAAGATAGATAAAACAGTCGCTTTAACCCTGCTAAGGTCTGCTAAAAGAGACGAAGCTTCTGTTCTTAAGTTATTTATTTTTGCAAGCTGATCACTGTCTATATCGCTATCTCGATCAGTATAACTTAATACAATATCGGCTATTTCTTCTGAAAGATGACCCAATAAAGATTGAGCGCCAACTCGATGGAGAGCCATTTTGACGACATAATCTTCATAAACATTTTTAGCAAGTTTTTCACCTAGTAAATAAGTGATTACTGGCTTTATGCTTACCCACGATTGAAAAGAATGTGTGTCACATAATGCATGAAATGTTGTTAAGTTTAATGTCGCCAATTCTTTAAATACATTTTTCATGTTCGGATCAAACAAAAAATAATAATGGGGAGCATGACGCAAGCATTCACCTATGGTGCTATGATAAAAAGCAGCAGCCGTATCTTCATCCATGACATCGTAGTTTCCTTGATTGTAAACTTCCGTAAATATGCCACCTTGCAGATCAGATCCTTGCTCCGCACCGCGCCGATAAAATTCGGCTGCTTTACCCAATTTTTTCATTTTAAAACGATAGATTTGAGCTATTTTATTGGAGGCTTGCGCTACATTCTTATTACTTGCTTCATTAAGATAACTCCATGCGCGCTGTTGTTCTAATGTATTATTTGTATTATGTGAGCGCTGCCAGTTAATGGAGCCGAGAAAGTATAAAGCCAAAGGCAAACCTGCTTTAGCTGCTTCACAATAGGTATCTTCTAAATGGATTACTGCATCGGCGCCGGCTCCAAGATCCATGATATTTATATCTAAACGGGATAATATGCAGAGCAATTGATCTGGATAAGCTACTGAATTGTTTGCTGAGAACGTGCTATCAACTTCGTTACTTTTTGATTTTGCAAGTGCAGCCAATGCGTAAGGGTGGCCTTTGTCAGCCGCTTTTGAATAATATTGTAACGCTCTTTGTCTTACCTTCTGGTCATGACTGGCAGCCAACATGTAGGGATTTAATTCTAGGTAACCTAAACAATATTGCGCGTGGGGATTTTCCTCTCCCGCTTTTTCAAAATAGTCTCTTGCTTGCCATTGGTCTCCTTGACCGTATTCATAGATACCCATGAAAAGATATTCGTTGCTAGTTAATTTGGTGGGTTTTGGCGCGGCCTTAGTCATATTCAATAATGCAGTCAACAAATATTTCTTTGCTTCGCTATCATCCATCCACTGCACTTCTTCGCGAAATTTTGCAATATCATTACCAGTTGAAGATTTTTTAAAAGCATCTTTAGCAGGAATTTTTTTAATAAGCTCATCAAATTTATTTTTTGCAGCATTGATATCCCCCTGACCACCGGTTTTTAATCGAACAATGAGTTTCGCAAATGAATCAGGTTCTCTAGCGATTGCGAATTGAATAATCTCACTCATTGACTGAGCCCGGGATTTTTCAAATGCGGTCAAAACAGGATCTAATTTAGGATTAAATGCGTTGCCGGTTAATGCAGCTCGGTCTTGTGACATATGGGGTTACCTGAGACTCTATACAATTGGTTAATCATTGTACAGTTAACACGGCATAATTGCAATAGCTTTGCCCATATAACTGAAAATTGATGCTTCTCTGGTAATGTATCTGCGGGGAATCCTGGCCTAACCGCCATTTCGTCTAAAGGCTAAAGCAAAAGAAGGTTCATGCGCCACCAAAGCAGGCTCTGGGTTTTGTGTATTCGCGCCAATATGATAAGTAAATAATAATTTTTGCAGATACGATGAGCATTCTTCCGCAGCATAAGACAACGCCGCGCGTTTATCTTCTACGACAAAACTATTCATAGCAGTGACTTTTTTAGCATATTGATAAGCCGCTTTAGTCAACTGCACGCGCTCGATTTTTTGCGCTTCTGAAATCTTTCTATTGAAACAAATGAGTAACTGCTTTAAATCTGCAGCCGTAGTTGTTACTTTATAAAAATCGCCAACCAGTGTTTGCGCTAAGGGATCATGGCCTTTCTTGATTTCCATTAATTCCAAACTTTCCAGTTGTGCTTGATGTGCAGCCAAGGTCGTGCGTAGTCGACTTAATTGATATGCGCTTTTTATTTCACGTGGATATTGAATAATGAAACAATTTCTTTTTTCTGAATCCCACAAACTGTGCGGCACAAATTCAAGATATTTTTTTGCGCGTGCATTACCGGCAATGGCTGCATCAACCAGTAAATTACTGGCAAACTGACGAATCGCAGTAGCTTCATTAGCGGGTAAAGTCGCGGGAATATTATTTCGGATAAAAGAAGCTAAGTCATAAAAATCAGAACCGGTAATCGGTTTTTTGGGCAAGGTTACGGTAAATTCACTCGCTGTTCCCGTTTTGTAAACATAAACATGACCTGACGCATCAGCGCTTTTCAGTCTGCAAAAATAACTATCAAGCTGCCTTACATCTGCATTGTTATGCGAAAATAATGACATTTAATAAAACCTCGTTGTGGTTTCGACTGCCCGAATTTAGATTTAGGCTTGTTCTTTTTATTCTGAGATGTACTATAGCATACTAAATCTTAAACCTTTATTAACATTTAAGCTTTAAAAATATGCATAAAAACAATCCCTTGGCTGCGGCAAAATTTACCAAATTAGTACTTAATTGGTTTGATAAACATGGGCGAAAAACACTGCCCTGGCAGCAGAATAAGACGCCCTATCGCGTTTGGATTTCTGAAATTATGCTACAGCAAACGCAAGTCCGTACCGTTATACCGTATTTTCAACGGTTTATGGATAAGTTTGCCGATATCCAATCTTTAGCATGCGCCCCACAAGATGCGGTTTTGCATCTTTGGACCGGCTTAGGGTACTATTCTCGTGCCCGTAATTTGCATAAAACCGCCATCTTGCTTATGGAAAATTTTAACGGACAGTTTCCGGATAATCTAGAGGATTTAGAAAGTTTACCTGGGATTGGCCGCTCAACGGCTGGCGCTATTCTTGCGCTAGGCTTTGAAAAAAAAGCCGCGATTCTGGATGGTAATGTAAAGCGTGTCTTGTGTCGTTTTCATGGAATTCTCACATGGCCAGGCGAGAAAAAAACGCATAATCAACTCTGGGACATTGCCGAAAAATATACGCCGACAAAGCGTGTTGCCGATTACACCCAAGCCATGATGGATTTAGGCGCGACAATTTGTGCGCGCGGCACACCTAGTTGTGATGTTTGTCCGTTACAAAAACATTGCGCGGCTCACATTCAAGGTATTGAAAAAACCCTACCCAAGAAAAAACCGACTACAATCATCCCTACTCGCTATGCTACTTTTTTAATTTTGCAAAAAAATGCGGGTGTTGTGCTTCTCCAGAAACGTCCGCCGACGGGGATTTGGGGCGGCTTATGGAGCGTGCCTGAAATCAGCGGCCATGTTTTGCAAGCTGAAGTTGAATCATTTTGTCATAATCAGCAATTTCATGTTAAGACTATTTATTATGGCGAAATCTTTCGCCATACCTTCAGTCATTTTCACTTGGAAATTTTACCCGTGTTCGTCAACATAAAACCACGCGCTAAAAAAATTAGGGAGAGCGACACACAAATTTGGTATAACCTGCTGCAACCGGAAGCGATAGGTTTACCGGCACCCGTTAAAACATTGCTAACATTTGCGGAGACTCTATGACACGCCTTATTCATTGCACGAAACTTAACAAAGAAGCCGAAGGATTAACTCAACCTCCCTTCCCTGGTGAAATAGGTAAAAATATTTTTGAACATATTTCACAAGAAGCCTGGCAAATGTGGGTCGCCCATCAAACGACGTTAATTAATGAGTATCGCCTGAGTTTGATCGATCCCAAAGCGCGAGATTTTTTAAAAGTCGAGATGGAAAAGTTTTTATTTGGCGGCGGCAGCGAGAAACCTGCGGGCTATGTTCCAAAATAATTAATTGACAACCGTTCGCATTCTATTTAAATTGCCATCAATTAAGAAATTCACTAGGGGTGCCGCAAGGCTGAGAGAGTCCCTTTGAACCTGATCGGGTTAGGACCTGCGAAGGGAATGTGGATAAACGCACAAAGCTTTTGGCTTTGTGCGCTTTGTACCATTTCGTTTTGCGTTCCTAATTTTATGAAAAATAAATTGGAGCGCTTTATGCAAATTGATTCTTGCTTACTTTCACCCCTTTCTGGCTCCCAAAAAAAACACTATAGCGGAAAAATATATTCCGATATTCGCATTCCTATGCGCGAAATCACGCAAACCAATGGGACAATTTTTTCTACTTATGATACATCTGGCGCCTATACTGATCCGGCTGCAAGCATTGATATTTCCGCTGGCTTGGCCAACAACCGTGGCAACTGGATTGATGCACGACTCGATACCGAAACGTGGCCTGACACAATTGTATTATGCAAAACGCGGTATCATTACCGCGGAAATGGAATACGTGACCATTCGCGAAAATCAAAATCGCAGCCTTCCACAAGCACAATGTATAACACCTGAATTCGTCCGTGACGAAATTGCTCGCGGCCGCGCCATTATCCCCGCTAATATTAATCATGTTGAACTGGAACCCATGATTATTGGCAGATATTTTTTAACAAAAGTGAATGCCAATATTGGTAACTCGCCCGTCACGTCCAACATCGAACAAGAAGTTGAAAAGTTAATTTGGGCCATTCGCTGGGGTGCTGATACGGTGATGGATCTTTCCACTGGTAAGCATATTCATACGACTCGCGATTACATTATTCGTAATTCTCCCGTACCCATTGGCACCGTACCCATTTACCAAACTTTAGAAAAAGTCGGCGGCGTTGCAGAGGACTTAAGCTGGGAAATATTTCGCGATACCTTAGTCGAACAAGCAGAGCAAGGCATCGATTATTTTACGATTCATGCCGGGGTTTTATTACGCTATATTGCACTGACCGCGCAGCGCGTCACCGGCATCGTGTCACGCGGTGGAGCTATCATGGCAAAATGGTGTTTGAGCCATCATAAAGAAAATTTTCTTTACACCCACTTCACTGAAATCTGCGCCATCATGCGCTGTTACGATGTCAGCTTTTCACTAGGCGACGGCTTACGCCCGGGGTCTATTGCTGATGCCAATGACGCAGCACAGTTTGCTGAATTAAAAACCTTAGGTGAATTAACCCAAGTGGCTTGGCAGCACGATGTTCAAGTCATGATAGAAGGGCCGGGCCATGTTCCCATGCATTTGTTAAAAGAAAACATGGATAGACAATTAGAACAGTGTTTTGAAGCGCCTTTTTATACCTTAGGGCCGCTGGCAACAGACATTGCGCCGGGATACGATCATATTACCAGTGCGATTGGTGCTGCGATTATGGGTTGGTATGGTGTGGCCTTACTGTGTTATGTCACCCCCAAAGAACATTTAGGCTTACCGAACAAAGAAGATGTGAAGCATGGCATGCTTGGCAATGCTACGACAGGCGTGAAAAACATTTTATTGAAAGGCGGGCATTTTGCCGATAAAACGTTTAGTCATGATTACTGGAGCAATGGCGTCGAATCATTTTGGCTGGCAAACAGGCGTTATCCACCACACAATTATCGTGGCACGGGATGTGTATTGTCTGCTGCAATCACGGCGAGTCTTGCTCTTGGATATGATATGAAAGATGCCATTGTTATTGCAAAAATGGTTATCAGTCAAAGTATTCGTTTGGCTGATCTTATAGATAATCATTCAGCATTGCTTACTCCTGCAGGATGGCCAGAAAATGAAAGCGATCTTCCTTATCTGACTCAAGACCCTATGCATCAATTGCCTGACAAATTTCCCTCGTGTGGATCATTGGGACTTTATCCTGTAGTTGATACTATAGTGTGGTTACAAAAATTGCTTCCGCTTGGTGTCAAGACAATACAATTGCGCATCAAAAACAAGGAAGGTCCTGCACTGGAACATGAAATTCAAGATAGTATTCATTTAGCAAAACACTATGGCGCAAAACTTTTTATTAATGATTATTGGGAACTGGCTATACGTCATAATGCTTACGGTATTCACTTAGGCCAAGAGGATTTAAATACCACGGACGTTAATATTATTAGGCAAGCTGGGTTACGTTTGGGAGTTAGCACGCACTGTTATTATGAAGTCGCGCGCGCACATGCCTTAAATCCATCTTATCTCGCCTGTGGTCCTATTTTTGCAACGACCAGTAAGATAATGCCATTTGCTCCGCAAGGAATATCGCAACTTAAACGCTGGCGGCGCACATTGCATTATCCTCTGGTTGCCATCGGCGGCATTGATATGACGACAATTCAGCCTGTTCTCGCCGCTAATGTCGATGGCATGGCGATGATATCAGCGATTACTCAAGCCCATGATCCGATCGCCACCACAAAAACCTTACTGAATATGATATCCACTTATGACACTCACCCCTGCTGAAATGAATCGTTATTCACAACAACTCAACCTCGATCAGATTGGCCTAGATGGCCAGTTGAAATTAAAAAACGCTCGCGTGTTATGCATTGGTGCTGGCGGGTTAGGTTCTGCGTTGTTATTTTATTTAGGGGCTGCTGGGGTGGGTCACATCGGCATTATGGATGATGATGTTATTGAACTGAGTAATTTACATAGACAAATCTTGTATCAAACCTCTCAGCTTGGGCAGAAGAAAGTTTTTATGGCGCATCAACAATTATCGGCGCTGAACCCTGACATCGATATTGCTTTGCATACGGATAAATTAAATCTTAACAATGCGCACGAGCTGATTAATCAATATGACATTATCGCAGATTGTTCAGATAATTTTGCTACGCATTATTTAATAAATGATGTTTGTTTCCATCTTAATAAGCCCTATGCGTTTGCTAGCATTGCGCAATTTGAAGGTCAATGCTCGCTATTTTTAGGCAAACAAGGCCCTTGTTATCGTTGCCTGTTTCCATTCAAGTCTAGCATTCCTGATTGCAGCGCAGCCGGTGTTCTGGGTGTACTTCCGGGTTTGTTTGGTGTGATTCAGGCGACGGAAATAATAAAATGGATATTGAAAACAGGGGAACCGTTAGCAGGTCGTTGGTTAGTGGGTGACTTGTTAAAAATGCAGTTTCGGCAGTTTTATTTTATACAGAATCCAGAATGTACTTTGTGTATATTACAGCAGTCTGTTGAATTGCTGTCTCAACCCGATTTATACAGCAAGTCGGTTGATGCGGTTTCTGCGCGTGCTGTCATTGCGAGACTGTGAAGCGCTCGGCAGTCTCCCAATGACAGTGTTACCCATGTCCCAACCTGTACATATAGCCGGGCTACATTCCCGCTTTTAATTTTGTTGAATGCCTGACACTATCCATTTTTGTGAATTCGTATTTTTTTCGAAATGCCAAATTTCAGCGAATGCCGCAGCTGGCTGATTCGTGTCTTCTTTTATCATGCCGGAGAAGCGTGCGCTCGCATTGCTTGGCGAGGCATCTAAAATTTCAGCGTTAAGCGTTACAACTTCTGTTGTATTAACCGCATCACCGCGCTCTTGAAATTGGATCTGAATCTCAGCACACACTTCAGGTGAGGTAAATTGTCGAATATCCTCTAGATTTTTTGCATCATAGTCAGCCTGCATGCGCATGAACAAGACTTTGGCTGCGCGCAGAAAATCCTCATCATTGACACCAATCGCGCCGCTAGCAGCTGGGGCATATTGCTGCGAAGAAAAATTTTGTTGATTACTGCTTTGTTGCGTATTCATACTGCGTTGATTGCGTAGCAAGCTATAAAGCAAGAATGCCACCCCTAGCACAAACGCCCAAGACAGAATGCTGGCACCAAAGCCATGCCCAAAAAACAGCGATGAGATCAATCCTCCTATGATTAGACCCGTAACCATCCCACCCCAATTAAAACCGCGTGAAGCGGCTGCAGGGCTTGCTGTGCGAGAAAAACTGCTGAAGGTTCGCTGAGAACCGAAACTTCTGCCTCCACCAAATCGTCTTGCTTGCGCATCACTAAACACCAACCCTAAGGTTACGAATAAAACGAGCAAGATAGACAGAAATTTACGCATGTGTTTTTCCTTTTTATTAAACAATGTGCAGCAAGCTTAGACCAAAAAAATACCACTCCAGCGCACGAATTGAATATACTACGCCGCCAAGCGCGGTTATCTCAAGAGTTTTACGTAAAATTGTCATTTTGTCACTTTTTCTCTTGACTCAACCTCTCACAATCTATTTAATAACGCGTCTCCAATCTCACCAATGGCCAGATAGCTCAGTTGGTAGAGCAAAGGACTGAAAATCCTTGTGTCCCTGGTTCGATTCCAGGTCTGGCCACCAAAATAATCAAGCAGTTACCGCACTTTTTCAAAATCCCTTAAAACCCCTTGCGGGACTTTTGCGGGAGCTAGCTAAGCACTCTTACCTTTTTGAATATTTATATTGGTGAACGTTCTCAACAAAGTTAATACCGGCCCACTTGTTCCTTGATGACTTACTTTATTTGCTGCTGCTAAAAGACAACTTAGCTCAGCACCTGAATAGTGAGTTGTGATTCTTGCAGATCGATGACCAAGAAGATCTTGCCTATCCTCAAAACTGACTCCTGCTGCTCTTAATCTGCGCCCGAATGTATGCTTAAGATCATGAACACGCACTGCTGGTAAACCAGCTCTCTTTCTAGCTTTTATCCACCCTGAATTAAGCATCCTTGTCGTTCGCTTTCCGTTGTATGTAAATACATACTCTGGATGCTGTCCTTTCAATTTTTCAATGATAGACATAGCTACACTATTCAATACGACCAAACGATCATCTCTATTTTTTACAAATGCTGCGGGAATAACAAAGACTGTACCTTCGGGAGTAGAAACTAACCATTCCCATTTTAAATTACAGATCTCTTGATCACGGCATCCTGTATTAACAGCAAAAAGAGCCATATTGGCTAGATGAGATGGCAACTCCTGAATTAAACGGTGTTGTTCATCCCAATTTAATGGATAGGGTTTTCGAAGGTCTGGCTCTGATAGCAACTTAATCTTAGGAGCTATCGCCAACCATGTTAACCCGTACTCATCTAACCATTAACTTGAAGCTAGGTTCAGAATACGTCGCACTACTTGCAGCGCATGATTAATTGTGCGCATTTTCATTCCTGCCTTACGTCTAGCTTCTATGTAAGGTTGCAAGGTGCCCATATGAACTGATTCTAAGCTTAAGTGTCCCACATAGGACTTTAGCGTTTTAAGCCTGCCAGCATCATCTCTGATACTAGCCTTATGCTGGTTTTCTATTAAAAATTTTATTGCAGCCTCAACAAACAAACGCTTTGGTCGAACTCCATATACGGCTGCTTGCCGATTGCTCTCCACCCTGCGCGCTAAATATCTTTCGGCCTCTGCGAGGTCGAAAGCACCAGTGCTTTCGCAAATGCGTCGTCCATCGACTTGTTTATCGATATGCCAGATTCCTTTACGTTTGTAGAGTCCTGGCGATCTTTTACGTCCCATGAATTTCTCCTTTCCACAGGACGACCACTAACTTGCTTATAATGATCAGCCCAAGCGTCTAAATCAAGTCTATCGAATGCAATTCCTTGCTTTCCTATAGGAATTTCTTGCACAGTTGGC
>Ga0206981_10378_pt1 | contig 11051 bp, 7 predicted proteins | sample Alteio_BWMinCont_17_FD_153312 | JGI IMG/M metagenome (GOLD analysis project Ga0206981, IMG submission 153312) | Enriched cells from forest soil in Barre Woods Harvard Forest LTER site, Petersham, Massachusetts, United States -... | ecosystem: Environmental > Terrestrial > Soil > Temperate forest >... | reverse complement strand
TTGACGCCTATGCGCCGCGCGGGAATAACAGACCTTTTGCCCGAGGTTTTTGAGAGCTTACTTTCTTTGACACTAACTTGTTTAAATACGTAGATATGGGATCTCTGATGTATCATGAGGAGCATCTGCTGAGTAAGAGAATACGCCATGAGAAAGGATTGGGCTGGGTGGTGGTGCTCCAAAATAAGGGGTGGGCATTAACTGTAATGCGTTATTCGTATTAATAGGTTCTTCATAGTTTGCGTTGTTTGATGGGGTTGCATTACCAGCAAGAGATGAGGCATTGTTTGGTTGTACTAATACATCAATTTCCTCTTGTCGCTGATTAATATTGGCTTGCATCAAGGTCTGGGATTCCGTTAATAATTTAATGACATTTTTTCGATCTGCAATTTTCTTGCTAAGATCAGCGGCTGCCTGTTGTTTCAATTCGGCAATTTCTTTTCTTAGTTTTTCTATAGCATCTGCTTGTATTTCTATGGTGTTTGCTTGTGTCGCCATAATATATTCTTGTATTTGCCGACCGTCTTCTAGCTTCTTAATTTGCATGGTTTGACTTTGCAAAACCGTATTCAATTCTGTTTGTTCATTAACTGAAATATTTTCTTCGCAAGCTACGGATACACTGACAGGGCTAGTTAATATATTTTGCTGCGCAGATGAAAATATCTCTTGCGCGGAGAAGTCGTATTCAATTGAGATGGGGAATTCTGAAATTTGTGGCGATTCCTTTTCTTCTTGATATGATGCTATGGAAGACGTCTCTTGTGTGTCGTCCGCTTCTCTAATAGAGTAGTCTATTGCGGCAGCAGTTGCTGTAGCAGCAGCGTGAGTAGGTAATCTTGCAATTTCCGCCATCTCTTGCAATGAGACTTCATCATCCTTAATTGTGTAAGGCAAGCATTTAAATCCATCTTTCTTCAACGGTTCCATTTTCGTTAACCAACGCTTATAGTCATTTAATTTTGATTTGTAAACTTCACAATCCTTTTTCGTACGGCAACATTCACAACTAAAACGACATCGTAGTGGTGAGGATGCATATAATAATTGAAATGACTTAGGATCAATTTGTTTTTTTATGAGAATTTTTTTTAATTCATCAAAGAAAGTCGGTCTGTCGACCTGAGAGATAACTAAGCGCTCTAATGAGGGAGTAACAAAATTCTCTAAACAAAAAGTTATATTACTTATGGGCCCGACTAAAGCCAAGCTGGTAATAGCAATGGGAGGCTTTTCTTTTGTAGCGGCAGTTTTGCGCTGTAATGTAAAGATGCAACTTTGTAATGTGGATATTTTAATTTTTTGGCCAGTATCCACAATTATCAGTGCAGCCGCGGTGAGACCTTTCTCGCGCAATATCTCTATACGGTCAGTGACATCCTTAGTAAACATTTCTTCAATTTTAGAACCTTTTCCACCATCGTACAATCTAAAAAGTGCGACTATATCCTGATTGACTCCCAAGGCTGCAATAGTATTACTATGAGTTTGGGTAAATCTTCCTTTTGATGGTAGTGTCATTGTAAGTTTAGGCCGGGTTTGCTTAGGGTCTGTTTCTTGAGAGCTTGGATTCTTCCTTTTATTATTTTTAGACGATGAGGAAGCGACGCTACTAGATGAGGAGCTGCTGCTTTCGGTTAAATCCTGGTTAGTTGTTTCAATAGCTCTAACTGTGCTCATGATGCCTATCCCGGTAAATTATGATTTGTATAATTTTAATACAAACTAGCTTAAGAAAACATTAAATAACAGTAAAAACTTTTTTGATCGAAAATATTTTTTAAAATCATGTAGTTACTTCGTAGCGGCTATTGAAATAATTGTTTAAACTAGAATAAGTCATTTCCAGGTTTCATCAGGGAGGATTGCTCAGTGGACCCAAATAAGGTTAGATCTCAATCCAATAGTCTGGTTTCTACCGCCATAGATAATCCACATTTGATCGTCGTTGCTTGTTTGATAATTCTTATTTTGGGCACACTCGCAATTTACAAATTACCTAAAGATTTATTGCCTTCTGCCAACTTGCCTGCTGTTCAGGTTATTTCGTTTTACGCAGGAATGCCGGTTAAAGACGTTGAGGAAAGCCTCACAGCCCGTTTTGAGCGTAACACGGGTCAAGCAATTGGGATAGAAAGGCAAGAGTCGAAATCCTTAGTTGGCGTGAGTATAGTGAAAAACTTTTTCACGCCTGAAACAGATCAAAATTTTGCAATCTCACAAACAACCTCACTAGTGATGTCTGTATTAGGACAATTACCTCCAGGCACATTGCCACCCTATATCATACCTTTTGATCCAATGGCTGCAGTTCCACTCGCGCTAGTCGTGGTTGGACAAGAAAACCAAACAATAGAACATATTTATGATACGGCACGCTATGAAGTGCGCAATGCAATTCAAGCCGTGCCTGGAGCTATGGCACCAACCGTAATGGGCGGCACACTTCGCGAAATTGTTGTGTATCTTGATCCAGAGAAAATGAAGAAATATAATTTTTCTCCTATCAATGTTTTGAATAAACTTACCCGACTTAATTCATTTATTCCTTCTGGTGATGTCAAGATTGGTAACTATGATTATCAGATTGAGAGCAATGCCTTAGTTGAAAAAATTTCTGAAATGAATAATTTTCCGTTACGCGCAGAGTATGGTGTTCCGGTTTATTTAAAAGATATCGGCAATGCAGAAGATTCTGGCCTTATTCAAACTAATGTTGTTTTAGTTGACGGTAAACAGCAAGTTTATGTGCCTATTTATCGTCAGCCAGGCGGTAATTCAATTCGGGTCGTAGATAAGGTAAAAAAAGCAATTAAAAAGCTACAAAAAATATTACAAAGCGTTAATCCGACGACTCTTTCACTTATTTCAGATCAATCATTTTTCATTCGGCATGCCATTGACAGTATTACAGAAGAAGCTTTGTTAGGTGGCGGTTTGGCTGCTTTGATGATTTTTCTTTTTTTAGGTAATCCACGTGCAACCGTGGGTATTTTGCTTTCGTTACCTCTTTCTCTTCTCGTGGCATTTATCGGCTTGCAAGTCACGAAGCAATCGATTAACGCGATGACTTTAGGGGGGTTAGCTTTATCCATCGGTGTACTTGTTGATAACTCTATCGTGGTTTTAGAAAATATTAGTAAGAAACTTGAATCAGGTAAACCAGCGCCCCATGCGGCACTCTATGCTGCATCAGAGGTTGCAATGCCGGTACTGGCAGCAACAACGTCAACATTGATTGTGCTTTTTCCCGTGATTTTTTTAACAGGAATGGTAAAGATACTTTTTACAGCACTAGCGATAGCCGTCATGTTTGCTATGATAGGATCATATCTTGCAGCAATGACAGTCATGCCGCTTTTTGCCTCACGCTTTTTGCGCCCTGTTACTATAAATGATTTGCCGCGTTTTTTTGCCTGGACTCATAATTTAGTAAGCAAGCTAACTGAATTTTATGGTAAGGCGTTGGCATTTGCGCTTGATTATCGAAAAGCTTTTATTGCAGTCATCATCATTTTTTTTCTGGCGGCTTTATCTCTAGTGCCATTTATCGGAACTGAACTTTTTCCTCGTGCTGATGCGGGAAGTTTCGTTCTGGATATGAGATTACCTTCTGGTACGCGTATTGAAAAAACCACGGCATTCGCCAAAACTTTTGATAAAAAAATTCGCGAGTGGATTGATCCGCATGATCTCCATATGATTATTGCGAATGCCGGCATTGGTTATGGATTTCCAGCGGCATTTACTCCTAATGTTGGTACACAAGATGTATTTTTTGATATTGAGCTTACTAAAGATAGAAATCGTACTACTCAATATTATGCAAAAATTATTCGTGAGCATGTTCGTCAAGAATTTCCTCAGGTGGAAATGGGGGTTGAGTTGGGCGGGCTTCTTACTTCTGCGCTCAACATGGGAATGAAGGCTCCTATCGATGTGCAAATTGAAGGGCCTGAACTTAAAGAATCTTATAAAATTGCACGTGCACTCGCTGAAGAAATTAAAAAGCTAACTGGCGCCGTTGATGTGAGAGTCCAGCAGCGCTTTGATGATCCATTGATTTATATTGATATCAACCGAGAAAAAGCTATGGATTTAGGCGTTTTTATCGATGAAGTTGTTAAAAATGTCGATAGCGCGGTTACAGGCAGCGCAACCTTTGATACCAGTAGTCTTTGGGTTGATCCGAAAACAGGAATCGATTACTTTCTTGCAGTGCAGATTCCTGAAGCAAAAATCACTGACTTTACGCAACTAGGAAATATAGCGATCCGAGGGTTTGATCGTAACCGTACTTTTCCACTAAACCAAATAGCCACAATTAGTTTGACTAAGGGATGGACGCAAATAAATCATGTGAATTTTCGACCAGTTATTGATATTTATCTTGATGCGCAAGACAGGGATATTGGTGGTTTATCAAATGATGTTCTTAAAACGATTAATCAATTTTCTATTCCTCAAAACTATTCAGCAGATATCCGTGGTGAAATTTCAGAAATGAAAAAATCAATAGGCTCTTTAGGCGCAGGCTTTATGCTGGCGGCAGTCTTAGTCTATCTGGTTCTTGTTGTACAGTTTCGCTCATTCATGCTTCCACTTATTATTATGGTCTCTGTGCCACTAGGTCTTATCGGTATTATTTTAATGCTCGTATTCACTCATACTTATTTTAGTATCCAAGCGGCAATTGGGGCAATTTTTATGATAGGAATTGCAGTAGCAAATGGAGTGCTGCTCATTGAATTTATAGTACATCATACCAGTAATGAAAACGAGCTAAATGCCGGGATTATTAAAGGTGCAAAAATTCGTTTACGTCCTATTTTAATGACATCGCTTGCAGCCATTCTTGGTTTAGTGCCGATGGCGATAGGAATAGGGCATGGCTCTGAAGCAAATATTCCATTGGGGAGAGCGGTGATTGGCGGGCAGCTTGTTTCGGTTTTATTGACATTATTTTTAGTGCCAATTCTTTATCGAATTTTAATTGGATATCAAAATAAGAAAAAAATGGAGCAGCATAGATGAAGGCTAAAGCGATATTTTCATTTTTACTTATGGGTACAATATGTTTTCCACCTATTGCTTGGACTAAAGATAAACCCTTTATATCAATTGATGAGGTGATGCGGCTCGCTGAACTGAATAGTCCTAAATTATCAATGGATCGCTTTCGCGAAATTGCGGCTAAAAAATCGGTTGATATTGCACGATCTAATTATTTTCCGACTATCAATCTAGAAGCAATCGATGATACCGGTTTTTCAGGGTCATCGGCAATTGCAACCGGAATAGGTGGACTCATGGGGTCTCCTTATCGTTCAGGTGTTGGCGCGGGTGTTATTGCGCAACAAACTATTTATGATTTTGGTCGCACTTACTATGATGTTGAAGCCGCAAAATATGAATCCGAATTCAGCAAACAAAATACCCGAGTGACGGTATACGAAGTAAAGCAACTTGCTTTGCAAACATTTTATGAGTGTGCTTTTTTTCGGACGGAAAGGGATATTTGGATGCGCTTAAGTGGTGAGTCGGGAATTATCACCAAAGAAGCTCAGCATTTTGTTGACACCGGACAGCGTTCAATTGTAGATAGGTATCTATCAAAAGCTCAGACAGAAGAAGCGCGCACTGCAGCGGCTTTTTTTGCAACACGTTTTAAAGAAGCCAATCATGAGCTTGCCGTTATTATGGCGATAGCTGATCAGAATTTTTCTTGTCCTCCATTACCTAATGAACTAACCAGTTCGCTTAATCCTGACCTTGGCTTTGATTCAAGCCCTCTGTTAGCACGAGCATTAGCAGGAACAAAGATAGCTCATGCGCGCTTGAAAGAGCAAAAGGCGGGGTTCTATCCTAAAATTGTAGCGGTAGCCAGTTTAGGTTATATGCAAGGTTCTCGCGTCGTTCCCAAAAAAGATTATTCAGCGGGCATAGGTTTTGTCTTACCCCTATTTAATTTACATACTAGCGGTGAAATCCATCGTGCGTCAGCAATCGCGTCAGCTAGCGAAAAAGAAGTTGAAGCAGAGGAGCAGTATCTGCAAGAAGCAAATGCAAAATATGACGAGATTATCAAATCATCGCAAGTAAGATTACAGCATCTTAATGGTGAGATGGTTTTGGCAAATAAAGCATTTTCTGTAGCTAAGAAGCGTTACTTTGCTTTGGAGGCAGACCTGCTTGATTTGAGAGAGGCATTTCGTAATCTTGCCCGTGTAGACGCTGAAGTTGAGGAAACGCGCACTAGGCTATTGCAGGCGGGTGGTTCGAAAGCTTTATTAAACGGATCTTGACAGCAGTATCGTGGAGTATACGCTACAAAATTTAGCCCCAGGTAAATTTTGTAGCGTTAGACCGTATTCATGTTCATGTGAAAGCTTTTGTATCGTAACTGCAAGTCATCGTTTTTTATTAACCGCCATGATCCTTGTCGCTGTGTTCTTTGTCTCTATGCGGCTTGCAAGCTCGCATTGTTTGAAGATCATTAGCCGCCTCTACGCAGCTCTGGATTTGCTGCATCATGGTTAGTCGATCGCTGATATGCTTGAGGACCTTGGCTTTGTGCATCTGGAAATCCTTTGCAGTAACGACTGAACCTGACGTACCGCTGCCAGTGATAGGGGAGGCCGTTGCCGTATTATCCTGAGCAAATACGGTAGAGCTACCAGCAGTCAGTGTCGCTGCCGCTATAAGGACAAGTGCCATCGGAAGTAATTTTTTCATGGTTGTTCCCTTGTTTGAAAGGACATTAAACGATTTTCGCCAGCAACGTAATTATTATGATCTAATTCTATAATCTATACAATCACCTCTAATTTTTTGCCCCCTGTTTTTGTTAACTTTCTTAATATATTCACCTCATTATTGAGCTATAATAATTATTAGATCAAGCTTAGACACCCAGGAGGCTGTATATGAAATGCACAAACCTGTTTTATATGATATCCATTGTCGCAAGCTTATTCGTCTGCAGCATGACTTATGCCGACACGTGTTACGACCCAAACTATAATCGTTATTACAATTGCGAAGGTGATGAATATATCGCTCCTGTGGTGGCTGCAGTACTTTTCAGTGCGATCCTCTCCAATGATAATGGCTATGGTGATCGCGATGATCGTCATCATGGTGGCGGTCATGACGGTAACAGAAGACATCACTAGCTTTCTGCTTAAATATTGCTATGATCTGCAATGAAAAGTAAGGCCTCGTTTGGACTTAAATCTCTATTCTAATATGTTTTTTAAATTAAAAAGGTTTATCTATGCAAAAAATTACAAGTTTCATTTTGACAAGTTTATTACTAAGCTATTCTACCTTTGCCAATGCAGCTAATTGCGCCTCATTAAATAATGTTAACTGGAAATCCGATAGTTTTAACGCTGAAGTTGATGGCGGGTATTTTCATTGCGTATACAAAGCTACTGCAAAGTTCAATTCGCAAGGCGAAAGTCTAAAAGCAACAATGGATTTTACTCGAATTAGCGGTAATGCATGTGATCCTGTAATGCATTTTGAACTTCAAGGTACTTGTAAAGATGAGGCTGATTGGTATCCCATAAAATTGCATGATGATCATGTTGGGTTTAGAGGGAGTTGGGCGCAGTCTAAGCGTATTGGTTTTGATGCGGAAATTTCATTCGGTAGCCTCGGAGGTTTACTAACCGTATATATGATTCCCAGCTAGAAAAACACTTTCAGGCGAGGCTGCGAAGCGGGTAGCATGTCCGCGGATCGGAGATACTATCCGCGGACACGCTGCGCTTTGTCCACGCTACTCGCAATTGACGAGCATCGGCGTTATTCCTTAAGGTAGTGCCATTGAGGCCTGACCCTTTATTTTCTGCATGTATTTGTTATCACAACATCACCTGAAAATATCGCCCCAGAAGCATTTACTTTAGCGTAATTTTTTCCCATATTTGTAATAGCTACATTATTTTTAAAAAACCAATTCTGCGCATTAATCATAGAAGGACCAGAAGTATTATTTGCTTCAAGTCGAATGTCACTAGACTCGTCTTTTTTTTCGTTATTCTTATTACCAGTATTTAATTGGCTTTTAATTTTTTCGAAGCGTTGTAAGATAGCTTCTTTGTGGTCTCTATGATCTGTGCTATTTAGAGAATGGGTAATACCTCTAAATATAAAAACCTCTTCAAACCAATTACTGTAATTGTCGCCTAAAATTTTAGTGAGATTGGCTTGGCTCCATGTTCGAAATTGATTGCAATCAAAATCTGTAAGAAATGATGATTGAGGTTCGGACACGACAACCCATGTTGGAATGTTGTCTATTTTTGTTGGTTTCTCTTGATGGTCTCTAAAGATAGCGAATTTTGGAATCTCTGTCTTCGCATTTGCTATCAAGGCCAAGCCATTTTCAATATTCTCTTTAATAAATACTTGCGTAGTAACGCTACCAATTAAATCATTCCATCTCATTACATGCATCACTCCTTTTAAATTCCTTGCACTGCTTATACAACGTTTTATAAACATTTCCAAAAAATCCTCTTCAAAATAATTTCTTTTGTCGGGAATTTCTACGCAGGTAATTCCATTGATTTCAGCAATTGGGATAGGTTGTGGGATTGGTATATCATAAAAATCATGTATTTTTACTGGGACGGTTGAATTCGAATTGGGTTTTAAAATCTTGACGCCTATACTTGTATCATAGAACAATTCAAACTCCGTTCCGGACAAATAATTAATTAAGCAACTCTTTCCACTCTTAACAGCGCCGATAATTAAAACAACATGCTCAGCCTGGTTAATTTTTTTAAAGACTTTTTCAAATTCAGCGAACAGATTTTTAATGGCGTTTTCTGTTAGTATTTCATCGGCAGATAAAATAATCTTACCGATAAGATGGTTAAAAAACTGAATTACCTTAGGATGGATTTTTTTGTTAACAAGAGAGGAGTAAGCTTTCTGATATGCTTCTTCGTGAGGTAAGAAATTGAATAATTTCTCAAAATCATACATATCATTTTTCTGAGAAACCCTATTATGATCAAAAGCACTAAACATGTTAAATTTCCTGTTTGATAGGTGTAAAAGTAACTTGTAAGCTTAATGAAAATCAATCCGGTAAAATAGGGTTAGATTTACCCTTTTTTTCCTATTCTGCGTGAATATCAATACGATTTTTAATGGGCGGTTAGTATATTAAACTAAAGGACAACAAGGAGCGACAATGAAAAAATGGTTTATATTCACCATGCTTGGCCTAACTCTATCGGCTCCTTGCTTTGCTTTACGCTCATGGAATGGTCGCATTCTTCATGTACGCACACAAAAAGATATTTCTATTAAAGAACTAACCGCTGGGCTTAGCAAAGCTCGCACCATTATTTTAGGCGAAAAGCATAACACTGTTGCTATTCAGCTGGCTCAAAGCTTAATAATTGATAAAGTTGTGACAGCAACATACACCGAAGGTCTTTTTATAACAGCATGGGAATTTTTAAATTATACAGACCAAGAAAAAATCGACGCTGCTTATGCTCTTTTTCTATCTGGAAAAATAAACGCGTTAGACTTTCTAATAGAAACTCAAGGAACGGCGGGTAACGACAGTTATATTCCGGTATTAGAAACAACTAAAGCACGCCAAGGCAACATCATTGGTGTGAATCTTTCTCGCGAAATAAAAGCGCCTGTCGTTAAAGGTGGAATTAATGCCATAGATCCCAAATATTTACCCCCCAATTTTGCAATGGGCAGTGCGGGATATCATCAACGATTTGTTGAAGCAATGAGTGGTCACGCATCAACAGAAATTATTGAAAACTACTATGCGGCACAATGTCTTACTGATGACGTTATGGCATATACTTTACAGAAATATTTTACTATTCCGTTACTGTTTTTAATAACGGGAAGCTTTCATACTGACTATTATGATGGTGTTGTTGATCGCGTTAATATTCGCTTAACAGATAAATCGCTTGCTGTCGTACGCTTAATTGATGCTTCAGATTATGACGAAAAAGAGCTTAATGAAACATTATCCGAAATTCTTTACAATAAAATTTATGGTAATATTGCAGATTACGTTTATTTTGTGAATGAACCGGTTTAAATCAATATTTTTCGAAAAAATAAAATTGAATTATTTTTTTTTGCAAGAAGGAATAACCATGAGTGATTTAATAGAAACACCTAATATACTTAATTCAAAAGAGTGTCTTACGCTGCCTTCGAAATGTATTAGTCAAAAAATAAAAACTCGCACGGCACTGGTCGGAGATAATATAACTATTCGGCGTGCACTTCCTCATCGTGATCGAAAAACCATTGGGGCATGGTGTTTTCTAGACCATTTTGGACCTTTAGATTTAACAAACACAGAAGGCCTTCGTGTCGGCCCTCATCCTCATATTGGATTGCAAACGTTAACTTATCCATTGGTAGGTGAAATATTACATAGGGATAGCCTGGGATCGAAACAAAAAATACGACCGGGTCAAGTTAATTTAATGACAGCAGGAAAAGGCATTTCGCATTCTGAAGAATCACTTCCTGACACTGTTCTTCATGGCGTACAACTCTGGATTGCGCTGCCTGATAGCGTACGCCACATGGAACCTAATTTCATTCATTATGAAGATATTCCTTCGCTGAATTTAGATAATCTGCAGATTAATATCTTAGCGGGAGAATTTTTAAATTCAGTTTCACCAGTAAAAGTTTATTCGCCTTTAGTGGGCTTAGAGCTCATTGCAATGGAAGACACGACAACAAATTTGCCGCTCAATCCTAAATTTGAATATGGGATTTTACCTTTAATTGGCAATATAGAAGTTGCAAATGAAATTGTTGATATCGATACCCTTTTATATTTGCCATGCGGAAAACAAAATTTGCATGTTAGTGTTAAAAAAGGGTCAAGAATATTAATAATGGGTGGCGAACCTTTTCAAGAAGATATTTTAATTTGGTGGAATTTTGTTGCACGTACCAAAGCAGAAATGATTGAAGCTACGAATGCCTGGAATAATCATACTTCTTTTGGGGAAGTAAAAGGA
>Ga0206981_10377_pt1 | contig 11055 bp, 7 predicted proteins | sample Alteio_BWMinCont_17_FD_153312 | JGI IMG/M metagenome (GOLD analysis project Ga0206981, IMG submission 153312) | Enriched cells from forest soil in Barre Woods Harvard Forest LTER site, Petersham, Massachusetts, United States -... | ecosystem: Environmental > Terrestrial > Soil > Temperate forest >... | reverse complement strand
CAACTGTTCAGTGAGCCGTGCAGCGCCCAGCCTAACGGGCTGCCACCATGCTCGGTTTCAAAGACGTTGATGGGAGCGTCGTGGGCGATGAGGTCACGGACGGCTTCGGCATTGCCGTGCCAGGCAGCGAAATGGAGAGCGGTCTGACCTGTCTCCATGACAGCGTTGGCGGGCCAGCCTGCTGCAAGAAGCAGGTGCAGGGCGTGCGTGTTGTTGCGCGTGGCTATGCCGATGATGCGGCGGGCAGCGTTGGTGGAGAGCTTTTGAAAAAGCTGCGGATGGTCGGAAAGGATACGCTGGCACCAGGCGTCGTCTCCGACCTCTGCGGCATTGACCAGGCGCAGCCAGTTTGGACTGCGCTGCATAAGAAGCGCGAAGACCTCAGGATGAGCAAACTGGTGCGCGATCATATGCGGCGACTTAGTCCAGCCGAAACCGAAGATGTAAATGCAGCCGCCTGACTTGGGATCGCGCTTGGGGAAGTAGCGTTCGCTGACAGTGGTGCGCACGGTCTCCGGATCGTCATTGAGAATGCGCTCGACAAGAGCCAGATCACCGACGGCGGAGGCCATAAGGATATCGGCCTGCGCTCCGCGCGCGATGAGGAAGCGCGCTACGTCATGCCGATAGGGCTCTCTCCATTCCAAATACTGCCGGGAACAGGCCATGTACTGCGCGGCAGTGGACTCATGATCGATGTCGCGCGCATCGATGTCCGCACCGTGATCGAGCAGGAGGGCGGCAATCTCAACAGTGGCCGCGAAGTGAAGCGGCAGCTGGCCGTCACCGCCTCGGGCGTGGACGAGCTGCGGGTCGGGGGTCAGATGCTCGCGGACGCGATCGATCATGGACAGCCGTGCTGCGGCGTGGATGTCGACGGTGGCGCCGCGCGAGATGAGGTAGTTCGCGAGTTGTGGGCCAGCGCAATCGAGAACGCCAAAGCTGCCGGCCCACCAGCGCGTGCGTTCGTTGATGTTGGCGCCGGCATCGAGGAGCGCGTCGACGATGTCGCGATTTCCTTTCTGCACCGCGGCTACGAGGGCAGGCGTGTCGAAGCTGTAGTTGGGTAGCGGTTCGTCGATACGCGACTTCAGGGATGGATGGCGGACGAGCACTTCACAGACGAGCGAGGCGCTGTCGGCCTTGATAGCCGCGGTGAGGGCTTCGACGGGGTCGGCTGACGACAGCTCGATGTGCAACTTGAGTGCGGGCCAGGTATCGAAGCCGTACTCGCGGGCGATGACGTGGAGGGCGTCGGCGAGCTTGGGCGTGGTGTCGATGTTGCAGTTGGAAAAACGAGCTTTGGCCTCGGCGTCGGACGCGAGGGCGTCACGCAGCAGAGTGCGGGCCTGATTTTTGAGATGTTCGAGGTTGGGGCGCGCGGGAAGTTCCCGTATAGGCATAGCTCACTCCTTCTTTAAAGTCCGCGATCCGCTTCGCCGGACGAGAAGAGAGTGGGTTGTTGTGGTGCGGTAGTGCAAAGGTGGGATGATCCCTTTCCGCGGACGGGGTGCACCCTTGGTGTGCGTTTTTGAGATTAACAGGTGGTGGTGGGGAAGGTCCAGATGGATGGCGGCGGCTTCGAGGGCCTTGAGACGGGAGGCGTTTTTTTCGTTCTTCTCAAAAGATTTAATTTGACGGAATTCATCGAATGCAGGACACTGCTCGTACCCTTACTTGCAGCATTTGATTTGATTTTTCCCATTCTGCGCGTACGTACCTTGCTGGACATGTTCTCCGGCTTTGAGGTTGTTGCGTGGCGGATTCTCCGGATCTCGTGGGAAAGTCAGGCCTTGCCGATGGCGAGGCGGGGGCGAAGGCGCGTTCTTACTCTTTTCATGAACTTATGGCGTTGTGCAGGCGACGGCGGCGTTTTCTGCTGGGGACGGTTGCCGGCTTGCTGCTGCTGTGCCTGCTGTATTGCCTGATTGCACCGAACCAGTATGAGGCTCGGGCTGAGATTGCGCTACGCATTCAGTCGACCTCTTCCTTGACGGTGGATACGGCGGAGACTCTCGCGCCGGCTTCGATCTTGAGTACGCCCTTGCAGTTGGAGACTCTGGTGAACGTGTTGCGTTCGGAGCGGCTTGAGTGGCGTGTGATTACGGCCCTGAAGCTTTACGAAGCTCAGGGATTTGTTCGCAACTTCAACCGGAGATTTCCGGGTTTCGATATACAGAAGCCAGGCGTTGAGGCGCAGGCTTATGTGCTGGAGAGCTTTTCCAAACGCCTGCGCGTGACCACGCTGCCGAGGACATTGCTGGTGGAGATTCGCTTTCGCAGCCGCGATCCTGCGCTGTCGGCAGCGGTGGTGAATGAGCTGGTGCGAGATTTTGTGGCGCTGGAGAATGAGACCAGGGCGGGCGCAACTTCGCAGGCTTCGGAGTGGCTGCAGGGGCAGTTGGACACGCTGACGGCCAAGGTGGAGTTGGAAAATAAACAACTCGCGGAGTTTGAGCGGCAGCATGGATTCATGAGTCTGCAGCAGACTGCGGAAGGCGGGCGGCCGGTAGAGACGCTGCATGATCCATTGATCCAGCAGGTGGATGAAGCAGGGCGGTTGCTGGCTGCTGCCAGTGGCGACCGGATCTTGCGCGAGGCGCTGTATCGGCAGGCGCAGTTGGGCAATCCCGAGCAGGTGCTGGCTTCAAACCCTGAATTGCAAGCGGAGATGGGGCCGGGTGGGGCGACGCTGCTTCAACAGCTCAGGACGCACCTGAGCGAAACAGCGGTGGAGCTGGCGCAGTTGAAGGTCGAGCACGGGCCAAACTTTCCACGGGTGGTGGAGCTGGAGCGCGCCGCTGCGGACATCGAGACCCAGATCAAGGCTGAGGACGTAAACCTTGTCGAGGCATTTGGCAGGACCTGGAAGGCGGCGGCGGATCGCGAGGCTTTGCTGAAGCAGCAACTGGATGCGCGCATGGCGGAGGGGCTGCGGCAGAACGATGCCACGATCCAGTACTCAGTGCTGCACGAAGAGGTGATTTCAGGGCGGGAGCTTTGCACGCATCTGCGTAGAAGGATCGATGAGGCGCGGTTGTCGGCGGGGGTTTTCGGGGGCGTTGGCGGCGCTGATGGGTTCGGCGATTTTACTGGTGATGTGGCGTCCGCGCGCGGCTTCGATGGTGTTTATAGGGTTGGCCGTGACGTCGGGTGCGCTGTGGTTGTTTGTGCCGCTTGAGTCGCTGGAGCGGCTGGCGACGATTCCTGAACAACTTGCAGGTGGCAATCTAAATGACCGGTTGAATATCTGGACAGCTGGCTGGCACGCCTTTACGCAAGCTCCGTGGTGGGGATATGGGGCGGGCACGTTTGCCACGGCAGCACGACTGGCTCCAGAGGATACGGCTCACAACACGTTGATGGCGGTGCTGGTCACCGGCGGACTTGTGGGAGCGGCCATCTTTCTGGGCATCGGGGTCGCGGTGTGTGGCGCTTTGTGGCGGACGAGCGGGCTGCTTCGGGTTGCGCTGGGGACGGCGTTGGCGGTCTTACTCATCACTTCAATGGTGGGGTCGGTGGAGGAGAACCGGATTACATGGCTGCTGTTTGGCCTGGTGGCGCTGGCGGGGCGATTGGCGGTGGAAGAGCCTCGCGCGCTGGATCGGGTCTTCTCAGGAGTGGAGGTGCAGGAGAGGATTTCACGGGTACTGGCGGTCCACTAGAGAGTAGAGACGTTCTCCCACATCTCAGAAGCGAGATGTGGGCCACCCGGGGCATCTCCGGTTGGTTAGACTAGCGATAGGTACTCTTCCCCATCATGAGTTCAGAAATCTCAGCCGCTGCGCCGATTGGTTCGAGCCCTGGCCCGAGTGTGAACCGGCGAATTTTTCGAGCAGCGGTAATCGTTACCTTCTTTGGCGTGATGGTGAAGGTGATGGCCACGGCAAAGGAGTTTGTGGTCGCGGGGGCGTTTGGGCGCAGCGACGCGATGGATGCCTTCCTGATCGCGCTGGTGGTGCCGGGGCTGCTGGTAAATCTGTTTTTCCGAGTCGATGAACCAGGCTCTGATTCCCACGCTGGTGCGGGTGCGGGAGACGGAAGGGGAAGATCAAGGCTCAGGAGTTGCTTTCCTCTGCCATGGTCTGGATGTGCCTGCTGCTGACGGTTGGTTCCCTGATTATGGCGGGGATGGCGCGGACCTTCTTCCCGCTGGTGGTAGCGCATTTTCCCGAGCCCAAGATAATGCTGACTGAGCATTTGTTCTATGGGCTGCTGCCGATAGTGCTGATTGCCGGGATCGCTTCAAACTGCACAGCAGTGCTGAATACCTTTGAGCGGTTTGCGCTGCCAGCTCTGGCTCCGATAGCGACACCATTGGCGATCATTCTGGGCGCATGGCTGCTGGCGGCGAGGCTGGGAATCTGGGTGCTGGTGTATGCCAATGTGGCTGGGGCAGCGGTTCACGCGGGGCTGATGATCTGGATGATGCAGACGCATGGGTACCGCTTCGAGCTTTGTTGGCCTGGGCGCTGGCGTGATGCAAGTGAGGCCGCGCGCGAGGTTGCGGGGCAATATGGACCTATTCTGCTCAGCGGACTCGTGGCTTCAAGTGGCCTACTGGTGGATCAGGGGATGGCGGCGACACTGCCTTCGGGAAGCGTTTCGACGCTTGTGTATGCGAATCGATTTGTGAGCGTGGTGTTAAACCTGCTGGCGGGGGCGATCGCTACAGCGGTTACGCCATATTTTTCCCAAATGGTTGCGCGACGGGATTGGGCAGGCTGCCGGCACACAGTGAATACCTATGTGCGGATTACGGCGATGGTTTCGCTGCCGGTTGCGGCGGCAATGATTTTGGGGTCGCATTTGCTGGTGCGGCTGACCTACCAGCATGGGGCGTTTGGGGTGCAGGATACCGCGGCAGTGGCTCCGGTACAGGCCATGTATGCGATTCAATTGCCGTTCTTTATCGTGAGCCGGGTGTTTTACCGGTACCTGGTGTCTATACGCAGAACGACGCTGATTCTGTACTGCGGGATTTTGAACCCATATTCGCACAGATCAAATCCCGCTTTGATGAGCGCCCATCGGTGGCCGATGGGCTCATCTGTAAACAGGGTTTCTACACGAATTCGTTGGTGCTGAAGCTTCAGAAAGCTTCCTGGACCAACGATCCCATGAATCAGGTCCGCAATCAAAGCGGGATATTTTTTCTCAATCTGGATCACTGAAAAATCCGCGGCCAGGAACCAGGCAAACTACAACATCCACGCACTCAAGCTCAGGCATCTCAAAGGCTATTCGATCACCAGCCGAGACTTCGCTGAAGATTTCAGAAACCGGTTCGCATCGTTCCAGAAACCCTGGCCAAACGTGAGTGTCGACTATGGGCCACTCACGCTGATGCAGGGCTGGATCGACATACATCCGAAGAGCGCGGAGAAAAGCATCCTGCGTCTGCTGGAAAGCTTTGAGCAGCTATGCGCGCTGATCGATCAGCTGCTGGACGCACGCCGTAGATAAGCAGCCGGGCCACACTAGCCACTAACCACTATTCACTACTCTTCCGATACCACTCCACCGTCCGTCTAAGGCCCTCGCGAAAATCAACACTCGGCGCATATCCCAGCAATTCTCGCGCCAGAGAAATATCCGCCAGCGAGTGCTTGATATCTCCCGCCCGCTCCGGAGCATACGCCACCGGTCCGTCGTACCCGGTAATCCCCCGCAATTCCTCCACCACCTGGTTCAACGTAATTCGCACCCCGGTAGCCACATTCATCACCCGGCCCGAAACCTTCTCCTCAGGCGCCGAAGCCGCCAGCAGATTTCCCTCAACCGTGTTCTGAATAAAAGTAAAATCCCGGCTCGTCTCCCCATCGCCATATATCGTGGGCTGCTCTCCAGCCAGCATCTTCTGCGAAAACACAGCCAGCACGCCCGAATACTGCGAAGTCGGATCCTGATACGGGCCAAAGACATTGAAATACCGCAGCGCCACCGTCTCCAGCCCATACACCCGGCTAAACGAACGCAAATAATACTCGCCCGTCAGCTTCGCCACCGCATACGGCGAAATCGGATCGGGCAGCATCCCCTCATGCTTCGGCAGCGTCGGAGTATCCCCATACGCCGAAGAAGAAGCCGCATACACCACCCGCCGCACCCCAGCCTCCTTCGCCGCCCAAAGCAAGTTCACCGTAGCATCCACGCAAGCCACATTCGAGCCAATCGGATCGAGCACCGACCGAGGCACAGAAGGCAATGCCGCCTCATGAAAAATCACCTCGACGCCCGCACAAACCACCCGGCAAACATCAAGATCAGCCAGATCCCCCTCGACAAACTCCATCGTTTCGAGGCCCAGCAGATTCTCGCGCTTCCCGGTAGCAAAGTTGTCCACACCACGCACCAAATCCCCGCGCGCAATCAAAGCCGCCGCAATCGACCGCCCAATAAACCCCGCCGCCCCCGTCACCAGATACTTCGTCAAATCGCACTTCCTCTACTTGACAGAATACAGCCGCCGTCGGCGCAGCAGCCGTCGAGCGGGCCCCTCCCTCCAACGATGCCTTTGAGATTCATAACAGCAGCGTCTATCAACACTGGGACTCGCAGGACAAGCGCAGTCAGGAGTTCGAAAACTACCAGCTCGGCTATACCGACATCTCCACCACCGACAACCAGTACCACTGGTACCTTCTGGAGCGAAGACGCCGACGCCCTCGTCAAAAGCCATCCCCCACAAATTCGAGTACGTCAATGCCCCCAACTACTGGAAAGGTATCGACTAATAAGGCATTGAGTTTCCTCGTCAAAGCAAACAAACCATCTGACAGAACCAGCAGATGGTATATTTCATCGCATGATTAGCTTGGAAGACGTCCGGTGGTCGCAAATGACCGGAGGATACAAAAGCTTGCTCGATCCGCGCCCTCTTCTCAAGAGACTGGAGGCTGAGCGAGACACCGCGGAGGTCTGGCGTGAGTTGTGGAATGAACTCCACCATCAAGGGGATGTTGGCGAGGCTTCATTCGCAGCTGTTCCATTAATTGTCACAAGCTATCGAGAACGTGGCGTAATTGATTGGAACACTTACGCCATCGTTGCGATCATCGAGCTGGCTCGCAAGGACAACAATAATCCGGATGTTCCACAATGGTTTGCTGAGGACTACTTTCAGGCAATTCGGGAATTGGCGGAAACGGGTGCCACAGAGATATTACGGGCCGAAACCGCCGAGGACGTCCGCGCCATATTGAGCGTAATCGCCATTGAGAGAGGTCTTCGAACTCATGGGAGGCTTCTCCTTGAGTATTCAGAGGAAGAGTTGTCGGATATCGACATGCCATACTGAGCCATGCTTCTCCGCCCAGCCCAACCGCAGGACACAATGTCCGTAGCCCGCGCAGAGCGATTCTATCAACTCGATAACTGAACCCCAGATGGCCTCCCCAAGACCGATTCGATCTGGGACGTCTCCGTCAACGAGCTCCGCTACCAGCGCCCTCTAGACTGGTAGCCAAATTCGCCGCACAGCCTGTTTGTCCACCTGACCCTCCCACCCACTACAATTCGCTGCGTAAGCTGACATCCATTCTTCGCGGAGTCTTCCCTATGTGCAGACGTATTCTAATCCCCCTCATCCTCCTCTCCGCGCCAGCCTTCTTCGCCGCCACCCGCCCCGCCGACATCGCCTTCCGCGTCACCATGATCGACCCCGGCTACAACGAAACCGCCGCTGTCGCCGACCTCAACCACGACGGCAAGCCCGACATCATCTCCGGCGACAGTTGGTACGAAGCACCCACCTGGACCAAGCATCACCTCCGCGACATCGACTACGCCAACGGCTACATTGACAACTTCAGCGATCTGCCCATCGACGTCGATGGCGACGGCTGGACCGACATCGTCCAGTGCAGCTACTTCGCCCACAAAATCATCTGGCTCAAGAATCCCGGCACCTCTGGCGGCCCGTGGAAAGAAACCGTCATCGACGACGCCGGCCCCACCGAATTCGCCTTTCTCGTTGATCTCAACAACGACGGCAAAGCCCAGGAGATTCTCCCCGAATACGACAACGTCAAAGTCCCGTTAGCTTGGTACGAACTCGACTCAACGAGCAAATCAGCTAAATGGATCAAGCACGTAGTAGCCGACCACAGCTTCGGCCACGGCATCGGCGTAGGCGATGTCAACGGCGACGGCCGCAACGACATCCTCACCCCAAAGGGCTGGCTCGAAGCCCCCGCCGATCCGCGCGCAGAAGGCTACTGGAAGTTCCACGCCACAGACTGGGATCAGCATCCAATCCAGCCAGCCGGCCATCACGATCAAGCACCATCATCCGGCATCGTCCCCGTCGCCGGCCAGGCCAGGCTCGTCTCTCCCCGCGGCTCCAGCTTCGGCCGCATGTATCTTCTCGATATCAACAGTGACGGACGCCCCGACCTGCTCACCACCATGGCCCATGATTACGGCATCCTCTGGTACGAACAAACCGCCGACGGCCAATGGCTCCAGCACATCATCGACAACACCTGGTCCCAGGCCCACGCCGCCATTCTCGCCGACCTCAACGGAGACGGCCAACTCGAATTCATCACCGGCAAACGCTACTTCGCCCACAATGGCAACGACCCCGGCGAACGCGAACCCATCGGCCTCTACTGGTACGAGTACCGCAAGCTCCCCGCCTCCGAGCGCAACGCAGCCAACGGCGGCGTCGAGTGGATTCGCCACATCGTCGACTACGGCAACCGCATGGGCGGCGGCATGCAAATCGTAGCCGCCGACATGAACAACGACGGCACATTGGATCTAGTCAGCGGCGGCAAAGCCGGCCTCTTCCTCGCAGAAAACCTAACCGGGAAGCAGCCAAAATAACGACGAGGAACTGCGCCTTCAATTCACCATCACGTCCTTCTTGTCGTCCAGCGCCGTATTCACCAGCCGCAGCTTCACCGGCAGCCCGCCCACCGAAGGCGCAACCGCCCGCACCACAGCCTCGAACCCCGCTACATGCGCCGCGTCGTCCCAGAACCCATCCGAAACCACAAACGACATCACAGTCCCATCTTCATCCTGCGAAAGCATCACACTCGTTCCCCGCCCCGAAAAATACTTCTCATCCACCAACGCCCGAATCAACGCCGTAGCCTCAGTCTCCGAAGCCTTGCCAAAGTAGAAAACCTCATCTTTGCCATCGATCGAAGCACGCCCAACCACGCCCTCTTTCTTCACCTCTTCCGCCGCATTCATCAGCCGCACATGCAGCGGCAGTCCGCCCACAGAGTCAGCTACCTCGCGCACTGCTTCTTCTTCCATCGCCAGCGTCCCAGGCTCGTTCCAAACGCCCTCGCGCACCACCATCGAGAGCGTCGTCCCATGCGCGTCTTTGTCGAGAAAGACGCTCGTCCCGCGATCCTTGAAGTAGCCGCCCTTCTTCAGCGCATCCCCCAGCACCTGCGCATCCTGTTTGGTCGCCGACCCGGTATAAAACACCTCATCCTTCGAACCGATAATCACCTTGCTATGCGCACTGCTCATATACACCGGCACAAATACAGCCGCGAAGATCACGCAGAGAATCGCCACACCCAAACCAAACGCCAGCCACTTTGAACCCAGCCCGCCACCCAGGCTCACATGCCGTTCAATCGCCTTGCCCTGCATGCCCGTAGCAGCAAATCGCGTCAGAATCAGCAGCCCCAGCGCAATCGGATACGTCCCATTCGCAGGAATCGCATAGCCAATAAAGATCGCAAGAGCCGTGATCGCAAAGCCCACAATGAAAGTGAGCGCAGCCAACCCTTTCTTGCCCAGCCGGCTATAGTTCACAGCCATCAAAATGCAGCCGGCAACCGGCCCGCCAAACAGCGCAGCAATCGTCACCGCCTGCACGCTGAACAGCTTGTATCCGGGCACCACCACACTCACCGGACTTACTGGAATTCCAGCTTGAAATTGCCCCATCCCACTCGCTTCAATCGCATCCATCGCTTCTCCTCAGCAGTCCAGGCACCACGCCCTACATAAGCCGCGCGAAGAAGCCCATGAACCCCTCAGCACGGAGTGGATCAAGAGGTGGGATTTAGAATCAGAAAGACATGACCACAGCCACACCCACGCACGCCCCGACTCGCATCGACGCCCTCAAGCACAAATTCGAAACCCGTGAAGCCCGCATCGGCATCGTCGGTATGGGCTACGTGGGCCTGCCGCTCGCCCTGCTCTTCAGCGACCAGGGCTTCCGCGTCACCGGATTCGACATCGCCCCGGAGAAAGTCGCCACCCTCAACGCCGGCGGCTCGTACATCGTCCGCATCCTGCCTGAATCGATCCAGCACGCGCAAAAGTCCGGCTTCTGCGCCACCGCCAACTACGCCGACGTCGCCGAAATGGATGCCGTCATCATCTGCGTCCCCACCCCGCTCAACGACTACCACGAGCCCGACCTTCGCTACGTCCGCGAAACCGTCGAATCCATCGCTCCCTACGTCAAAGAGGGCCAGCTCATCGTCCTCGAAAGCACCACCTACCCCGGCACCACCGAAGAGCTCGTAGTCCCGCGCCTCGAAGAAGGCAACGAACATAACCTCAAAGTAGCCCGCACACCGGACGACGCAGGCCTCCACGTAGCCTTCAGCCCAGAGCGCGAAGACCCCGGCAACGACACCGTAGCCCGCCACGACATCCCCAAAGTAGTCGGCGGCTGCGGACCAGTCGCGTCGGAACTAGCCGCCGCCATGTACGGGGCAATCTTCAAAAAAGTAGTCCCGGTCAGTTCGCCCTCCGTAGCCGAGATGACGAAGCTCCTCGAAAACATCTACCGCTGCGTCAACATCGCCCTGGTCAACGAACTCAAGCAGCTTTGCATGAAGATGGGCATCGACATCCACGAAGTCATCGACGCCGCCAAAACCAAGCCCTTTGGCTTCCAGGCCTTCTACCCCGGCCCAGGGCTAGGCGGCCACTGCATCCCCATCGACCCGTTCTATCTATCGTGGAAAGCCAAGCAATTCGACTTCCGCACACGCTTCATCGAACTAGCAGGCGAAGTCAACACCGCCATGCCCTACTTCGTCCTCGACCAGATCGCGGCAGGCT
>Ga0206981_10373_pt1 | contig 11097 bp, 5 predicted proteins | sample Alteio_BWMinCont_17_FD_153312 | JGI IMG/M metagenome (GOLD analysis project Ga0206981, IMG submission 153312) | Enriched cells from forest soil in Barre Woods Harvard Forest LTER site, Petersham, Massachusetts, United States -... | ecosystem: Environmental > Terrestrial > Soil > Temperate forest >... | reverse complement strand
CCTCCAAGAAACCCTAGTTGATATACGAGAAGCGAACCGAAGCAGAGGCTCACCATCCCTGAGGCGGTTCCCAGAACTCCGCTAAGCTTGCTGAAACGATCTCCGGCAAAGGCAAGAGGAACGGCAATTGCGGCAGTCATGCACATCATCCCAATCATGGTTCCGACGCCGAAGACGATCAGATACACGCTTGCCCAGACGGGGTCGTGTATCGTCGACAGGACTAGAAGTGCCACGGCTGCGGACCCCGCCAGTCCATGTACGAGACCGATAGCCAGAGGACGCAGGCATTGGTAAACACCTAAGCTTCCAATTGAGTTTTCAAGCAACTTCTCTAGCACCGTTTTGCGGCCTTCCGGCTTTGACGGCGCGGGTGCGTTGGTCCGTGCAACACTTGCCGGCGTGAAGTAAGTCGTAATCTTCTGCATCATTCCGGTGAGATTCAGAAGGCCGAGCAGAATTAGCATGATGGCGACGCTGAACTCCATCGACAATCCGATGCGCGGTGGAATCTCAACCCCAAAGAGAATGATCACCGATCCGACAATAAATACAGTAATCGTATGACCCATCCCCCAGACTGAACCGATAAGGGCTGCATTGCGGATGCTTCGCTGCTTACTAACGATAGTTGAGATGGCGACGACATGGTCCGCGTCTGTCGAATGCCTCATTCCAAGAATCAGGCCCAATCCAGTGACGAACAGGATTGGGCCGAGCTTCTCCTTGGAGAAGAGGCTCGTGTCGAGATGCACCGCGGCGAGAGCCTGTACCGTCAGCGTCAGACCCAGGACGGTAATAAAAGCAGAGGAGGCGACCGGTAGCCAACGCCTGGTAAGCGGGCCATCGATCTGCAAGTGCGTCACGAAGCGGCGCGCGTAGACCATCAGTATTCCGAACCCTGTCAAAACGCTGGCCAGACCGACGCTAAAGGCAACAATCAGAAAGAATCCCAGGCCAATTCTGTGCAGCGCAAATGCACTCAAGAGCACGATCAATGCAGCGGGACAGGGGATGATGCCTCCGGTGATCCCCAAGGTCAGAAGCTGTGTAAGGCTCACAGATTGAGTCTGGGCAATATCGATACGTGATGGACCGGCCTCTTCTATCTCATCCGATCTTTCCAGCTTTGCACGTCTCCAAAACATCCATTCCGTATGGCCTTTACCTGCAGCATGAGAATGCTCTGAAGCGGTGCCTGTAAGGCGGCGAAGCAGCATGTAGACTCCAAGCCCGGCGATCGTAATGCCAGAGAAAGCACTGAGCCAAGGATAGAGCTGTTCAGGAACGATATAGTGTGACGCAAACAATGTAATTGCGCCCAGCGCGAAGACGCCAACCGTATGCGATACAGTAACGATCATCGCCAGCAGAACTGCATGACGCGCCGTTCCTTTGGAGCCAACTAAATAGGCGGCGACGATGGTCTTACCATGACCAGGCTCCAGGGCATGCAAGCCTCCCAGACCAATGGCGATGATCGCGGCTGTGAACAGAAACCAGATACTGAGATGCTGGGCAGTAATCAACTCGGTGAATCTGCTCCGCGGCGTTTGTTGTCGATTAGCCTGGGGATGCACGGTCGTCGAGGATGCAGTGGGAAGCTGTTGCATCGGCTTCAGTGACGTTGAAGCGGAAACAACCGCGGATGGCTGGAGGGCGACATAGACCTCTCCCTTGGCATGACTCGAGGTAGGCGATTTTACAGTTTTAGAAGTCGGTGCTTGCTGCGATAGCCGCTGGGAGGCTGAAGCCGGTTGTTTGTCAGTAGCGGCCTCAGCTAAAGGCTTAAGCACGGCTGTTATCGTAGCCTCGAGTGCTTGAGGCGGACTGGTCAATAGATCGGTTGGATAGTTGCTCAGTTCGCCGCTGCGATCTGTCGCGGGGGCTGAACTACCGATCAAAGAGCCGGCCGAAGCAATCGCTATGATCTCTTTCCAACCCGTGTGTCCAGCGTAGTTATTGTCGATGTAATGGAGGTTTACGCGTTGCCTGTTGACCGCTGATGGGTAGGTAGCCTCATAGACGAAACCCATCTTCATCGTGGGCAGGCCGCCCGCGCCGGGAGGAAAGATGACCCCACTCGAGATGAGCCGTAGTGTTGCAGGCTTGCCATCGATATCGAGGATCAAGCCACGCCCCAGCTCTATCCCGCGAGCCGCAACATACCGAGTCACTATCTCTGAGCCTGGGTTTGCCTCTGTCGTCGCAATATTCCCTTGCTGCAATTCCTGATAGGTGGGAATCTCGGCCAGATCGATGAAGTACCGGACGATGATTCGTTCAGCCTGCAAGTCGATTTTTGAGTAGTGATTCACGCTGAAGTTGCCCATGGGATGAGCGCAGGCCGCTCGCACAAGCAGCAACGAACAAAACATCGTAAGAAATATCCCAAGCTTTTTAGCGCGCATGGTTTATCGGGCCTTCAAGAGATGTGACCTGCGTGTCCAGTATAGTGATCCGTTGCTGCGCGGCATCGGCGTACAGCAGGTTGAAGTGCGGGTTGATCGCGAGAGCCTGCTTGAATTCATTGCGCGCCTGCTCTGGTTGTCCCATGCGCTCGGCAATCATGCCTGCATGAAAAAGTAGAAGTGCGTCTCGCGTTTTGTACTTGAGTGCTTTATCGCTGGCCTCAGAGGCTTCCGCAAACTTGCCGTTCTTGTACAGGGCCCATGCCAGCGCATCCCACGTGTAGACGTCCTGTCGCACTTCAAGTTCTTTGTGCGCAAGATCGAGCGCTTCGCTTAGCTTCATATCGTGATCGACGTAGAAGAGAGCCAGATCGCGATTGTGGAGCACCTGGTTGATGTGTCCAAGCAATCCAATGTATTCGACGAGTTGGTATTGTTTTTGAGCCTCCGCCTGATTGCCCGATTTCGCATAGAGGTCGCCGAGTTCAGAGATAAAGATCGGCATGGGGACGACTGCAATCGCCTTTTGATAAAGCAGGATCGCCTCAGCATATCGGCCATTGTTGGCTCTAAGCTTACCCAGCGCGGCCAGTGCTCGATAGTCTCCAGGATGAGTCTTGAGCGCGGCGAGGTAGGCAGCGTCGGCTGAGGCGGAGTCTCCGGCCTGCGTGAAAAATTCCCCAAGCTCGTAATATAGCCATGCCAGATTTTCACTCGGCAGTTGAGCCTCGATCCCCTCGGTTACTGCTTTATTCATTAGACTGATTGCCGCAGCCGTGTCGCCATAGATGAACTTCAGATACGAGAGCCGGCTATCGCGGGCATACGCTGCACGCGGAGACAAAGTCATATCGCGCGGCGTTAGCCGGCCATATGCAATGGCGGCCTTGTCGTATACGCCCATGTCGGCGTATGCGTCCCCGATGATTGCGAATGGTGAAATGTCGCCCGTACCGAGCGAAAGAGCTTTCTGCGCATAGGCAATGGCGTCGGGAAAGCGATGCTCGCCCATGCAGACTTCAGCCATCGTGCTCAAAGCCGCGTCTGCTGAGAAGTCCGCAGACACGAGATCGAGTGACTTGAGTAGGGATTCTTCTGCGAGCCGATAGTCGCTCACGTCGCCTGTCTCCCTCGCGTGCTGGAAGTAAGCTGCCCCCAGCGAGGCATATGCATTCGCATCCTTTGGACTACGAGTCACGGCGGCCTGAGCGCTGCGAATTGAGTGCTCAGTGCTTGTTGGATGAGGCGTCAGCAGAGCTTCAGGAACCGGAGAAAATGGGGGAGATATATTTCCTGTCCCAAGACCGATGGACGTTGTAGTCGCTGAATCCGTCACAACAGCTGGGGTCGCAACAGGCGTGGCAGAAGCAGCTTGGACTTCCTGACTATTCACAGCGTCAGTGAGGCCTGAGGATTTACGTGCATCTACTGCGTACACGGAGATGGGATTGGTTTGAATGCAGAGCAGGAAGTACTTCGCGGCATCTGCGGAATGATTCAGCTTTAGAGCGATGTGGCCTGCATGATCGAAGATCTGCGCATTTTGAATTCCCACCGCAATTGCTTTCTGTAGGGCGTCGTATGCGTCCTGGTATTGCGCGTTGGCATAGAGAGCCCAGGCGTATGCATCTAGCGTCCATACATCCTGCCGCGCTGCAATTTCCTGCTGTGCCAATGTCAATGCATGAGCGGCAGTTGAGGAGTTCGCAGCATACATCCGTATAAGATCGAGTCTTGCCTCGTCGGTCGCGCCTTCGGGACTGCTTGCCTGCTTCTCGAACGCTGCGTAGGCTAAGCGAGCATTTATAGAGTCTCTTGCTGCCTCTAACGATCGAGCCATTTCATAGAGCACGTCTGGATCGCTATCGATCTTAGAGGCCGTACTCCACAACGTCACAGCATCGCCCAGCCGATGCTGCATCATCCGAAGACGTGCAAGAGTTTCCATCGTGCGCACGTAGTGCGGAAATAGTTGATCGGCCTGTGCAAGAGCCTGTTCTGCTGCATCGGTCTGTCCGGATTCGATCTGAATCGACGCGATCTGGTTTTCAATCCAGGCCAGGTCTTCAACTTCGGTAGGAGATGTCTCGGAATATGCAAGGCTCAGAAATTCGATAGCTCCATGTGCATCTCCGTACAGCGTCCGAAGCTTTGCACCGATCACAAGCCCCGGTATGTTGTTGGGCCGCATATTCAACATCCACTGCGCATTCGTCTCCGCTTCTGGATATTGGCCGAGTGCGATCTCCGCTTCGGCAAGATAGCCATAGGTCATCACGTCATCCGGCGTACGTTTGTTGAGAACAGTTGCCCGATCTTTTGCGCGTACATATTCATGCCGGGCCAACATGAGCGCCACTTGCGTCCGTTGCAGTTGAAAGTCTTCCGCGTCCAGCTTCAGACCCCGAGCAAGCGCACTATCGGCATCGTTCAAGTACGCGACATCGGCTGTCTCGCGAGCACGTTGCAGGTAGGCGATGGCCAGCTCGTTGTATGCCTGCACTTTTTTTGCATCGGACTTGAGCTGCCGCTCTGCCGATGCGATGCGTTGCTGTGCTGGAGTATCTTCCTGATGGTTCACAGACTGTACAGCATGATCCGCTTCTGCGGACACGGTTTGTTGCGCGTGTCCCAATCCGGAAAGCAAGACGCTAAGAATAAATATCGTTGCTGGTGTGGCTTTCATCATGAACCTGTCCATCGAGTGTTGCGGTAAATGGTCCCTGCGCGAATAGCTGTTTCGCGCAGGGACTTGAATGAAATTCGGGCGATTCAATCGAGCTTTATTGATCTCGATTGAACTCTACTTAACCGGGCAAACGGCTGAGCCACCCTGGTTGGCCGGGGGAGTATCGGTGTTCTGCGAACTGGAAGGATTTGGCTGATCGCCGCAGCCTGTTTCGCCCGGATCGATGTGGCGACTATCCCGTCCGCTATACGCGTAGTGGACATAAGGGAACGTCTCCTGCGGAGGAACGTCGGCAGCATTGACGCCGTCCCCGATGAGATTGTTTGGCGCAACATTGAACCCTGGGCTCAAAACGCCACCGCCAACCACACGGGCTGCAATATCGACTACATCATCGGTGAGGCGACGGCCATTGGGAAATCCGGCACCATCGCCTGCGATTAGCCCAAGGCGGCTTCGAGTCGCATATGGAGTAGGAGCGACACCAGTGTTGAGGCGCAGCATATCTGCAACGGGACCTGCAGGTGTGCCCTTGGGTGCAATCGGCGGGGCGTAGACAACCAGCGGCAACAAATCCGTACGCGGAGGAGCGGGAATTTTGATCCCGTATACCGCATTGAAGACTCGTGCGATCAGCGGATCGAGATCGAATGAGGCAAAGTCGCTATCGTGGATTGGTTCCGACATGCTCCAGCGATCTTTGCTGCCTGTGCCGATCACCAGTTCATTGACCAGGGGATTGCCAAGACGTTGAATCTGGGTCCAGTGTCCATAGTCTTGGACACCGCGTTGAGATTCACGAATCATGATCTGAGCCCTCGACGTGGTTGCCCAGGCGCCGATGGTTCCCTTTGGATCCGTAGCAGCGTGAAGGGCGCCGTCATGCGTCAGCAGCCGGATGGGAACCTCGATTGCAATCGTGTTGACGTTAAATCCTGCAACAGCGTTGGGAGCTAGATTGAGATGATCGTCTTTGTCCTGAGCCGCGGTTAGAACGCCGCCACCGGCGCCGGTACGGAAGTTGAAACTATCAAAGGCCGCTCCCAAGTCGATGAAGAATGGATCTGCAACCGTACCCGCGAAGATACGGATATCGGACACACCATCGTTACCTTGCAGATCATAGATTCCCTGAGCTGCGAGAGCATCATAGTCAGGCATGGTGCGCGAGCCGACATTGCTGGGGACGGCAACCAGAGGACTGCCGTTTGTATTCCTGAGAGGGATTACGCGGCCACCCTTTTCCATGTCCACGGTATACGTCTGCTGCAGACTAAGGCCAGCTGCACCGGCTCCAGTCAAAGAGGTAATGGCAGGCGGAACAATGGGCGTTCCAGGAGCGACAGGCTTTGGCGAGTTGGCAGGCGCGTCGATGCCGTTGCCTGCTCCTACAAATCCAGTGAAGACTCCGGGCGCCTGGATATGCGTGTGAAAGCGAAACTGGAAGACGATGTCTTCTCTCGCATCGAAGTCGTTATCGATCTTGATTTGATACAAGACCGACGGGTCAAATGGAAAGTAGTTGGGGCCGTTGCTCGGTTGCAGAAACGGATCGACGTTCATGATGAAGGTCACACGATCTGGATGATCGTAGCTGACAAAGGCATAAAAATCGGTGATGTCGGCTGCGTGATCCAGTGCGGTGATCGGTGCTTCCCGGTGGCTTGATGCGAACGCTCCCGGTGGCACTGCAATGAGCAGGCTCAATGCGAGCCCGAGTGCAGATTTCAGTCTTGACATGGTGCTCTCCGCATTTCTTTCGAAATTGTTAGGAACGGTGTGACCTGAACCTGGTTGGAGTAGTTGGGGAAGATGGTTCACGGACTTCCTGTTCGTTTCATGGAGTACGGCGGAAGAACAGGTTTTGGATTGTGGGTTTGAAACTAATTTTGAATAAATAGTCCGATAAGCAATCCGGAGACGGACCACCGTTCGTAATCAAGTAACAAGCGTTTCATGGGCATCGGCAATGAACGGTTGCAAAACCGGGATACGATCGCCCAGCACTGCAGGAAAGGTACGTCGGTCCGTGATGTCGCGTCTTCTGGCTCTTTGCTTCCCGATCTTGTGTCTTCTTTCACTGCCTGCTCTTGCAGATGAATTTTTTGTATCGGGCCGGGTCGTCGATGAGCAGGGCCAGCCTGTTGCGGGAGCAACTGTTCAATTGTTTCGAGCGCAACATCTAAATCAATGTCAGACAAATACCGGCGACGACGGACAATTTCGGATCAGCGTGAATCCCGCTGGAGACTATACGCTTTGGGTCAATGCCACCGGTCTTCAGCCTCTTTCCAAAGCAGTTGAATTGATGCCCGGAGGATCTGCCCTTGAAGTTCAACTCGCGCCACTCATAACACGAAAAGACACTGTCGTCGTAACCGCCGATGTAAAGGACATCGATGTGCTTTCGCCTGACCCGGCAGAGGAGGTGTTTGTTCGGCAAGATCTATTGGATGCAAACCCTGGGCGTCCTGGAGCACCTATATCGATTCCCGGTTACCCAATTGAAACAGCCTCCAGCGGCATCAAGGCTCCGCAGTATTTTGCTCCCGGCGTAGCGGGCGATCACGGAGAGCCCATCGCACAATATGTCTCGGTAGGCACTTATCTGGCGCCAAACAACCTATCGGCGAATGCCCACGGCAATGGTTACTCCGACCCAAATATCTTCATCCCGCAAATTCTCGAAAGCGTGCAGGTCGATGGTGGCGCATACAACGTGCGCGAGGGTAATCACGCTCTCAATCTGGCCGCGGTTTACGGGCTGCGCTCACACGTCAATTCCTTCGTAACGCTTACTGGAGACTACCGGGATATCGATGTTGTCGCTGGACTAAGCCCGACAACTCAATCGTTCATAGCGATCGAAGCGTCGTATGGAAATGGATTCCTGAAGAGGCTCGAACATCGCCAGCAATACAAACTGAATGGCCAGCGTATCTTCAAGCTCAGCAATCATCAGCTCACAGTGTTGGGTATCGGATATTTCGGATCTTCGTATGTCGCGGGCCTGGTTCCGATATTCGCAACCAATGCCGATGACTCCAACTTCAAGAATGTAGGGGATACCATCGACCCCCGGCAAAAAGATCAGACGCACACCGCGCTGGTTGCACTGAACGACGTGTGGAGGCTAACGGCAAGCCAGCAGCTTCAGCTCTCAGGTTTCTTTCGCACATACAACCTTGGCCTATTCTCCGACTTTGGGCAGGGGCTGATTCGTCAGAGCGAGTTCCGAACCGTTACCGGACAAAGCACAAATTACGTGAACAAGTTTACGGAAACCTTCTCGCTGCTCGGAGGCCTTGACTACGAGCGCGAAGCTCCGCGCCGGGACAATCTTGACCACTATAATTTCTACATTCCGGGCACCAACGCATACGGACCTTTCACGAAAGTGGACTCCAATAATGTGACATTGACCTCTGTCACTCCTTACGTAGCAGGCTCTGGAGCATTCACGCGTTATTTCCGCTACTACGCCGGCTGGCGCCGCGATCAAATCGATATCAGTAACGAAGATCTGATCGACTCCTCAAACTCGTTTCAGAAATGGGTGGGCCTGAACTCACCCAAAGCAACCCTCTCCTTCATTCCCAGAGACACCTGGTTCCTGCCTCTCGTTTCCGGCAGCTTCGGCGAAGCGTTTTTCACGGAAGACCCGCGTATCGGGACAGGATCGACTGTGGGAACGGCGGTTGCCACCGCGCACTCCCATCAACTGATCATGAGTAAGGCGATCGAAAAGGTCGACCTGAAAATAACCCTGGGACACGTCACGACCAGCCAGGAGTTAGCGAAGATCGATCCCGATACCGGTTTGCCGGAAAATCTGGGACCGGGCCGCTTGAAATTCATGACCATCGCAGCGCGGCGCAATTTCAGCCAGGGTTCGATTCTGGCGACTTTTTCAAAAGCGGATGCACGGGACATAAACTCGGGAGATCCAACGCCGGAAGCTCCTCGAACCATCTTCGATCTTCTGGGAAATGTGCAAAAACTTCCCTTCCATCTTCAAGCGCGAGGCGAGTTTGAATACGTGGGCAGAAAGCCCCTCGGAACAGGCTGCGAACCGAATTTGAACACGCAGTGTGTCGGCGTGCCGGTGCGCGAGTTCAGGGCCGCGGTTGTCCGGCCCTTCCTCTACAGCCGGCTCAGTGTTGGCGTGAATATGCTTATCGCCAGCGGCTATACAGGGCAAACGCTGGAGAGCTTTGCTCCATCCCCGATCAATGAAGTAACCGGGGTCCGTATCCCATCCTATGCGAGCATCAGCCTCACCTGGAAATTCGGCGGCAACACTGTACCCTAAGCCATAGCGTCTTCTAGGCTGTCATCTTTTTAAGGAACCGGATGCCGTCGAATGCAACCGCTTCGGGCGTAGATGCCAGATCGCGCCAGATCGCAGCCGCCGCTGCAATCTCCGGCAGATTCGAACCAAAGCTCTCGATGGTCAACCAGCCGTCATAGCCAATCTCCTTGATTGCTTCAAAGACCTGCGCCCATGCGACATGCCCGCTGCCTGGCGTACCGCGATCGTTCTCGCAAGTGTGGACGTGCTTCAAGTGACGCGCTACGGTGCGATATCCATCCGCAATATTTTTTTCTTCAATGTTGGCGTGAAAGGTATCGAACAGAATCCCCACATTGGGATGCGCGACCTCATCACAGAAGTGAGCCGCATCTACGGCGGTATTCAGAAAGTAAGTCTCGAAACGATTCAGAGGCTCAATGGCGGCCGTAACCTCATGCTGCGCGAGCCAGGGACCAAGCTGCTGCCAGCAGTCCACCGCGCGCTTCCATTCCTCCGCCGTTCGACGCCTTCCAGGCAGATAACCAACCGGCGCATACATGGGACCGGCGATGATCTTCGCGCCGGCTTCCGCAGTCGTAGCGATGTTCTCGCGCAACTGTTCGACGGCCTTTGCCCGAATCGCTACATCGTCTGAAACCAAACTTAAGCCGTCAACCATAACCGCACAAATAGTGCATTCCATGCCGGTATCGGCGAGGCCTTTGCGCAGCGCATCGACAGCGAAGTCGCGCCCTTTATACATAAGCACTTCAACGCCATCGAAGCCTGCCTCGCGAATGCGTGGCAGCAAAGGCAGATAGGACGCATCAAAGTTCGCAGTCCAAATTAGAAGGTTGACTCCAAATCTCATAAAAATTCACCGGGCAATAGTTCAACTAGGCGCCGCCACTACAGGAGCAACTCTACAACACGGCCCTTAGAGGAATGCCGCAAACGCAAGGGGCGGCGACTGAGATATAGTGATTTGTTGCTGCAGAAAATGAAAATTTCTATTGAAATATAGCCTGCAGACGCAGTTGACGCAGATAAACCGCCGGGCGTGAACGCCGCTTCCCACGCCGGTATTGTGCTGGAGAGTACGGATGTTGCAAGTGAGTGCGCGCAAGACTGTTTATGACGTCTGCATCATTGGATCGGGCGCTGGAGGCGGGACTGCCGCCAAGGTGCTGACAGAGGGCGGGCTCAGTGTGGTCATGCTGGAGGCAGGCCCACGGCTCAATCCAGGACAAGACTTCAAAGAGCACATATGGCCCTACGAGTTGGCCCATCGCGGCGCGGACGTTGGAGCCAAAGGACGCCTCCAGATGAACAACGAGTTCATGGCCCCCAACGGAGCCTGGGAGATCGACGGCGAACCCTATACGACGGCGCCGGGCTCAAACTTCCGCTGGTTCCGGTCGCGCATCGAAGGCGGTCGAACCAACCATTGGGGACGCATCGCGCTACGCTTCGGCCCGGCGGATTTCAGGGCACGATCGACCGATGGCATGGGCGACGACTGGCCGATTACCTACGAAGAAATTGCGCCCTACTATGACAAGGTCGAATCGTACATCGGCGTCTTCGGGTCAAGGGAAAATGTTCCCAACTCTCCAGACGGTGTCTTCCAGCCGCCGCCCAAGCCGCGCTGTACAGAGACCATCATCAAGAAGGCCTGCGATCATCTAAACATCACCTGCATC
>Ga0206981_10374_pt1 | contig 11101 bp, 8 predicted proteins | sample Alteio_BWMinCont_17_FD_153312 | JGI IMG/M metagenome (GOLD analysis project Ga0206981, IMG submission 153312) | Enriched cells from forest soil in Barre Woods Harvard Forest LTER site, Petersham, Massachusetts, United States -... | ecosystem: Environmental > Terrestrial > Soil > Temperate forest >... | reverse complement strand
CTTGACATCCTAGTGAGCACCATGTTCACTAGAATGTCAAGTGAAGAAAATGCCCATCCAGATCTTGCAAGGTACTCTCGACCTCATGATCCTCCGCACCCTTGCCACCATGGGTCCGCAGCACGCCTATGGCATCGCTGGCAGGCTCCAACAGGTCTCGGATGACGCCTTGAATCTTAACCAAGGCACCATTTATCCGGCGCTAGTCAGGCTTGAACAGCATGGCTGGACCCGGGGTTCCTGGGGCAGAACGGAAAACAATCGTGATGCGAAGTATTACACCATCACCAGGGCAGGGTTGAAGGCGCTCGATGAAGAAACCGAACGCTGGCGTCAGATGGCCGATGTTGTTGAAAAGCTGCTCGCAGAGGAACAGTAACCATGGCGCATTGGAGAAGAATCGTCGCCAAGCTCCACAATCTTCTCGCCAACAAGCACGCCGAAGAGGACCTTGCGCGCGAAGTCGCATCGCATCTCACCCTCCTCGCCGACGATTTCGAACGCCGTGGGATGTCACCTGAAAAAGCAAGGCTCGCCGCTCGGCGCGCTTACGGCGGCGTGGAGCAGGCAAAACAAGCACACCGAGACGAACGCTCGCTGTTATGGATTGAACAAGCGATCCAAGACTTGCGCTATGGCCTGCGCACATTGAGCAAGAGTCCCGGCTTCACCATAACCGCGGTGCTCACACTCGCCCTCGGCATCGGCGCATGTACGGCCATCTTCAGCCTGGTAAACGCGGTGCTGATTCGATCGCTACCGTACGGAGACCCTGAGCGCCTGGTTTATTTGTTTTCGCCAAACCCTGCCCTCAAGATTCCTGCTGAGGTCATCTATCCCAGCTACGGTGACTTCTACGACCTCAAGCGCGAGGCCAGGTCCTACGCGGATATGAGCAACTTTGAACAAGCACAATTTAGGGTGACGCAGCAGGGCACCACGCAGAGTATCGGTGGGGCGCGGGTTGACGAGAACTTTTTTTCGACTCTGCAATCGGTGCCCGAACTTGGCCGCACTTTTGCCGGGGAAGACAATCTTCTTGCACATGCGAAGGTTGCCGTAATCAGCCATTCGCTTTGGGCCTCGATGTTCTCAGCAAAACCCGACGTGCTGAACCGTTCCATTCAGCTGGACGGAGCAAATTATGAGATTGTCGGGGTGATGCCGCCGCAGTTTGAGTATCCGTTCAAGTCCGATCTTCCCTATGGAGATTCTCATATCGAATCCACGCTGATCTGGGTGCCTCTTGCGCTTGACTCAAAAGCCAAATCATCCCGCGCACTTGGGAACAATGTTTCGTTAGCTCGGCTCCATTCCGATGTGTCCATTCATCAGGCGCAGGCGGAGATGGCCGGCATCATGGCACGGGTCGATAAGGAATACCCGCCTGATCCGGGTGATGTTGGTATCCCACGCGAATGGGGCGCGCTGGTCGAAAGTTTCACTGGGATCTCCATTGGGCCCGTGCGTCCGCTGATGCGGTTGCTGCTGGCTGCGGTTGGCCTGGTGTTGCTGATTGCCTGCGGGAATGTGGCCAACCTCATGCTGGCACGTGCTGCCGAAAGAGCCCGCGAACTGGGTGTACGCGCCGCCCTGGGCGCGGGCCGCGGCCGCATGGTCCGGCTGTTGTTGACCGAATCGATGCTGGTCGGCGTTGGTGGATGCGCGGTGGGCATTGTGCTGGCATTACTCTTTCTCCGATTGCTGCCGAAGCTTGATCCCGGAAATATCCCGCGGCTGAATGAAGCGTCCCTTGATGCAAGGGTGTTTCTGGTTGCCATCGGTGGGTCGCTTTTGACGAGCTTGGCGGCGGGATTGATGCCTGCGATCGGCGCTTCACGGATGGAATTAACGGATTTTCTGAAATCGCACGCCATGCGTGGAAGCTCTGCTGGGCACCACCGGTTGCAGAGCTCGTTGATTGTTGCGCAGACGGCAATGGTTGTTGTGCTGCTGGCGGGGGCGGGGCTGCTGATCCGCAGCTATATCAATGTTGAGTCGGTGGACACCGGGTTTACCCGGTCTGCGGTGACGTTCCATGTGAGCCTGGATCAGCGCTACAGCAAGCCCGAGCAGCGTGTCACGTTTTACAAGGAGCTGATGGCGAAGCTTGAGGCATTGCCTGGCGTGCAAGCGGCGGGATCGGTGAACTACCTGCCGCTCACCAGTGGTGAAAGTCTTACTTTTATCTGGGTAGATGGGTTCGACAACAAGGATTATCAGCAGACGAAAGGCCGCTTTGTAACGCCGCATTACTTTCAAGCAATGCATATTCCTTTGATTGCCGGGCGATACTTTTCGGATGCCGACGCCGCAGCCACAACTAACCAGCCGGTGATCATCAATCAGAAATTCGCTAAGGTGTTTTTTCCGAACCGCAATCCCATTGGGGGCCGCATCACCGGCGATTCAAAAAAAGAGAACTGGTCGACGGTTGTGGGTGTCGTCGCGGATGTGCGCCACACGAGTCTCGAAGAGGAGCCGCAGCCGCTGGTGTACAACGCGACCTACGATGCTGGCGACGCGAGCGTGGCCGTGCGATCGACTCTTCCGCCTGCCGCCGTCGCGGATGAGATCCGGGTGACGCTGAAGTCGATCGATCCAAATCTAGCGGCGACAGATATCCATACGATGGGAGATCTGATTTCGATCGCCACCGCGCGACGGCGGTTTCAGACCTCGCTGCTGACCGTGTTTGCCGGGATTGCGTTGATCATGGCGCTCGTGGGATTGTCGGGGTTGATGAGGTTCTCAGTGAATCAGCGCACGCACGAGGTGGGTATACGCATGGCACTAGGCGCGAAGAGGCGCGATGTGTTGCTGCTCATTTTGAGAAACGCCTCGGTGCTGGTTGTTTGCGGGCTGGGTCTGGGACTTATGTGCACATGGATCGCAACGCGGCTGCTCAAGTCGTTTCTGTTTGGCGTGGGCCAGCATGATCCATTCACTGTCGTGACGGTTTCAGTGCTGCTCGTGGTGTGCGGCCTTATGGCGGCGTTTGTGCCTGCACGGCGCGCCGCCTCTATCGATCCCATGCAGGCTTTGCGGACGGAATAGGAAAGGCCCTGCGTGGGCCGCCTTGGGGATTTCATGTTGAGACTAGGGCTCGATTTATGCCATATCGCCAATGCTCATCGAGGACGGATTAGTAACGGCTTCTCGTGAGCGATCAATGATTCCTTACCAGTGAACATAAGCCGATTTTCGCAGGGACAAATTGGATCCGTTATGATTCTGATTCGCCCTGCCACTGCACCTCCAGGTCGGGCAGACCAGCAATGTCGAATCGAGCGTAGCAGTACCTGTCCGCGAACTTTCCGCCCGGAAGTATATTCGCACCCCTCTGTATACCCTCGAACGAGAAGCCGAGTCTTTCAGCAATGCGTCGGCTAGCCTCATTACCGCCTGAGTGCGTGAGACCGATTCGCCGCATTCCGAGCGCCCCGAAAGCATAACGCACCAAAGCGTTCGCTGCCTCGGTTGCGAACCCTTGGCCTTGGGCCCTCTTGCGAACCCAGTACCCGGTGTCACATTGGTAACCTTGCCAGTCGATATCATGAAGACCACACCAGATGACTGCGGTGCCGGTTCCAGCCTCGATTCCAATCAGCTCTATGCCCTCACGCAGGATAAAGCTAGCCATTACATGTCGATTTCTGATTTCCATTGATTCGGCTGTGAACTCATCCGGATTTTCAGCCCATCGCATCCAATTGTGCAGTTCGTCCCAGGTCTCAGCAACCGCAGCAGACGTAATTGTCCCGTCGCCAACCTGTTTGGGCCTGATAAGCAGGCGAGGCGTGCGGATTGGCATCGGAACGTCAATCAATACTGAGTTTGAAGCGGCCATATTCAGCTATGTTAGCGAACGGCAGTACGATCCGTGTTGCTTCCAGAAAACCTCGGATCAGTTCGGCCAAAGCCTAACTCGCTGCAACTCTCAATTGAAACATCTCCGCCATTGCGCTCACCGAGGCGGATCGGTACCTTGAAGTCTTAGGGCTGTGTGCGACTTGAAGTCGTTTGAATGATTGTTCAACACGGGAGGATTCGTGAGCTGAACCTGCGGTTCCGTCCGCAGTAGCCTATCGACATTGGCGTAGCTGGTAACGGCTGGGTCGAAAGCTGTCGAGACAACATACCTCTTCCTCTACGGGTAGGAAGAACTCCACGAGGAGATCTCCCACACTGCCAGCGTCAGGGCGGTGAGAGGGTCAGGCTGAATGATATGTCCAACATAAGTGAACTGCTGAAGGCATCGTTAAAGACAAAGAGCCAAAGACGCTGACAGGCTCTGGCCAAAGGCATGCAGCCGGTTGCTTCATCACAGTCTGGGAGCACACGGACACGAAGGCTGCTGGTGTATAGGCAGGGACTACGTCATTCGTGTCATTCAAGCGAAACAAGGTAAGCCCGATGTTCCGCCCTCTCGGGGGCAGGCGATGCCGCAAGGCACGCTGTTGGGGTAGCGGGTAAAGGAGGCTGGAGAAAGCAAATGCCGCTCTGTAATGGAGCGGATAGGGTTGCAATATCACTCCGCTGCGAAAACAGGCAGACTTCCAGCTGGTCGTGGTTGACGAAAGAACCTTCAGAATCTTCGCGGGAGGAAATCGCAAATGAACGTGGCACCAACCATGTGTGCAGCCTCCGGTCCTGGAAAGCAATGGGAACAGATCAACTGGTCTCAGTGCGAACTCAGGGTCAGGAGACTGCAGGCGCGTATCGTCAAGGCAACACAGGAAGGCCGTCAAGGCAAGGTGAAAGCCTTGCAATGGTTGCTGACCCGCTCGTTCTGCGGTCGAGCTCTGGCTGTGAAACGAGTGACGCGCAACAAGGGCAAGAACACGCCGGGAGTGGACGGAGCGATCTGGAGAACTCCGGCGTCCAGATATAGGGCCATCGACACGCTGCGACGGCGTGGCTATCAGCCGCAACCGCTGCGACGTGTCTACATCCCGAAGGCCAACGGAAAACTGCGGCCGCTGGGAATCCCCGTGATGAAGTGTCGCGCCATGCAGGCGTTGTATCTGCTGGCGCTCCTCCCCGTCGCGGAGACGACAGCCGACCCCAACTCCTATGGCTTTCGTCCGAAACGCTCGACCGCCGACGCCATCAGTCAGTGCTTCATCGTGCTGTCCCATAAGACCAGCGCACAGTGGGTTCTGGAGGGTGACATCCGTGGCTGCTTCGACAATATCAGTCACGCATGGATGCTCGACCATATTTCCACCGATAAAGAGATGCTGAGAAAGTGGTTGAAGGCGGGCTTCATGGAAAATCGAACACTGTTTCCTACGGAGGCAGGTACACCGCAGGGCGGAATTATTTCGCCCACGGCGGCGAACCTGACACTGGATGGGTTGGAACGGCTTCTCAAGGAGACCTTTCGTAAGAAGGTAATGCAAGGGAAGGTGCACAGCCCGAAGGTGAACTTCGTTCGGTATGCCGATGACTTCATCATCACCGGAAACTCAAAAGAGTTGCTGGAGAACGAAGTCAAGCCTCTGGTAGAGCAGTTCATGCTCGAACGGGGCTTGCAGCTCTCACCCGAGAAAACTTGCATCACGCATATCAACCAAGGGTTCGACTTCCTGGGGCAGAACCTGCGTAAATATAACGGCAAACTCCTGATTACACCCTCCAAAAAGAACTTGCATGCTTTTCTGGAAAAGGTACGTGATGTGATTCATCAGAATCGCACTGCGAAGCAGGAGAACTTGATAAGGGCGCTCAATCCGATGATCCGGGGTTGGGCAAACTATCACCGTCATATCGTGGCGTCCTCGGCGTATCGGAAAGTAGGGATGTGCCTCTGGAACTCGCTCTGGCTATGGGCGAAGCGCCGTCATCCGAAGAAGTCCGCTACCTGGATCGCAGATCGATACTGGTACAGGCTCGGCAGACGTAAGTGGTGCTTCGCTGTACTCGCTGACTCTAACGCGCAACGTTCGCGTACGGTGATGTCGAGGCTGGTTGATCCCACCAAGACTCCCATCGTACGACACGTTAAAGTGAAATCGGATGCTAACCCGTTCGACCCACACTGCCGCGGATACTTCGAGGATCGAAAGAGACTCAAGGTGAGCATGAACATCGCCGATCCAATTGCGTTGTAACACCGGCTCCACTCGCGTGGGGTTTACACACGGCTTGAGCCGGATGATGGGATACCATCCAGTCCGGTTCTGAGGGGAGGGAGCGGCAGCGATGTCGTTCCCTTACCCGACATCTGGAGCGCCCATAAAGTCCGGTCGGTTCGATTGAAACGCCGTGGGTGCGCCTCGGATACAGCGACTTGAAGGAAGCCGCTGGCGTATGCGGGGGAGGCGGCGGCCAGGCTATGGGAATTGAATCGACTTTCGCCTGCAACATTCTGAAGGAAGTCGAGTTAGCAAAATAGGCGAAAGTCGGTTCAGGAAGCCTCGGCAGCCCATGATCTCCGGACCATCGCACGCGTAGCGTCCGCCGCGCCAGCGGCTTCGTTCAAGTCGGCTAGTGTTTAAGAATGAGTCTGCATTTCACTTGGCGGTGTAATCGGCAAATCGGACATTTGAAACCAGGCCGACTTCTGTTCTCACCTTCGTTAGGACGGAAAAATTCTGTTCCGGAATTTCTTCCCTTCCTAGCATTCCCATGAATTCGTAGGTGTTACTGAAGATGCCTTATTGATGCCAGAGCTTTACTTTTGGGTTTGAGCTTTGTTCCGACACTCCCGGGCTTTCGAACTTCAGAGGAGGACTGGTTTTGCTACCCTTTGCGGGATTAGGAGGTGACTAGGATGATAGACAGCATTTTTTCATTTCCGAGTGTCCGTCAGCGTCAGGGCCAAACGACTCCCCACAAATTCCCCCACAGCAGGCCGCCAAGAAACAGGAGTCTTTGAGCTAACTCCTTTATTTTGTTGGTCGGGGCGGAGGGATTCGAACCCCCGACCCTCTGCTCCCAAAGCAGATGCGCTACCAGACTGCGCTACGCCCCGACTCTTGAAATTGTATCGCAGACCGATGCAGGCACGATCGCTTCCGCGATTCACACATGCCGCATGAACCAGACCGCGATCCACACGATCAGAATGACTGGAATAATGAAAATTGCAAACAGTGCCGCAACAACGCAACCAAGGAAAACATAGTCCTTCCATGTGTGCGTGCGCGGCTGTTGGAGATGGCGGGTCATGAGGACGTAATTGCGATGGTTTGCTTTCCATGCAATATCAAATGCATCTCCCACAATAGGGATAGTCCCTACAAGCACCTCAAGTCCGATATTCACTGTCATGCGCACCAGGCCGACGTATGGGACGCCGCGAAGCCAGGCTGCGATAAGGAAGATGCACGACGTCAGTCCAACGAGCACATCACCCAGTCCGGGAATGAGACCAACAATTCCATCGAGGCCGAAGCGGATCGAGGTTCCCGGCACGCGAAAGCAATCGTCGAGGATATGCGCGAGCCTGTAGAGGTTTTCATCCGCCAGCCAGCGATTGGTTCCGATCCTGGTTCGGGGATGCAAGGAGGCGACAGAAGGCGACAAAATATCGGGTTGGGCTGTTTGCAGCATGTGCTCGGTCTTCGTTTTAGATGCGCGGCTGGTGCAATTGGCGCAAGTGCGCCCTCCCCTTGTGAATGCTACAATCTGAACTATACGGCGGCTATAGTTCAGAGGCAGAACGCCGGTCTGTGGCACCGGATGTCGTGGGTTCGACCCCCACTAGCCGCCCCATGAATCATCCCGCCCATTTTCAATAACTTATCAATTCGGCTATTTCCTCATGGGCCAATGTGGCATAATTTCTGATATTCCGTTCGCCCTCTATCGACGTCATCGTCAGGAGTGCAAAGGCGGTCATCCGCACAACTCACGCACATCGACGCAAGAAGGGCTGGAAACGGTGCGAATTCCCCATATTCGCGTCAGGAACGCTTCACAGAAAATTCAGGCGGCATAATACCGTCCAATGGGAATTCGAATCGGCGTGCGCCGCCGCAGCAGCCCTCGAGCGCGCCAGGTCATGGCGAGCCGCTGTCCAGGAAGCACCTCCCCGCCGAAGAGCCTAGGACCGCTCGAATCACCATGGAGGATGCAACCGAGGCGTTCCTTGCAAAATGCAGGAACCGCAACATCGCTCCGAACACTCTTGCGAAGTACGGCACGTTTACGTCTTTTTGCGCATGCATAAGACGAGGCGGCCGCTATTCACTTGGATACCGGACTGGCCTGTGGAGCGGCTGCGCGCGCGACAGGAGGTTCATGGCGCGACAATCTTCGCCGCCGGCGTCACCCGCAACGCAAAACAGCTTTGCGATATCTGGCGGAACAAGCGACTAAGAAAGGTTTTTGAACTTGCTGGACCATGGGAAACGCCCCCACATCCCCATAAATTCAGACACACGTTCGTTCGGATCCTCCTCGAGAAGAGCGTGCCGGTCCCCGACGTCGCCGAATTGATTGGGGATTCTGAGCAGATTCTTCGCAAGCATTACGGCCGCTTGGATACCAGGTCGTCAACATCGCCTCTCCCGCATTCTGCAGGAAGCATTTGCGGATCGTTCCAAAGCCAAAGTGGTTTCAATCCGTTTAGGTTGAGCAATAATTTAGTTGAGGAATATTCTGCCTTAGGAGTGCGCGAGAGAGCGCTTTGTATGTCTATGGTGCGAGTCATCACCAGATGCCAAGCGCGTGTGAATCCGCTCTGCAACCGAAGCAGGCACGCTATATGTGGTGTGGTACTTGCGTCTTCCCATTCTGATTTTCACCACGCCAGGTTCGTCTCTCAGAATCTTTCTCACAGCTGGTGTCGATGTAGAGCATTTTTCCCCTGGATGAGGGGGGTCGGATTAACTTCTTCGGTCGTCCGGCGTGTTCGGCGAACCGAAAGGTTGGCGGCCCGCTAGTCTGCGCCGTTACCTTCTATTCGCGCCCTTTGAGTTCAACTGAACACGCCATTCCGCTCACTGAGCGTGCTTGCGATTTTGGGAAATGCCATGTGAAATCGTAGGAGATGAAGGTTCCGGCAATCCTCTTCTTCGCGCTCGCATATGCGCTCGCTGCCCTGGACCAGCACGTCGCTGACCCTCACGCCTCGATCCTAGACGTTACCTCCCGCCAAGCAACCCTTAGATCGACTGCCGATCCGCTTCTGCGTGCAGCCATTGAGGGCCTGCACTCCTGCGTCGCCACGCCATTCGTCGCTGCGCCGATCGGCCGCATGAACATCCCGCACCACTATCTCTCCGGCTCCAACGGCCCCACCAACCCCGCCGAGGCGGCCGCCACCCTCACCTACGGAATGTTCGAAAGCCGGATCACTGCCGGCATGAACCAGTATCTCGCCACCGGCAGTCACAACGAATCCGCGTGCGCGCTCGCCCAACTCGACGCGTGGGCCCAAGCCCGCGCCCTGCTCGACTACGACCGCGAGGAGTCCTCACAGGCCTGGTATCAAGTCGAGTGGACGCTCAGCTCTGCGGGCATCACAGACTCTGTCCTGGTGAACGACTCAACCCTAGACCCCGTCCAGCAACAGCGCGTCACCGCCTGGCTGGACACCGCCGCCCACAAGGCCATCTCGTTTGAGAAACCGGGAGATTCCGGCAACAATCACCACTACTGGCGTGCTCTCGCCGCAACTGCCATCGGTGTCACCGCCGCCGACGACAAGCTCTTCCGCTTCGGTATCCAAACTTATAAGGAAGCCATCGGCGAGATCGACCCCAGTGGTGCTTTCCCGAAGGAGATGGCACGCCACGAGAACGCCACCCACTACCAGGGTTTCGCGCTTCAGCCCCTCGTCCTCATCGCGCAATTCGCAACGCGCCAAGGCGTCGACTTGTACGGCTATCAGGCCCACGGCCGCACCCTTCGGGACGCAATCGTCTTCTTTGGTCGCGCCGTCGACGACCCAAGCCTCATCAAACCGTATACGACGGACGTTCAATCCAGCAGCTTCGGTTCCGGCGACTTCGCGGCATTCGCTTTCTACACCGCGCGGTTCGGCAGCGAGGGTCTGCCGCCCGCAATCGTCAATACACTCAAAAATCCAACCAGTGCTACGCGCATCGGCGGCAACACTACGATCATGGCAGCCAAGTAGGCGCTACTGCGTGTGGCTCGCATTACACGGTCTAGCCAATTCCGCCAGGGTGAGATGTTATTTCAACTGGCCGCGTTTCACTGGCAAGGGGCTGGTCCACTGGCGATAACGGACTATTTCGCTTGTTGACACTTATTCCTGGTCGCTGAACACTGCACCGTTATCAGGACCTATCCGGATCCAACCAGATTCCGGATAGCGGGTTATGCACTCAAGTGGTTCTGACCAAGAAGGGGATGACGAGTCTCTCACACTAGTGATTCCCGACGGAGAACCGCATTAACAGATCGCCATCGCCCTCGGGAATCCAACCGTTCTACAACTACCCCGACTAAAAGATCCTTGCAGGAATCTCACGCGGCCTGAAGCGATCTCATACACAGCGCCTGCCAGTTTCGCGCGTTCTTCCTTAACTGCTCTCCTTCCCTCGGGCGTTTCCAGCAATTGGTGCATTGCGGTCAATTCAGGTCATCGCCCTTCAAGTACCTGGTGCTCGGAGCCGTGATTTCCATGGCCAACCCCCGTTTCCCCAAAGACCTGCTCGAGACTGAGTTCTTTTTCGCCCTCCGCGAATCAGCTCGTCTTGTTGAGATCGTCGTCTTTCGAGTATTTGGTGCCCTTAGCGGTTATTTCCAGGGCCAATCCCTTGTCGGTCAGCTGATACATCCAGACTCCTTCGGCAACCGACGCCGCGCCCTGCATGGATCCGCCTTTCTCAGGACTCGTCTTGGCGGCCGCCGAGGCCTGTCCGCCGAACTGCCAGCCAGAATTCACAAAATCATTGAACACCTTCTGATTGTCGAAGACGAACACAACCCGGAACTTCTTGACTCCGAAGCCAAGGCCGGCCTGGATCTCCAACATCTTCATAAAGGTTCCAGCTTTGGTCTTGTTGTTGACGGCGATGCCCTCACCCCTGCCGGAACCGCCTACAAGGATCTTGATCCCCGTATTGCTGAAAACGGCGTAGCCGTAGGCCTTCTGAACAACGGCCTGGGCGGAAGGCTG
>Ga0206981_10095_pt1 | contig 11206 bp, 7 predicted proteins | sample Alteio_BWMinCont_17_FD_153312 | JGI IMG/M metagenome (GOLD analysis project Ga0206981, IMG submission 153312) | Enriched cells from forest soil in Barre Woods Harvard Forest LTER site, Petersham, Massachusetts, United States -... | ecosystem: Environmental > Terrestrial > Soil > Temperate forest >... | reverse complement strand
AGAATGGAAACTCCGCATCGCCGTTTTTCACCGGCTTTTTGCAGATTGGGCAACGCAGCTTCAACGTGCGCTTGTGAGGCATATATCTTTAGATGATTTTAGCGACTAGATCGTAGTCGTGGGATTCGGTAATCCGGCATCGATAGAATTCGCCCGGCACTGGCTGGAGGCCGTCCGGAACGTCGTTCACAAAAACTTTGCCGTCAATCTCGGGAGCGTGCATCGAAGTACGTCCCTCGAGCAGCAATTCGCTTTCTTCCGATACTCCTTCGAGCAGGAGGTCGAATTCCTGGCCGACCAGCGCTTTCTTTCTCTTCTTGCTGATGCGCCGCTGAATCTGCATTAGATGTTTGCGGCGCTGCTCGATCTCGCGCGCCGGAAGCTTCGCGTCCAATCTGAAAGCGTGCGCCCCTTCTTCGTCGGAATATCCAAATGTTCCCATCCAATCAAATTCAGCCTGGCGCACGAATTCGCAAAGCTGCTCGAACTCGTCTTCGGTTTCGCCAGGAAAGCCGACGATGAAGGAAGTTCGCAAGGTGACGCACGGAATGGTGCACCGCATCTTTTCCATGGATCGGAGAAAGACCTCAGCGCCTCCCCCGCGCTTCATGCGCTTCAGAGCCGTTGCGGATGCGTGCTGCAAAGGCACATCGACGTAGGAGCAAATCTTCTCGTGCTCGGCGATGGTTTCGAGCAGGCGGCCGGTAATCTTGTTGGGGTAGGCGTAGAGGAAACGAATCCAGCGCAGGTCGTTGATGTCAGCGAGTTTTTCGAGCAGGAGGGCAAGCCCGTCCTTGAGGCCAAAATCTTCGCCGTAGCAGGTCGTGTCTTGTCCGATGAGCGTGATTTCACGAACGCCGGAGCGGGCCAGGCGTTCAGCCTCGGCGATTACGGATTCGAAGCGGCGCGAGCGGAACTTGCCGCGCAGCTGCGGAATAATGCAGAAGCTGCAAGGATGATCGCAGCCTTCGGCAATTTTTATATATGCCGTGTATCCGGGCGTGGCCAGGACGCGAGGTGTAGCTTCGTCATAAAGGTAATTCGGAAGATCGGCGATGGCGCCGTCCCATGACTCGCGCGAGAAGCGTCCTTGTGCTTCGCGAGCATCGCCCTCGGGACGCGATGTCAAAATATTGAATGGGGACGATTTGGTTGGCGCCGGTGCAACTCCCGCGGCGGCTAGAATCTTCTCCAATTCTCCGGTGCCAACGACGGCGTCTACTTCGGGAATGTTCTTGCGAATGTCGTCGCGGAAGCGCTCGACCAAGCATCCGGCAACCACCAATTTTCGGGCACGGCCGTCGGTTTTGTGACGCGCCATCTCCAGAATCGTGTCCACGGATTCCTGCTGGGCGCTGGCGATAAAAGAACAGGTGTTGACCACGATGACGTCGGCGTCTTCGGCCCGCGGGACTAACTCAGCTCCCCCGTCCGCCAGCATGCCCATCATGACTTCACTGTCGACCAGATTCTTAGGACACCCCAGGCTGACGAAGCCGATCTTAGGACGAGAGCGTGGACTGGCCTTTTCAGGCGCATTTTCGATGGCTACAGTAGGCTTCTGAACAGGCATGGAATCTTTCTATTCTAACATTGGCGAGTGATTCCGAAGCGCGACTGCGATGGGATACAGAATGCAACCGTTGGAATATGATCGACTGTCATCACGAGCGAAGCGAGGGATCTCGGTTCTTGCATGAAGCAGCGGTAACGGTGGCGCAGCCCAATACCCAGATCCCTCGCTGCGCTCGGGATGACAATGTGTTTTTGGGTCTCTGGGGCGATTCGTGAGTCGACTGACGTGGTTCGGATTATTTGCAGTTACCGCAATGCTAGTTTGCTACGCTTTTGAAAGTCGAAGCCGATGGTTTATTTTGGCATTCGCCGTTGCGTGTCTGTTGGGTTCCGCGTATGGATTTCTCCAAGGCGCCTGGCCTTTTGGAATCGTTGAAGCGATTTGGTCAGTGGTTGCGCTGCGCCGCTGGTGGTTGGCGGCAAAGTGATAATCTTTCAAGCCGCACGCCTTCAAAGCCCGCTCATTTTTCACGCGCCGTCGTCAAGATTTCTTCGTACAGTTCCGGCAAACGCTGCGCGTCCTCAGCCGAACCTCCGAAGCGCGCTGACTCGTAATGCTCCGTGAACTTTGATACTGGTTTTCGTACCATGTCATCTTGAATAGAGACTAAGAATTCCGCAGGCGTCTGCGCGGGTGACTTCGTCCAGCCCCGTCTACCCAGCATTCGCGTCATGCGCTCGTACCAGATGGTTGCGGCCAGGCTGGGAGATTTTTCCGGACGAGCCGCCAAGCGGCGATTACGCAGCCCGCGCCACAAGCGTTTCGCATTCGCACCGAGAATCAGCAGAAACGCAATCACCGCCCCGGCGAGACTCCATTTTCCAGGTGATTCAGAAATGGTGCGCGACGTTCGGCGGGCTGCGGTCAGCAATGCTTCATGACGCTGTCTCGCCCAGTTGCGCAACCGCTGAAACCACTCCCGGCTGTTGCGTGTGGCTTCGCGTCCCAGATTGTATTGATGTCCGGCGTCGTAATTAACCACCCACTCCCGCCAGAATGAGGCCATCGCGTCCAGATACAACAGGCTCCGGCTCCAGCCGGTACGCAGCTGCGCGGGCGCAGCCGGCGTGGGATCAAAACTGATCCAGCCATAGCCGGGAAAATACGCTTCCACCCAGGAGTGCGCATTGCTGGCGCGAACCAGATACTGCGAGGTGAGGTCGTTAAATTCCCCGGTGCGAAAGCCGTTCACCACCCGCGACGGAATGGCCAGCGTGCGCAGCATGATTGCCATTGCAGATGCGAAATATTCGCAGTGCCCCTGCTTGCGTTCGAAAAGGAAATTGGCCACCGGATCGCGCGGAACCGTGGGTGGAAGTTGCAGCGTGTATCCGAACTTGGTGCGCAAATACAATTCGATCGCAGCCGCCTTATCGTAATTGTTGCTCGCGGAAGCGGTAATCTCTTTAGCCAGCGAAACTACACGGCCATCCACCGTAGGCAGTTGCAGGTAGGTTATAAGGATCTCGGGCGGATAGTCGGAACCGGCAGTACGCAATTCGCTGGCCCCAGGTTGGGCGATATCGGACGTCGCCTCGTAGCGGCCAATAGGATGCTCGGGGTCGAGATCAAAAACAGAATCTCCGTTGTCCATGGCCACCAGACGGTAATTGCCCTGCAGCAGCCGCGCGGTTGGCGCAAGGAAGAACACATTGCTGATCAAGGGCTCCATCAGCACGCGATAGTGGATGGGCTGCGCCGGCCCAGCGCGTTGAGACCTTTTCAAGCGTGCGCCGTTCTGCCACAAAATAAAGCGCCCCGCGCCTACGCTCACGACCGCATGCTGGGCGTGCAGATTGGACCACGTGTTTCCATTTAAGGCGTTCAGAGTTACGCCGCGCCACTTCAGATCGTAGGACCCATGAGGATCACCATCGATTTGAATGTGCATCACCAGCGAGTTGGATTGTTGAATCTCGCCAATCTGTCCCAGTTGCACCTGGTCGCTAAAGCCGGTGCTCATCACGCGGCCACGCGCGAAGGCGGCGAAATACCCATTCGATATGCGCGGGAGCACAAAGAAGATTGCGGCCGCGCCCAGCGATATCAATAGTGCCAGCACCGGTGAGGCGGTGACCAACGAGATCGCCATCTTCCGCTGCGCCAAATCATCATTCGACGACTTCGCTCGCACCGTAGCATTGGCCGCAGCGCTGCGCATCTCCATCAGGATGCAGGTAACGACAGCCATCAGCATAAATGCGCCGAATGCCAGCAAAAAAGTGCTGTCGACAGTGAGCACCGCAGCAGCCAGCACCATGAGAAATGAGATGACCGCGAGAAAATAATAATCGCGGTCGCGCCGCGTCGAGAACAGTCGCACCACCATGACGAAAAGTACGAGGTGAACCGTGGCGCTAACGAACAGACTGGAGAATACGAAGTAGTCTGCGAGATAAAACGCTACATAGCCGAGCGTAAGCGTCGTGGTCCAGGATTCGGGGATAAGCCAGATTCGACGCGTGGCGAGCAGGTATCCGCGAAATAAAAGCGCCGCCATCACCAGCAGAATCGTGGGCAGATCGAGACCGCCGGTCGAAACCAGCGTTCCGAAGCCACACACAACCAGCAGATAAAGCGCGACTTCAAAGTAGCGCTGCACCGCCGTGGGCAGAGGGGCGATCTCGGGTTGCAGGATACGGGCCGAAGTCATGGATACGGTCTATTGAGCGTTGCATAATACAGGGACATTCAATTTCCCATTGTCATTTCGAGCGCAGCAGGATCAGCCGCAAATGCGGATGATCCCGCGGAGTCGAGAAACCTGCTTTCCGCCAGCGCGGGCCAAACAGCAGGTTCCTCGACTTCGCTCGGAATGACAGGAACGCGTTTTTGTCACTTATTCTGCAAATCCCAATGGAGGGACTTCGTACATTGTTGGCGATTTCGCCGGGAAAAGGAAGAGTACGATTGTGATGCTAAAATCGAACAGGTCAGGCATCGGTCCCGCGCGACGCACTCCCGCCAACCCCGCCAGGTCCGGAAGGAAGCAACGGTAACGGGCTCTTGCGTGTGCAGTGGGTCCCCGGTGTCTGACTTTTTCGTTTTCGCTGAAACCGGCGCGCCCGATGAGAACGGAAGGCACAGCTCTACCCACTGATTCCGCATCGCGGGATAGTTTGACCGTTGCTCTCCACAAGCGCTTCTCTAATGGCGCAAACAACTTCACACTCGATGTTGCATTCACAATCGCTCCGGGCATCACCATAGTTTTCGGCCCGTCCGGAGCAGGAAAGACCACGCTGCTCGACTGCGTCGCCGGTCTGACAACTCCCGGCTCCGGCAGAATCGCGGTCGGGAACCGTATTCTCTTCGACCAAGCTTCTGCAACCAATGTTCCCGTTCAGAGTCGAAACGCCGGTTATGTCTTTCAGGATCTCGCGCTCTTTCCTCATCTCACGGTAGGAAAAAATGTCGAGTACGGCCTGAGCGGTCCGAAAGAAAAACGCAGAAAAAAGAGCGATACCACCCTCGAATCTTTTCGCATCGCTGGTCTGCGCGACCGCAAGCCCAAGGAGATTTCTGGGGGCGAACGTCAAAGAGTGGCTCTGGCCCGCGCCCTGGTCACCGACCCATGCGTCTTGCTGCTCGATGAGCCGCTGGCCGCGCTCGATGCGGCGACCAAATCAAGGATCATCGAGGACCTCCGTGCCTGGAACGCGCTCCACAACATTCCCATCCTCTACGTAACTCATAACCGCGAAGAGGTTTTTGCGCTGGGAGAGCGAGTGCTCGTCCTGGAAAATGGCCGCATCATTGCCGACGGTACTCCGCACGGAGTGATGACTGCGCCACGCCAGGAATCGATAGCGCAACTCGTCGGCTTCGAAAACATTTTTCATGCTGTAGTGGGCGCCGCTCACGAAGAGCGTGGCACCATGATTTGCCGGATCGACAACAGCACCGTGGAGTTGGAAACGCCGCTGCTGCGCGCAGAATCGGGATCTAGACTGTTTATCGGAATTCGCGCCGGCGACATTCTATTAGCTACCGTCCACCCCGTCGGATTGAGTGCGCGCAATGTAATTCCCGGACGCGTACATTCGTTGGAGCAACGGGACGTCATCGTAGTCGTGCGGGTGAATTGCGGCGTCGAGATGGAAGTACACCTGACTTTAGCCGCGCGGGACTCGCTCGTGCTTCAGCCAGGAAGTGAAGTCTGGCTGATCGTCAAGACTCACTCCTGCCACCTGATGGCGGCGACGTAAGCTGCTCGGAAAAAGCTTGGGCACCGAGATTTGAGTCTGGTGCCCGCAACTTCGGTCGGTGGATGGGACTAATGCGCCAACTACTTTCTTTTTTGGCCGGCGCCGGCGGCCCGAGCTGCATCGGCAGCCTCGGCCGCAGCCTTCAACTCCTGGTTTGCCTGGACCAATAGGTCTCTTGCCTTCTCGGCGTGGCCTTTCATGTCGTACCGATTATCTTTCTGCGCGGCGGCGACGTTTCTGTTGGCTTCAACCACATGATGCTGAGCCGCCGCCAGAACGGGGTTTACGCTCTTGTTAATGTCCTCTACCGGGTCCTGTGCAAGCGCCACACCACAGAACAACACCGCGCTGAGAATTGTATTGAACACCAATCCTGTTTTCGTCATGAAAGTCCTCCTTGGCGTATAGCCGAATTTGGTCTTGCCAGTCATACCGACGCTTAGATGCAGAGTGTGGATTAGCGTTCACTTTCGATATTCTTCTGAACATTGTCATCCCGAGCGAAGCGAGGGATCTGGGTTCTTGCGAGAATGGCGGAAAGGAAGTAGCTATAAAAGCCGCGCAAAACTACCGCAGTGTGCAAGGCCAGGGTTACACCATAAGAAGAACCATCGATTGTCTGATTGCCACTTTCTGCATCGAGGCAGGCCACACTTTGTTGCACCGCGACCGCGATTTCGATGTTTTCGAAAAGGCGTTGGGGATGAAAGTAGTTCACGCGTGATGCGGGTGCCCACTCGCTTGGCCGGACAGCCGAGGGCGGCTGTCCTCACGTGATTTTGCCGACGACCAACGACGAGCAACCAATGACCGCTCCTCACTCCCACTCAATCGTTCCCGGCGGCTTCGACGTTATGTCGTAGACCACGCGGTTGACGCCTTTCACTTCGTTCACGATGCGGCTGGAAATTGTTTTCAACACCTCGTGCGGCAGCGGAACCCAGTCGGCGGTCATGCCGTCTTCGGAGTGGACGGCGCGGATGGCGCAAGTGTTGGCGTAGGTTCGCTGGTCGCCCATCACTCCGACGGACATTACCGGCAGCAGCACGGCGAACGATTGCCAGATCTTCGAATACAAACCAGCTCGCTTGATTTCATTTACTACGATGTCGTCGCATTCGCGCAGAATGGAAAGGCGTTCGCGTGTAACTTCACCGAGGATGCGCACCGCTAAACCCGGTCCGGGGAACGGCTGGCGCTGCAGAATTTCTTCCGGCATACCCAGGTCGCGTCCGATCTTACGGACTTCGTCTTTGAATAATTCTTTAAGTGGCTCGATCAGCTTGAGTTTCATTTTTTCCGGCAGGCCGCCGACGTTGTGGTGCGATTTGATGATTTGCGATGGCCCGCGTACCGAGCGCGATTCGATCACATCCGGATAAAGCGTCCCCTGCACCAGCCATTCGACCTCGCCCTCTTCTTTCTCGATTCGGAGAGCTTGCTCATCGAAGACGGCGATGAATTCGTTGCCGATAATTTTGCGCTTGGTCTCAGGATCGGTCACGCCAGCCAGCTTGCTCAGGAAACGATCGGTAGCATCAACTGCGACCACATGAAGACCGAGCTTATCGCGCAAGTTCTGCTGAACTTTCTCGAATTCATTTTTGCGCAGCACACCGTTGTTTACGAATACGGAGGTCAGGCGCGATGGGTTGTTGCTATCTCGCAGAGCGCGATCCACCAGGGTGGCGGCTACGGCAGAATCCACGCCGCCAGAGAGCGCGCAAATGGCGTGTCCATTGCCCACAGTCTGACGCACGCTGGTGATGGTCGAATCGATGAAGTGTTGCGGAGTCCAGGTGGGCTTGGCGCCGCAAATTTCTAAAGCAAAGTTGCGCAAGATGTCGGCGCCAGCTTGCGTGTGGCGCACTTCCGGATGAAACTGCACAGCCCACATCTTTTTGTCGCCGTTCTCGATAGCGGCGACAGCGTTTGTCGAACTGGCCACTAATCGGAAGCCTGGCGGCAATTCGACGGCTTCGTCGCCGTGCGACATCCACACAGAAAGTTTTGGCGGCACATCGCGAAAAAGCAACGAACTTTTTTTGACCTCTACAGCGGCGTGGCCGTACTCGCGTTTATCGGCAGCCCGCACTTTGCCGCCGAGCGAATGGACCATCAACTGCAATCCGTAGCAGATGCCAAGCACAGGCAGTCCCAACTCAAATACTCGCCGATCCATGTTAGGCGCGTCTTTGTCGTAAACCGACGAAGGTCCGCCAGACAGAATGATGCCTAACGGCGAGTAGCTTCGGATTTCATCAAGGCTCGCGGTGCAAGGCAGCACCACAGAAAAAACATTTTGTTCGCGGATGCGGCGCGCAATCAGTTGCGAATATTGCGCTCCAAAATCGAGGACAACAATAGATTGGGTTTCCACGGACGAGTGTCTCAAATCGACGGAGCAGTGTAAAGAGGCAACGGCGGCCCGCACCGACGTTATTACGGTGTTTTCTCGAAGACAGTGCCGGCCGCTATGGTTGCATGACCTCCGCTCAACGTCGTACCAAAAACCCGACCTGCAGAATCGAGGATTACTCCGGCATAAGGATTTGCGCCATCGCCCGAAGTGCTTCCAAAGGTATGCAGGACCTTCTCCCGCCACGTGCCTTCGGGCGAAGGCATAAGTTCGAACACAACACCGTTGCCATAAACGCCGCCGGCTTCCGTTGTACCGTAAATGTTTCCAGCCTTGTCGAAGGTCAGCGTCTCGTAATAGGGGCTGGCTCCGTCGTTACCGCCGGTGAACGCATGGAGCACTTGCTCCTTCCAACCGGTGGAACTCCGCGTCAATTCGAAAACCACGCCCGGATACACGTACTTGCCACCGCTTGCAGTTGTACCGTAAATATTGTTCTCAGCATCTAGCGTGAGTGTCCCGAACGGCGCGGCTCCATCATCTCCGTCTGTGAACCGGTGCAGCACTTCGAATTTCCAGCGACCACTGGAGTTCGGCGTCAATTCATAAATTGTGCCGCATCCCGTGGTCCCGCACTTTTTTATCATTCCTCCAAAAGCGGCTGTGCCGTAAACGTTGCCGTTCCCATCGAGCACTACGCCGGCACGAGCCATCCCGCCGTCTTTCCCGCCGGTAAATTCATGCAGAACTTTCTTCGTCCAGCCGCCTGAATTAGGGGTAAGTTCAAACACTAGGCCGCATCCAAGAGTTTGATTGATGCAATTCAGCAGGCCGCCGCCTACGGTCGTGCCGTAAAGATTTCCCTTGGAGTCGAAGACGACCGAATCACCCGGAGTGCACCCATCGCTCCCGCCGGCGAAACTGTAAAGAACGCTTTCCTGTCGATTATTGGCGCTGAGCTCAAAGACTGTGCCGCAGCTATAAGCTCCCCCTTGCGTAGTTGTTCCGTAAAGATTGCCTGCAGCGTCGAAGGTCAGGCTGCTATAAGGGGTTCTCCCATCGGTCCCTTGGAATATGTGGATAATAGCTTCTCGCCACCGGCCGTCAGCCATAGGACTTAGTTCAAATGCAACGCCATTACCCCCATACGCGCCGGAATTGAAAGAAGTGGTTCCGTAGAGGTTGCCGGCGGCATCGATCGTTAGTCCGGAATAAGGACTCTCTCCATCGACACTGTGAGAGCCGTGCTGACCGAAGGAATGAATTATTTTGTAGGCGGACGGAGCCTCGACGCTGGCCATCGCGGATGACATAACCAGCGCGGCCAACGCGACGAATCGCACAACGAAATATACGTTGTCCTTCAAAACATCTCCGACAGCACTTCTGCGGCTGGGGCAAATCGCGAGCAAGCGGCAGCCATGGTAGCACATGGCGTAAGCTCGACCTGGGACTTTGCGGCGGGAGGGCTAGCAAAAACAAAAGGCTTAAGAAACGCCGAGGCCGAGTTTTCCTATCGCATTAACCGTTAACTAACATAATCCACAGTTTTTCCTCTAACTAATCCGACTGCTATATTTGCTTCTGTCCCTCCGTACCTCACAATTCCTACGGAAACTAGTGTCCTCCTCCATGACCGACTCCGCCGAGTTCAAAGATATCGTCAAGCAGCAGGCGGACATCGTTCGCATCGTCGGCGAGTACGTCAAGTTAAGAAAGGCTGGAGCGCAAAACTATACCGGGCTTTGTCCATTCCACAACGAAAACACCCCTTCGTTTTCGGTCCATGCCACGCTGCAGTTTTTTCACTGCTTCGGCTGCGGCGTCTCCGGGGACGTATTCACTTTTATTCAAAAGATTGAAAATGTCACCTTTCCCGAAGCTGTCCGGGCTGTAGCGCAAAAGCTGGGAATCCCGCTTCCAAAGCTCAGTTACAACAGTCCCGCGGAAGCCGAGGAAGCCAAGCTGCGGACTGTGCTGCTCCAAGTCCACGAGCGTGCCGTGGCTTTCTTTCAGGAGTGTCTGCGGCGCCCCGAAGGCGCGCACGCCCGCGAATATCTGGCTGGTCGCGGCTTGACCCAAGAAGTGATTAAAGCGTTTCGGATCGGCTATGCGCCGGATTCCGGCTTTCTGCTGAAAGACCGGCTGAAGGCAGAGTTCGACGAGGAAACGTTGCGGGCTAGTGGATTGTTCTCATGGAAAGAAGGCTCGCAGCCCACGGTCAGCTCTCGGCAAGACTCGAGGTCCCTCGACTCCGCTCGGGATGACAAAGATGCGGGGGCCCTTGCGGAGAAGGTTGGTCCTGATGAAGGCAAGCCAACGGCCGACGACCAACGGCCAACGTCGATTTACTCCAAATTTCGCAACCGGGTCGTGTTCCCTATCACCAACGAAACCGGACGAGTAATCGCTTTCACCGGACGCACGCTTTCGACCGACGAGAAAGCCGGACCGAAATATCTCAACTCGCCGGAAACGGCGATTTATTCGAAATCGCGGGTGCTGTTCAATCTCGACCAGGCCAAAGATGCCATTCGTAAACTGGATTACGCCATCCTCGTCGAAGGCCAGATGGATTGCATTTCGGTCTACGCAGCCGGCTTTCACAACGTGATTGCCAGTTCCGGAACCGCCTTCACCGAAATCCAAGCTCGATTGCTCGGTCGCTTCAGCAAAAAACGTGGTCGTAAATTTCGATCCGGATACAGCCGGCGCCAAGGCGACCGAACGGACTTTGGGTCTTCTGGTCGAAGAAGATTTTCAGATAAAAGTACTAACTCTCGAAGCTGGATTTGATCCTGATCTGTTCATCCGGCAAAAAGGAAAAGCAGCGTACGGCGAGGCACTCAAACAATCACAACGTTATTTTGATTACCTGATCGAGCGCGCCCAGAGCCAATTTCCAATTCGCAGCGCCGAGGGCAAAGTGAAGGCGCTTAATTACCTGCTGCCGCACATCCAACGTGTCCCCAGCCGAATCGTACGCGACGAACTGGCCCACGAGATTGCGCAGAAGCTCGGCATCGACTCTGCCGTTTTGCGGCAGGAACTGAAGCATGCTGC
>Ga0206981_10372_pt1 | contig 11304 bp, 9 predicted proteins | sample Alteio_BWMinCont_17_FD_153312 | JGI IMG/M metagenome (GOLD analysis project Ga0206981, IMG submission 153312) | Enriched cells from forest soil in Barre Woods Harvard Forest LTER site, Petersham, Massachusetts, United States -... | ecosystem: Environmental > Terrestrial > Soil > Temperate forest >... | reverse complement strand
GCCGCTTAAAAGTCCCAGCAACGGATCCGAGCGCAGCTGCTCATGATCGCAAAGGTCTTCATAGCCCAGCACCAGCCCATGGATGCGCTGCGAAAGCATCTCCGACAGGCGGTGCTTGACCAGCAACGGTCGACGGCTATCAAGAAAACAGCCCGACAGCCGACCCAAAAGGTTGATCCTGCGGTCCGCTTCCCGCAACAGAAGCGCTCCGCCGTCACTCGATACGCTACCGGCTGTGAACTCGGCCTGTACACGACGTGAAAAATGAGCTGTAAATGAGAACGATTCTTGGATACACTCTGTCATCAAAGGCCGCTCCTTTGCTTGGCATTCAACTACGCCTGAACAACGCAGTTATGCCATAAAAACCGCGGCCTTTTGCTATTTATTTTGCCCCCGCATTTACTCATCGAATAGCCCCGTGAGAAATCGCGGCTAGATCAATTTCCGATTCCAAATAGAGAAGCCGTCGACTTCCAAAGGTAGTTTTCCCGTCAGGGTGAAACAACCTGGTAGTCGCTGCCTCCTATTCACCCATCGGAAAATCTCCAGGACAATGCCTTTCAAAAACAGCGATTCTCAGGAGGTCCTCCCATGCGCTCGTTCAAGCGCAGCATTCTCTTTTCTCTCTTCGTCCTTGCAATTTCACAAGCGTTCTCGTCACTGCACGCGCAATCGAACTCCGGCTCAATAAGCGGAACCGTAACCGATCCAACTGGAGCGGTGATTCCAGGAGCGGCAGTTTCCATACAAAATCCCGTTAGCGCCTATACGAGAAGTGCAACGACCGACAGCGCCGGCCATTTCCGTTTCCCGAATTTGCCGTTCAACCCCTATCATCTGACAGTCACGAAGGACGGTTTCGCGACTTTCGTCGGAGACGTGGAAGTCGACTCTATCGTTCCCGTTGCTTCGATTGTTCATCTTAAAATTGGCGCGGCGTCTAACACTGTCACAGTGGAGGGCGGCGAAGATCTCCTCGAAAACGATCCGACCGCTCACACCGATGTGGATCGGGGCCTGTTTGACAAGTTGCCTCTCGAAAGCGCGTCTTCTTCTCTGAGTTCGCTGGTAACCCTTGCATCGCCTGGCGTCGCCGCGGACTCGAACGGTCTGTTCCACGGACTGGGAGACCACGCTTCGAATTCCTTTTCTGTAGATGGCCAGCCGATCACCGACCAACAAAGCAAAGTTTTCTCTAATCAATTGCCTTCGAACGCGGTTCAGTCGCTGGAAGTGATTGACGGCGCGCCGCCAGCTGAATATGGGGGGAAGACCAGCCTCGTCATTAACGTGACAACACGGTCCGGGCAGGGCCTGACGAAGCCGGTAGGCAATATCACGACCTCCTATGGGACGTTTGGGACGGCGACAGGCTCGGTGGATCTCGGATACGGGGGGCAGAACTGGGGCAACTTTTTTGAATTGGACGGTCTGAACACTGGGCGGTTCCTCGACCCTCCCGAGTTCAGCGTCTTCCACGACAAAGGCAATGAACAAAACGTCTTTGATCGCGTGGACTACCAGTTTTCGGCAGCCAATTCATTCCATACCAACTTCAACTACTCGCGCTCCTGGTTCCAGAACCCAAACACATACGACAATCTCAACATCTCCAATGTGTTAAGCGGAGGAACCGGCGCCAGCCCTATCTTCGGCAACGTGGGGAACACAGATCAGCGATCCAAGATCGGTACATACGATATCGCACCAACCTTTACACACATTCTCAGCAAGGACGCAGTTCTGAATCTGGGCGGATATGTACGAAGGGATGGATACAACTACTATCCGAGTGGCAATCCTCTCTCCGATCTGGGCCCAATTCAGAATGAGTCGGTCTCTCAACAGCGCTCACTTCTGAATGCAGGCGTCCATGGGGAGTTAACAATCCAAAAGGGGATCAACAGCATTAAGGCAGGAACTGTCTATCAGCACACATTCTTACGGGAACACGACAACCTGGGCCTAATCAATGCGACGTTCAATTCGCCCTGCGTCGATGGGAGCGGGAATCCTCAACCTGGGTTTACCGATCCGTCTCAATGCGCGGCAGCCGGTTTGGTGTCGAACGATCCCGCTGTTGGAGGCAGTTTCAACTCCGTCTTGCTGCCCTATGACCTCACGCGCTCTGGTTCACTTTACGCGTACTTCGGGCATGCTGACGTCAAGGAACTGGCCCTGTACGTCCAGGACCAGATCAAGGCAGGAAAGTGGGTCTTCAACTTGGGGATCCGTGGGGATCTGTACAACGGTTTAACTGTCACGCGACAGCCGGAACCGCGTGTGGGTGCGGCATACAGCATTAAGCAGAGCAACACTGTTCTTCGGGTCTCGTATGCTAGAACGCTGGAAACCCCGTTCAATGAAAACTTAGTGCTCTCGAGCTCCGGATGTGGGAATGAGGTGCTTGCGCCCTTGCTTGCTTGCACACCTGGAGTGTCTGGAACGCTTCAACCCGGCTTTCGCAACGAGTTCCACGCCGGATTGCAGCAGGCGTTCGGCAAGAATGTCGTGATCAGCGGTGATTACATCTGGAAGTACACGCACAACGCATTCGATTTCAGCATCTTCGGCAATACACCAATCTTCTTTCCAATCGACTGGCATAACTCGAAGATCCCCGGATATGCGATTCGCGCCGATGTGCCGAACTATCACAACTTCTCAGCGTTCGTAGTGATGTCTTCGGTTGCTGCTCGTTTCTTCCCGCCGCAGGCCGCCGGCGCGGGTGCAACGGTGGGACAACCCGGCCTCCCCTTCCGCATCGACCATGACGAGAAATTCAACCAAACCACACACGTTCAGTATCAGGTTCCTGGCCGGCGTGGTCCCTGGATTGGCTTCAATTGGCGGTATGATGGTGGACTTGTTGCGGGCGCAACCCCCTGCTATAACGCCATCGGTGCAAATACGCTCTGTGGCTCGACCACTCTGAACGGACAACCCGCGGTCGATCTGAGCGGACTGACCGCCGACCAGGAGTTTGAAGCTGGTTTCGCCTGTAACGGGGTAAAGGCCTCACCCACCACGCCGCTGCCGGCAACCTGCTTGGCCTCACAGTTCACTTCCAGCCTGATAAGCATCCCGGCGCCCAACACAGAGGACGACGACAAGAACCCACCTCGCATCGCGCCTCGAAGTCTCTTCGACGCCTCCATCGGCGACGACAATCTTTTTGGCGGCGAAAAGCGAAAGTGGAGTCTGAGGCTCACTGCCGTCAATGTCGCGAACAAGTACGCGCTCTACAACTTCCTCTCGACGTTTAGCGGAACTCACTACGTGACACCACGAGCGATGACCGCTGAAATTGGCTTCCATTTCTGACGACAAAGAATCTGTCGTCAAACCCGATGCAACTGGGGCAGCTAGAATCGCTGCTCCAATTTCTGGGTTCGAAGGGAGGCCGCCGCCTTGCAGGTCATCAACTTTGACAAGGGGAGCAAGAAACAACTTCAAAGGATCCGGTGGACTCGCGCCGAAATCACGAGCGCTGTGTTGCTGACGTTCGTCATGATCGTGGCTTGCATATGGGCTGCTTTCTGGTATTCATCCCATTACTCTGATGAGCCGGACACACCCAGCTTGGAAATCAGGCGCTGAGTAAGCTCGACAGAGTCGCGTGCCCACAATGTCCACTGGAAGTGGAGTGATCCGGTTTGCGCCGCCCAATCCAGCCGACTCTTTGAGTTGCGATTTTCTCATGTCCTCTTCCTAATGAAGTTCAACGCCATGGTTCCATCACATGGTTCTTGAATTCGCGCGGCAACTCCAACAGATGCCCAGCGTCCACGGAGCGTACAGCCCATTCAAGCAATGAGCGGTATTGGTCAAATTGGGTGATGTGACCGAGCCATTGAGAGCCTGTTTCTGAATTCACTACAACTACATTTGGAACGTCGCAGGGGCCAACACAGCCGCTCAGTGTGAGTTGAAATCGCTTCAGAAGACCGCGTTTTCGCCATTCGTCCTTTAGCCAGTCGGCCGAAACTGCCGGACGATCCTTTTGGGTTGCCCCGCAACAACAGCCCTGACAGACGATCATCTGTCCAATCACCCGGCGTTTAGTTTCCAGCATTTCGCAGCTCCCATCGGTCTCTACAAATATAGTATAGTGGAGTATATTACATTCATTCGTAGGAGGATCATTTGTCGCATATCTCGAAAAACAAGACGAAGACGCTCTCACGTGTCCGGCGTATCAGGGGCCAGGTAGAAGCAATTGAACGGGCACTTGAAGGTGACAGCGAATGCGAAGACATCCTTCAGCTTGTCGCATCATGTCGTGGCGCGTTGAATGGATTGATGGCGGAGTTGATCGAAGGACACTTGCGATTCCATGTCCTTGACCCCGACCAGAAGACACGCCCGGCACAGCTTGCAGCAGCAGACGACCTGATCGCGGTGGTCAAACGTTATTTCAATTGAGAATCAGGAGACGCTATGGCAGTCCTAGACGAAAACCGGACGCAGATTCCTTCGAAGGCGTATCGCGAGGAGACACCCGACGACCGCGCCCCTCACGAAGAGGCCGAGCACGGCCATGAGCATGGTTTCGAACTTGTAGAGGTTATGCGTGTCGTTTTCGTGGCTCTTGCCGCTACCGCGGTCTGGTTCCATGTATGGGAGCCGTTCCACCGGGTCAGCGTAGTCGGGTTGGCAGCGACATTAATCGGTGGTTACCCCATTTTCAAGGAGGCGTTTGAGAACATCATTCAGCGGCGCATGACGATGGAGTTGTCAATGACCATCGCGCTTGTCTCCGCCCTTGCGATCGGCGAATTCTTTACGGCACTGGTGATCACAGCTTTTGTGCTTGCGGCCGAAATCCTCGAAGGGCTCACCGTGGGCAGAGGCCGGCGTGCTATTCGGGATATGCTGAACTTCCTTCCACAGACTGCCAGCGTACTGCGCGAAGGGCAAATTGTTGATGTCCCTACCCAGACGATCCTTCCGGGCGAGGTCGTCCTGATTCGGCCAGGTAGCAGGATTCCCGTCGACGGCGAAGTGATCAGCGGCCACTCATTCGTGGAACAGGCAGCCATTACCGGCGAACCTATGCCCAGCGAAAAGATACCTGGGAGCGAAATCTATGCCGGCACAATCAACCAGGCCGGTGTCCTTCAGGTTCGAACCAGTCGGCTGGGAAAGGATACTGCCTTTGGCAAGATCATCGAAGCGGTTGAACGTGCGGAGCATTCACGGGCACCAATCCAAAAGACCGCCGACAGACTGGCAGGATACCTTGTTTACTTTGCCCTCGGTGCTGCGCTGCTTACATTTCTCTTGACCCACAACATTCGTTCCACGATCTCAGTAATCATCGTCGCAGGCGCTTGCGGAATCGCTGCTGGTACCCCGTTGGCCGTCTTGGGAGCAATCGGGCGCGCGGCGCGGCAAGGTTCGATTATCAAGGGTGGCGTTTACCTGGAAGCCCTGGGTCGCTTGCATACGGTCTTCCTGGATAAGACAGGAACGATCACCTTTGGCGTGCCTTCCGTAGCTCAAGTCCTGCCAGAAACGGGCATTTCCGAGGAGAGTCTCCTCAAAGCGGCTGCAAGCGCCGAATACGGTTCAGAGCATCCTCTTGGTCGCGCCATTGTTCGCTATGCGGAGGGGAAGAACATACTGCTCTCTCAACCTAGCGAATTTCGATATGAGGTGGGTCGCGGGATCGTTACCCAGGTTGAGGGCGAGCGCATTGCAGTGGGCAATCGTGCCCATCTTCTTTCTCTCGGAATTGAATCGCCCGAACATGGGCCCGCATTTCACGGAATGTCTGTTCTAGTGGCGGTGGGAGATCGATATTACGGCTCAATCTCCATCGAGGATCAGATACGCAAGAGCGCGGCAGCAGCGGTCAAGGCACTCGAGGCAATGAAGATTCGGGTTATTCTTCTGACCGGCGATTCGCAGGCCGCGGCATTGGCTGTCGCTGATCAGATGGGAATCTTTCATGTTCATTCAGACCTTCTTCCTGAGCAAAAGGCTGTCGAGGTAGAAGTTCATACCAAGAGCGGGCGAACGGTGGCCATGTTGGGTGATGGGATCAATGATGCGCCGGCACTGAGCAAGGCTACGGTCGGTGTAGCGATGGGCGCCGGCACGGATGTCGCTCGCGAATGCGCCGACGTTGTCCTGATTGGAAACGACCTGGAGAAGTTCGTAGAGACGGTTCGCATCGCGCGCCGATGCCGGGCAATCATCTTCCAAAACTTTTACGGCACCCTGATCGTGGATACCATTGGCATCGGCATGGCCGCGGCTGGACTTCTGAATCCATTACTCGCGGCATTCATTCACGTTGCGTCGGAATTGACCTTCATTTTGAACTCAACACGCTTGCTCCCACGAGGTGATAAGAAGCCGGTCACCATTGAGGAGCGGGCTCCTGCGCATGTGTGAAGAAGACCGACAGATTCCAAAAGCCCGCGTTCATCGTCGATAATCGAAGGTCGCGATCGAAGGATTTGAGCACATTACCGATGACTCTATCGATCCAGAAAATCGTCGTCATTCTTCTAGTGCAGGGCTCACTGTTGTTCGCCGATGGTGAAGGACGCCCCACGCCAACGAAGCCCGCGAATGTATGTTACACGGTGACGACTTGCCTGCAGGTGCTTGAGCGCGATCCAAAGAATGTGGCTGCGCTAGAGCATCTTGGTTTGGCATATGAGGCTATTCATCATTTCCGAAAGGCGCAGACGGCCCTTTCCTCCGCCGGGCACCTAGATCCACAGAATGCACGAATCCAATATGAACTCGGAGGGGTTGAGGAAGAGTTGCACCTGCCGGAACGCGCCCTTGAGGCGTACGAGCAGTCTGTAGCTATCGACCCATATTCGCCATCCACACTGCTTAACCTCGGCGCCACCTGCGCGGAGTTGCACCGGTATGAAGATGCCGTCAAAGCATATCGCGCGGTTATTACGCTCAAGCCGGATTTTGGCAAAGCGTACTATGACCTTGGCAATGCCTACAGCGATCTTAAGCGGCACGGACAGGCGCGTCGAGCCTTTGTGGATGCAGTTCAATCAGTTTGCAAATTTTGTTCCATCGGACTACCTGTATTCGTTGGGAAATCCAGTCACCGCAGCCGGGACACTGAACCCAGCTTCGCTTACTACGTTCAGTTGCAACGTGCAGGTGTGCAACACCAACGGCGAACAATTTTATTTGAACGGCGTTCAGGAAGCCGGCGTCATGGGCTTCCCGCGCGGTAACGTGCAAAACAAGTACGACACCATCGAGCCGCGAGTTGGCTTTGCCGATGACTTTTTCGGCAATGGCAAGACTGTATTCCGGGGCGGCGTTGGTCTCTTCTATGAGCGCGTGCAAGGCAACGATGTGTACAACGCAGCTCAGAATCCACCCTTCGCGTACCAGCCTTCCGCCAACAACGTCTACTTCTCGAACCCTTCCACCAGTGCCTTGACTGGAGTCACTACGACTCAATCGTTTCCGTCCACTCTTACCAATCTGAAATTCAACTACCCGCTACGATCCTCATCATGGCTACGCTGGGCCGTTTCCAGGCCGCGGCGAGCAACCGTTCTACCATTTCCACGGTAACGAGGGGCGGGACGGGCGAGGCCGTGTGGGCGATGCCGGCCATGATGGGGCCCGCGAACATGCGCTCCCCGGATATCGAGGTGGCCGAGGCGGAGGGCGGCGCTAGTTCCTCATTTCAAGCAAAGACCTCGTTTGCATCGACAAATGTTTGATACTCGTCAACCACGTCATTGATCGGCATATGATCGCGCGCCATTCTACAAAGGTTCTTCTTGACAAAGAATCGCATACCTGTTTAGTCTATGCCTGTAGCAAAAAGGCCTATGCCGGAAACGACTACTCGCGATCTCTTCCCCGGCGCACTCGAAATGATGATCCTCGAGTCGTTGCGCAGTCAGCCGGCCCACGGTTATGCGTTGGTTCAACACATCCAGCAGCGATCGAACAACCTTCTGCAAGTAGAGGAGGGTTCGCTTTATCCCGCGCTCCAGAGGCTGCTCAAGGCAAAACTGGTGAAGGCCGAGTGGGGTGTCTCTTCCACCAATCGCCGCGTAAGGACCTACCAGATCACGGCTTCTGGTCTTCGCCATCTGGAGCAGCAGATTTCCAGCTTTGAACGCATGTTTGAAGGCATTGCACTCGTCCTCAATCCAGGCAAATCCCGAGCCAACTGAAGAGGAGTCTCATGAACTGGATTCCGAATATCCTCCGTCGCCGCAAACTCTACGATGACCTCTCTGAAGAGATGCAACTGCATCTTGAAGAGCGGGCCGAGCAGCTGATGGCCGGGGGTATGAGCCCCCAGGAAGCACAGCAGGCAGCGCGCCGCGCATTCGGAAACCGAGCATTGCTGGAAGAGCGCAGCCGCCTGGTGTGGCAGTGGCCGACATTGGAATCCATCTTGGCCGATATGCGCATTGCCATGCGTAATCTCCGCCGCTCTCCCGGATTCACGATTGCCGCCGTCTTGACCCTGGCGCTCGCAATCGGCGCGAATGCCGTGGTGTTTGGCGTATTGAATGCGCTGATTTTGCGCCCGTTGAATGTGCCCGATGCGCAAAGCCTCTACACGATCGAGCGAGGCGGCTATAAGGAACAGGCTACCTCATATCCCGACTATCTCGATCTGCGCGATCGCAACCGCAGCTTTGACGGTCTGACGGCCTACATCCTCACACAGGTCGTGCTCGATACAGGCAGGAACCCATCCGAAATCTGGGGCTATGAGGTAACAGGGAACTACTTTGATGCGATGAAGATTCAGCCATATCTGGGCCGCTTCTTCCACGTCGCCGACGAGCATGGCCCGAACAGCGCGCCTTACCTGGTGCTGACTTATGCCTATTGGCACAGTCATTTTCAGGACGATCGCGGCATTGTGGGCCGCGTCGTTCAGGTGAACAGGCATCCGTACACAATCCTGGGGGTCGCGCCGCCTGAGTTCAACGGAACATTGCTGTTTTTCTATCCCGACTTCTTTTTGCCGATGGTTAATCAGGAACAGGTGGAGGGGCTGTCCGTCCTGAACGATCGAGGACACCGCAACATTTTCATGGTGCTCGGACATGTAAAGGCCGGAGTTACCCCCGGCCAAGCTATTGCCGATCTGGACTCGGTCGGGGCCTATCTAGAGAAGACCTATCCCAAGGACGATGCCTACATGACCTACTCTCTGGCCCGTCCAAGTCTTGCCGGCGACATGCTTGGGCCAGCGGTGAAGGGATTCATGACGGGATTGATGTTGCTGGCGGGATTGATCCTGCTGGCCGCCTGCGCCAACCTCGGCAGTCTGTTTGCCGCCCGCGCCGCAGATCGCTCCCGCGAAGTGGCTCTGCGCCTGGCGCTTGGATCGAGCCGCAGACGCATTCTGCGCGCAGTGTTTACCGAAGCTGTGCTGATTTCACTCGTTGGTGGCGTTCTGGGACTGCTCGGCAGCGTTGTGCTGTTGCGCCAGTTGAGCGCCTGGCAGCCGATTCCCGAATATCCTATGCACTTGTCCTTGTACCCGGATGCAAAGGTCTACCTGGTCGCCTTGCTGTTGGCGCTTGCCAGCGGATTCCTCTTCGGCGCGGTCCCGGTAAGGCAGATACTCCGGACCAATCCTTACGAGGTGGTCAAGGCAGGTTCGACCGGAATCATCGCGGGCAGCGCAGGCCGCCGAATTACTCTTCGAGATGTGTTGCTGGTGGTGCAAATTGCCATCTGTGCCGTGTTGGTGACTTCTTCTCTTGTTGCCGTGCGCGGCCTGGCGCGCTCCATGCATAGCAATTTCGGCTTTGAACCCGAGAACGCAATGCTGGTGGATACAACTCTCGGCATGGCCGGATACAGCGGCGACAGGGTGCCCGCTATGCAGAGGCGCATGATCGATGCCTTGCAGACGATTCCCGGCGTGAAGTCCGTGGGATTCGTGAGTGAAATCCCATTGGGTGGAGGCGGGGCGAGCTCGGATGTCTTCACCGAACAGACGACGGATTTGAGGACGTCGAATGGTGCTGCGAATGTGCAGGTGTTCAAGATATCTCCCGAATACCTTCATGCGGCGGGCACATCGTTGCTGGCCGGCAGAGGCCTCTCATGGCAGGACGACGGCAACTCACCGCGCGTGGCCGTGGTGAACGCGCTGTTTGCGCGCAGGATTTTCGGCTCGGTCAGCAACGCGCTGGGCAAGTATTACAAGACAGAAGATGGAGCACGGGTCCAAGTTGTCGGAATTGCCGAAGACGGAAAGTACTATCAACTTACCGAGGATCCGCGGCCGGCGATGTTTCTGCCATTCCTGCAATCTCCCACCGGTATGACAACCCTTGTGGTGCGCTCGGAGCGCGATCCGCAACAACTGGCGGGAGCCATCCGGAATAAGTTGCGAGGAATGGATGACAGCCTGCCGATGTTCATCCAGACCTGGACCGAGGGCCTGGATATAGCCCTGTTTCCTTCGCGTGTGGCGACGGTGGCGCTGGGTGTGCTCGGGCTGATGGGCGCAATGCTTTCGTTAACAGGCATCTTTGGAATGGCGGCATACTCGGTGAGCAAGCGGCTGCGGGAGTTGGGAATTCGCATGGCTCTCGGCGCGCAGCGCAAGCAAGTGTTACAGGCGGCATTGGGACGGCCATTGATATTGCTGGCAATTGGTTCGGCGGCAGGACTGCTGCTCGGAATCGTGGCCACCCGGGTGCTCGCTTTCATCGTGTACCTGGCCACGCCGCGCGATCCACTGGTCCTGGCTGGCGTGGTCCTGGCGATGGTGTTGCTTGGAATCGTAGCGACATGGATTCCGGCTCAGCGCGCACTTTCGATCGATCCAATGATGCTGCTGCGCGAGGATTGAATCGGTCTGATTGCAAGAGTGAATGGAGGGTGTCATTAAGAAACCTGAAGTGGCATTCTCACTGAATGCGAAATCGCCATTATCAAACTGCGAAGGGGCTGCAGCGAATGCGAGCTAGTTGGCTGTCGCAGGCTCGTCGCCCAGGATCGGTATCCGAAAAACGCGTTTCACTTCGGCGATCGGTATACAATTTCTCAATGAGCGCTTGATTAACCGTCGTATTAGTTGGCAAGAACCGTTGTTTAGGCGCTGAAGTTATGCTTCAGGTGCGCTCTTATCTCGCTGATTCTGATGAAATGATCAAAGAGTCAGGTCGCAACCTATGCGCAAGGATGAGCGAAGTCGCATCCCTTGAACGCCGCGTCTTCATACGCAACTCGAGGCGTCGAGGCAGGTGGATCGTAGCCGGACCGCCCGCCAGATTCGGAACAAGATGGGGCGGTGACTGGCATAGAATCGCC
>Ga0206981_10371_pt1 | contig 11320 bp, 7 predicted proteins | sample Alteio_BWMinCont_17_FD_153312 | JGI IMG/M metagenome (GOLD analysis project Ga0206981, IMG submission 153312) | Enriched cells from forest soil in Barre Woods Harvard Forest LTER site, Petersham, Massachusetts, United States -... | ecosystem: Environmental > Terrestrial > Soil > Temperate forest >... | reverse complement strand
AATCAAAATTTGCGTTGGGAGGAACAGCATCTTCTTGAAAAATTCGAACAGGCTAAAGCCGTTTTTTCAGCGGATGAAGATGCCGAATGGCAAGACTATGCTAACGATTATCAGGGGAATTTTAGAATACGCTAAAGCCAATAGTCTGATGACGCTGATTGAAGCGAATAAATTTATTGAATGCCAAATACTAGGCGAATACCGTGCTTGTGGATTTAAAGCTGAGGGCTTTCGTCACACGCAGGGCATGAGTAGCGCATCAAGGGCGCGGGTTTCGTTAATTCATGCGCTTGCCAATACCTCTATTACATGGTCACGTCATGCATCGTCTATTCGAGGTTTATCCAATATCGATAGCGAAGCAGAAACGTTAACACAATCAGGTCAACAACAATTTGCCCTCAAGACAGACAAGATGACTATTGCTATTGCCTTGAATACACCGTTGCTTGAAAAGCGTTCTGATTATGATGCATTAAGAGCCGTGCAATTTGCCTATGACAAGTATCTCTGCAATGCGTTAACCGATAGCCATATTTCTTCTGCTGATCTTAGTGTTTTTGGGATTGTAAGACCCAATCATGGTTTACCACATACCCTTGCTACCATGGAGATTGCTGATGGTGTGATAGCATATTTTGGTGAGCACTCAAGCGATCCTGAACTTAGCGAGTTTTGCTTGACTATCAGCGCTACCATGCGGACTAAAATAAAAACTGCACTCGCGTTTTTTGTTACCGGTCGCGAAAGTGAAACCAGTCGGCATGAACATGTAAACATCCACCAAAATTACAAACGTCAAAGTGCCGAAAATTTCGCAAACTATGCGACTCAAATAGATCTATGGGATACCAAAGAAATCATACGTTTCAAAACATTTATCGTGCGTGCTCCGACTTTCCTGTTTATGGAAAAAGAAGATCAGTGCATTCATGACATCATTACACTTAGCCATACTTTGCATTTACCACGTTGTTATAGCGCAACGGATATGAATACGGCGCTTTTGCGATTTTCTGCTATTATTCAGCAATCCTATGCAGCCGAAAAAGCCTGGATTGAATTAAAAAAATGGGCAGATGCAATCATATTAGCAACAGGCGATAGACTATTTTGTAAAATAGGTCAAAACGGTTTATATGAAGATTATCACAGCCATTATGACTCTACTAAATTTGTAAAAAACAGTAAGTGTCCGTATACTTGCTTAACAACTACACGTAGTGTTCCGCTACCGTATTTGCGTAATAAAGATGTTTTGGAAGCGGTGTTAGATACGCATTTAAACGCGTTATTATTATCTAATGACGAGAAAGAATGTCAAGGCGGGATGTTTGAAAAGGCTAGTCACTATTTGATAGTAGCCGCTAGAGTCAAACAGCCAGAAGATTTTAGAATAGTATTAGATACAACACTGGCGCGCTATCCAACACGAAGAAACTTCATACTGGCATTACTTGCCATTAATGAATTTTATCTGTTACCGCATTTTTTCATAGCGCTGTATTCGGGGCAGGCTATATCAGATTCGTTACATCAACAACTTGCGGAGCGTTTTACGGATAAAATGTCTCAGCTCATTCTTTTTGATGTCGAGGATATCTATGCGGATTCGTTGTCGGTGACGCATCATCTTTCATTGTCGCTAAAAAGTTTTTATCCTGTTCCTATTATGCCTAAACCTTTCGTCGCAAGTGTTGCACCAAGCAATATGATAAAGAATTGCATTAAAGCAGCAATGGATATCTATAATTATCCCACTTCAGACAAGAAAAATGAAATCATTATGATGGGTGCTAAGACTATATTGGAACAATATGCAGGGAAGCCGTTTCTATTGGATGACAAAAAAGAATTTTTTCCACAAAATAAAAAGCTGGCATATTATCCATTACAACTTGGTTTTTTTGCAAAAAAACCGAATAAGATTTCAGCAGAATTAAAAGCAATTCAAGCTTATTTAGATTTAGAATCTACTCCTAAGTATTGGTAGGGTAGTGCTTTGGATGAACCTGTTGTTCTCGCTTCGTCGACACGTCGCTTTGCTCCTTTGTCACCGCTACGTTTTGTATATTATGTCCTATACTTAGGGGTATGCGGGATTAAATGTGGGAGGTGCTTATGGCTCAAGTGTCTCATCGTACTAGGAAAAAGCGGCCTTTGTATGGGCACACTATGATTACTATAGCCACGCTAACCTCGTTAGTTCTGGTGCTGGTTCTGGTTTGCATAGACGATACACGCATGGCTAATATTCCTTTGATCGCATTTTCTTTCATGATATTTTGGCTTAGTGCAGCCATTGTGTTTGCGGTGCTGACCTTCAAAGAATTTGTCAGCGGCTTTTTACTCTGTTTGTTTAGCATGCTTATCGCCTGGCGAATTTCAGGTATCTATAATATCGTTAATGTCAGCTATCCCCTTGTGGTGACGTTTGCTTTGTTGTTAGCGAATTTTATTTATTGCGTACATCAAAACCTAAAATTTCCCGCTAAATCCTTACACCCTTTGTCTTTATATATTTGGCAGTTGATATTCATCCGCATGTACATCGGATTTGATTTTATTCCGCATTTTACCGAAAAATTATTCGCAGGCGATATGCCGCGCTCAATGGACGTTAGCGCTTTTGTGCACTTAGGTGTGCCTCATGCTAGTTTTTTTGTATACTTAGCTGGACTATGTGAATTTGCTGCTGCAATAGGCTTATCGGTGGGATTATTAATGCGTATCGGTTCCTTAGGTGCTGCACTGTACCTTACGATTGCAACTTATCTAGGGCATCATTTTCTGTCGGGATTTATTTGGGCGGGGCCCGGTGGGGGTTGGGAATTTGCCGTTATGTGGATTATGTTAATTATTAGTTTTGCTTTAACAGGGGCTCATGAATTTTCTATTGATCAAGTGCTAGAAGATCATTTTCATTTGCCGCCTTGGCTTAAAAAATTTCTGTGAGTTTCAACGGCTGTCATTGCGAGGCTGCGAAGTGTTTAGCCGCGGCAATCCAGGTGCTCCGGTCACGCGAAAAATAGTGATCTATAGCAGGAACAAGCCTGGATTGCCGCGGCTAAGCGCTTCGCAGCCTCGCAATGACAGTGTTTCTTCACATAACTTGACGTGTTGTATAGCAATGACGGTGTCTATGTTAAAAACACAGCGCTTTTTTAGTCACTATTTTTGAATTGCCAACCTCAACCTGCTCTTCCGCTAAATCCCCACCAAACAATGACAGCTTCGAAACATAAGGTCCCAGTTGCAAGCGCAAAGGCGCCTGATAAACCGCTTGAATTTTCTCAATGAAATAATTCATCTCCAAACTCGCCTTAGACGTCTCAACAGCCACAATGCGTCCCAATTTTATCAAATCGCTCTGCAATTTTTTTTGGTCTACGCAACCCAAACCTAATTTTTTGTCGCAAACAACCTGCAAAATCTTTTTATCCAAGCTATGATCTTCCAACATAACACTGAGCTTACCATTACCTATGGGGAAAGGTTTGCCGCCAGCATAGGAAAACTTGAGAGCCTCCCAACGATCATAATTATCTTGGCAAGCATAATGACGATCTGGAACATGATAGGCAAGCATCTCCTCAGGTTTTTTTAAAATGGTGTCACCGATCCGTACATAACCCTCTTCCGTCACGGACATGCCGCGGTTAAATTTGAGTGATGTCTTAGCCTCAAGCTCATCAACAACCGGCTGCAAATCTACACCAAACGTTTTCAAGATAATCGAGTACGGTATGGCATTGTCATCAAGATATTGGATTAAAAATATAAAAGACGGCATCACGTTATCTTTGGTATTGCCATAAATAGCATAATATTTTTGATACTCGGCTTGAACTTCCGCTAATAATTCATGCTGAGATTGCTTTAAGTACGGGATAAAATTACGATAGAAATCAATTCGCGATTTTTTAACGTCTAGGTTTTGGGAATTACCAGGACATAAAAATGTTTCCACATACTCTCGGTAAGTCATTTTTTCGGATGAATGCTCACCCCATACTGCGCTAAATTTTTTAGCTAACAATTCATTGATCGCAGCTAAGGTGTCTTTACCACTCACCGGATCGGCAAGCATAATGGTGCCATTGATATCAACAAATAAAAGCAAATGTGGTTTAAATGCCAGCCGCATTGGATTAATCAACAAAGGTAGGACATCGTTAACCTGGTCAGCAAATATATTTGCAAAACCTAACAGCGATTCAATGCCAATACGTTGCAAGCATTGCAACGTAAATTCACCATTCGCAGAACCAAATGGAATAGTCACTCCATTCACTTTGCACATTTGATTATGGTTTCTTAAAACATCAGTGACGTCCGATGGCACGGCGTCTTGGGGACTCGTTAAATGACTATAGGCATCCAGAAAATCTCGTACCGCTACATGTTGCAAAATATGTTTTAACGGTTTATGCAGCAAGGACTTATCGTATTGGTTTATCACATTCGCAAGAATTGCCAGAGAACCCAATTGTATGCCTTGCAAGAGAATATCTAGCGAAATTTTTTCAATCGCTTGCAAATGTAATTTTTTCGTTATGGGTTTATCATTCACGCTATCATAAAAATTTCGCTGATTGGTTTTGAATTTTTTTAACAATGCCTGATGCGAAAGATAAAAAGTTTTTATCCCTGCAGCCTCTTCTAACAGCGAGTGGTTTTCCTCTGCGATTTCAGGATGCCTTTCAAACATCATCGCCCAGGTTTTTTGATTGAATTGGCAAAGCGTATCTTCCCCATACGAACCCAAATCACGATCGGCAACGGACAGAACCATTTGCAAGACATCCGGTATTTCAGTACTGAGAAAAGTGATACCCAGTTGACGCGCTGCAGACTGCAATCGATCTAATACATTTTGGGGTTCGCCAAATTTGCTAAACGGAATGGTTGCAATGATAGCCAGCAAGATCGGCAAGCTCGATTTTGATGATATTCCCATTTGTACAAAGTGTTCTTCAGTCACGAGACAACTTAAAATCTCAACGGGTAATGGGTCTTTCGCCTCATCAAATAATACCGCTGTTAAGGGTAACATAACAGGGCTTGATGCTTTGTCATCGTTTCTATGCACTACGTCGTGATAAAAAGCAGCGAGGACCTTTTGAGCCAGCAGGATGATATTCGTTGTCGGTGCTATTTTTATGGCATCATCAGGTTGAAGGTAACATTCTTTATAGATTTTTTGTATGGTGATGGGAAATAACGACCGGGGATGACCTAAACCTCGGTGAAAAAAACGCTTGGGGTTATCATAGCGCTGACTCATATTTTCAAATGATTGTTGAATCGATGTGATGGTAGCTTGCGGATTTAAGACTTTAACCGCCCAAGAAAAAAAAGCTTCGTCGAGTTTTTTGTTGCCGTTGTTTGCTAAAAAATTAGAATGGAGAACATTATTTTCGAGTAAGGTGAGCTTTCTTAACATTGACTTATCCTTAAACCTAAATTATCTTTCTTGACGTTAGCAGACAGGGTTTGGTTTGTCTATTCTTATAGGGTTCGCGGACACGTCGCTGCGTGTCCGCGTGGCCTCTATTTTTTCACAAACCCCGGAGTGTTGATTCTAGCAAAGTAGTCTTTTTGTGTCTCATCCATGATACGAGAAAACTCATTCGTTGATTCCACTAAATTATTTTTCAGCTTTGTCGCAACGCGTCTGACTTCAGTCCGCACATCACTATCATCTGGAAATGTCGCTACCAACTTGGTGATATCCTCGTCAATTACCTTTAAAGACTCCGTAGCCAACGCAGAACCATCGGTATTGACTACATCAAAATCTTTGACAATATTTTTTTTGGTTTTTTCGTCTAGCTCGTATTTGTCGATTTTAACAACCTTTTCCATAATATCCTGCAAGCCTATGGCTGAGCCAACGGCAATATGAACATTGTCCACCACATTGGAAAGCGCTAAAATGTCGTCACCATTCACTTGCGCACCCTTTGCATCCTTTGCACAATATTTTACTGATAAGGCTTCTAATTCCTGACAACTCTTGCTACGATTATTTCTCATCTCAGCTAAATTAAATCCAACTCGTGTATTTGACATAAATTGACTCCCTCATAAAAACGCACATCATATCTAGCGCTATTTTCAAACTCAAGATATGTTTACAGAAATGCTTTCTGACCGTAGACTTTATCACCGGTCTTTGATTCGAAATGGAGCTACTCGATATGCCCAATACAACCCTATTTTCTGGTATGAACGTAAATTCAACATCTCTCGGTGTTAAAATCAAAGGTGAAGGTGATAAGGTTGACATCACTCATACCGATCAAGATGGGCATCAGACCCATGCGGAAATACGATTTTATCTATTGAGCGACTTAAAAAAGACAATGTTTTTCAAATCTTTTGAATCCTGGGTTGAGAATTTAGTGAATACCTGGTTTACCAAACGCATGGGCTCCAAAACAATAAAGTATGCGGGCGACAATCAGTTAGCCTTTGTTTTTACGCCGGGCATTGGTTTTAACAAAGGTCTCAAAAATTTAGCCACGCTGTTCCCGGGCTTTTTGGAAATTGACTACTTTAAAGAAATACAATTTTGCGCCTTTTTAAATAATACATTACATGTCGATCTACAAACATTTCGCGCGATGGGCATCAGCCAGGAGCATGTCACTCTATTTTTAAATAACACCACAGGTTTTGAAAAACTACTTACTCTTGGCATTTCTGTTACACAAGCTGGATCCATCCCCCCTGCATACCTTGAATTTATATTTAATCATTTTCCCGAACTCGAACAATTGATGCCATTGGGTATATCATCTATTCCAGAACTTCAAACCATTGACTTGGATAATCTAAAATTTTTATTTAGTCAATTTGGTGCATTAAAGCAGTTACTTTTTCTGTTTCATATTTCTATTCACGAACTCGGGGCTATCAAAAACGATTGTCTGAAATTTTTATTCAGTCATTTTGCACTGCTAAAACAATTGTTAAACATTCCCGTTTCAATCAGCGAGCTGGGATTAATCCCGTTGGATCGTCTTACCCTCCTCTTTCGACGTTTTTCAGAATTCAAAAAATTGCTAGAAATCGGCATGACGCCTAACCAGCTAGCCACCGTAGACCTTGATAGCCTGCAAAAATGTATCCAAAAATACGATAGTATCAAGCCTGCGTTGCGATGTGTCACCTTGCCACAAATATTAAATTTGGATCATACGCCATTAGCATTAGATCAAGCTGAGGTTCCCAATAAACCCAATTATGGTTGGTCAGCACAATCGTGGGTTGCACTTTGCGATAATTTTTCCATAACCCAACAGACTAATCTTCTCAAAATAATCCATACGGATCCTGATTCAAAGCACACGGCTTTTTTTAATTTGTCAGTGACGCTACTTGATGATGCGTCTCTTTGGCTCTGTAACAAGCTTCGGCAAAATGTCGTGCCGATAAGTTTAGTCCGTCAATGGCATGCTATTGCTAAAACGGTTGATGCTGAGCAATGCATCACAACTTTTTATTGCCCGTCTCTAAAACAGCTAATGCTCGAAACAGTTAGTCCTGAATTTCCTCTTGATGAATTCAAAAAACATCATTATAAAATCATGTTATGTGATGCGCCGTTTTATCGCGAGATGCGTTTTGTTGCCCACTTGAAAGAAAGCGGCTATCCGCTTGAAAAATTCATGAAGCTATCGGGTATGTCTCAACAAAAGCTAGAATTATTATGTGACCACGATAGCATCGTCAGTGATCTCATGCGCCGCGGCATTAAAATTGAAGAATTTGCCAAAGTTGAGATGGCGCGTCTAGTCTTTGTATTTGGTAATCCTGACAGCGTGGCACCGGCTTTAGAATTTGTTGATGCGCATGAGCTTTTAGCCATCGATAAATTAACACCTCGCCAAGCGGTCGGGCTTTTTAGTCAGGGGGGTAAGGCAAAATTGTATATAGCACCTCCAGCCAAAGAAATAAAGAATACCTGTGTATTGATGTAACCCTAGGCATTTTGCTAATTTTATGTCATTATTTTAGACTAAATTACTTTAAACAAAGGAGAAAGTTATGAAAGGAATCATTTTAGTCGCCTTAGCATTTATCGTATCCACTTTGAGTTTAGCCGTGTTCGCACAAGCTGCGACTGGTGCGAGTTCAGTTCCAGCAATGACCACAGGTGCTTCCCCAACAGGCGCTGCAATGAAAGGTGGCAAGCATCCTTGTCATAATATCGAAGAAGCCTGTAAATCAGCTGGCTTTGTTCGCGGTGGGGCAACGGCTGGAAAGGGAATCATGGAAGACTGCTTGAAACCCATTTTGGCTGGTAATTCGGTTACCGGTGTTACAGTAGATCAAGCTGATGTGGTAGCTTGTATAGCAAAGCGTAATGCAATGAAAAAACCTGCGGCTAAATAGCCATCTGAAATACTCGGGGATGGCAAATCGCTCCCCGGGTGTTGCATACGACACCGTCATTGCGAGGCTGCGAAGCGTTTAGCCGCGGCAATCCAGACAGTTTCTGCTACAGATCACTATTTTCTGCGTGACCAAAGTACCTAGATTGCCACGGCTAAACGCTTCGCAGCCTCGCAATGACGGTCTACCTACATTAATATCTAGAATGGAATCTCAATATGCTTTCCCAACACGATGGAATTCAAAACCGCTACCAGGGTATTACTCACGTTACTCGCGCTTTTGACAGTTACCTACGCCAAATTTTTGATTTAATGGATAGGCAGGTTGATAATGCTGATACGATTTTAAATAATTTAATTCAACATTATCTCTCCACTGCGAATTCAATCGGGCTGCCGAGTTTTTTTACTGGAAGACGGTATAAATACCCGATACTAATGCAATCTCTATTAAACCTTCTCAACACGCCGCCAGACATTCTCCCCGCAACAAATAGAACTGAGCTTGCCTTAACGGTTATAGCGTCTTATCCACGTGAGATTGATCCGCAAGATGATTTAATAGGTTTATTAAGCGCTGTTATTTCTGTTGACCCTAGCTATTTAAAAATCTTTGCTAATAGTCGTCTAAAACCGCATCTTATTCTGCGTGATTTGAATAATGTGTATTTCCATTCCGTCATCAAAGCAGCGGCAGACCAGAAATGCCAAACTCAACCCAGTCTGTTTATGATGCTTGATATGGAAATTGCCGCGGCGTGCAACCAAGTCGAGCGCTTCTTAGAAAAAATTATCTATCAAATGACCGGCGATCGCGGGGATCAATCTGCAGCATTACTCAGCTTGGAGCATATGACGCCTTACTTGACACCAGAGCAATGTGAAAATAGGGTATTACCGCATTTGTTAGCACTACTAAAGCAGGGTCAAGGTGGTATACTTTATAATGGATATAAAGTTTTACCTGATATTCTTGAAAAAACCTCACCAAACACCATCGCAACTGTGGTGCTACCCCTATTAGTTATTACATTAGACGATGATAATGAGTGCATCAACGCAGCTGAATCATTACATGTTGTCGTTAAAAAATGTGACCGCGATATTCTGATGGCAATCTTAAAACCCGCACTCATAAAAAAAATACAACAGAGCGAAAGCTATGAATCATTTTGGTTTAAGAAATATGCTTTACTGTTGTCAAAAGGCAATCATGAGGATAATAAAGAAATCTGTGACGAATTACATAGCAGTATTCCCCTCGTTCCCCTCACTCTTTATACCGTCTCGCAAATTTTTTCTAAGGTTAAACAAATTCGGCATGAGGGTGCATTTATCCCTGAATCTTTTAACACAATAATCCAAAACATGATAAATACACGCTTTGATACCATTCTTGCCGATCCCGATAATCTGACCAGTAATTCTGCGTTACTAGAACTAGAATCACACCTTGAGCATGCCACTGATAATCATATACGCCAGATACTTGCCCATCTTACCTTAGACACCCAGTATTATATTGAAGGCAATTATAAGTTATTTGAAAAAATGGCAGACTTACCTGATAGCATTTTTCCCCTTCAGGATAAACAAGCCTTACTTGCACGCTTAATCGAATTCAAAAGCAGTCGCCAGCCACATGTTATTTCAACGTTAGCGGCTTATATTCAATGGGCGCCAAATCAAGAAATCCTGGTTGATCTTAGTCGTCATATTTTTGAAATCGGCAATATTAACGGCGCCCCCCGTGATCCCTTACATGATATAAGACGAAAAATAATTTTAGAATGCACCAAAAAATTTGATAGCATCACTATACAAAATTGTATTATCCCACAATTAAAATCGCGCTTTAAATTATCTATTTCTAGCAAAAAATATCAAATTGATATTCTGAATGCGGTTATTGATAAATTAGATCATTCAACTTTAAAAAATCAGATTATGCCTTGGTTAATCAAAGATTTTATTTTAACGGCTAATGAAGATGTGGGTTTAATCTTAAAAAAATTGCTTCCCCTGACCTCGTATTTTGAACGCGCAATATTTTCACGAGCGCAGGTTAAAGAGACAAGCTCTTATAACTCAACTAATTTAGCATTTGTCATCAGCGTTATTGAAAAACAAAACGCTATTGATCTGAAAGATATTGCCGGTTGTTGCAATCATGAAAAATATGATGATACTGCACCTACATGCCCAGTTATGTAACAAGAACACCGTCATTGCGAGTAGCGGCGGTAAGTTTCGCAAAAAACACCGTCATTGCGAGGCTGCGAAGCGCTTAGCCGTGGCAATCCAGACTTCTGCTACAGATCACTGCTTTTTGCAGTCCCTCGGCACCTGGATTGCCGCGGCTAAGCGCTTCGCAGCCTCGCAATGACGGTGTTACTCACATAACCCCAGACCGCATCCCACTAAGCCCAGCCAACAATGGTGTCAACGTAGAATCCGCACCCTCTTTCGGCTTAGCAAAAAAACCTAAAAACGTACTCGCATAACTTATGCTAGGCTCAATACGAGGACGAAACTTCCCGGTTTTATTTTCTAAAAAACACAACAGCTTTTCTGCCGCCGCCACCCCTGCAATTTGTTTTTGTGTTACCTCATACAGCCCTAGCCGCAAATCCGTGCGTAAACACGCTAATTCCGTACCGGCCAACATCTCCAAAGCCTGATCAAATTGTCTAGCCACAATTAAATCATTTAATATAATTATTTTATGCGCTTGATAGGCCCCTGGAAACAAAGCAAGTCTTTGCTCATGCAAATTTTCAAGTAAATCCTGAAGCTGCCGATAAGCCACTTTCGCTTTATAACTCCAACACGTCTTTAATTTTTTTAAAACGATAGTATGCTCAACATCAAGTAATTTCGCTGAAATATCATGATTATCATATAACTTTTTTAAG
>Ga0206981_10362_pt1 | contig 11335 bp, 7 predicted proteins | sample Alteio_BWMinCont_17_FD_153312 | JGI IMG/M metagenome (GOLD analysis project Ga0206981, IMG submission 153312) | Enriched cells from forest soil in Barre Woods Harvard Forest LTER site, Petersham, Massachusetts, United States -... | ecosystem: Environmental > Terrestrial > Soil > Temperate forest >... | reverse complement strand
CAAAGTCGCCCGTTACGACACTCTTGTTCAAGATAGCTACGTTTCAAAAATTAACTTCGACCAATACAAAACAGATGTTGAAACGGCACAAGGTCAGGTATTGACCGATCAAGCCGATTTGGATGTCGCCCGCATTAACCTCGATTGGACGACGCCGCGGTCGCCGGTGAATGGGAAAGTCAGCCAATTCTTGATCAATCCAGGCAATCTTGTTCAGTCCAACGACCCCAATGCCACCACAGACATCCGTCAAATTGATCCGATTGATATCACATTCAATATCGTGCAGAGCGATTTGATTAAAGTGCAAGAGGCTATGAAAAAGGGCGATTTAAAGTTCAGCGTTTTTCTGCCCCAGCTGCCGAATCAAGAGCGTATAGGCACTGTCTACTTCGTCGATAATCACATCGAGACTTCTTCGGGGACGGTTTTGCTAAAAGGAAAAGTCAGCAATGAAGACGAGAGGTTTTGGCCTGGCGAGTTTGTACGGATCCGCTTGCAAGTGAAAATGCTTCCGAAAGCAGTATTGGTTCCCGAGGCGGCTATAAGCTTTGGGCAAGAAGGTTCTTATGTCTATGTTTATCAGCAGGCAAATTCTACTGTTGATTACCGCTCCGTGACGCAAATCGAACACATTGACGGGATGATTGTCGTCGACGGAGTAAAAGCGGGCGAGAAAGTGGTCACCAAAGGACAAATCAATCTACGCCCCGGCGATAAAGTCTTTTTGGCAGAAAAAGAGAAAGAGGGAAAATGAACCTCTCGAAGCCATTTATCCTGCGCCCCGTCATGACGACGCTGCTGATGCTGGCAATCCTTGTCATCGGACTGGTTTCGTATGATAAGTTGCCTGTCAGCAATCTGCCCGATGTGAATTTCCCTACAATCACCGTTTCTGTTCCCTTCCCAGGTGCCAATCCTTCCATTATGGCCAATACCGTCGCCACGCCTCTGGAAAAGCAGTTCATGACGATTCCAGGGATCAAGTATGTGACTTCGTCAAACACGCTTGGATCGACAAACATTATTCTGCAGTTTGAAATTGATAAAGATATTGATCTGGCTGCTGTAGATGTCGAAACAGCGATCAGCGCGGCAAGGCCTCAACTGCCTCCCAATCTGCCTCAGGACCCGACATATAAAAAGGTGAATCCCTCCGCCACGCCGATCATTTATTTGGCTGTGACATCCCCCACGATGACCATGGGAGAACTCTACGACTATGGAAATACGGTGATTGGGCAGCGGATCTCGATTATTGAAGGGGTTGCACAAGTCTTTGTGTATGGCTCTCCGGGCGCTGTGCGTGCTCAGATTGACCCCGCGATCGCTGCATCCATGGGGCTTGCCATGCAGGATATTGCAAAGGCAATAGCGAATGAAAACGTTTATCAGCCGCTGGGTCAATTCGATGGAAATGTTTCAGCTCCTCCCATATACGACAATGGTGGATTGCTAAAAGCCAACGCCTATCTTCCGCTTGTGGTGGCTTATCGCAATGGAGCTCCTGTTCGTGTCGAGGACTTGGGCCATGTTGTCGATAGCCTGCAAAATGATAGAAGCATGCGACGCTATGCAGACAAGAAGGTCGACCAGCCCAGCGTCACGCTGGCTGTGCAAAGGGAGGCCGGAGCAAATGCCGTCAAGGTGGCTACGGCCATACAGAAGGAGTTGTCTGAACTTGAAAAGCAGCTTCCTGGCGCGCTCGAGCTATTTGTTGTCTTCGACCGGTCTGAGTCCATTCGCGACTCGATTCATGAAGTGGAATTTACTTTGCTGATTGCCTTTGTTTTGGTCGTCTTGGTGATTTTCTTATACTTGGGACGCATCCGCGATACGATTATTCCTTCTTTAGTGATGCCGCTGTCGATCATTGCGACATTTGCAGTGATTTATCAGCTGAATTACACGCTGGATAATCTTTCGCTTCTCGCTTTAACATTGGCGATCGGATTCATCATTGACGATGCGATTGTTGTTCTCGAAAATATTGTTAGAAAGGTGGAGGAAGGGGAGTCGCCGGTGCAAGCGGCTTTGGATGGGTCTCAGCAGATTTGCTTTACCATCGTTTCGATGACCCTCTCTTTGGTCGCCGTTTTCATTCCTTTGATTTTCATGGCCGGTTTGATTGGCAAGCTCTTTCAGGAATTTGCTATCACATTGACAGTTGTAACGATTGCATCCGGCGTGATTTCGCTGACTTTAACGCCCATGTTGTGCAGCCTGTTTATTCCTCCTCATAACGGGGAGGATGAGAGCAAAATCGCCCGCTGGTCGAAAGAATTCAACGGCTGGATGCTCAAACACTACGAATCCTCTCTACAATGGGTTTTAGATCATCGTCAGTGGGCTTTGGGTGTGGGGCTCTTGTCTGTTGTGCTGAGCATCATCCTCTTTAAAATCTTGCCGACCGATTTTATTCCGGATGAGGACATAGGCTTCATTACGGCGTACACCGAGGCCGCACAGGGGACTTCGTCGGATGAAATGGCCCGCTATCAAAGACAGGCGATTGATATTCTTAAGTCGCAACCCGAAGTTCTCTCACTGATTTCAATCTCTTCATCTCCTGTCTACCGCCAGGGGCTGCTTTTTCTGCGGTTGACGCCCAAAAGCGATAGGAAGGCGATTGGAGAGATTATCCAGAGCTACAATAAAAAACTGGCAGGTATCCCCGGATTGAATGTCTATCTAAAAAATGTTCCTTTGATAGACTTGAACATCGGGCCGCAAGTGCGCGGCAACTATCAATATCTGATGCAAAGCCTTGATTCAAATGCCCTCTACGAGGCTGCCGACGCCCTTGTCAATAAAATGCGTTCCGATCCTCTCTTTCAGGGAATTTCTACTGACCTTGAAATTAAGACTCCGCAAATCAATCTGCAGATCGATCGGGAACAGGCTTCAGCGCTCGGTGTCGACGCAGCGAATATCGAGCAGGCGCTTTTACTCAGTTATTCGGCCAATAGGATCTCAAGGATTCAAACGCCGATTGATCAGTACGATGTGATTCTCGAGCAAACAAGGGATCTTCAGCGTGATCCCGCGTCGCTTTATACGATTTATCTCCGATCAAACAATTCAAATTCCCTTGTCCCTTTGAGTGCTGTGTCGACATGGTCAGAAGGTGTGGGTCCCGCAAGCATCAATCATTTTGCCCAATTTCCGGCGGTGACCATTACGTTTAATATTGCACCGGATGTTCCCTTAAGCAAGGGGCTTGAACATTTACGCGAACTGGCAAGCACGGTTTTTTCACCGAAAGTGTCCGGAGATGTCAAAGGGGCTGCAGAGGTCTTTGAAGAGGCTGTACAAAGCGTTTCTCTTCTGCTGATCATCACAGTTTTTACCATTTATATCGTTCTGGGGATGCTATATGAAAGTTATATCCATCCGATTACGATTCTTTCAACGTTGCCGCCTGCCATTGTCGGAGCCTTGTTGACTTTGTTTTTTACCGGCAGGCCCCTTTCCCTTTACGCTTATTTAGGAATTATCTTATTGATCGGCATCGTGAAGAAAAACGGAATTATGATTGTAGATTTTGCGCTAGATAATATCCGCTCAAGAGGGGAGACGGCAGAAAAATCCATCTATGATGCATGCCTAGTGCGTTTTCGGCCCATTATGATGACGACATTTGCCGCGATCATGGGCGCAGTCCCTATCGCATTAGCTACGGGCGCCGGGGCAGAATCCCGCAGACCCCTCGGCTATGTGATCATCGGAGGGATGTGCGTTTCCCAGTTGATTACCCTCTACCTAACGCCCGTCATTTATCTCTACTTCGAAAACCTGCGCGAGCGCTACAACAAACCCTGAACTAAATGGCCTCCCAAAGCTCTATGATTGGGAGTAAACTCATCGTTTTCTTTTTCGATAAAAATATATTTCTTTTTGGCGTGAGGATACTGCGCTCGCTGGGCTGCCATGGGGCTTGTTCCTGGTTCAAAAAGGCGAAGTCTTGGTTTAGCTCCCTCATCCTGGCATTCTTCATACTGCTTTTTATAGTCGGGGTTTATCTCTTTCATTTTGTTTCCCAACGTCTGTAAGAGGTCTGGAGGAAGATTCTCCCCTTCCTTTGGCTCAATCATAAATTCGGTAATGGTCCTGCCATCTTCTTCATATTGAAGAAAAGCGTAATGGGCAATAGCTTCATTTAAATTCGCTCTTCTAATGGCTTCTCCTAAATTCTCTGGAGCGACATTTGCCCCTCTGAAAGAGATCATATTGTCACCTCGACCCCATACAAAGACAAAAGGAAGCTCTGTACGTGGCATGTGATTTAGGGTAATTCCGTGCTTTTTCAAAGTGGCTTTGAGGTCGCTGCACGCCATCACTTTGCCTTTGTCTCCAAGATCATAGCGAATTCTTGGGGAGATTCTATCATCTCTGGTGCAAGTGAAAATCAAGTGTTCTTCCTCATTAGTCTCAATGTAATAATTTAAAGGATCATAATGAAAGATCATGGGAATGCTTCCATTGCCGTCAAAAAGTTCAGCTGATAACTTGTGGTTAATATGGCAAAGCTTTCGCAATTCAATTTCAAAATCAGCTTCATAGCCAATATTGATATCTAGATCGGAAGCTCCATACGTAGAATAGCATCGACTAAAGCCTTGACGAGTGATAGTGCCCTCATCATCTTTCTGATAAACAATTAAGTCGCGCTGTCCTTCTGAAATCCCTTCACCGCCTACAACACCAATGATATTATGACGGCTAAGATCAAAGTTCTCTTTGATAGCAAGATCTACGATCTCTCTTAGATGAGGAGGGTACCCTGCAACCACAATGGGATACCCTTCTGGCACGACATCAATTGCTTGTTTGATGGCGTTGAAAATTTTTGTTACGTCCATTCCTGGACTGGAAACGGTTGCATTAGGATCGTTGCGGGTAGCTGCAAAAGCTGTCAGTCCCGAGGCCCACTGTCCAAGAGCAAACCCATTGATGAAATAATAGGGCCGATCGCCAAGGATGGCTTTAGCAGCGTAAGAAGAGAGCTGTTCTACTGTTTTTTGTTCTTTTGGCCCTCTATACCATTGTGTCGGCTCTCCAGTCGTTCCTGTAGAAGTATCGTTTTTCGAACCGGTAGGAATAAAATTACCCTTGTAAAGCCCAAGCCCATGGTTGTCAGAAGCGATGGAAGGTTTAATGTAGTTATCTTTGGATGTGATCGGAACTTCGGAGAATCTGCGGGGCCTTTGTGTCATGTTATCTAAATATTGTTTGTAAGCAGGCACTTTTTTCTTTGCTTCAAAGAATTGCGAAATTGCGGCCACTTCGGAGGATTTTTTTAATGTCTTTTCTGAGGGTTTAAATAGGAAAAAACGGGCTTTGAATCGAAGCCATGACTTTTTTGAAAAATTAAAAAATCCCTGCCAAAAGCGACCTCTAAGGTTATTTATCTTTGAAAGCGAACGAGGGTTTATCGATGTTTGTTTGCCCTCTTTTTCAGAAGGGGGACTTTGGAGGATTTCTTGTATTTTTTCTGCAATGGCTTGATTATTTGAACGGTTTGTTATTTCAATGTCTTTGGAGAGAGACTTTATCCACTTCACGGCACTTTTCTTGTTAAGATAAAAAGACTTTTCATTATTATCTTTCTCTTTAATTTTGATGGTCCGATGAAAAAGCCGGCTTAGGCCAGAGTGAGTTCTAATGCCAAACTTTCCCATTTCATTTCTGGGATTTACTTTGACGGAATCGTTAGCAAAGCACACTCTGTTTCCATACCGAGAAGTTGATAGATCAACGATAGGAAAGCTTATGTTATTGGCAGTCATTTTTTTACCTTTAATCTTTTAGGTGTTAATTATTTAGGTATTATAAGACTGTTTTATTTAGCTCGTTTAAAGATTAATCAAAGATTCTGTTAATTTTTTCGCACAAGGCTACTTGAGAAGCGAATTCAATGTTTTCATCAGGTCGCGTCTATAGTCGACGAAGTTGTATTGAATATCGTTCACTGTCAGCTCGTGCACGACATCGGGGGTGACGCCTAAATCTTCGATGACTTGCCCGTCTAACCGGTGAGCCAGCGAAAATGTCGAGGAGAAGGCGACGACGCCGTAAGGGGAGTTAAGCGCGTTTACTCCGATGGCGCCACCGGCGCCTGCAGTTTTCACTCCAAACAAAGTGGCGCGTTTGTTGTCCTGAAGAATTGCAGGAAAGAAGTCGGCGCTCGAATAGTCTTGTTCGTTAATCAGTACGACAATCGGTTTGCTGTAGCGTCCTTTTGGATGAGGGGGAATTTTTGAAATCCCATATAAATAAATGGAGGGCAGTACCCGGTTGCCGGCGGCCCACTCGTCGCCTACCATCTTAAAAAAATCATAGACATCAGCATAGTGCTCCGGCAGCAAGGGGAACCCGAAAGACTCAAAACCGAGTATTTCCTCGATGTCTTGTTCCGTGCCCATGACAAAAATCTCTTCTAGGGCACGCGCGACCAAGACAGAGGTCTTTGCGAAGTCCGGAGTAACATAAAAGGTTTGCGAAGGAACGTACAAAGGGCGGTCTGTCAGCATGCTCAACAGCCCATAAAGATGGGTGACGTAGCCTCCCGGATTATTGATCTGGTCGATAACTAATGCATGTGTCTCTCTTTCCATTTGATTGATCAAACGTTGAAAATCTTCGGCCGCAGTGTCTTCTTCCGGCGAATAGGTGGCAATGCGAAGATAGCCGATTTTTCGTCCTCTCGGATCTTTAAAGATATAAGCGTCGAAAGAAGGGGATTCCAATTGCTTGACAACGTCCCCTAAAGGAGGAAGATAGCTCGTTCGGGAACCTAATGCGAACGGAGTGTTGGCTCTTTGGGGTCTCAATGCGTCTAAGCCTCTCATCATAAGTATGTTGGGTATGGATGGAGACGCAGCTTTGACAAGCGGACTTCTGTAGCCAGGCATTTCCTCTTCGATCTTTATCCACTCGACCTTTGTTTGATATGGGCTCCCAGTTCTTTTGGAAAGGAGAGAAAGGATAACCTCATCTTCATCGGGCAGGGCAACCCCTTCTGCAGCATTCCTGAGTGAGAACTCGCGGATGGCTTCGGCATAATCGCTTTCTGAACGTATTCCAGAACGTCTTTGAACGAGTCTTTCAATGACAGTCTCCATGGATACACCATCACATGCAACCACCTCATCTCCAGCGTCGATTTCGGGAATCAGTGTGGAGACAACAAAATAGCGGTTGCCGGCTTTTAACAATTCCAAAGGCAGATAAGCGATGCCCGATGCGGAAAAAAAGGCTTTGACGTGATAGTCGTGTGTGGAATCAAAGAAGCGGCGCAGCGTTTGATGGTAGTAAGAGAAACTGAGATTTGGTGCAGCACGGAGATCAGCTTTTGCTTCCTCAATTTTAGTTGCTAGGTCCCACCCGCTATGTGTATACTTCCACTCGGCAGGCGCGTAGTTGACTTCCATGTGGTATTGAATGAAATCCAACTCTTTTTCCATCGATTCAAGAGCTGCGGGTGGAGAAGAAGTGGCAAAAATATGGAAAGGTACAAGAAAAAAGAGTAAGGCTGTGAGTCTCATAGCGTTATATTACTTTTAAGTTATTGATAATAAGACATTATAAACCAAGGCATTGATTTTATACTATTAAATTGTCATATGTTCAGTATGCCAAATTCTGTATATAAACCAACCTTAGGAGGTATGCTATGACTCATGAACATTGCTGTTCCGATCATCATCACCATGGAGAATGCGGCTCGCATCACCATCACCATGATGAGTGCGGCTCGCATCACCATCACCATGGGGATTGCTGCTCTCACCACCACGAGCATGATGACTTTGCCCATCAACTGATCGAAATGGCAGACGAGGCGTGGATGGAAGTTTTGAAAGAGAAAATTAAAGAACAGATCAAGTCTGCAAATGGCAGCCACCTCGATCAATTAGCTAAAATTATTTCTGAATCCAACAGCGCTCGCTGGACACAAAAAATGGCTCTTAATAAAGGTCAACAGGGATTCAGGGATAAAATTCATGATTTTTTCAATCGCTAAAAAGTGTTGTATTGCTTTAGCCCTGGTTTCCGGCGCCATCTTTGCAGATGAGATGCCGGAACCCTATTGCTCAATCAAAGTTCTTCCTTTCGATGGGCATGGGTGGTTTGGCAATGCGCCGCAATTACTGAATGCGATGGAGGATAAACAAATAGAAACGGTGATAGAAGTCGGATCTTGGCTGGGATCTTCTACCCGTTTTTTGGCGGATTATGTCGCTCAAGAAGGAAAGGTGTATGCCATTGATACATGGAGAGGATCGGATGAAGACATTCATAAACAAGACCCGCGCCTAGCCTATCTGTATCAACAATTTCTTTCGAATGTCATCCACGCCGGACTGACAAATGTGATTATTCCCTGTCGTATGAAATCCCTTGAAGCGGCAAGCGCACTGCAGGTGCAAGCCGATCTAATTTATTTGGATGCGGCTCACGATATGCTGAGCGTGCACAATGACATTATAAACTGGTACCCGCATCTGAAGCCCAATGGCATTATGTGCGGAGACGACTGGACATGGCCATCCGTGCAGGATGGAGTGAGGGCAGCAGCTGCAAAGTTAAACCTTACAATTGCTGCGGAAGAGAACTTTTGGCGCTTTGAATAGCTTATTTTACGGTTTCACCCAAATGCCCCAGCCATTGTCTTCCGACATAAGAGCCAAGGGAATGCAGTTTTCATTCAGCCAATCGATTGCCGACCCTGTTGTTGCCCACTTGATGTCATCAAAAATAACCAGGCCGCCGGAACGAACCAAAGGCACCCATTTTGTGACGTCAAGAAGCGCTGTCATTTCTCCGTGGTTGCCATCGACATGCAGCATATCAATATTGGGAATGGAGGGCGCGTTTTCCGAAGTAGTCCTCAGCAATGTGACATATGGAGTCAAGTCATTCTCGTTAATTTTTTGAACGAGACCATCTAAAATCTTTTGATGATTAAGTGTGCCCCACCATTGTTCGTTGACGCCGTCCATACCAACGACTGATTCTGCGCTGTCCCACGGATCAACTCCATAGATACGCCCCAGCCCGTTCTCCTGCAATGCCAACGCCATAGGCACTAGCGATTTGCCTCCAAAGACACCAATTTCAACAATTTGTCGTGGTTGCATGATTAAAACAAAATCAATAAGCACCGAAGCTTTATGCAGTGTGCACCAGCCTTCAAGCTGGCTCATCACTTGGTAGGCTTTTTGTTTCACGCGATTGGAGTCCTCAAGAGGCCCTTTTTCAACGATCGATTCATAATGTGAGGGTGGCGGTAAATCTGAAAACATGATTAATTCTCCGTGTTTAGGTAATTAGGTGCGCCGTTGTCAGACAAGGCTTTGGGTTGTGTAGAGACAACATCGTCTGTGACAGTAAAAATTCGCATATTGTCCGGAAAATAGAACTCCATATCATAAGGAAGAAAGACTTGGTGCTGTTTGAGGAAATTTAAAATCTTTTCCATCCCTTGCCTGCGAATGATGAATGAATAAGTCCCGTAGCGGGAGCCAATTTTCCTGAAATCGCGGCTGACGCGTTTGCGCTTGGCAAAAATACTCGGATCTTTTGGTTTAAAATTCGGTCTCCAAGCATATCCATAGCAGGGGACATACTCCCCATTTTGACCCTTGGTGTCCTGATCTGTAAATAGCATGTCCCACCCCTTTTTTCCGACAGTTCGATCGAGTTTGGCGATAAGATCGGAAATGAGATGGGGGTCTTTGACGAGTTCAATGTCATCTTCCATGACCCAAATGGTCTCGTAGCCGGAATTAAAAGCATCTTCTAAGACGGAGAGATGGCTGAGAACAATGCCGATAGTTCCGAGTGCCATGCAATGGCAAAAGTAGTTCCTTCCGGGGACGTGGACGATTTCGTGGTAGGGCTGCCCGCCGTTTTCCGCAAAATAGCATGTTCCCCAATTGTTGTTTTCCATCCATGGTTCATAAATGACGCCGATATTATTAAGAGCCTCGAAGCTAAGCTCCCAGCCATTAACTGCTGAAAATCTATAGGGATATATGCCATAAGGCGCTAGCTGTTTTTCGCAGCTTGCAAACTTTTCGGGGCGCTGGTCCAAATTGATCATATAAATGAAATCAATGTTGTCCATGCGATGATTGCCAGTTTTTTCGGCGGGTAATTTAAGGTAGTCTTGAACGTGGCCGTAGAGGGTGTTCATGCTTAAAACAACAAAGGCTATCAACCAGGCATTCATAGAGGCTCTCCTCAAAAAAGGGTCACGTTCATAATACTTTCAGGAACCTATATACAGAAGAGAAGATATCTATTTACAGGAAATTTTATCTTCGTATGATTCTTCGTTATTTAATCATAAAGGGGTGGACAGTGGGACAGATTTGCAAAATCCAACCGTATTTTTATAGGGTCGTTGTCTTTTTGTCTCTTTTTTTTCTTCAACTGTCCGCTGATGACAGGGGCTCTTCGCTCATTCATTCACAGGTACAAGTAGTTGTGGAAGGGTTTCCTCGCGCTCACAACCCGTCGCTTATCCGAACCAAGGAAGGGCTGCTGCTCGTTTTTCGAAACATTCCTGATAAACATAAACCGTGGATTTCCCAGATTGGCGTGCTGTTTTTGAATGAACAGTTAGAGCCGATTTCCAAGCCAGCCCTTCTTGACACACGCATCAATGGGGAATGGGTGCCGTCGCAGTCTGAAGATGCAAGGATCTTTGAAAAAAACGGTCAACTCTTCCTGATGTATAATGATAATACGGAAATTACAAATCCGGGCGGACACCAGCATAGGGATATGCATCTTGCGACAGTTGAGTTTATTAAAGATTGCTATGTCATCACTTCGACGCAATTGCTCTATCATGAAGACTATTATGCCAAGGTCAACTGGCAAAAGAATTGGGTACCCTTTGCTTGGCAGGATCATATTTTATTTAGCTATTCGATTAATCCTCACGAAGTGATTTATCCTGACGAGGAGACGGGAAAATGCGTAAAAGTTTGTATGACAAAGGCTCCTGTCGAGTGGAAGAGGGGAGCCATTCGAGGAGGAACGCCTGCACTATTGCTGGACGGAGAGTACTTCGCATTTTTCCATTCGGCACAGCGAAGCTATTCAAACGTCTCGAGCGATGAAATAGTTTGGCACTACGTTATGGGCGCCTATACATTTTCTGCGGAACCCCCGTTTGAATTGACTGCGATGACTCCTTATCCCATCGTTGTACCCGGTTTTTATGAAGAGATTGATTATGAGAAAAGAGTGATATTTCCCGGAGGCTTTGTTGTCGAAGACTCTTATATCCATTTGGCGTACGGAAAAGATGATAAAGAAA
>Ga0206981_10367_pt1 | contig 11459 bp, 9 predicted proteins | sample Alteio_BWMinCont_17_FD_153312 | JGI IMG/M metagenome (GOLD analysis project Ga0206981, IMG submission 153312) | Enriched cells from forest soil in Barre Woods Harvard Forest LTER site, Petersham, Massachusetts, United States -... | ecosystem: Environmental > Terrestrial > Soil > Temperate forest >... | reverse complement strand
TAAATGGAAAAATCGTTAAGCTCAAGGGCGGGTGCGTGCACAATGATAACGGACCGCTGGGTTCAAAAACATATGACAGGGCAGAAGAGCGGAAAGTTGAACTTTTAAAGGCTAGTGGCTTTAATGCCATCAGGTGTGCGCACAATCCACCTACGCCTGCATTACTGGCAGCCTGTGACCGTTTAGGCATGCTGGTTATTGACGAGGCATTTGATGCCTGGAAATATGGTAAAAATCCCTACGATTATCATTTGTATTTTAACGATTGGTGGAAAAAAGATATTGCCAGCATGGTTACGCGCGATCAAAATCACCCCAGCATAATTATGTGGAGCATAGGTAACGAAGTTCCCGAAAAGGGAACCCCGGAAGGCGCGGAAACAGCTAAGCTTTTAGCTGAGTATACGCGCGGACTTGATCCTACCAGGGCCGTAACATCGGCAGTTAATGATATTAGGGAGGATAAAGATCCTTTTTTTGCTGAGCTGGATGTTAGCGGCTATAACTATGCAGTTAACAGCTACGGGCACGAGGCAAGTACCTATGAGGGTGATCATAAACGGGTACCAGGCAGGGTAATGGTTGGAACAGAATCATTCCCATTGGAATCATTCGGCAACTGGATGGAAGTAACAGATCATCCTTATGTTATAGGTGATTTTGTGTGGACATCTTTTGATTACATAGGTGAGGCAAGTATTGGCTGGCTTGGTTACCCGCAAGGCACTAGCTTCTATCCATGGAACCTGGCTTATTGCGGCGATCTTGATATTTGCGGATGGAAACGCGCGCAATCTTATTACAGGGATGCGCTCTGGAAAGAAAACCAGCTATCAATTTTTGTAACCGCACCTAAACCCTCATTCGCACTGAACCCAAAAACGGCACCATGGTCAAAATGGAACTGGTTTGATGTTGTTGCCGACTGGAACTGGAAAGGCTATGAAAATAAACCTCTAACAGTAAATGTATATTCATCATGCCCGCAGGTGGAGTTGTTTTTAAACAACAGGTCGTTAGGAAAAAAAGAAACAAATCGAGCCTCTAAATTTATGGCAACCTGGGATGTGCCTTACAAGGCCGGCACATTAACAGCCATTGGTTATGATGGAGATAAAAAAGTTAATACTTCAATTCTGCGCACCGCTAATGCACCTGCTCAAATTAAATTATCGGCAGACCGAACCAAACTAAAAGCAAATAATCAGGACCTAAGCTATATTACCGTTGAACTTACAGATACAAAAGGCAACTTAAACCCGCGTGCCAATAACCTCGTTCATTTTAAAGTTACGGGGCCAGGAACCATAATAGGTGTTGGTAATGCTAATCCTACCAGTGTGGAGAGCGATCAGCTGCCACAGCGAAAGGCGTGGCGTGGAAAATGCTTAGTTATTATTAAATCAACAGGCAAGCCGGGTGAGATAACATTAAATGCAAGTGCAGATAAATTAACAGGTAAAACTGTACTTTTACATACCTTTTAAATGTCCCAATGGAAGAAATAGAAGATTTTTCGGAAAACATCCACGAGCAAAGTAATGAACATGCGCACCATATCCTTTCGGAAGGAAAAGAGAAATGGGTTTTGTATGTTGCGCTTACCACCGCTGTATTTGCGGTTTTAGCTGCAATAGCCGGCCTTATGGCTGGCGCACATGCTGATGAGGCTATGTTATCGCAAATGCGGTCATCAGATCAATGGGCATTTTACCAGGCAAAGGGCATTAAGTCTGAAATGCTGACATCTACCAACAAAATATTGGTGGCAATAGGCAAGGCGCCGATAGCTGAGGATGCTGAAAAGGTAAAAGAAAACAAAGCGGAGCAGGCCAAAATTATGGCTGAGGCCAAAGCTTTTCAAAAGGAAAGTGATGAGCATACAGCCAAGCACTCCATCCTTGCTAAGTGTGTTACACTGTTCCAGGTGGCTATCGCCATTGGCGCCATATCAATAATTACCAAACGAAAAGCCCTGTGGTTGGCAAGCATGGGATTTGCCGCTATTGGGATCTTCTTTTTGGTGAGTGGGATGTTATAAAAATAAATTTGCAATAAGTTTCAAACCTACTGAGGCCACGGATAAAATTTTAAGAATAATCGTAATTCCGGATCATCTAAACTTTAAATACGGTGGCAAACACATATCATCAAATTTATCTGCAAACAGTTTTTGCTGTTAAATACAGGGAAGCTGTAATTGAAAATGACTGGAAACTCCAACTTTTTTCAGTTATTGGTAATTTGATCAATGAAGCTAACTGTAAAACCATTATTGTAAACGGAGTGGAAGATCATGTACATTGTTTTCTTGGGCTTAAGCCTGTTGTTTCAGTTTCAGAACTAATGAAAACAGTAAAGGCAAAGTCATCCAAATACATTAACGATCACTCATTAACTCCTCATCGTTTTGAATGGCAGGAAGGGTACGGGGTATTTTCATATGGACAATCGCAAGTTGATAAGGTCTATAAATACATCCAAAACCAGGAAGAACATCATAAAAATCAAACTTTTAAAACGGAGTACCTGGCAATGTTGAAAAAATTCAATATTGATTATGATGAACAATATCTTTTTCATGATCTGATATAAAAATATGGGCCGTGCCTACGGCAGTTGTGCAAGAGGCCTAATAAGCAACGGGTTAAAACCCGTTGTTACAAAATGCTTCGAGCCTATGGCTCTTTAAAAAGCTGCAGTTAATTTATAGTTTCCACCCACCAATAGGATGAGTCAAAGGCATGTCCTTGGTCCATATTGTAGCAACGCATTTTAATCCGTTGGATATAGGCAACCCGAAACGAATTCATCACACTTGCAAATTTAATCAACAGAATAAAACAGGGGCATCGCCTCGACCCATAATGTAGCAACGGATTTTAATCTGTTGGATATAGGCAACCCGAAACGAATTCATCGCACCTGCAAATTTAATCAACAGAATAAATCAGAGGCATAGCCTCGGCCAATATTGTAGCAACGGATTTTAATCCGTTGAACATAAACGACCCGCAACAAGTACCATAGGTACGAATCATCTTCTGACAGATAGATATATCACTAACAAGGAGATCCTCTTAATGGGGTATTGAAACGGTTATCCAACGCTCTCCCCTTTATTCCGTATCTTAGCGCCAAATGATAAATAAAGCGCTTGAAAAGCTAAAGATAACCGAACTGAATAAAATGCAGTATGCTGCGCTTGATGCTGCAAAAAAAGGAGATGTGGTTTTGCTATCTCCAACAGGTTCAGGTAAAACGCTCGGCTTTTTATTGCCTTTATTATCACTGTTAGATGAAAAGGTACCAACCGTACAGGCGTTAATCCTTGTTCCTTCACGCGAATTAGCTTTACAGATAGAACAGGTATTTAAAACCATAGGCAGCGGCTTTAAAGTAAATGTTTGTTATGGTGGTCACCCGGTAAAAATTGAACGTAACAACCTTTCACAACCGCCTGCTGTTTTAATTGGAACACCCGGAAGGATAGGGCACCACCTGCGCAGGAATAGCTTTAGCACTGATACCATCAAGACATTAGTATTGGATGAGTTTGATAAGGCACTTGAGTTCGGTTTCCAGGAGGATATGACCTATATCATCCGGCAGATGGATCACCTTACAAAACGCATCCTCACATCAGCCACAAAAATGGATGCGATCCCGTCATTTACTGGGATTAACAAACCTATTGAGGTTGATTTTCTACAAAATAAAACAAACGTTCCTGATCTTAAATTAAAAGCAGTTATATCGCCCGCTGCTGATAAACTGGATACATTATTTTCATTGCTCTGTAAAATAGGGGATAAGGCTACATTAATTTTTTGTAATCACCGTGATGCTGTTGAAAGGATCAGTGAACTGTTATGGAGCCGGGGATTGGAACATGATATTTTTCATGGAAAAATGGAGCAGGAAGACAGGGAACGCGCCCTATTGAAATTCAGGAATGGAAGCCACCGCTTGTTGATCACTACTGATCTGGCATCCCGCGGACTTGATATCCCGGAGATTGAATATATAGTTCATTACCAGCTGCCACATAATGAAGAAGCATTTACACACCGAAACGGGCGAACAGCAAGAATGCATGCGAAGGGAACGGCATACCTGATATTAACCGAAGATGAAAAATTGAAGTACCTGGATAAATCGCCGGAAATTGAAGAGTTGCCGGCTGATCTGCCTATCCCCAAACCAACACCGTGGGTAACCCTATATATAGGCGCAGGTAAAAAAGATAAAGTTAATAAGGTTGATATTGTTGGCCTACTGCTGCAAAAGGGCGAATTGGCAAAAGAGGACCTTGGATTGATAGAAGTTTTGGATCACTCATCCTATGCTGCCGTTAAGCGTAACCGGGCAAAACGAACGGTAGAATTAGTAAAAGCAGAAAAGATCAAAAACAAAAAGGTTAAAATTGAAATTTCAATATAAGTACATCATAATAAAGAGTATATGAGCAATAATGATATCATGAAAAAGCTGCGGGTAGCCATGCATTTTACCGATGATGATATTATAGAAGTTTTAAATCTTGCAAACTTCAGGATCACCAAAACAGAGCTTGGCGCTATTTTTCGCAAAGAAGATCATCCCAACTTTAAACCCTGCGGCGACCAGATCCTGCGTAATTTTTTAAACGGGCTGATCATTTATAAACGCGGGCCGAAAGAAGATAAGGCGGAGTAGTAATTATCCATATCACATGTCTAAAGATCAACCTATAGTTAAAAAGGCGTATTCGCATATACCAATTCGATTCTCAAAAAATCCTAATGCAAATGCATTATCTGGGATTTGGAAAAAAAATCCACTTACCGTAAAAGAAGTGAGAGAAAAAGCCTGGGGAAATAGATTCTAATTTAATGACTTATCTATTCTCAATCATTTTAGCCTTACCGCTCTTTATCATCTTTTGCTGTTCTTCAGTAAATGATTCCCTGCCGCCAAAATCCTGCACCCAGTAAGTGTTGTAAGACGCTATCCCTATTTCTTTAAAGCTTAGGTTCATCAGATTTTTACAATGGTCCGGGCTTTTAAACCATCCGTCCATCACCTCTGCTATGCTCATCTGGCCCTGGGCAATGTTTTCGCCTATGGCAAAGCTTTTATAGTCTTTGTATACATAACCTGCAGCTATTATGCGCTTATCCATTGTGCGGCCATCTTTACTGGTATGGCTAAAATAATTTTTGTTGGCCATGTCTTTAGCATGGCCTATTGCTGCAACTTCCAGTGCGTCGTTCCAAACTAAAGGTGGGGCCGGTGGCATAAAGGTAGTGCCGCAATTACAGCCTTTTTGTCTTGTATGATTAATATTTTCTAAAAACTCACGCCTGAATTCAGAGGTGCTGACGGCTCTTTGTGCAAATGCTGATTGAAAAAAGAATATCGACAGGATTACAAATAGTCCTTTAATTGAAATTTTCATAACTCTTTGACAACTAAGATCAACAGAGGTTTAGTATCATCAAAGTAAAATAAATTACTTCCTCCGTCTTCGGATAATTGATCTCCAATTACCTCTTTTGCGTTTATAAAAAATAAATACAGCAACAACAACTAATGAAATTGCAATTACCAGTACTATAATGAAGCTACTTTCCTGGTGGAGTTTCCTTTGTAAAGCTTCCTGGTATTTGAGGTAAATACTTTTTTTTTGATTTGTACCGAATCCGCCTTTTTCTTTTCTATGGAATCTTTCTGTGCTAGGCTGGCGGTTAGTTTGGCTTCTTCATCTTTACGGATACTTTCCTCTAACGAATCGCGTTTTTTTAGTACTGCTTCTTCTTTAGGATAGTTTTTTAAGCGGCTGTAAAGCAAAGCAAAATTCTTTAATACTTCCGATTCTGTTTTTTGATAATGATTGGCTTGTGCAATTTGTAAAGCCTCATTTAAATCGCCCATTGCAAGGGTATAATCCTTCAGTTCACTTTTTATAGTTGATAGCGTAATAAGCGATGCTATTATGTTGGCAGGATCGTTTTTAGCCCTTGAAAGAGAGTTTGATTGCAGGATAAACCATTTTGCCTGGCTGTATTTCCTTTGCGACATATAAACCTTAACCAGGTGGTCAAAAGATATTCGCAGACCAATGGTATCGTTAAAATGAGAGTATTGGTGCAGAGCTAGCATGGTGTAATTTAATGCTTTGCTTTGATAGCTTACACGAGTCATCCGGTTGCTGATGGTATCATAGGCCAGGTAGCGTGTTGCAATTTCATTATAGATCTGTCCTTTAAATAAATCGGCAGCGGGTAGCTTTAATTGTTGTTTAAGGCTATCAAGGCTCATTGTGGCCAGGTGTTGTTTCACACTGTCCTTATTAGTTCTGTAAATCACAGATTTTATGCTGTCTTCTCTTATTAATATTGCTAAAAGCCTCAGGCTATCCGCATTCTTTATTCTTAACTGGTTATTTGGATTCTCCGCCAAATGCGAGTCGGCAATGCTCAAGCTGCCGGAATGCTTTACAAGCATTGAGAAACTAAGGCTATCGGGGTAAGTGATTGCCAGTAAACCAAAATCACTTTCATGGTGTACAGGTATTGAGTAATTCAGATCGGCAGGAGCGTGTGCGGTTGTAGCTAAATTAAAATTGTTCTTAGGGAGAGCGGCCACTGAAAAATCAGGTAGTGTTAAAAATTTAAGATTTTCTGTTGATTGCTCCTGTAATTTAACGCTGTCTTTTGGGGCATCTGGCCCTATTACTTTATCGGTATCAATAGGGCATACTGACGCAGATAGCTTCAGGCAAAATAATATTAAAATAAATAGCGTAATCGTTTTTTTCATGTGCTATCCCGGGGCAAGGGGTATAAATATACTTATCACAGTCAAAAAATGTGCCTATAATTTGCTATATGACAATAATTGGTATTGTTTTTTCCTCCTAATAAATTATTTATTGCTATGTGAAAATGAAAACGTCTTTATTTAAAAATTCATGCAAGAAAAACATATTAACAAATGTTAATAATAGGGTAGAGTGGTCAGTACTGACAAGTAATTAGTACAATAATTCCGGGGAAAATGAATGGGCTGTTAGCTGATATACTTTTCGTATTTCTCAACAAAAGTTTTGAAAAAGTTTACGCGGGTAATTAATGCATTGAATATTATGATGCCAACTGTTGCCGAAAGTATTCCCGCTAATACATCAATTATATAATGATGGCTTGCATACACGGCTGTAAACCAAATGCCAAGCATTACTACTGCAAAAAATATATTTATAAATCCAAGCCGATTTTTTATGCCGTAATACAAAACCACAACCGGGTATGATGAATGCAGGGAAGGCATAGCGGCAAACACATTTGAACCTTTGGCATAAATAGATTTAAATATACCCCTGTGAAAGTAATTGTCAAACTTAGCCAGTCCGGCGGTATTGCCCGGTGTTTTGGCATGAAAAATAAAGCCATTATATTGTACGTACCATGGCGGTGCAGCGGGATACAGATAATAAACTATAAAGCCGATAAAGTTTATTAATACAAACGTTAGTGAAAAATATAGAAATTGCCGCCTGTTTTTAAAAAACAAAAAACCTGCAAATGCCAGGGGAACGGGGATCCAGCAGAGGTAAAAGATCCCTGCAGCTACATCAATCCAGGTTTTTCCATTTATTCGCCAATATTCATTAGCGGTTAAAAGCTTACCATTAAAATGAATCCCAAACAGGTGTTTTTCTAAATTATACAGATCGGCTATATGTACCGGGTTATAGTTATAGTTTGGAAAAGCCTTCATGTAATCGAAGATGATCCAGTAAACTATAAATATGGAAAAGCCTATTATGAACTTGCGGCTGATTGATGACAGGAAAAATGAGATATTAAAGATCCCCGCCAGAATTAGTTGATCTGTTTTAAAGCCAACCAGCAAAACCGATAATAATAAATAAAATACAGTTATTGCTAAAACAGTAGCTACCGATCGTGTATTGATCTTAATACAATCACTAACAGCATTATCCATGCTATTTTTTTAAGAAATCTGAACGAAAAATTTTGTCCCAAAGCGGCGAGCTAACACCATATCCTTTGGCCGGATCCTGGTAATGGTGCAGCATGTGGTGCTGTTTTATTTTTTTCCAGATATTACCTTTAAAGTTAAAGTGATGTATAGCATAGTGCGATATATCGTAAAAAAGGTAGCCTAATATAAATGCGGGAAAAAAACCAAAAACATAATTAGTTGGCAAAATAGCATTAAACAAAAAGTAAAAGCCTGTTGCCAAAGGAATGCTCATCGAGGGAGGAAGTACAAGGCGTTTGGCATCGCTTGGATAATCATGATGTACACCATGAAAAACAAAGTGCATTCTTTGCGCCCATGGCTTATCAGCAGGCTCATAATGAAATACAAAGCGGTGCATTATGTATTCAACCAATGTCCATATAAACAGACCTGATATAAATAATTCAATAAAAAGAAAAGCACCCAAACCCGTTTGGGTGTATTTATAAATACAAAAAGCTATTACGGGTACAAAAATATACAAGGGTACGGTAAAATGAACTTTAGATAAGCTTTCTAAAAAATCACTCTTAAACATTCTCACAGATTCCTGTGAATTGGAAACATATTTCTTTTTCATCTCTGCTCAGGGTTTAAAATGTTTTAAAATTTCTCTGCCTGTTATTCAATTTATCAATTTAATTGTAACACCAATTTTAGCAATGTTTTGGCGAACTGTAAACCTTTTTATGTAATTGTTACGAAGATATGATATTTTCTGTCTACGTGGCTTATCTAAAATATAAATTGATTAATATTTAAACTACCGGACAGCCCAATTATTGTTGCTCTAAAAGCGACTTTTTAGCATCAATCAGCCTCTTAAAAGCAGTGATATTTGTAAGTACTGCTACAACGGCAATTGGAAAAGTAAATATCGTCATAGTTTCAAAAATGTGAAATTTAATTCCCGGTACATAAAGCTTATAATCACCGCCAATATATAATGAGGTTAAACCGCAAAGCATAGCGCACAAACCAATAGTAACCACCCGCTCAGGTCGTTGCATTAAACCACCTTTGCACTCAATGCCAAGCCCTTCGGCGCGGGCTCTTACATAGCTTACCATCATTGAGCCTATCAGTGCGATAAAGGCGAATATCGAACTTAAGAAATAATGATGACCAACCAGGTAATAACAAATGCCCAAAAACATTATCAGTTCACTATAACGGTCTAATACCGAATCGTACAAAGCGCCAAATGTTGATTTCATGTTTCCGAGGCGGGCTACTTGTCCGTCAAGCATATCAAACAAACCGGCAAAAAGTATCAGGCCGCCGGCCCATCCCACATAGGTAAGATCGCCGCGGTTACCTTCTTCGGCACCAATAATAAATATTACAGCTACGCCCACATTCAGTACAAAGCCAATTGATGTAACCGCATTTGGCGTAAGGCCCAATTTTATAAAAACTTTAACTACAGGATCTATAACCTTGTAAATACCTAGTTGAAGGTTAGTGCGTACCGATGTTTGCTGTTCCATTGCTAATATTGCCGTTATTTAAAAATCAAATTTTACTCTTGCACGGATCCCGTATTTTGAAACATCAGGATGATCTAAATAAGTAAATCGCCTAACTAAGTCAACCCTTACAAATTTAAAAATATTTTCGATCCCAACACTACCTTCAACATAAGGAGTTTTTCCTAATGCATATGTTATAGGCTGACCCGTTGAAGATACAGGAAATTGATATAATGATGGGTGTAATGAAGGATTATTAGTGTCGCTTACACCACCATAAATTGCTTTAAGCGAGACAACCTCACGCCATTTTAATTTTTTTAATAATGGTACCTTGTTAAAAAAGAATCCTACAAAATGCTGATCAATATTTACGCTTGCGTAATGATCACCCACAAACTCTAAAAAGTTCATTAAGTTGTAGGAGTAAATATCATAGGCATACGTTTGGTTTGCCCTGAATATATCAAGCAAAGGATAAGGCACCTGGCCAAATGTCTTTGCAGCCTCAACAGTTACGTCGGCATAGCCCAGGTAAGATAGATAAAAACGCTTGTCTACTTCAACGTGCAGGTTTTGATAACCATAAGGGCTACCTAAAACATTTTTTAAACCGGCAGTATAATCAAGCGATAGAATGGGGTATTTACTTGGTACCGGAGTGCGGTATATTTTACCCTGGTAAAACTGTTCTTTTGGCGCATATCTTAAGCTTAATCCAACTTCGCTCGTAGTTAAATCTTTTACAACATTTGCCGGGTCATTTCCTACACTATTTAAAAAGTATAAGGAGCCTGCCGGCGCCTGAGTTAATCTTTTGAGGCTAAAGTGATAAGAAAAATGGCTTTCAAATTCATGTACATAATCAAAATTATAGCTTCTGTCGTACAGGTACTTGTCGTTTTGACCACGCTTAAATGATAATAAAAAATTGTCTTCCTGTACAAATTGCAGATTTGCGCCCGGGATATGTGTATCATATTGAGTGCTCACCCTAACGTAATCCTGCGGAAACTTGTAGATAGATTTATTATTAAGTGAGTAGGTAGCACTCAAAAAGTATTTAAATTGCTGATCCTTAAAGCCATAAGCTCCGTAAGTTTCAAAATAATAACGCTTGCTTAATTCGGGAGTTGTGCGGCCGCCAACACGGAGTTTAAAACCTTCAACCGGGTTAAAGCTATAAAATGTATTTGCAGGGCCTAATTCAAACCCACCGAAACCTTTATAGCCCGCTAGTATTAATGTGGCAATATCCATTGTACGCCTGAAAGACGGCATGTTACGAAGACTGTCGACATTTTTGTAGACTTTTGATTCAGCCGTAGTAAGTGTATCCAGGCGGTTGTCCTTCCAAAACTGATCGCTTTTGTGTTTTACTTCGTCTGATTCTGCAAGCTCCTGGTTTTGGTATGTGCTATCCGGGTGAGGTATATTTACAGCATAGTTTCCATAGGTAATAGTCCTGATCCCAAACATGCCGCCTTTTTTATTTTTGGTTAAGCCAAAATCAGCAAACGTGGTGCTTTTGCTTAGGTGAAACCGGCCATCAGGGTTTTGTTCAAACTCCTGGTCAACCCTCATTGAGTTAACAAAATTAAGGTTGATATTTTTGTTGATGTTAAGCTCAACTTTTTCCACCGCATAATTACCATCAAGTGTTACGTACAGCTTGCCAACAAAAAGCATATCGGCAGTGTTGCGTGGTGTAAAACTTAACTCAACAAGCTTGGTGTTTTTAAAAGCAATGGTATCGGTTATAAAAAACTTATAAAAAGTTGGCGCTGAATTGGCTATCGGGCTCAAAAAGTTATTAGTCATCAAGAAGATTACATTATCATAGATATCAACCTTGTAATACATGTGCTTAAAATATGCACCCAAGCCCTCACTATCAATCGAACCGCCAAAATTTACATTTTTATCACCCAGTACAATTGTTTTCTCCTTTTC
>Ga0206981_10366_pt1 | contig 11480 bp, 8 predicted proteins | sample Alteio_BWMinCont_17_FD_153312 | JGI IMG/M metagenome (GOLD analysis project Ga0206981, IMG submission 153312) | Enriched cells from forest soil in Barre Woods Harvard Forest LTER site, Petersham, Massachusetts, United States -... | ecosystem: Environmental > Terrestrial > Soil > Temperate forest >... | reverse complement strand
TTCGAATACCACTTTTGAAGAATTGTCTTTGTTGGTTGAGCAACGACTTTCAGATTTTGGCGTAGAAGTAAAAGTGGTTTCAGTGCATCCCGGTCCTGTTGTGACGCGATTTGAATTGGAGTTAGCCCCAGGTATTAAAGTCAGCAAAATAAGCGGATTAGCAAAAGATATTGCGCGTTCGCTATCTGCGATCAGTGTGCGCGTTGTTGAAGTGATTCCAGGAAAATCGGTTATCGGTTTGGAGTTACCTAACGAACATCGTGAAGTCGTCGCCTTACGTGATGTATTAGAATCACAGCGTTATGCGCAAGCGCGTTCACCCGTTAGTTTAGCATTAGGAAAAGATATTTCTGGTTTTCCTGTTATTGTGGATCTTGCCAAGATGCCGCACTTATTAGTCGCAGGTACAACAGGCTCGGGTAAGTCTGTCAGTATTAACGCGATGCTGCTGAGTATGTTATTTAAAGCCACGCCTGAGCAATTACGTTTAATTTTAATTGATCCTAAAATGTTGGAATTATCGGTGTATGAAGGCATACCGCATTTGTTGACGCCGGTCATAACCGATATGAAAGATGCGGCGAATGCCTTGCGTTGGTGCGTAGGTGAAATGGATAGACGTTACAAGCTCATGTCATCTTTGGGGGTGAGAAACTTAGCAGGTTACAATCAAAAAATTCTCGAAGCAGTGAAGCAAGGTAATCCTTTACCGGCACCGACTTGGCTTGCTAGTGAGAATGGCCAACAAACCTTAGAAGAAACCTTACCCATGATTGTCGTCGTCGCTGATGAGTTAGCGGATATGATGATGGTAGTCGGTAAAAAAGTAGAAGACTTAGTCACACGCATTGCGCAGAAAGCGCGAGCGGCAGGGATTCATTTAATTCTTGCGACACAAAGACCTTCAGTTGATGTGATTACCGGTTTAATCAAAGCGAACATTCCGACTCGCGTTGCTTTTCAAGTGTCATCGCGGATTGATTCGCGCACTATTCTAGATCAACAAGGTGCTGAACAATTACTGGGGAATGGCGATATGCTGTATTTGCCGCCTGGAACTGGGTTGCCTGTTCGTGTGCATGGCGCCTATGTTGCTGATGAGGAAGTACATCGCGTTGTGGCGGCATGGCAGACTTGCGGCAAGCCTGCGTATTTGGAGGAAGTCACGGAAGGCGGTGTTGATACCAGCAATGGAGCCGAGGGGAGTGGCAATGAAGCAGACCCTTTATATGACCAGGCTGTGCGCGTAGTCACTGAAGGACGCCGTGCATCCATATCGCTGGTGCAAAGACGTTTAAAAATCGGTTACAACCGTGCGGCGCGCATGATGGAAGATATGGAAGCGGCGGGTATTGTAACCACCATGGATAACAGTGGTGGGCGGGAAGTGTTAGCACCGCCTCCGGTTGCGGTTTAATTAATTTAATATAGGAGCCCGGGTTGGTACATCCATATGCATCAAACGGCCGTCATTGCGAGGCTGCGCTTTGTCCACGCTACCCGCTTCGCAGTCTCGCAATGACAGCGTTCAACCACCCGGATCACAGGAGAGCAAGGATGAAAAAAACATTTATTATATTGGTCAGTAGCTTTTTAGCTAACTTAGCTTATGCAAACTCTGCAGCGGATACGTTGACTAGCTTACTGTTAGGCATGAATACCATGCAAGCTGATTTTTCCCAAACTGTTAAAGACAAATCGGCTAAATCGCTACAGCATGCTGAAGGACGCATGGCTCTCGTGCGTCCAGGAAAGTTTCGCTGGGACGTTAAAAAACCTATCGCGCAGCTTATTATCGCCAATGGTTCACGTTTGTGGATTTACGATCAAGATTTGCAGCAAGTCAGCATTCGGTCTTTTCATAAAGCAGCCGGTCAAACGCCAGCTTTATTACTCAGCGATAAAAATCTTACTTTAGGAAAAGATTTTACGATTGCAGAAGAAAAAAGCCCCCAACAAATTGCTGGCTATCGAGTTTTTTTATTAACGCCGACTGATAAAGAGGATGCGTTTGAGACAATCAAATTAACGTTTGTCAGCAAGCAAATTCGTGAAATGCAATTACTAGATCGCTTGGGTCATATCATCACGATTAGTTTTAATCATGTCAAAATCGGCGCGTCGCTGCCGGAATCTTTATTCACTTTTAAACCGGGCTCAAATGTTGATATCATCGATGAAACCAAATTCAAAAAATAATACGCTGTCTGAAAAAGTCTTCGAACCGTTGGCCGCACGTATGCGGCCAACTAGGTTAGATGAGTTTGTTGGACAGACTCACTTGCTTGGTAAGGATAAACCGCTACGACGTGCTATAGAGCAAGGCGTTTTGCATTCGATGATTTTTTGGGGGCCTCCAGGTACGGGTAAGACTACGCTTGCGCGTTTGATGGCAGAAAAAGCTAATGCGCGTTTTGAAAAGCTGTCTGCTATATTTTCTGGCGTGAAAGATATTCGTGCCGTGGTTGATGAAGCTAAAAAAGCGCGGGCGGAAACCAAGCAGGCGACGATTTTATTTGTTGATGAAGTGCACCGTTTTAACAAAGCCCAGCAAGATGCTTTCTTGCCATTTGTCGAAGATGGTACCTTGATTCTCATTGGTGCCACGACTGAGAATCCCTCATTTGAACTCAATAACGCGTTATTATCGCGTACGCGAGTTTATGTGTTGCGACGTTTTACCGAAGCGGAAATGCTACAGTTGATAGCGCGCGCATTACATGACAAAGAAAAAGGGCTAGGCAATTTGCCTATCGAATTCCCCGAAGATTTGCAAAAAATACTGATTAATGCAGCAGATGGTGATGCGCGCCAACTTTTAAATTTGTTAGAAGTGATTGCTGATTTTGCCGAACAAAAAGCCGATAAAATTCTGGTAACATCGACACTGTTAACCGAAGTCTTGCAAGAAAATTTGCGGCGCTTCGATAAGGGCGGTGAGGCTTTCTATGATCAAATTTCCGCGCTACATAAATCGATGCGTGGTTCATCTCCTGACGCGGCCTTGTATTGGTTTGCGCGCATGATAGATGGCGGCTGCGATCCATTATACATTGCACGCCGTGTCGTGCGTTTTGCAAGTGAAGATGTGGGTAATGCTGATCCACGTGCGCTAGAGCTTGCTTTGAATGCCTGTGCCGTGTACGAGCGTTTAGGTAGCCCTGAAGGTGAATTAGCTATTGCGCAAGCTGTTGTGTATGTAGCTTGTGCTGCAAAAAGCAATGCGGTATATCAGGCTTATAACGAAGTGATGCGGGATGTGAAAGCGCATGGTTCGTATGAGGTGCCAATTCATTTGCGTAACGCACCGACCAAATTAATGAAACAATTAGGCTATGGGAAAAAGTATCGCTACCCTCATGATGAACCCGATGCTTATGCTGCAAGCGAGAATTACTTTCCTGAAGACATGCCGCAGCGGCGTTATTATCATCCTACCCCTCGTGGTCTTGAAGGCAAGATAAGTGAGAAGCTAGAATTCTTGCGTCGAAAAGACAAAGATAAAAATAAATAATGCATTTATTTTATAACCCGATCTAGTGTTTGCATAATGAATTTATTTATTGTTGAATGATGTTGTTGGGCTGCCATGGCAATACGTCGATGCAGTTCTGGCCCTAAACGTACATTCAGGCTTCCTTTAAATGGAACTTCTGGTTCTATGCTCTCACCGCGACATGTTTCAAGGTAATCATCGACTGATTCTTCAAATGCTTTGCGAAGTCCGCGTGCATCTGTGGCTTCGTATGTAACTAAAGCACGCACAAATTCAATTTTGCCATGGAAAATCAACTCATCATCGTCAAAATGAACTGAGCCATAATAATCTTTATAGTGCATCATATCTTTCATATTAGTTTCTCCTGTCGAAGCAGGTCTATAATGTTTTCTAATTGATAACGTTTTAATATCTTGGTTGGATGTGGTTTGTGTAGAATCACTGGTGGATAAGATGGATGTACAAATCTAGCTCGCGATCCACCTGTTTTACCAGCAGTGACTAGCTTATATCCTAGTCCATTTAGGACTCTAGTAAGCTCATCCCAAGTAAAAGCCTTTGGCTTTGATAAAAGCTTCTCAATTAATTTGTCTCGTTTTGTCATATATATAAACTATAGTACAGGCGGCCGGAATATGCAACTATTATTAGTTGCACTTTATGGTGCATCATATCATTTATATTAATAAGCTAAGGGGCAGAAGGTGGTGGCGACGATTTGACTTCATATTTCGATAAATTGCCAATAGCAGGAGATGCTGTTGCAGGGCTTGCAAAAAACTGTGTGGGAGATTGCACCGTTAAGTTCTTTGAGTAATCCGTATTTAATTTTTTTGTTAGCACAGAGGGAATTAAGTCTAATAATAGGCATAACCCTCTGATGTAATTATAATTCAATTTAATAAAAAAGGTTTTTGAGAACTTACGATTATCTATAAGCTATATTATTGATTTTATGCGACAAATTTAATGGGGGTTTTCCTGCTTGTCCTTTTTTATAACAAGTGTTGTATAATTGAAAGATACAAAGTTAATAAGGGGGAGGTTTTTATGTCGCGCGCGCATGAAGAAATAATGATAAGCCCTAGTGATGATTTATTTAAGATACAGGATGAAATAATTACTAATAAAATGCAGCAAAAGGAAAGTGCAGAATCTTATAGTGTTCCTTACTCACTAAATATATTAATTCCATTTTGTGAAAAACAGATAAAAAATCTAGACAGTGCTTTAGAAGACGCTTTAGAAATTACGCCTATCGTCCGCGCTTCAGTAAAAAATATGGCAGATCAGATTACCTTTTTTTGTGAAAACTCAGAGGGTAGGATGATTTGTAGTGACGAAGTAAAGGCAGCTTCAGATTCTGTTATATCGGTACTAGATATATCAAGCTCGGTTGAAGAATTAAATTCCAGTGTCACTCGATTGACAAATAGTTTGCTGATCGAAGTTAATAATCAAAATGAAAGAATTAATACCATACTTGAACCGTTTGAAAGCGAAATAAAAGCATTGGAAGCACAACGTGACAAAATAATTGAGCCATTGAGACAATTAGTCGATAAACAAGTTGGAACACTTGATAAATACATGCAACACATATATAAAGATCTAAAAACACAAACAAAAAAAGAAGAGAAAGCGTACGATAGGATACCTGTTCCTGGTGGGATGCTGAAGGAAAAGAAAGATTTCGTTGAGAAAATAGCCCGTTTAATAGAAAATATTCAAACATTGTTACGTAAACCATCAAAAGACTCTACCCCAGAAGATTATAAACAACTCAAAGAAAACATTCTTGCTTTATCCAAAGAACAAGAAAATGCAAAAAATGTTCTTTCTGGGCAACGTGAGACCAAGGGAAAAATTGCGGCAAAATTTGGCTATACGTCGAAAGGAGAAGACTACGCTAAAGCATTCAGTAAATTTTTAGCAGAATTTTCAAAACAAGCAAAGATACAATCCTATTTGACAAGCGTATCCGCGACAGTAGGTGCAGGTTCTCGCCAAAACCTTTCGGATGAAAAATTAGAGCAGCAGAGAGAAAATAGTAGAAGCTTCTCAGGACTTGAAGAGACTATTGCTAAGATTTTTCAACAAGCCATCATTTTATATAAAATAGAGGACTCACCAAGGCTGTCAAAATTTTCAGTTCACGGAGGTGGCAAACAAAAATTGCGAGGCGTGGAGACTAGCATCTATTTATTAGATAAAGTGTCAGAAAAAATGGGCAATATAGATATGAATGTAGAGTGCTTAGCTGTTGTCTATGCTTTATTAAAAAATAATGATGATAAAAATTTACAAAAGCATATTCTCCCCGTGCTAGAGCTAGGTATTGAAGGCCTTACTAGAAAAGAAACACTCGCCTCATTATCAGAACTAATAAAAGAGCAATGTGACATATTAGGTCGATCGTTTGACGATTACGAGAAAATTATTGAAGATTTATCTAAAGCCATTAAAGAAGGCCCAAAGCCTGCAGAATATGCAAAAAAGATAGACTCTCATTTGGATAAATTAATTTATTTTATGAATCCAGCTATGAAAGAAGATAGAGAGACAGAGAAATTTAGAACTATTACTGGGTCATGAATTTAAGGGATAGGGGGTCATGGTGACTCTTTCTATTTTTTGCTTATGTAAAACAATTATAATCAGGGGAGGTTTTTATGTCGCGCGCCCATGATGAAATTCCTAGTGATTTATTTACGCTACAAGAAAAAATAATTAATACCAAAATGGAGCAAGAGGTGCTTACTGAAGAATTCAATATTCCTGTTATACAAAAAACATTAATCCCATTTTGTGAAGATCATTTAAAGAATTTAGTCAGTGCTTCAGAAAAATCGCCCATTGACCGCTTTTCAGTAGAACGTATGGCAAAAAAGATTTCCAGCTTTTGCCAAGTTAATTCGGGTGCTATGTTCCATGGTGACGATATACACACAACTTTAGCGGATTTGCTCGATGGAATATCCTTGTCGCCATCGAACGAAGAATTAAATTTTCTCATGAGGGCGTTGATAGAAGAATTACGGGGTGAAGTTACGGATCAAAAAGAATATATTGATAAAGCACTCAAACCGCTTCAAGGCGAACTAAACATATTGGAAGCGCAACGTGATCGAATGCTTGAGTCATTAAGTAAATTAGTCACTAAACAAGATAAAAAACTTAGTGATTACGGGAAACACTTAGTTGAGGATACAAGGGAAGAACAAAGAAAAGGGCTTCCTGCTGCTGATGAGGCGCTTAAGCAAAAAAACGAACTTGCGAGAAAAATAGGAAATTTAATTGATATAATTAAAAACGAGTTAAAAAAACCTTCAAAAGGTTCTACTCAAGAAGATTTTAATCATTTCAAGGAAAACATTCTGGCTTTATACAAAGAACAAGATAATGCAGTAAATGTTTTTCCTGCGCAGCGTGAGAAAAAAGGAAAAGCGCTGGCAGTACTTGGCTATACTTCCAAAGGAGCAAGCTACGCTGAAGCATTCAATAAATTTTTAAAAGAATTCGCAAAACTAGCAAACTTACAGCCCAATTTACAAGGCTTATCTGCGACAGTAGGTGCGGGTTCTCGTCAAAAGATTTCAGAAGAAAAAATAGGGCAGCAGCGAGAAGATAGTAGAAGCATGTCAGGACTTGAAGGGTCTATTGCTAAGGTGTATCAAGAAGCTATCATTTTATATAAAATAGAAGATTCACCGAAGCTGTCAAAATTTTCAATTCACGGAGGTGGCAAACAGAAATTACGAGGAGCGGAGACCTGCATCTATTTGTTAGACAAAGTATCACAAAAAATGGGTAATGAAGATATGAACGTGGAGTGTCTAGCTGTTGTCTATACCTTATTAAAAAATAATTGTGATAAAAATCTGTTAAAGTATATTCGCCCTATACTAGCGCAAGGCGAAGGTTTTTCTAGAGATCAAACACTTGCTGCAATAGAGGATCTTATAAAATCTCAATTAGCAGCGCTAGGTAAATCATTTGATGAATATAAAAAAGATATTATTGTGCCATTAGCTAAAGCCATTAAAGAAGGCCCAAAGCCTGAAGAATATGCAAAAAAGATAGATGCTCATTTGGATAAATTACTTGAATTTACTAATCCATGGATGAGAGATGATAAAGAGAAAGCGAAATTTAGAAATATTGAGTTATGAATTTAAGTATCAAAATGGCCAAATATCAGTTGTGAACCTTCAATCAAAATTGTCATCCCGCGCTAAAAGCCTCATCATTACCCACAAATCCATATTTGTACGCTGGCTTTTCCTTATATGTCTGTCGCCCCAATAGACGGTAAGTTTCGCAAAAAACTCCGTCATTGCGAGGCTGCGAAGCGCTTAGCCGTGGCAATCCAGGCTTGTTTCAGCTTAAGGTCACTGTTTTTTGCGTGACCGAGGCACCTGGATTGCCACGGCTAAGCGCTTCGCAGCCTCCCAAAGAACTTCAATAAAGCTTGTCATCCCGCGCAGCTTTTAGCGCTCATCATTACCCACAAATCCTCACTTGTATGTTAGCTTTTTTTTATATTGCACACAGGTCTGTCGCCCCGCAAAATTTTCGTCCATTGATTCTGACAAGAATACCGGTTCATCACGAAAATTTGTGCGGGGTCTGGTAGCTGCCTAGATAGGTTCATTTCTGTGTCAGCAAGACTATCATCCTTGCAGATATCTTGTGTGCTATCACAGGCCGCTACCAGACCCCGCACAAAAACGCGTGATAGGACTGCTTTCTTATCAAGAATGGGGACGCGTTTTTTGCGGGGTGACAGACTGTGGTGCAATGCCAAGAAAACCCAGCGTATAGTGAGGATACTTATGGGTAAAGGAAAGCGCTAAAAGCTGCGCGGGATGACAAGCTTTTGATTGAAGTTCTTATCTGATGTTTACCGCGAAGGGTTGGAGCGCTCGCAATGACGGAGTTTTTTGCGAAACTTACCGTCTATTGGGGCGACAGACCTGAGTGCAATATAGAGTAAAAACCAGCGAGGATTTGTGGGTAATGATGAGCGCTAAAAGCTGCGCGGGATGACAAGAATCGCTGCGCGGGTTGACAAGACTTATTGAGTTCTAACAACAGCGGCGGCTAGTTTTATGTGAATATTCCTCATCAGAATCATAATCTTCGTCATATGCAGAGACTAAAAATGACAAAAACTGTTGCCATAAGCTCAATGATTGCTGAGTATTCGGTGTATTAGTCGTTAAAGCGGATAGCGGGGGTGTTAAAGGCCATAGCGGTGAATGGGTCGAGGAGAAGGAAAACCCCTCTTTGAGCTCATTTTCATGGCTCTGTGTTGAACAGGTTAAACCTAACGGAGAATCACTTTCTTCATCAGAAGACAGCTCTATTGCTTCTAACGATTGCATTAGCGCCTGTTCATCGTAGGTTTTTTCTAAGAGAGTTCGAACCCTGGTGTAAGAGCTTCGATTTAGCATGATAATATCGCCTAATTAACGGTCAATTAATGCAATAATATAGCAAAATGGTCACAAATACAACAGTAACAATGGGCCAAGTAAGCTCAACCAACACCTGCAAAGGCAAAAACTGTGTAAAATACTTGCTAAAAATGCAGGGTTTGTATACTATTAGCGCAGATGGCCGAGTATATTTCTACCTAGACAAAATAGAATGAAGCAAGAGGAACAGGGTTTTGAATATCAGAGCATTTCTTGAAAAATTAGCAAACGAAAAAAAGATTAGTACCGAAGAGGATCTAATTTTCAATTACGGAGATTATGAAATACTGAAATATGCCCTGGATGATGCAAATAAAGAAAATCCAGCGCATGATGAGCAGGTTAGTCCAGGCATCAGTCATTTTATCGAATGCTTTTGGCAACGTGATACGTTATTTGAGCCTGCGCAGCTAGAGCAGTTTTATGCAGCGTTGGCTACGGCCTCTGATGTGTTAAAGCAGGCTGCGGTGTTTGCAATTATACATGCCGCTCACTATTTTTATGTTTCTTGTTTTGCCGAAATAAAATGGTTGCGTGATGAATTCAAAAAAAATATCACTGATTTACGCGCACTACAGGCAACATCGCTTGTTAATACACTGAGTTATCAAAAGTTTGTTGTTATTTACCATACTGCTAATAAATATGCTGCAATAGCGGGAAACATTAGCTATCCAATGGGTATAGTAAAACTCGATGATAATTACTATATACAATATTATGAAGTTATTTCCAAAGAACTGCCGTATCTTTTTAATTTGTTAAATTTGTTGCAGAAATTCGAACCCTTAAACAAAGGTCCTAGTCGACTCAACTTGCAAGATTTATCCCCTGAATTTGGTGCTGTTAACCAAGTTTCGCGTCACACACCCTATCCCTATTTTAAAGATCACCGACGGTTTATCCCCATTGCAGCAGCGAAAAAAATCGCGAAAGGTGATAAGCCTAACACGGTAGAAATTGTTGCCGATATAGTAAAGCAGAAAGTTCTTTATGTTCGAAATGGTACTTGTCGTTCTGCAATTCTAGCTTCAAAAATAGCAAGACGGATTAGTGCCCAGAACTTTTCATCAGAAAGAGGTTTAACTAACGGTAAGACTGCTTCGCGAGCGCTAGCTGGGTATCAACTCTCGCTTGCTCAACAAGTCCCTAATGGCCGTTATGATTATGAGCGTGATGATAATTATAGAATAAAAAACAAAAAACCCAGTACGGACAAGCTTTGTCTTGAATTGTATAAATACAAAAAAATCTTGCCAGGTCTGGGGATTATTGATGAAGTTTGCGATTTCATTGCGGAAGGCGACGGCAATCTCGAAGATATTGGTTTATCTGCCGAGTTTAAAACTAGCGGGGCTTATTTTACACGCATTGATTTTGATTCTACATCGCCCTTGGCAGTTGATGGCTTTTTAGCGTACCCAGAAAGAAACAGTTTCAAAGATCTCATTTATGGAAGAGATGATCGGCTTGATACAACAAGTTACCAGCGAGAAAAATTGCAAACACGCATCAAGTTGGCCTTATTTACAAAAGAATTACTAGCGCTTGATGTCGCAAAATCGGGATTTCCAGAATCAAATAAAATCATCGATTTGCTCGAAAAAAAGTTGGCGATCCCCTTAGCCGTGTTAAGCAACGAAGAAAATCAAATCAGTGAGCGGGTTGCCAGACAAGAAATAAAAATTATGGATATTTATCAAGATGTATTAAATGACTTTGTCAAACATGACAGTAAGCATCTTGAATTTTCACAATGCGAGAAAGTGGTGGCGAGTGTTGCGGAAAAAGCTTTAGTATTGATTACGATGTTTGATCCCACTAAAGCGTCAGTGTTAGCGTTAGAAATTAAAAAAATACAACATGCTGCTACACTTGCCATTGCTGCGCGAGATAAAAATTTGTTGCAGGAAATCAATGCAAGGGATTTATTGGATGCTGTAAAAAAATATATTTTGCAGAAAGAGTGGGCTATTAAAACATTATGTTTTTTTAGTGGTGGCAAGGTAATAAAATCCGCTGACGGCCAACAACATCGCGTGCCAGAACATGTGAAGCGGATTTGGGATGAAATTTCACTTGCTGAGCAACACAAAAAATCATTTGCTCAGGCATTATTAAAGATCCAAGCTTTACCCAAGCGTATTAATGGCGATACGCAGGCACTTTATGACTTACTGGTAACGCCAGACATGAAAGTAAATGCCTTTAAGTTTATCCAAAGGTAAAAGTATAGACTTCCAATCCAGCACTATTGCCGATAATTTCTAATATCCCTGAGCTTGAATTTTTAAATGATATAGCGTGATACAGCGCATGATTGGTCACATGAATCATACTATCGGTAACATCTTTCCCCTTGTCATTGACGACGCTTTCGCCATTTAATAATAACTTTACTGACGTAGGCTGTTCATTGCTGGTTCCTAAAATCACATAAACATCTTTTGCATGAAAATGTATTTTAATGGCTGCGCCTTTTTCAGCGGTACTAATGCGTT
>Ga0206981_10365_pt1 | contig 11496 bp, 17 predicted proteins | sample Alteio_BWMinCont_17_FD_153312 | JGI IMG/M metagenome (GOLD analysis project Ga0206981, IMG submission 153312) | Enriched cells from forest soil in Barre Woods Harvard Forest LTER site, Petersham, Massachusetts, United States -... | ecosystem: Environmental > Terrestrial > Soil > Temperate forest >... | reverse complement strand
AGTTTGGCTTCCGTTCGTGACGATCTGTTAGAGAGGAAATTCGTTGGGTGGCAGGACCACTTGGATTTTCTTCTGCTGTACATGCAGATGATCCGAGTACGCTCGCCACAGTTCTTCGTGGAGCAAGGACAGGTACTCGCAGAGTCTCAAATCGCCAGAGTTACAAGCGTCAATGAGGAGGCGCGAAAACTCACCCATGACGGTCTGCGTCCGCTCACCGAGGATCAAGTCCACGATTTCTCGCTGATCAAAATGCGCGAGGAATTCAGCAAAGGCTCGGCATGGATGGCTGATTTCCACTGGCAAATGCGCACCACATTCGATCCCTGCAATCCGGTTGTGGCGTCGGAGCAGCAACTTTTCGCAAAGGGCGTGAAAGCGCAGTCCGAACGCGCCATGACGATGGATATCCTGACCCACGACGAAAGCGAGGTATGGTTCCCCCTTTGTTGGCAAGATACTCTGGTCGGACGTGTTCGTAACTTTGAGAGTGATGTGGAGCCGTTCGGGCAAGCTGCGCTGAACGAACTCAGGCACATCATCGCCGAAATGTCTCCGCAATATGTTATCTCGCCGCAGATCGTGAACGGTCCTGTGCTCAAGATCGGCCAACGCCTAAAAGTGAAACGCGAAAGTTCGGCCAAGACGGCTCTGAAAATGTTCTGCTACTCCGCAACTATACTTGGCACACTATTTGTGCCGTGACAGGGTTCGCGCTTCTATCTCATACCGCGCCTGTGTTGTCGGCAGGAGGGGGCAGAGTTAGCGCGCCGTCCAGCTGGGCGGCTGCGGCACTCAGGTGCGTCTGCGAGAGGTGGGCATAGCGAATGGTCATTCGCAGGCCGCTATGCCCCAACAGCTCCTTAAGATCGTGCAGGTCGGCCCCTCTCATCCGCAGATGGCTGGCATAGCAATGTCGCAGATCGTGGAAGCTGAAATCCTCGCCCCCCGCGCTTCGGCAGGCCCGGATAAAGTAGACCGACAACCGGGCAGGGTCCACACCGGGGAACAACAGGCCCCGATTCTTATGCTGTTTGCGCTCCCGGATGCCCATTGCGTCGAGTACCTGCATGGCCAGCTCGTTGATCGAGCAAAGGGGTCGGGTCAGGCTGTGGCATCACCGAAACAACTGGCAACAGGATGATCTCGATGCATGCGACAAACAAACCATTCAGTATCGATAAGCGATTGGTGTACGAAGCGTACAAAGCGGTCAAATCCAATCGTGGAGCGGCCGAAGTGGACGAGCAGACGATCGAACAATTCGATGCTGACCTGTCAGGTAATCTGTACAGGATCTGGAATCGGATGAGCTCGTTTCCGACGTCACGAACTATTACGCCTACGACGGAGAGGGGCGGCTCTGCGCGGTGCAGACTAATAATGGGATCGGCATAGTGGCTTACGGATATATCTACGACGCGGAAGGACGGCGGGTGGCTAAGGGAACCATCACAACCAGTGCCAACCCCATAAGCCAGCCGCTCTCCTGCGACCCGGCGACGAATGGGTTTACGTTGACTGAAAGCTATGTACTAGACCAGAGCGGCGAACAGTTGACGACGTTGGACCAAAACAGCCATTTGATGCGGACCAACGTTTATGCCGAGGGCCGGCTGCTGGCCACCTACGACTCGGTCGGGCTGCACTTCCATCTCACCGACCCGCTGGGCACGCGCCGCCTGCAGACCAACGCCCAGGGCGAGCCCGAGCTGGACTGCCAGAGCCTGCCCTTCGGCGACCAGCAGTTTTCCCGACCCCAACGCCCCAGCCGCTGCCAACGATGCCACACCTCTGCACTTTACCGGCAAAGAAAGAGATTCCGAAAGCGGCAATGACTACTTTGGAGCCAGATACTACGGGTCGTCGATGGGACGGTTCCTCTCGCCGGACTGGAGCGCGAAAGAAGAGCCAGTACCGTACGCAAAGCTCGACAATCCACAGACGCTCAATCTGTACAGCTACATGCGGAACAATCCGCTCGCTGGGGTCGACGCGGATGGTCACGATGCACTCTGGGTCACAGACAAGGCTACTGGCCAAGTGACGCTGGTTATACCGGTTCACTTTACGGGCAGCGGAGCCACGCAGGAAAGGATTCAGCAGATCGTTGATCGGGATAACAGTCTCAACACAAACGGGTCGTCGGTGAAGATTCAGGTCATTTCCACTGATAAGCCGATGAATGGTGTTCTGAACACACTCGACGTTAGTCCTGGTCCAAATACGAAGATGTGCGGCGCCGCCGGGAGCTGTGTGAATTCACTCGGCGGTGATAAGGGGCACATCGATAGTAACGACACAGGCAGGAATGACTCCGGGTTCCATGAGGACCTGCATTTCGCTGGGATCAAAGATGAATACATCGAAGGGCCGAAAGATGCAAACGGAAATCGAACCGCTGTTCCGGCGCCTGGCTACGACAATTCGAACATTATGACTTCGCGCCCGGGAACCAACTTGAAGCCAGGACAGCTTCAGGAAGCAAACAAAAACGGCACAACGAAACACTGCACGACCGACAACGGGAAGACCACATGCCAATGAAGTCCAAAATACTGCTGATCACATTCCTTGCTTCGCTATTCGCGTTGATGAGCGGACGATCCGCTGCTCAACAGAGGCCTAAGTTAGTCGAGGTGTGGTGTGGGGGAGATGATGGTCTGACGATTAGGCTCCGAGATGCAATTGAGCACGCATTCTCAATTTCGCCCGACTTCCAAATGAGTAGCGGGAAGGTGACGGGCACTTTGCTTGTGACGATTCCCACCAATGTTGGATGGAAGCGAGTAGGAAAGAAGACTCGTGTTTTATATAAGATCGATCTTTCCGTCGCAGGAGGTCAGAACCTCGGCGAGAGGACCGGGGCCTGTTGGGATGACGATCTCCAGAGCTGTTCAAAATCGATAGTTAAAGACTCACGGGATGCGGTTCATGAGGGAAAAGACCACCCGCGGTGAGCCAAAGCAGGAAGCAGATGTTCAAGGCCGGGCGCCTCGCGCTAGTGGTACGATTCCCTCCGGCACAGCTACGACGGTCTCAAGCGTTTGGGCAAAAGAACACGTGCAAATCAAATCTCTTTCTACCGGCAAAGAACGCGACGCCGAATCAGGAAACGACTACTTCGGCGCCAGGTATTATGCCAGCAATATGGGACGCTTCATGTCGCCCGACTGGAGCGCCAAGGTCGAGCCGGTTCCGTACTCCAAACTGGACAACCCGCAGACCCTCAATCTATACGCGTATGTTGGGAACAATCCGCTTTCGCGTGTTGATCCCACCGGACATGCTGATATAGCGGCTGAGTGCAAGGGGCAGGCAACGTGCTCGAAGACAGTCACGCAGACAGTCGGCATTTATCACTATGACAAAAAGGCCGGAAAGGCGGTGCTCGATTCAACCCTGAGCGTCACGACGAAGTTCAATCTCACGACGGATGCTAAGGGCAATGTGAATGTGTCTGCTTCGTCCACAGTGTCGAACGTAACAGGCTATAAGTACTCGGACAGCCAGCTTGCAACGATGGGTAAAGACATCGGGGCAGTCCAGCAGAGTGCGGTGATGATAGGCTTCGGGCAGAATACCACACAGTTGATGACTGCTGTGGGGGCCAACGAAACGGCATTCGGTACAGCGAGAGCTTCGGAACCCTCACCGTTCAAAGCACCGGATATCAACCCACTTCAGCTAAGCGGAAGAAGAGCGAACGGAGACCTCATGCATAACATCCAAGGTGCGTTGGATATCTTCGATTACGTTGGCTCAAAAGTCGATTTTGCCCCGGTCCCGACCTACTACGGCTACAGCGATCACTCGACGGCCACGATGTCGAACTTCGGTGCGACATGGGGCTCAGTAACGGAGCAACAGCAATGATCTCCCGAATCCAATCTCAAAGACGATGTTCCATTGTGTCACTGGTGGCGCTCACCGCGCTTATTTCATGTGCTCAACTGCGGGCGCAAACGAATACGGGCTCTGAGGCAATCCAGACGTTCCCTCTGCCAGAGCCTCAAGCGGACGATGCTGCTATCTCCGGACACAAGAAAGTCCTGCGAGCGGAGATAGCAATCGACTCAACGACAACGGTGAGGTTCTACGAACAGCCGACGAGCGAATTGATCTATAACTCCACTGTGAGTGTCGAGCGCGGGGGAGTGCCTATCGCAACCTACAATGTCGGGAGCATGATCAAGCATCAGCCCCTCCGGCTCGTCCATACTGCATTACTCCGATCCGGCGACATTGGCATGTTGGTCGCCGAGTATGAGGGCGGGGCCGTTGGGGCGAAGGAAGGTTTTGCAATCCTCCGCTTCTCTCCGGCTGGCGTTGAACTGCACACGCTTCCGCTGACTGACTATGGAAAGGTTGTCGTTTTTAAGGGTAAGCCGGAACAAGTAGAAATCTGGTCTGCTCTGGATGACAACGTTGGAGCAGCGGCCGCAGACAGGTCCTACTCCACGCGAACTTGCCATTGGCAGCCCAAAGGATACGTGTGCGGTCCTCCGAAACGGAAGCCCGGCCTCTTTACGCCAAGCGGCATCTCCGATCCTGGAATTGAGATACGATAGCCGCTACGACTACGATGCAGACCGAGTTCATCTACGACTGCACTCCGCACTTAGCGTATTTTGCATACAAGTTTACCGGCAAAGAAAGGGATGCGGAGTCAGGGCTCGACTACTTCGGGGCAAGATACTACGCCTCCAGCATGGGCCGATGGATGAGCCCCGACTGGGCCGACAAGCCGGAAGCTGTGCCGTACAGCGATCTTGAGAATCCACAGTCGCTCAATCTCTATCAGTATGTTGGAAATAATCCGCTGTCGAAGGCAGACGCAGATGGCCACTGCATCCCCTGGTGTACTGCGGCTATTGGTGCCTTGGTTGGCGGCGGGCCTCAATCGCAGCTCAGGAGTGGCACAACAGGAACGATCCGAACGCACAGTTGAACTGGAAGCAGGTCGGTGCAGCGGCCCTTGGCGGTGCTGTGGCTGGTGGCACATTAGGCGTACTAGCCGCTCCTGCGGTGATTACCACGCTTGCTGGCGAAACTGCCATCGGAAGTGGTTTAGCTGTAACAGTGGGGTCTGGAGCTATCGGCGGTGTCGTAGGAGGAATCACCGAAAGAGCCGCAAATGGTGAGGGCGCTCAATCCGCCCTGAATCCCTCAGCTGTTGTTCGTGATGCTGCTGTAGGTGCAGCAGCCGAAGTAGTTGGTGCAGGGGCTGAGAGAGGTGTGGAGCATGTCGCGGGAGCTGCGGCAGAAAAGGCTAATGCCGCACTGGGTCGAATCGGGCCTCGTACTTCAGCGAGTGTCTGCGAAATAGAACGGCTGCGGCGAGTGCGGCGAACTCTGCTTTAGGAACCAAAACAGCTGCTGCTGCCGCTGCCTCCAGCACTGCAGTCAATGCAGTCGATAAAGCCAACCCCCAACACCAGTAGAGGTTAGATAATGCACGTAGACCGCAGTTGGCTAACCGTGATGTTGGTGGTCTTTGGAACACGGTGGTTCCTTGCCGCCTCCTCGCTCCAGCGTGGCAAATTGATCGCGGGAGCAGTTCATTTCAAAGGCTCCATAGGAATTAGGCTGCTCTTCGGTTTAGGTGCGCCCACAGCGTTCTACGGTGCGGGAGTGGTCGCCATGTCTCCAAACTTCAAGTCCGACTGGTGGGTATGTGTGGTGCTTGCTGCGGTGGGTGCTTCTGTCATTGCAATGTGGCCGGAAGAGATCATCACGAACGCAACGTCCATCTCGCAGAGCAGACTGTTCGGGCTAGGGAGAACTACGATCCCATGGTCGGACGTGGATTATGCTACGGAAAATCCTGTAAATGGCAATATCGAGGTCGCTCCAAAAGAAGGGAGAAAAATTGTTCATACGCGGCTTCACGTCGGCAACGACGATTTTTTAGGAATCGTGCGGCGACACTGCCGCATGTTTTGATGGGGGCTCACCACTACGATGCAGACCGATTCAATCTACGACTGCACCGCAAACTTTGTGCACTTTGCATACAAATTTATCGGCAAAGAACGTGACACGGAATCCGGCAACGACTACTTCGGGGCCAGGTATTACAGCTCCAACATGGGACGCTTTACATCGCCGGATCCAACATTCCTGAATATTCGTAAAGTTTTCAATCCGCAACGATGGAATCTGTATTCCTATGGTCTAAATAATCCTCTGTCGAACGTCGATCCAGATGGAAATGAAGTGATTCTGGTAGTTTACCCAAATTACCAAGTTGGCGTTCACGGTAGTATCGCGGCGCCTCTTGGTCATGCAGGTGTAGTGCTTGTCGAAAAAGACGGCACTACTCACTACTTTGAATACGGGAGGAATAACGGTCCCGATGGTATGACGCGCAATGCAGGTGCAGATAATACGCCAACTCCGTCGGTGCAGAGGGATGCATCAGGGAACATAACCCAAGATTCGATGAATGACCTCTTAAAAACCCTCTCCAGCGCAAGTGGAAAGAACGGAACAGTTGACGCCCTGGTGATTCCAACTACTTCAGCAGAGGATGAGAATATTCTGGCGTACCTTAAAGCGCGACAGGCCGAAAAGGGCAATGGCCAGAAGTACAGCCTGTTTGGGGGCCACAATTGCGGCACACTCGCTTGCGAGACGATGAATCACGCAGGAATGACTTCAGTTCCTCCAATGAAATTCTTGGGGACTCCTTACAACAACTTCATGCGTCTGTGGTTCCAATTTCAAAATGACGCCGCATGGCAATACCAACCCACCGAACATGTAACGCACAGGTTAATTTTCAATGATCAAATTCAACCCTAGAGAATTCGTGAATCATGTAAAGCTTCTGATTGGGATTGGCACCGTCTTCTTGATGATGAATCTTTTGGCATGTCGACAACCTGCTTCTTTGGAGCCTAAAACGCGTCCTTCCGGCGTTCCAGGCGATGCCCTGTGGGCAGGTGGAGCTGACGGCGGCGCGTATGTTCGTTGTACAGTAGACGTTATTCACGACGTCAACCTATGCACCGTGTGGAATGACTATACGGGAAGGTCGACCGGGCCTGGAGAATACAGGCTTGAGAAACAGAATCGCGCGGCAACCGTATCTGAGTTGAAAATTACGGGAGCCGTTAATGAGTTCATTTATTTACAAGGAGGTCTTGTCCTAAAACGCTTGTAGTTTGATATGCCGCTACGATCCGGGTCGATTGATCTATGACTGCACTCCCGGTTTGTGCTTTTTGCCCATAAGTTCACCGGCAAAGAACTGGATAGTGAAACGGGTATGGCCAACGGCAACGACTACTTCGGGGCCAGGTACTATTCATCTACGATGGGACGATTCATGTCGCCCGACCCGTTGCCGTGGTTGGGCTGGCAACATTCCCCCGAGGGCAGCAGCGAAGAGGAAGAAGAAGAGTCTCACAAGAAGTTCGAGGAATTTATTGCCAATCCTCAGAACTTCAACATGTATGCCTACGTGAACAACAACCCGCTGAACCACACCGATCCAACTGGAATGGCGTGGTGCAAGGCAGGCGATAAGACGTTCACTACTTGCACAATCACAGTCACCTACGATCCCAAAACGTCGAAGGGTACGCTCACTGTCACCGGAATGAACAAAGGTGACAAGGAAGCAACTGCGCTTCTGACCGCAAGTGTTGTGGTCGGCGGCGACGGACACGTGACTCCGACAGGAACCTTCACTGCCAAAAGTTGGGAAAAAGATCACGTCTCGACCCTGTATAGAAATGGTGCAAGTACGCCGTGGAGCAAGACGGCGCTTGGCGGCAATGCCTTCGGATCGTACCAGCTTCACATCAAGGATGTTGGATGGTCGCGGAATCATGATCCACGGAACGATGGGACCGGGTTGGAGCCCGACAACGTGGGGGAATGCCATCTTCCTTAGTCCGACTTCTCACGGGTGCATACGCATGTGCAATGCGGACGATATAAACCTGCACAACATGATGCCGAACCCGAGTGGGAACGAAATCATTATCCAGACCACTCCGTGAGGACAAGATGCGCCGTTGGATCGTGACCTTTTCGATAGTGCAATTGGTTGGGATAGCCTGTTCTTGGTTTAGTGAGCATCCCTACTCCGCAGCCAGTTCCTTTTTCTCGGGGTTAGGGTGGTTGACGCTGCTTCCTGGAGATCTGCTGGGTACCTGGGCCGTGCAGGGCTTGCTCTGGCAGAGCCATCTCACGCTGGGAGCCATGACTCTAATCGCAACTGCTCTGTGCGTTGGAACAATGCAGCCGTCTGGTTCTTGGTAATCAAGGGCATCAAGGTGCTGCGCATTTATTTGTCCCGACGCTCTGCGGTTCCAGGGAGAAATGTTGCAAGGTAGGCCTGCTCATAGATGGCATCCGGCGTTGCTGGTTAGCTTGCTGTGCAGCTTCGTTGGGCTGGGGTGTTCTTCCACGCCGGAGAACGTCGGCGCAGTGAAGGCCGACCAGATCGTCATCGTGAAATCGAAGGTAAACCGGATTGTCTGATCAGAACTGCAGAAGGAGTTGTCCCACTTGAATTCAAGCGATCAAAGAAGGCCCCTGCGCGCGGGGAGGTATATCCAAATCACAGGATTCAGAACCTGGCCTATTGCGCCCTCGTCGAAGATCAGATGCGAGTGCGCGTTCCTTACGGACTCGTGATTTATGCCGGCCGACAGGTGCGGCGTGTCGACTACACGGACGCAAGGCCGAAGCTGGGACAGGACACAACTGGGACAGTACACAAGAAGAGAAGGTCGCGCTCGAACGAAGCTGTGTCATGCACCACATGATGAAGAAGACCTCGACGATCTGGTTCAAGGAGAGCTTCCAGCATACAATTCTGCTGATAGAGTCACGCGGTTTGCTCCTGGCTCTTTGTCTGTGAGCAGGGGATACTGCGGAAGTGTGACTCTAGGCTTCGGAGTAGCCGAATGCATTCACTCAACGGATTCGGAGTGGAACGACGCCTTCTCCCGCTCATTGGCGTCTTGTATGCCTGCGTTATTCCTTTCCCGTCCACCCACGCTCAGACACCTGACGCTCAGTGGAAGTGCAACGATGTTCGGGCTATGCCGGGAACATCCGTAAAGACAGCCACATTAATGCGGGGCCGAAATCATTCTGATATACGGATGTATTACTATCAGCAACTGGCGAATGGTGAGAGCACGATTTTCGGCAACCTTGTTCCCTACGATAAGGTGTGGCTGAACGATGATGCGGCTGCCCCCATTTTCGAGACGGAATCCGACATCATGGTTGGCACTCTTCTTGTTCCTGCGGGCCGCTATTCGCTGTACTTTCTACCTTCACTGAGCGGATGGAAGTTGATAGTCAACAAGCAAGTTAGCCAGCGGGGCAACGCATATGACGAGAAAGAGGATCTTGATCGAGTGGGTATGATTCAAGCTCCAGCCGCAGGTTGCGAGATACTCACCCTCGACTTTGGTCCGATCCCTGGCAAAGCGTGCTGGGGACGGTGCAACCCGAAGGATGGTCCCTTCATTCCCCGCGATGTGTTTGGGAAGCCCCTGATACATCTTGCCTGGGCGGAAGCCAATGTTTATATAGTTCTGAACAGCCCCCCCTGATTCGGCGCACCTGGCTCGCAGAGGTCATCGATGAGTTTCGCAAAGCCCGGATGCTGCCGATAGTTATGCGCAATCATCATATTTCCGGCCGTTGCTCCGGGTGCGGTCTACGGCCGCATTGCGACCAGTCTTTGATTTGATCTGAGGCAGGGTCATCTGCCTGGCTGCTTTTCTTTTCGCTGCCGTTCTTCCTGCTCCCGGAATGCCTCGCGTTCCCTCTTCGCCTCACGTCCGTCGATCAGCTCGGCGTGTTTCGGCGCGAAGATGACTTTTTCACAAAACTCGAGCCGCTGCTTAGGCCACCTTCTCTGCGTAAGCAACGATGGATGCAGGGTACAGAATCGCTTGATCGCGTCATGATGAAAGCGGTAGACAATGCGGCCGTCCTTGCGGAGTTGCTTCTCTGCTTCGAGGCAACCCTGGTTGACCCAGTCGACAACGGTTTTGGGTCGCACTCGCAAGAATAAACAGAGATCCCGCAGTGTGAGAGCCTCGTGGGCCAACCCGGTGTGCTCGCGCCGGTATAGAACATTGGAAATGGACTTTGTCGAAATATTGAATTTTTGTGAAGCCTCCTGCATTCCGTGCTCTGCGACGTATTCCAGCACTCGCTCAAAGAGGTGATCAGACCAGGCTGTCCTCTTTGTCGATCCGGGCCGGTGAATTCCATGCGTTTCGAGGAATCGCCAGCAGGCCTTCTCCTCCTTGCCCGTGATGCGCATCAGCTGTGCACACAGTGCTACCGGGCTCGCTGATCGTTGTGCGATGAGCGCCGCTGCCTCTTCTGGCCATGGGATCCGGTTTCGACGCTGGTTGGGAGGTCGTTTGATTCCATACTTTTCCAGGAATCGCCAGCAGTACCGTCTCTCATGTCCCGAAACACGAATTAGCTCGGCACATTTGTCATTTGGCTTCCCTTCTCCAGTTGCGATTTCAACCGCCTCCGGAGGCCACTCCAGAACTCTCCGCTTTTTCTGCATGCGCACCTCGCCCGCCTCCCCCCCTCTACACAACCTGGCCCGGAAAAGAAGAGGGAGAGATGCATTTTTCTGCAAGTCTTTAGGGGCCACGTGCTCATTTAGGTACAGGTCTTCGGCGTTTTGCGACATCTACAGAAAACGAAAATTCGAGAAGACTCGGGCTGACAGCGCTCGTCCAATTGGGTTACAATCACGCCATTCATTTTCGCGAACGCCAGCGCCTTGCTGTTGATCGAACGACTGAATGCTTCGCACATAAAGCAAGAACCTTCCCCTCCCGCCTCAGGCTGCTTGTTTTCACCATCCGCGATTGTCAGGACCGATGGCATGCGTCACGATGCATCAACCCGAATGCTGCCTCTATTAAGAGAAGCGCGTCGAGATGGAGGATTTATGACACTCCCACCGCAATTTTTTTCTTGTCTTGTGTTGGGCTCATGAAGAGACGTGAACTCCATCTGATCGATGCGAACGGCGATCCAGTGTCGTCCGCTATTCGCTCTGCCGTCGAGGCTACATTCGATTACTCGGTGGCCGAACACCCCGAGATCGACCGTGCCATTTTGGCGAACATGGCTGAACAGCTGGCGGTGAGCATGGAGGAGAATAAGGAGTCCATTGCTTCTGTTCGCCGTTACGCTTATGCTGCGATGCGAGGCAGGGTTCGCGATTGGCTAAGGACCAAGGAAGCAACGGAACTTGCTGTTGGACTTGGCCCGGAACTTGATAAGTGTGCGCGCGGGAGTTATTCGTTCCAGGGCGAGGTCGATCGTAAGATTCTGTTCGAGCAAATGCGTTCAAGGTTAAGTGAGCGCGACCGCCAGATTCTTCTCTTGTTACAGTCACATGCGGGTCCGGCTGACATCGCAACGGAGTTGGAGATAAATTATGAAGCAGCAACCAAGGCAAAACAGCGTGTGCTTGAGCGCCTC
>Ga0206981_10332_pt1 | contig 11547 bp, 10 predicted proteins | sample Alteio_BWMinCont_17_FD_153312 | JGI IMG/M metagenome (GOLD analysis project Ga0206981, IMG submission 153312) | Enriched cells from forest soil in Barre Woods Harvard Forest LTER site, Petersham, Massachusetts, United States -... | ecosystem: Environmental > Terrestrial > Soil > Temperate forest >... | reverse complement strand
CCCGTGACTACTTTATTTCGAAGTAAGTCTTCAAGTTGGGCTTCATTAAGTTCTGAAATCAATTGGCCTTGGCCGTCAAGAATTCCATCCTGGTCGCTCAGATAAATTATTTTCTTAATATTCAATGCCAATGCAACATGGCTTGCAGCCCAATCAGCGTTGACGTTAAGAGCCTGTCCATTTTCATCTACACCAATCGGAGCCACGACGGGAATGATGGCTTGCCTGCCATTTTTTTCGAGGTAATGGGAAACAAACTCCGTGTCTACATTTTTTATGACACCCACATTTTGAAGCTTCATATCATTTCGCTCATCTTTTTGACACAAAATCATATTAGCATCTGTGCCCGATAGCCCGATTGCTTTGATACCTGAAGCATTGAGAGTTCTCACTATACGTCGGTTAATTTTTCCACAAAGTACCATTTCAATGACATCAATCATTTCAGAGCTAGTAATTCTTTGGCCTTCAAAAAACTCAGATTTCATTCCTCTGCTGTCGAGCTCCTCACTTATGGAGGTACCTCCGCCATGAACTAAAACTAAGGAAATACCGATAGAACGTATAAGTGACAGATCATCACAAAGTGACTTAACAATGTCTAAATCCTTCACGGCGGATCCGCCTAATTTAACTAAGATGGACTGACCTGAAAATCGTCGTACATAGGTAAGGGTATCAATGATATCCGAAATATTATCTTTCATGTCAAATACGTCGCGTTGATATCAACATATTTTTTTGATAAATCACAGCCCCAAGATGTGGCTTTGTAATTTCCCGATTTTAAATCGATGCGAATAATAACCGTGTCAGATTTAAGTTCGTCCCTCAGGACTTGAAGATCGATTTTCACAGGGGCTCCTTTTTCGTAGACTAAAGTATTTTGTAACCAAAGGGACATTTTCTGTAGACATGGACTTGGCACTTGATCAGCACCTAGTCTCGCTAGAATTCTTCCCCAATTAGGATCCTCGCCATGAATGGCGGTCTTAACTAATGGGCTTGTTACAAGGCCTCTGGCGGCGGTTTTTGCAAGATTCTCGTCGGGTGAACCTATTAGATTGACCTCTATAAGTTTTGTGGCACCTTCTCCATCCCGAGCAATGCTCTTGGCGAGCTTAATCATAATTTCATCTAGGTTTTTTTGAAAAAGATCATAATCCTGTTCCGCCGTCAAATCCGATTGACTGTGAGAATTAGCCATTAGAAAAACACAATCGTTAGTAGAGGTTTCACCGTCGACACTGATCATATTAAAACTTTTATCAACTGAAGTTCCAAGAAGAGCGACTGCCTGTTTAGGATTCAACTTCGCGTCCGTTACAAAGTAAGCTAACATGGTGCCCATATTAGGATGAATCATCCCGGAACCCTTGCATACCCCGGTAATTCGTACTTTCCCTTTACTTAACGGGACTTCTATTGTCGCGGATTTTGGAAATAAGTCTGTCGTGAGTATTGAGAGCGCAAAATTTTCGACGTCTCCACTTCGCTGATCTATCAATTCGGAAATACTATCGACAATTTTCCCAACCTCTAATTGAATTCCAATGGGACCCGTTGAGGCTGTGAGAACTTGGTCCACATGACAACCTAGCTTCTCTGCCACAGCACGGGCCATTTTAAGATTGTTTTGAATTCCTTCGAGTCCGGTGGCAGCATTGGCCTGACCGCTACTAGTCACTATTGCCCTAATATTTTCTGAAGGTAAAAGGCTCTGACAATATAAGACTGGGGCCGCCTTAAGTTGACTTCGAGTAAAAACCCCGGCGACTACTGCAGGCTGACCCGATATTAGAATGCCAAGATCAGGACGATTTACTCTAATTCCCGAATTGACGCCACTGCATGAGAAACCCAAGGGGAGTAAAGTCTTTTCGACCTTGGTTCCCTTCGTCATAGAGTCCCCTCGATTTGTTCTAATCCCAAATCCGTTGACCACTGATTTTGGGCATTCCAATTCTCAACGGCCTGACTTGCGGCTCCCTTCAATAAATTATCAATACAAGAAAATACAAAAATCTTCTGATCCCTGACGACATAACTAATATGGGTTCTTGGAGAACCCACAACGGCTCTCAGTGAGAGTAGCTTAGAATTATCATCGACAGAACCAAAACGAACCAAAGGTTCCTTCCCGTAGAATTCTTCATAGGCTTGAGTCATCGAACTTAAATATTTCGCCTCAGATTCCAGAGAAAACTGAGAGTGACGCTTAAGATAAATTGAAGAGATAATTCCTCTTCTTATGGGAAGCAAGTGAGTGGTCAATTGTATATCCGTATTTGCTCCTGAAAAAAAATCAGCGTATTTTTTAATTTCTGGAAGGTGCTGATGTATTCCGATCTTATAAGGAAGGCAACTTTCAGAGACTTCAGAAAATAGAAGATTTTCTTTAGCACTTCGTCCAGCACCCGTGGTCCCTGATTTTGCATCGATGACTATATTTGAAGGATCAACCAATTTATTCTTTAAGAGCGGAATCAAAGCCATTAGGCAGCTCGTAGCATAACAACCAGGATTAGAAACTAAAGAAGAGTTTTGCCCGGTATTCCAGGGAATGAGGCCATAGTGAGCTTCATGGGCCTCTGACAGACGAAAAGCACCGCTTAAATCAATGATCTTAGTTTGAGCCACTAATCGGGGGACAAGTTCCAAAGAAACTTCAATAGGTGTGGCTAGAAAAATAAATTTAAAATCCCGAGCCAAAGGTATTAAATCATGAAAATTCAATGTTGAAACAGATTCAGCCTTTTTATCAAAAATTTCATGACTCAAGCGCCATTTTGTATCTCGCACAAAACAGGCTTTGAGATCAGCATTCGGGTGATTTAGAAGAATACGGGCTAACTCGACGCCCGAATATCCATTGGCGCCCACGATGGCAACAGATTGTTTTAATAAATTTGGCGTCAAGCCTTGTCCCATTATCATTGCATTATTTAAAAGCATATTGATACAATGTAAAGCCTTAAAGTCATTGCTAATGATCAATGTTTTTATGCGTAATTATCATTTCTAGAAAGAGGCTTAAAAATTTATGAGTCCTTCATTAAAACACCAAAAGGTACTACTGGCATTTTCCGGAGGTCTTGACACTTCAGCCATTATTCCTTGGCTAAAAGAAAATTATCAAGCTGAAGTCATTGCTTACTGTTCAGATCTTGGGAATTCTCCCGATGGGGAGTCCCTAAGGCAGTGGGCCCACAAGCTTGGCGCCTCTGACTTTATATTTGAGGATCTAAAAGAGACGTTTGCAGCCCGGTTTGCTTTTCCTTCCGTAAGAGCGGGAGCTACTTACCAGGACGATTATCTTTTAGGGACTTCACTAGGGCGTCCGTTGATCGCGGAGCGAATGGCATACTTCGCCAAGAAAATGGGAGCCACAGCCATTGCCCACGGCTGCACCGGCAAAGGTAATGATCAACTCCGATTTGAAAGATCTTGGGCTTACTTGGTTCCTGAATTGTCCATTATTGCCCCTTGGCGCATTTGGGATTTCAAGGGTCGCGGGGAACTCCTGGCCTATTTAAAGGAAAAAGGGTTCGATCTTCCAGCAAAAGAAAAAGTGTTTAGCGAAGATGTCAATCTCTTCCATCGATCTTGTGAAGGAGGAATTTTAGAGTCCCCTTCCGAAGAATTTGATCCAAAAGAGGTCTACAAATGGGTTTCACCTTTGAGCGAAATCAATAATGAGCCTATAACTGTCGAAATAACTTTTGAGAATGGCATTCCCACAAAAATAAATCAGAGAAAGCTTTCACCAGCTAGTTTGCTTGGGATGATCAATGAAATCGCGGGTGCTTCGGGAATTGGAGTCCAAGATATCGTTGAAGAGAGGTCTAACGGAATCAAAAGTCGTGGTATTTATGAAACTCCAGGAGGGACACTTCTCCATGCCGCAGTCAAAGCTCTCAAGCACCTTTGTTGGGAGAGATCTCTTATGACCACGGCACGAAACCTAGGTGCGCAATATGGAGAAGTTATCTATGACGGATTTTGGCATACAGATTTGAGAAATGCCTTAGAAGCCTTTTTCATTAAGGCATCCGAAACTCTAACTGGCAGTGTGACCTTCAAATTGGAAAAAGGCCAAATTCGTTTTGTAAGTCGGATTTCTGATTACTCTCTTTACGATACTGATTCCGTAACTTTTGAGGCGGATAAAACAGGAATCCATAAACTGGCAGAAGGTTATTGTAAAATTATAGCTATCAAGCAGCGGCAGGCAGGCATGCGTGATCATAAAACTAACAGATTCGTTGAAATTGAGGCACCTCTGAAATGAGTGTTTTAGGTACTACAAAGAATCCTGGTGACCAGGGTGAATTATTTAATTTCACCAATGGAGTGGATATAGATGTTTATTTTTGTAAACAGGAAATAAAGGTTCAAAAAGCGTGGATTGAGTCTCTGGTCCTAATTTCCTTGATAACTAAAGAAGAGGCTCAAAAACTTGCGGCTGTTTTAGAGGAAGCTCTAGTTCTGATGTTGAATGGTAAATTCCCGTGGCAAATAGAAGATGAAGACATTCATATGAATCTTGAACGCTTTGTGACCACGAAATTAGGCGTCTTAGGTAAACAGATTCATCTTGGACGCTCGAGAAATGATTTAATTGCGACGACCCTTAGACTTTTTGTTTGCGACGCTTTAAAGGAATTGAGAAATCATCTTTCGGCCCTTGTCGAAGTTCTTTGCAATCGAGCTGAGGATACAATTGATATCATTGTTCCCGGGACAACTCATCTTCAACACGCACAGCCTATCAGATTCGGACACATTTTATCAGCCCACGCATGGGCCTTTATGAGGGATAAGGAAAAATCTCTGTTTGCGGAGTCTCAGGCGATGACAGCAATGCCTTTAGGATCGGCTGCTTTGGCTGGAACTACGTTATCGGTAAATTTGATTGAACTTGCAAAGCGGCTTGGTTTTGAATCTCCTCCATGCAACTCTTATGACGCCGTCGGAGATCGGGATTTTATGTTGCTGGCTTTTGATACTTTTTCCGGCGTGGCTCTTCATATGAGCCGCCTTTCTGAAGACGTTATTCATTGGGCCTCCACACCTGTGGGACTGGTGAAACTTCCAAAAAACTGGTCCACTGGGAGTTCCATCATGCCAAACAAGAGAAATCCAGATGTTCCTGAGCTTATCCGTGGCAAGGCTTCTCACATAATTAGTTCACAAACTAATGCCTATCTTCTGATGAAGGCCCTTCCAACAAGTTATGATAGCGATTTACACGAGTTAAAATCAGTTTTCCTGAGGGCTGCTTCGGAATTGAGAAAATGCTTTTCTGTCTTAGTTCCCTTTTTAAAAGAACTCGAAGTAAATAAGGAGCAGGCGGCTAAACATCTTAGTCAAGGGCATCTCATGGCAACTGAGATTGCAAATCATCTTACTGAGCAGGGAGTTGCTTTCCGCGAAGCCTATATTCAAACTGCTGCTCTTGTTGAATTGGCAGATTCTGAAGGCGTTTCCATTGAAAAACTTAAGTCAGATAAGATTAGAAAAGTGGCCCCACAAATTAATATCCAGTGGATAGAATCTCTCAGTTTTGAAAAGACAGTAGAAGCAAGGAGACAATCAGGTGGAACTTCTTTAGAAACAAGTTTAAATGGAATCAAAAAATTAAGAACGAAAAATTCCTCGTGAAAAACAGAGCAACGTTTTCCAAGCAAGCAAGTGTATCAAAAATAACGAACCACTAATTCTAAGCAGCCGTTCGGTTTTGAGAATGAACTATAGTAAAAGTATCCGATGACGATTTGCGAAAATCAAAAGTGTATTTTTCAGACACAATTCCGTTTAAAAAACACCCTGGCGCTACCTCTGGAAAAAGACCCGAATAACTCTTAACAAGATCTGCAGAGACCCGGCGATGGACAAGACTGCGACTCATCTGTGAGGTGTCGGTTAGACCTGAAGCTCCAACAAGTTCTGCAAACGCGTGAACGGTATTTTTATGAAAATTATAGATTCGAACTTTCTTGTCTGCCGGGTCTAATCCATACATCAGCTCTTCATTGCTAGTCGCGACCCCTGTTGGACAATGATTAGTATTGCACCTACGCGCTTGAATGCAACCAAGAGCCAGCATCATCCCGCGTGCCGAATTGCAAATGTCAGCTCCCAGAGCCATTCTTGAAAATATATTAAACCCTGTCATGATTTTCCCAGAAGCGATTATGCGAATATATCTTCTCAGATCAAACCCAGTTAAGACATCGTGAATATAAGTAAGGCCTTCTTCAAGGGGGGCTCCGACATTATTTGAAAATTCAAGAGGGGCGGCCCCGGTGCCGCCTTCTCCACCGTCGACCGTAATGAAGTCTGGCAAAATCCCAGTCTCAACCATAGCTTTGCAGATCGCCATGAATTCTACCGGTTGTCCTAAGCAGAGTTTAAAACCCACGGGCTTTCCACCAGAGAGTTCCCTAAGCTTTTGTACAAAATTAATCAGACCCTTGGGCGTAGAAAAGGCTCCGTGGGTCGGTGGAGAAATAACATCCCTTCCCGCCTCTACATTTCTAATTTTAATGATTTCTGGAGTGATTTTTGCCGCTGGCAATATTCCTCCATGAGAAGGTTTGGCTCCCTGAGAGAGCTTAATTTCTATCATTTTAATGTTTGGATGAACGGCCTGGTGTTGAAAAATTTCTGCTGAAAAACTTCCGTCTGGATTACGACAGCCGAAGTACCCGGTTCCTATTTGCCAGACGAGGTCCCCTCCTCCAGCCAAATGATGAGGACTCACTCCTCCTTCACCGGTATTGTGATAAAATCCGCCGAGTTTAGCTCCCCCACTGAGCGCTAAGACAGCATTTCTGCTCAAGGCACCATAGCTCATGGCAGAAATATTAAATATGCTCGCCAAATAAGGTTTCGTGCAGTGGGGCCCACCGATTTGGATCCTTAACGATAAGGGATCAACTTTTTTTGCAGCCAAAGAGTGAGATATCCATTCATATCCGACTTCGTAAGTATTTCGCTGAGTACCAAAAGGTAGAGTGTCTGTCTGTTTTTTGGCTCTTTGATAAACAACAGAACGGACCTCCCTCGGGATTGGAAGCCCGTCAGTTTCCGATTCGATAAAGTATTGTTGAATTTCGGGTCGAATCATTTCAAGGAGATATCGAAAAATTCCAAAAAGAGGAAAGTTTCTGAGTACAGCTTTTTTCTTTTGAAGGGCATTTTGCACTCCAATAAAAAAAAGCGGGAAAAATATAAAGTAGAGGAATAATAATTTTGGCGCATAAAAGGAAATCCCTAAAATTCCAAAAAATATGAAAGCTGAAACCTTAAAGAAAAGTCGACGCATAGTGGTCCTCTGTTACCATATTGATCGGTTGATTGGACGCACCTTTGTAGTTAGACGTTGATCTAGGACAACTCGAAGGATTTAATTGCATTATTTTTTTCCAAGCTTAGCTTAACTACATGAAAGCAATGGCGGTAAATTCGTATGGTTCTATAGATCGCCTAGCTTTAATAGATCTTCCCGAACCAACACCTGGGAAAAATCAAGTCCGAATCCAAGTATACTGGTCTTCCGTCAATCCCGCCGATTCAAAGGTCATCACAGGCAAAGTAAAGTTTGTAAATTCCGTTGACCAAGATCTAGCGCAAATTGCCAAGTGGATTGATGAAAAACGACTCAGGACCCCTATTGGAAAGACTTATGAATTTAAAAATCTCCCTCAAGCTTTGCACCAACTAGAACTTGGTGGCGTTCAAGGGAAAATCGCAGCCAAGATTCAATAAAAGTTCCCACCCTAGGCCTAGTACCCCCACGTCTAATATTCCGCTAAAATGAATCATGAAAACACTTCAATATTATCTGGCCGTTTTTTTTGTATTTATTTGGTGCATCCAATCCTATGGCGAATCTAATCCATCAGAAATTAAATCAAAATTGGAATTCGTGGAAGGGAATTATGTTCTTGTCGAAGGCAGCGAGGAGCGATGTCAAGCTGATGTCGTGGACTTGCGGTATGAATACACGGAAAAAGATGTCATTTTACGGTTGGGACAAAAATTCATCTTTGCAAATATAACCCAAGATCATTTTATCGAACCAGGCGAACATGGATGTTCTTTTGAAACAAATACTGAAATAAAGAAAAAAAATATCAAACAGTCAACAAAACATGTCTGTAATTCGTCAGATGAAAATTACAGAATGATAATGACTTTGACTGCGGAAAGAGAAAATTTAAAGTTCACTTATGAAAAAAAAATAAATCAAAAAACTAAAAATGCTAAGTTTGAATGTCTTTTCAAAATGGCTAATCAGAAAAGAGGAAGTGAGTTGTGATTTGGATTTTGTCACTCTCATTCTTATTTTCGCCCCGCCTTTCGATTGGTCAAGATTCTCAATTGCCCTGCATAAGATGCGACCAGGATCCTGTAAAAGGTCTTATAGAAGGCCCAGAGATTACCAAAGAGCTGGAAGACATCTCCAGGGGTATTTTGACACAAAGTTGCGAACATGATGTCACTGACGATGAATGCACATTAATAAGATGGGCCAAAGATGGATTTAAAAAGTACCCTCATTGCTCCCGTTTTTTTGTGGACCAAGATGGCAAATTAGGTGAACTAGCTAGGCTCACGGCTCAAAGAATTGTGAATGACATCGAAGTTAATAAGGGCGATTCAGTCTTTGTACAAGACTATCCAGATATTGATGAAATTTGCCCAAATTATAAAAATTTTACCCCTGTGGAATTTGTCGGTTTCTTCACTTCAGCTATGGAGATCCTTGCTTATCGGGAGTCATCTTGTGACCCGAACACACATCCCAATAGAGCTAGTGATGTTCCCAATGGACCGGCAGTTGGACTGTATCAGTTAGAACTAAGAAAAAGTTTGAGAAGCTGGCGTGGAGGATTTTGCAAGGTAGACGCAGAGACAATCTTGACTCCCAAAGGAAACACGGACTGCGCTATGGATATTTTTATCGCAATGCTTAAGAAAAATAAAAAATTGTTTGGTAAGCGTAATCAAAAAACTCACAAAATGCTTAATATAGACTATTGGCATTCATTAAATGAACCCCCAAGGAGTAAAATTGTAAATGCTAATAAAGAATCAGATTATGATCGCTACAGACGTTATCTTGCCAGATACCCCCTTTGCTCTTTACCCTCAAAATAAATGGGCCCCCGATAAGATATTAACAAGATCAAGCGGATTGCCATTGAATACATCCTCGTCAACTTTCCCGATCACGCCAGGTTCCTGACTTACTTCTGTTTGCCAAAACATCCAATTAGTCCAGGGAGCTGGAACTTGTGGGCATTTCCCGCTATAGTCGGCTATGAAGAGTGGATACCTTGCAAACTGAGTAAGACTTTTTACATTCTCCGGATTTGTACCGAGTGACGCCCAATATTTGGGATAGGTATATATAATGGGTATTTTACCAGTTACAGTTTCGACCCGATCTAACCAAATTCTTGCCTTCTCAATGACGATTTCTGGTGCGACGTTGTCGCTTGCTTCCCAATCAAACATGGCGGGTAACTCACTAGCTGGGATTTTTCCCGAAGCAGCGAGAAAAAAATCGGCCTGCTGAATGGGATCACTCGAAGCCGTAAAATAATGGTAAGAACCGTGAGTCATATTAGCTGTGACTAGTTCCTTAATGTTTGTCTCATAGTTTTCATCTGTGATTGTGAGACCTTCTGTTGCTTTCACAAATACAAAATCTCTACCTGAGCTTCTAACAGTATCCCAATTTACATTTGGCTGATATTTTGAGACGTCAAGACCAGCCAAAGTGAAGCCAGCTGCGCAGACAGTTGGATTACTTTTTTCTGCGATGGGAGTCGCTGAAGGTTTTGGAGACGCAATAGGAGTAGGAGTTGGCGAGGAGATAGATTTTGGTGACATCGGCGGGTTCGGTGAAGGCCTTGTCAATTGAACTTTACTTAATAGTTGGGTCCTAGATAATGGAGGTTTGAGCGATGAAGGCGCTGCCAAGACTGAGAAAGCATAAGTCAAAATACTTGCTATAATTAAGTAACTGCAGTCTTTATTGATATTCATCCCAAATCCTTTCCCGTTCACTCTTACTTTTTTTGAAAAAGCAAAAGAGAGACCAAGGATAATTTCAACCGAAAGGCAAAATCTTCAATGTTTTTAGAGACCCATCGTTAAAATTAGGTGCATAAAAGGACCAGTCGGGGATACATTTAGATGTCACTTTAGCACCGATTTTCATAGCGTGAGTAGGCTGGTGTTAATGTCACTTGTAGATAGGAATCTAGTATGAAATGGATTGTCTGCTGTTTAGTTCTTCTGGGCCAGTTAATATATGCTTGTCCCATAGGTACTTCTGGCTATACAAAATCAGCTCTTAAGCGCCTCAAAAAATCTCTCGCCTCAAAGACATTCGGTGGCCAGCAAGGAGTTAGAAAAATTGCAAATGCAAATGGGGTTCCTGTTCTACCCACTCCGTCATCAAAACCATGGGGAGGTTTGAATTCTCAAATTTGGCGACCTGAAGCCATATTAGCTAATGCCGTATCCCAAATGCTCAATGAGGCATGGCAGGCACAAGATGTCCTTGAGGTTTTAGTCTCGGTTCCCGTGAAAATGATTTTTACCAATGAAAGAGTTTATGGTGACGGTCAAACGAATGCGTCGCTGGGATTTGGTTCTGGGTGGTCAGAAAAGGAGCCTCAACTTGTAGCGACTTTAATAAAATATAAAAATGGCAATAGGCAAATGAATTTCCGATTATCCCTTAAACTCAACTTAAATAGCTTAAAAGTATCGATTGTAAGTTTCAGCGAAAAAAATGGAAAATCAATTCAAAATAAAGACATCTCACTTATTCTTTTCAAAGCTGATGACTCTTATTTGACAACCTGGAAGGTGCCCCAAGATTTTAAGCCGGGGGACTTGGAGAAGAGTCGGGTCATTTGGATTTGGTCAGAGGATTTGGGGGCCTCCTTCCCTATTGATTTTCGAATGCCTGTATACACTTCTTCTATTTTATTAAAGGCCGCAGGTGATGCCAAGACTGCAGCCAGAAGTCCTTTAGATCCCATGTCCATTCTCAAACAATCAGAGCAAAAAGAAGAGATTCCTGAACTCACTCTTTTAAAAACAAACTATGGTTCTGAATGGATCAAGAACAACAATGGCAGAAATGAACTCAGAAATGAGAGCATCCATGGTCAAGTCCATGGGAAGGATGGCATTGAAATTAAGACGGCAGTGGGAGGAGGACTCACTTGGCTGGTTGATAGGGGACCAAATTCTAAATTTAAAAATCTTTACACTTGTTTTGATCAAAGAAATTTTTCTAACGAATCTTTGAAAGGGGTGCCCTCTGGAGGGGGCTGGCATGAAATTGGTGACGCCGCTGAAACCATAATAAATGATCTAGAAGAGAGTCCTATCGTGGTTGGATTTGCAACGGGCGTCCCATCGTCTGTTCCACCTGTCAGTAAAAAGTTCGCTTGGGATTTGAAAGATGTTGTGACGGTTCGATTTTTGATGCCAGGTGAGGGCCTCTTGACT
>Ga0206981_10326_pt1 | contig 11552 bp, 11 predicted proteins | sample Alteio_BWMinCont_17_FD_153312 | JGI IMG/M metagenome (GOLD analysis project Ga0206981, IMG submission 153312) | Enriched cells from forest soil in Barre Woods Harvard Forest LTER site, Petersham, Massachusetts, United States -... | ecosystem: Environmental > Terrestrial > Soil > Temperate forest >... | reverse complement strand
TAAAGGACGTTTGCCGCTTTTTCTTGATTCCTACGATATTTGGGGATTTCTTTATTTGCTCCAGAAGAAGAACTTCATGGTTCACTTGAGTTAAATTTTTTTCATTATAAATTTTATTAAAAGCGGCTAGTGAATTGGACTCGTAATTTATGCTTAACATCACCCTTTTTGTCGATCCACTGGCTATCTTATCTGGCAAATGAATAAAGGCTTTACCATCTTTGAAAAGCGTTGCCATGTACACTCGTTGACAGGGGTCTAAATTAAAAGATATCCATTCATCTGATGAGTTATTGAGGTTATCCAACATTTCTTGGCGTTGGCTTTCAAACTTTTCATAAATCTCGCATAATTGATCAACAGAGGTTTCCGATTTGCCTCGCTTTCTTAGAATTTTCGCATGCATTGCTCTGGCGCGTGCTTGAACAGCCTCTTTTCTTTTAGCTTCGATTTCATCTTTTTTAGCAGGGTCTGCATGTAACACTTCTAAACGTTCAACTTTCTGAAGAAGTTTTTTCAAAGCACGATTACACTTTCTGTAAAGCAACTTGGCTTCAAGCGTTTCCTTGTCAGTTGTAGCCAATAGGACATCGATGTTAGAGTGTATTTTCTTTTCTTTGAAATAGCTGTCGAAAGATGTTTGCAACACGAAAGTCTGTGCACGATCGAAAGCGAGATTGATTTTTCCTTTCAATTCATCGACTTTTGAATCCGCTATTTCTTGGGCGGTAAGCAGGGGATTGGCATGAACAGAATTTAAAGGTTCCATGTAAACTCCTTATTGTTCTATCGGCACAAATTTTGCGTCCCATTCCCACGAGGTGTTGGTCCAATCAACGTTATTTATTTCTTCAACAGTCTTTTGATAGGCATTGCGTTGTGTTGGATCAAAACACATCAAATTCTTCAGAAGAAACGGGGGTGTGTTTTGCGCAGGATTGTCATTGATTTGTAGTGTATGGGAAATATGGAAATTATGGAAATCCCGCTGATATAAACTCAATTCAGGTAAGTCGAGTCCGCAAGCCATTGCGATACTCATTCCGAAGGAGTACCAATCTCTTGAGTAATCTTCGGACCATCCAAACGGTAATAAAATTTCGGGGGCGCAATAACAAGGACTGCCGACCCGTTTATTTGAATTATCTGAGATCTTTCTGGCTAAATCAAAGTCTGTTAGGGCAGCTCGAAAATGAAAGCCTCTGTCGCTTAGGGATGGCAATGTTTCAATTAGAATATTTTCACATTTCACATCGCGGTGAATTATTTCATTGGCATGAACTTGAGAAATGCCCCTCGCTATATCCTGATACAAGCTTTTTAGGCTGCGTTATCAAATTTTTCGAATATAGGTGATTCTTGAAAATCAATGAAATCTCCACAATTGTAATAAGGGGAGAACCAGCCGATTTGACCATCAGCGATCCGTTTTTTCTTGATGATCACAATATTCGAAGAATGTTGCATGCTCGCGACAATTTCAAGTTCATTATTCAAACGCCCATACTGTTCAAGAACTGTGTCATGAAAGGAGTTTACAGGGACCATTTGAACGGCCAGAGAATTTGATTCATAACTAATGGCAAGGTAAACAGTTTTGACTCCTCCTGCACCTAATTTGGTGGGTAGGTGGATATAGGATTTTCCATCGGGATAGAGTGTTATGTCATACGAATTCCCGTTTATAGCAAGCTTGAGGGGCGCCCAATCAGCTCCCGATTGAATAAGTTTATTCAGCTCTTGTTCGCGGCATTCCTCGAAGGCTGTATAAAGGGCCGGTAAATTCTGGTGTTTTACCGGCGATTTTTCATTTAAGACTTTTTGGATGCGCAGCGCTCTCTTCTCTAAAGCCTTATTTCGCCGTTCTTCAGCATCGCTTCCGACTTCCAAACGCTCGACCTTTCTTAAAAGCTTTGTCAGCGCCCTCTTATTCTTTCTGTAAAGCAATGCTGCTTCTAAGCCCTTTTTATCAGGCATGACGACAAGTTTTTCTAGATGATCCCTAATCTTCTGCTCGCCGAAATACGTGCCAAATGACGATTCCTTATAGGCTTCTTGTGCTCGCTTAAAAGCTGTCTCTATCTTCTGTCGAAGGGAATCAACCTTTCGTTCAGCCACCTCCGCCTTCAGTTTTTCTAAGACAGCTGCCCGTTTATAAATAAGATTGCTAAAGAAGCGCTTAATAGTGGTCACCCACATCAATGGGTAATTTTTTTCTGTCTTTAACAAATCTTCTGCCCGCTGATCCAAGCTTTCAAGATCTAGAGTCGGCTGCAAATGCTTTGGTTGCAATGTATCTAAACGTTTAACAAGATCATTGAGACATACCGTGCCAGGCGCGTCGTGGATATAAAATCGTCTTCCACCTAGCTTTCCAAGGGCAGGCGTCAATTGCTTACAAAAGTCCGCAAATTCTTTGACATTCCCACAGCCGACAAGTCTATCTTTTAATTCCAAAACGTACTTCCTCTACTAATAACGTGTAAACTACAAGGGAATTCTGATAAAATCAAGCGAATTGGCTAGGAAAGAGGGGCTATTTTAACATCCCCTTTCTCTGTGGTAAACTATCACTCACTGGTGAATAGTTAGATTATTTGGCAAGTAGACGTAGAATTGTCGAGAGGAACAATTTTAACATCCCATTTTTTTGAAACACGCCAATCAATGTTTTTAACGGCTTCGAGAGCTTCTTTACTCCCAAATCGTTTATTTGGCTCTTCATTTGTCAAGTTCTTCACAAGAGATTGTAGGGTATTTTCGGGCGGTTCTTTCACAAAAATAATCTTTGTCAGGTGCTCTTTGACGGGCATGCCATAAAAATAGCCTAATGTCGCGCCTAAGGAAAACCAATCACTTTCATAGCCAGGATGCATATAGCCCAAAATCACTTCAGGGGCGGCATAAGTTGAAGTACCAGGATAGTAACTGTCAATAAGGTGCCATTTCCTCGATAAACCAAAATCCGTAATTGAAAGTAGATGAAGTTTCTTTTGTTTGCTAATCGAGCTTAATGCGTGCAAAAGAAAGTTTTCAGACTTAACATCTCTATGAATAATTTTATTTTCGTGGACTTTAGAGATGCATTCAATCATCGACTCAATCAACAACTGCTGCCCACTGGCACTTAATTCTTTAAAATCATTCTTTTCCTGAGAAAAAATAAACATGTCTCCTTTGTTATAGTAATTTGTAAACCAACTTTTCTCGGTAGAGTTCGTTCGTTTTTTCTTGACGCATGCAATGCGATGTGTGCGGGGGATCCCTTCTAAAATTTCAACTTCAGACTGTAGTCGTGGAATGGCATTTTTATTAAAACCAGCAATGCTATGAACAGCCAGCGAATTTGACTCATAATTAATCGCAAGAAACACTTTTTTATCCATTCCGCTCCCAATCTTATGATTCAAGTGGATAAAAGATTTGCCATCCCTATACAAAGTCACCGGGCAAGATTCTGCCACAAAAGTTGTCCATTCATCAGAGGTCTGATTGAGTTTATCTAATTCACTCTGACGAGAAGCTTCAACGGCCTCATAAAGCTTCAAAAAGTCTATTGAGCGAACATTGCCTACGCTACGCGTGATTTTTTTCTCTATGGCTGCAGCATTAGCAGCAACAGCTTTTTTCCTCTGAGCCAAGGCATTTTCTTTTTCAGCAGGTTTCGCGTGGAGAACTTCTAGGCGCTCAATTTTGTTGAGCAACTTTTTTAAGGCTCTCCGACATTTTCTATAAGCCAGAGCGGCATCAAGGGTTTCTTTGTCTGTTACAGCCAAAAGAGCGCTGATGTTAGTGAGGAGCTTGTCTTTCTTAAAAAAGTCATCGAAAGACATCCCCAGGATCTTTGGCTTGTCAAACGCCTGTGCCCTAGTAAAAGCATCGCTGATTTTCGTCTCTAATTGTTTGACATTTTGCGTTGCAATATTTTGGGCACAACTTGAAGGAGTCCCTCCAGTATCTTCAAGTCTCATACGTGCACTAATTTTGCGTTCCACTTCCATTGGGTGTCGCACCAATCAATGGCATTAATCTGCTCTACAGTGGTGTGGTAGGGGTTGCGTTGAGCGGGATCTAAACACGTCAAGTTTTTGACAAGAGAGGGAGGGATATTTTCCTCATCATTCTCGACCTTAAGTGTTTTGGTATGGTGAAGCCGGCTATACTCGTCAAGATTACATGAAAATTCAGGTAAATCAAGTTTACAAGTAAAGGCTATCACCATTCCAAAGCCATACCAATCTCTCGAATAATCTTCAGTCCATTTATATCGAAGTATCTCAGGTGCAAAATAAAAGGGAGTGCCGAATCTATCGATAGGGGCCTCCGAGTTCTTTCTGGCAAAATCAAAGTCAGTTAAAGCAGCCCGGTAAAGCATTTTATTTCCACTTAATGCAGGCAACCGTTCAATCAAAATGTTATCTTCTTTAACATCCCGATGAATAATTTCTTTTTCGTGAACCTGTGAAATGCCGCGTGCCATATCTAGATATAAGTTTTTGAGTGATTGATTATCTAATTCGTCAAATGTCGTAGATCTAGAGAAGTCGTACAGATTACCACAGTTATAATACGGAGCAAACCAGCGGACACCAGAAGGGCCGAAACGCTTTTTCTTGATGCCTACGGTGTTCGAGCCCTTATTTAAATGATCTATAATAGCGGTCTCATTTTTTAAGCGTTTCTCGACCTTCATGCTTGTGACAATGAGAGGATATAGATCAACAACAAGCGAGTTTGACTCATAGTTTATGGCAATATCGACCATTTTAATGCTTCCTTCTCCTAGATTAATAGGCAGATGGATAAAGGATTTACCATCCGAATAAAGAGTGATTTGATAAGCAGTCCAACCAATATTAATCGAAAAACTGGTCCATTCTTTTCCACTTGCGATCAAGTCTTCTAGCTTTACAGAGCGACAGTCTTCAAACGCCTTATAAAGGGCTGGCAAATGGGAATTGTTGCTATTGATAGGGTCATCTGCAATGGCCTTTTGGATGCGTGCAGCTCTTTTCTCCAAAGATTCATTTCTTTGTTTTTCAGCATCGGGTCCGACTTCCAAACGCTCGATTTTTTTAAGAAGCTTAGTCAACCCTCTTTTAATCTTTCTGTAGACTAATGCAGCCTCGAGACCCTCTTTGTCCTTCATATCGACGAGTTTTTTTAGATTATCTCGAAGTTTTTGCTCGCCGAAATAAGTACTGAAGGCTGTTTCCTTATAGACTTCTTGTGCGCGTTTAAAAGCTGTCTGTATTCTCTCTTGGAGAATATTAATCCTTCGTTCAGCCACTGCCTTTAGCTTTTTTATGACCGTTTGCCGATTATAAACAAGATTGCTAAAAAAACGTTTAATATATGTAACAATCCTGAATAGCAAGGATTTTTCTCTCTTTAACAGACCTTCTGCGCGTTGATCTAAGTCTTCAAGATAAAGAGCTGGCTCTTGCGAGTATTTTACTTGTAATAAGTCTAAGTGCTTAATGAGATCATTGAGACAAAGCGTATCAGACTTGTCGCTGATAGAAAAACGCCTACCTCCAAACGTTCCAAAAGTCGGAGTCAGTCTTTTGCAAAAGTCCGTAAAATCTTTCGCACTTTTACAACTGACAAGATTTTCCTTTATTTTCATTGAGCCAGTCCTCCAGTATAATTAGAGGAAAGTACTTTGGCATTCTGATAAAATCAAGCGAATTGGTCAGAACAGAGAAGCAATTTTGACATCCCATTTGTCCATCATAGAATGCCAACGAATGTTTTTTACGGCTTCGAAAGCTTCTTCAGTCCTAAGTCGTTCACTTGGCACATCCTTCATTAAATTCATTATAAGAGATTGTAGGGTGTTTTTTTCCGACTTATTAAGGAAAATGATTTTTTTCCCGGCCTCTTTGACCGGCATGCCATAACAATAGCCTATCGAAGCTCCTAAGGAAAACAAATCACTTTCATAGGTGGGCCGCATTTTACCCAAAATGACTTCAGGAGCTCCATAAAATTCAGAACCAGGATAACTATAGTCATAAAAGTTTTCTTTCCTTGATAAACCAAAATCTGTAATCGAAATTAAATGAAGCTTTGCTGCTCTGCTTATCGAATTTAAGGTGTGCACAAGAAAGTTTTCTACCTTAACATCTCTATGAATAATTTTATTTTTATGGACTGTAGAGACGCATTCAATGATCGATTCCACAAATGACTGATGCTCTTTAGCATTAAATTTCTTAAATTCATTCCCCGCCTGTGTAAAATCAAACATGTCGCCTTGGTTGCAGTAATTTGTAAACCAACCTTTCGCGGTAGCATTTATTCGTTTTTTCTTTATGCACGCAATGCGAGGTGTTTTTTTTACTCCTTCTAAAATTTCAACTTCAGGTTGTTGTTGGCGATTGACGTTTTTATTAAAACCTGCAATATTATGAACAGCCAATGAATTTGATTCATAATTAATCACAAGAAACACCCTTTTATCTACTCCGCTTCCTAATAAATGATTAAGATGAATAAATGATTTGCCATCTCTATACAAAGTGACTTCGCAAGAACCAACCGTAAAAGCTGTCCATTCAGCCGTTGTCTGCTTAAGTTTATCTAGTTCAGTCTGGCGAGTGGCTTCAACAGCCTCATAAAGCTTGGAGAAGTCTAGTAAGGAAGCACTTGACGTGGGTGCGTGGCGAGTCACTTTTTTCTTCATGGCTTCGGCACGAGCAGCGACAGCTTCTTTCCTCTTATTCAAGACATTTTCTTTTTCAGCAGGCTCCGCATGAAGAACTTCCAAGCGCTCTATTTTGATTAGCATTTTTTTTAAAGCTCTACGACATTTTCTGTAAAGCAGCGCCGCTTCAAACGTTTCTTTGTCGCTAGTCCCTAAAAGGGCGCCAAGATTAGAAAGTAATTTTTCTTCTTTAAAATAACTGTCAAAAGATGTTTGAAGGAGTTCTAGCTTGTCGAAAACGAGTGCTCGATCAAGAGCGGATTTTATTTTCGTCTCTAATCGCTTGACATTTTGCATTGCAATATTTTGAGTAACAAATGACAGATTCGCGAATTCACTAACTAAAGGTTCCATTTCACATCTCTTCAAAATTTCGGATGTGTTAAGTTATAGCACCATGTGGACTAATTTTGCATTCCATTTCCTGTTAGATCTTGACTCGGTAGGGGAGAGGATTGTAAACTTTTCAGTAAACCTAATGCATACCAAATGACCATATCAGACGAATCTATGCCAAAAAGCCAAGAGGGTTGGAAGCAGCCTCGTAAAACGCCAAGCTTGCAAGAGAATTACCAAACGATCCCTGTCCCACGTGAATGGCCGTGGTGGCGAAAGATGCTGGCCTTTGCCGGTCCCGGTTATTTGGTGGCTGTCGGTTATATGGACCCCGGCAATTGGGCGACGGGTCTTGCTGGAGGCTCCGCTTTTGGCTACACGTTGCTTTCTGTTGTTCTCCTATCAAACCTTATGGCCATCCTGTTGCAATCTTTGGCTGGTAAATTGGGAGTCGCCACGGGGCGCGACCTAGCGCAGGCATGCCGCGATCATTTTTCTTATCCTGTGACAATCGTTTTGTGGATTCTCTGTGAGATTGCTATTTGTGCATGCGATTTGGCCGAAGTCATTGGCTCAGCGATCGCCTTAAACCTTCTATTTAATATTCCGTTGATTGGGGGAGTCTGCCTAACGGCTTTGGATGTCTTGCTGATCATGTATTTTCAGAAATTGAATTTTCGCTACATCGAAGCCTTTGTGATGGCCCTCATGACCCTTATTGCCGGCTGTTTTTGGTTTGAAATTGTCGTTTCTCAGCCAGATGTGAGCGCAATTTTGCAAGGGTTGATTCCGCAGTCGTCGCTCGTTCTGAACCCAGAAATGCTTTACATCGGCATTGGCATTATTGGCGCGACTGTAATGCCCCACAACCTTTACCTCCACTCATCCATTGTTCAAACGCGGAAATATCCGGATGATGAAGAGGGGAAGCGCGAAGCGATAAAATTCATCAATATCGACTCGACCGTCGCCCTGATGCTTGCCTTTTTCATTAATGCTGCGATCGTCATTGTGGCAGCGGCAGTTTTTCATAAGAACGGGCACAATGAAGTCGCTGAAATCGAAGATGCCTATCGGCTGTTAAGCCCTTTGCTTAATGTCCCCCTGGCTAGTACTTTGTTTGCATTGGCGCTGCTGGCTTCCGGACAGAACTCCACACTCACCGGCACAATGGCGGGACAGATTGTCATGGAAGGGTTTTTAGATATTCGCCTAAAACCCTGGGTAAGGCGCCTGTTAACACGGGGGCTTGCCATTATTCCCGCAATCATCTGTGTTGTCTTATATGGAGAACGTGGCGTAGGGCAGCTATTAATCTTAAGCCAGGTGGTCCTTAGCTTTCAATTAGGCTTTGCCGTTATCCCGTTAATATGGTTTACCGGTGATCGCAAAAAAATGGGTGTTTTTGTAAACTCCGTTTGGGTCAGCCTATTGGCATGGTTGTGTGCGATGATCATCGTAGGACTCAATATCAAGTATCTTATCGGCTTTTTCTACTCGTAAGAGGTGGCTATGTACAATAAAATTCTTGTGGCATTAGATACTAGTTCAGGTGACGAAAAGCTGATCCAGCATATTACAGAGCTGGCAAAGATTCACCACTCACACCTACTTCTCGTGCATGTTGCCGATGGGTGGGCTGCCCGCCACTTTGACGAACTTGCTTTAAAGGAGTCCGAGGAAATGGTGAAGGATCGCGAATACATCAATGCCATAGCTGCTGCCATCAAGAAACAAGCGATTCCTGTAACGGCTCACCTTGCCTTGGGAGAGCCAGCTCAAGAGATCCTATCGATCGCCGAGAAGGAAAAGTGCGATCTGATTGCCATGACTTCTCACGGCCATGGCTTCTTTGCAGATATTATTCTTGGCAGCGCCATCGAAGAGGTGCGCCATAAAACATCCCTACCCTTATTGGTTGTCAGCGGTCGAAAAGCGCGCTCGTCTGCTCAGCATTGACGACACAAGGTGTTTAGTATACGAATGTTGTGGATTTTCAAGCACAGCGGCCGCATCCCCAAGTTCAATAAGCTGCCCGGCTGACATCACACCCATGCGATCCGAAATTTTCCGTAACACACGCAAGTCGTGCGAAATAAACAACATCCCTAAATTGTTTTCCCGCTTTAAATCCATAAGCAAAGCGAGTATCTGATTTTGCGTTGATAGATCCAGAGCCGACACTGCTTCATCACAGATTAAAAACCGGGGGCGAAGCGCCAAAGCGCGTGCAATGCCGATCCGTTGCCTCTGCCCACCACTAAAGGAAGAGGGGTGGCGCTTGCCATCTTCAGGAGACAACCCGACCTTAACCAACATCTCCTCAACAGTATCGCCGCGTGGAATGCCATGAATATCCAATCCTTCCCCAATAATCTCTGAAACACGCATGCGAGGATTCAAGGAGCCATACGGATCCTGCCAGACGACTTGCAGCTCGCGCCGCATTCGCATTAACTCTGCAGTCGTGGCATCCGCCATATTTTTACCGCGATAGTAAATGGTGCCTGAAGAAGGCTTCACAAGGTTTAATAACAGCTTGGCCACTGTCGATTTCCCGCAGCCGCTTTCTCCGGCCAACCCCACAACCTCACCTTCATGGAGCGACAAGTTCAGGCCTTTAACAGCTTCAACCGACTGATAATTTTTACAAAGGTTTTCGATGACAATCACTGTTGCTCCAATAAATAACGGGTATAAGGATGAGAAGGGGAGTTAAGCACGTTTTCCGTTAGCCCCTGCTCGACCAACAGGCCTTGATTCATCACAGCGACATGGCGGCACACATACGAAACAACATGCAAGTCATGGCTGATCAACAAAAGACCGCACTCCGTTTCCCGGCAAACTTGCTGGATCAAATCCAAGATCTGCACTTGCGTAGACGCATCAAGCGCCGTTGTCGGCTCGTCCGCTATTAACAGCTTGGGTTCGGGCGCCATGGCAAGCGCAAGCATCACCCGCTGACGCATGCCTCCGCTCAGCTCATGCGGCAATTGAGAAAACCGCAGCGAAGGAGAGGAGATGCCGACCTGGTGTAAAAAATGGAGCGCACGCTCTCTTGCTTGGCTCCGACTGACCCCCGCATGGTAGCGAATGGTCTCAACCATTTGCCTTCCAGTGGTCAATGTGGGGTTTAACGACGTCATCGGATTTTGCAAAACCAACCCCACGTCCTTTCCTGGGTTAATCGTCGCGCTTCCATCGAAAAAAATGCGTCCCTCTTTTTTAAGATGTGCAGGCAAAAGACCGAGAATTGCTTTCGCTGTCAATGTCTTTCCCGATCCGGACTCGCCAATGAGCCCAAGGCTATCGCCGGAATCCATTGCAAAAGAGACGTCTCGCAATAAATACCGTCCCTGAATATTAAGAGAAAGGCTTTCAATGCTGAGTAATCGCTTGATCATCTAAAGACTCGCCTATGAGGTTAAATGCAAGAATAGTCAAACAAATTAAGGCTGCAGGAAACATCAGACGCCAGGGGTAGTAGGGGAGGACGGGGAGCCCCTCATTTGCCATGCTTCCCCAACTTGCCATGGGCGCCTGCACACCGAGACCCAGAAAGCTCAAAAACGCCTCCATAAAAATCACCGAAGCAATCGTCAGCAAAAGCGTCACAAATATTGGTCCTCGCGCATTAGGAATCAAGTGACGGCGCATAATATGGAAAAAACCACCCCCAAGCGCTTGTGAGGCAAGGACAAATTCGGCGTGCTTAATTTGCAACACCTGGCCGCGGACAATGCGGGCCATGGTAATCCAGCCCAGCAGCGTCAAACTGATGACTAACGACACAATACCCGTTCCTAAAACGACAATCAGAAGGATGACAATCAGCAATGTAGGAATAGCATAGAAAATACCCGCAATACTCATCATGACCTCATCAATGCGTCCTCTGGCAAATGCTGCAGCGCTGCCCCAAATGATGCCGACAAATAGATCGATAAGAGCCGCCGCGATGCCCACTGCCAATGAAATACGAGCCCCTTGCCACACGCGAGTAAAAAGATCGCGTCCCAACTCATCCGTTCCAAACCAGTGCTCGTAAGAAGGAGCCTGATTTTTTGACGCAAGATCAATCGCATCATAGGCATACCCCGATATCAAAGGCCCAAAGCAGGCGAAAAAGGCGATCACGCTGATCAATGCAATACCGATTAACCCTTTCACTCTCTCACCCTTTTGTCAAAAATAGCCTGCAACATTTCACCGGTAAACAACAAAACCATGAGCACAGCGCTGTAAAAAAGGGTCGTTCCCATGATCAAAGGGTAGTCCCGATTGTTAACAGCATTGATAAACCAATAGCCTAATCCCGGAATTCCAAAGATTTTTTCGATCACAAAGCTTCCGACTAAAACATTGGCGCTGACTTGCCCCAAATAGCCAAACAAGGGGAGCAACGCATTGCGCAGCGCATGCTTTCTTACAATCATTTGCATGGGCAGCCCTCTGGCTTTGACAGCCAAAATATAGTCCTGCTTCATCACTTCGATAAGATTGG